>JAEEGG010014914.1_pt1 | contig 16379 bp, 12 predicted proteins | sample 9134161 | NCBI WGS metagenome assembly JAEEGG01 (sample SAMN16246543, study PRJNA631951) | gut metagenome | biome: gut microbiome; feature: rumen; material: CR-attached | host: Bos | place: Iran: Karaj | collected 2018-10
TGTGGATTAAGACAAAACCAAAAGAATAATATTTGCTGCAATAGAGAACTCTGAAAGCATTCCACGATACACTGTGGATTGGCTACTACGTAGCCCTGCTCTACGGCTCGGTCATGCCCACGCGAGCGAGGTCGCGACGCTCGCCTTGCGGAGCAGTAAGACTTAGAAATAAAGAAGATTCCACAAAGTACGGTGGATTAAGACTTATCCAATTCCATAAGAGTCGTCTTTTGAGCTCTCCGAAAGCACTCCACGATACACTGTGGATTACAATCAAAGATTGTCCGCTTGTCGGCTCGGCAATGAGCGAACAAGTTCGCTCGCTGCACTCGCCTCTGTCGCGGTCTACACCTACGGTGTAGCAAGTGGGCGGCTCGGATATGGGTCTGCAAGCGGCCCCACATCACTCGCCTTATCCACTTGTAAGACTTGAAATGTTCCTCGATATACAGATCGTAGATCGTTTGATTAATGACTTTTTGGATTTCTTTTTAGGGCTCCGCGGTGGCAGGGCCTTTTGTGTTTTTGAAGGTATACGAAAATGTATATCTGCATACGTTTTTGTATGCGGCTGAATTATTATTCATTACATATTGGCGATTTCTGTATAAAAACGGCATATAGCCTTTTTTGGCACGGCTTTTGCATAAGGTTTAGTGTTCGGGAAATTCCCGGGCAACACGTTAAACCTTAACAAAGGACTGATTATGATCCCATTCCTCCCAATTCTCGGCGGCATCGCCGCTGTCACAACCATCATCAAAAACATCAACGACATTGCAAAAAGCTAACCACGGAGGTGCTATGACTGATATCGAAACCCATTTCTACATCTGCCTCATCCTCACTAACATCGCTATTTTCACTTCACCTATCGTAACCTACCTCATTCAAAAAAAACACAACAAATCCTAAACAAAGGAGATCATTATGACACCTATTTCCGCATTCATCATCGCCGCATTTGAACTTTACGACTATCTCAAAAAATAATCCTTAAAGCGAAAATCCCTGGCTTTAAAACCAGGGATTTTTTTTGTACGTAATAAAAGCTGAATTACGGGTAGTCGCGAAAGCGTACGTGCTTGAACTGGTGCGTTATCGCGATGGTTCCATCGGGGGAGCGTTGTTCTATGGCTGTACGGGCTGTTGTGCTGTAGACGCAGCGTAAGCCGTGGGTACGGCACCATTGGAGTATGCAGACCGTGGCTCCCCATTCCCCTTGCGCCCAGACAACGTCTTCTGGCGAGGCGGTCTCTGCAAGCCAGCTCAGTACAGGTTCGACAAAGGAGGTTACGCTGTCGGCTTCGGGTGGAATTTCACCCCAAAGTTTTTTAAGTGATGCGGGCAGATCGATACATTCGGTTATGCCGAGCGATTTTTGCGCATCAGTGATTTGCTGGTCGGTTGCGGTGTGGTTTGTCAGGTTGAATATTTTGTGCATTACGATTTGCTCCGCCTACGGTCCATTTTCTGGTAGTTGCTGTAGCCGAGTAGCTTGGCAGCTTTGGTCTTTTCGCCATCACATTGCGTTATTGCTTTTTCGATAAAGTGGGTTCGTATTTCGTCCAGCTTTGCTTCAAGGTCAAAGGAGGGCAAAATAGCACCGTTTGGCAGGTCAAAACTTGTAGAGGTTGTTTCTTGGCGCTCCGGGCTTTCAATGTAATCGGTATTAAAAAGGTCGGAGAACTTGATACATGTTTCCCCTTGGGATACTTTTATGATAGCGGCGTGGTATATGCGGTTTTCTAGTTCACGGAAGTTTCCGGGCCAGCTGTATTTGCTCTTGCAATTGTCTTCGTAGAAGTTGTCGTCTATTTTTATTTGGTTTACCCAATCGGTTTTTACACCCCAAGAGTCCTTTTGTATTTTTTTGAAGTTGTCCAAAAAGTTGTTTGCGTTTTGCAAGCAGTCTTTGGGGCGTTCTTTGAGGGGTGGCACATGGACATGGAACTTGTTGATTCTGTTGAACAGGTCTTCTCGGAATCGCCCTTCCTTGATTTCTTTGCGGAGGTCCTTGTTGGTGGCGCAAATGACTTTGGGCGGGTTTGCTAGTTTTATGGGTTCGTCAGCACCCAGGGGTTGAATTTCCTTATCCTGGAAAAAGCGGAGGAGCATTGCCTGGGCCGATAGGGGAAGGTCCCCAATTTCGTCAAGGAACAGGCAGCCTTTATCGCATGCGGCTATTATTTTACCTTGGCGTTTCTTCTTAGCACCGGTAAAGGCGTTTTCGGTGTGGCCGAATAGTTCACTGGCAATCAGGTTTTCAGAGAAAGCGGCGCAGTTAGCTGCAAGCATTTCCTTTGTCTTGCTCTTTTTTGTACGAATCTGGTTTGCACCCCACATGAGCTGGGCATATCCGGTTTTGCCGCATCCGTTGTCGCCTGTAATCAATACGGGGTTGTTGCCGCTCATCTTTGCGATAATGAACGCTTCCCTGAAGCATTTTAGAGAAACATCATCGAGACAGTCGAGCTTGTTGTATTGTTGCGCTAAATCTTGGCATTTTTCTTTTGTGTCTATTTCGGGGAATAATTCAAAATTCATAATGCCTCCTTTTTTTTACAAAAGTTTCAATGCCAACGAAGACCAAAGTTCGGCGGCATCTTCATTTAAATCTTGGGGTGCAATCCATTCGGGTGCGCCGATTTCGGTATCGAATGATAGTTTGTTTGGATCAACGCTAAGTGTAAAGACAATGCCTGTATGCACGTGTCCAACGTCGCTGATTTCTTCGTTGATAAGTCCGCGCATTTTAAGTTGTTCCGGTGCGGCTTCAAGCCCGATTTCTTCCTTGATTTCACGGCACGCCCCTGTAACTAAGGTGTCGTACAGAGATTCTTTCAGGTCGCCATCGTTGACGTGCCCGCCAATGCCGAGCGAAAGCTTTTGTGCGAGCCGTTTTTCAGAGCCGCAGCGGCGGTAGCTTAGCAGTTTTCCTTCTGTATTTTGTACAAGGACGTATGGAATTAGCTGCTTTTTGGTCGGGTCGTTCTCGGCGTTTACGCGTGCGACGAAAAGCGTGGATAGTCGATTCAGTGTTTCTTTATCAAAGGTTGTCCATTGCTTGGAAAGGTCTACAAGTTTTCCAAGCTCATCGCGGTCTGCATACAGGATTTTTTCATTCTTCATAAATGCTCCCGTTTTCGATTCTGTTCAGATTTTTGTCAAGCCATGATTTGACTTCGTTGTTCATGTTGTTGAGCAACTGGAGTTTTTCATTGTATGGCAAAAATGCGAGGTGGAACGAATTGTAGAGCAGGGCAAGAATATCCCAGATGGAAAGTCCGTTGCGTGTAAGCCTTGCTGCCTTGAGTAATTCTTGAACCATGTTGGTTCTAGAAATTCCCGGATTGTCGGTATTTATGCAAACGAACAACTTGTTGTCAAGATAATCGCGTAGGGGGTAATTTTTTAAGCCTTCCTGATTGTAGTAGTTGTCAGTGTAGCCTACAACCTGATAGTTGCTGGATGGGCACATTTCTATGCCTATGCGGCGGTCTCTGAATTTCGGGATAAGGTCTTCCTTGCGGTCGATGAGCGTAAGGCCATGGCCAATTCTTTCGGCGTTCAGACAATAGACGGCTTCCCAAATGTTTTGTGCAGGCATGGTTTCGCCGGCGTGAACGGTTACGTTCAGGCAGTCGCCAAGAATATCTTCAAAATGTTTCCTGATATCACGAGGTGATTTTTGGCTCTCGTTTCCTGCGACATCAAAGCCCCTAAAGAACTTTTTAAATAGCGGTTGATTTTTTAGTCTCTTGTAGAGATCGACGCTCTTGGTGATATCCTCTTCTTTGCCGTGCCTGGAGGCGATGAATATCATAGAGGACTTTACGCTTGGTTCTGCCTTTTCCATTTCATCGAGTATGATTTCGACAACTTGTTGCGGAGTAAGGCTGTCCTTGCCGTAATTGATGGGGGAGCATCTGATTTCAAGGTATTTCTGGTTGCATTCTCTTGCATTGTTGAACAGAATCTGTACTGTCCGGCGGAGAGTCTTTTCGTGGGTCAAGAGTGCTGAACCTTGCAAGTCGCCAAGCGCTTCGTATTCAGTGAGGTCGAGTACGTTCTTGCCTTCGGCATCCTGTTTAATGGGGGCAATTGCAACGAAATCTTTTTCGTTCCTAAGGTCTTTGCCGTTGTGGGCTTGTGGGCCATAGACGATTTCATCTAGCTTTTCAGGGTGCTCCTTGAATTGGAGCACGAATGCGACGACAATCATCAATGGCGAAACGTTTAGTTCTTTTGCGGTTTCGTTGCGCCAGTTTTTCCAAGTTTGTCCAGATTTTGGTCCTTCTAGGTTCCATTTGCTGAATTTTGGATTCTGAGCACGTTCTGCTACCAGTTCGTTTTCGAGAGTCGATGCGACATCAATGATTTCGCTTATCGAAAGGACTCCCCCCAAATGGCAATGTAAATCAGCCTTGGGTAAGCCTTTTAGCAACTGGAGTTCTTTTGCGTATAAGTCTTGCTGGATGCCAATCCTGAAATCTTGTAGGGATTTCTGAGACTTTATGGAAAGAGTGTAGAGGATGGGGAAGTTGTCATAAGAGTACTGCTGGTGGCTCCAATAAGAGGAGTAAAAGTGCCTTGCGGCTTCACGCTTTTCTTCGACTTTTTTCAGGAACGATACTTTTTCCATAGGGCTGTCATAAAAATAGACCATACTGTTTTGGGTCCATTCGCTGAACTTGGCGTTCCCATCCAAAGGCAAATCAAAGTTTATCGCTGTTTCTCCATTGTACCAATCGTTAAATAGATCGCTCGCAGGGAATGGCTTGAGCTCTACGGGGAAAATTTGACTTTGTTCCTCTTCGTTAAGCCCGCTTTTTTGGTTGTTTAAAACAATATCCGGAACTTTACCCGGAGCCGTCACATGCATCATCATGTCGCAGCCAAAACAATAGGCTGCATCCTGAATGTCGGCGCTCATTGTTTTGCGGCCGCAAGCAAGCGAAACGATTCTTTTGCCTCCGTTTGCATAAAGCTTAGATTTAAAGAGCACATGTAAAGCGAGATTATGGAACTTGTCTACCGATTCCTTATTATCGATATCATTTACTCCGCTTAAAACAAATGTACGAATGATTAACTTATTTGTTGGTGCATAGGAATCGCGCCATTCCGTTATTTGTCTAAGCATTCCTTTTACAGACAGAGATGCTCTCGGTTTAGAAGGATCAATCTCATCAAGCCCTTTTTGGTCCGTAGAGATAAGCCACAGTTCATCGAGGCTTTCACCTTTTAGTACATTGCTGGTTGATTCACGAAAGGCGCAAACCATTTCATTTGGTTTCTTCCCGTAAAAATCTGTTGAATCATTGTAAAAAAAAGCTCCAACAGTTTCTGGAATAATTTTCCAGCTCGCACCAAGAGTGCTGATTAGAATGTTCTTTTTCATGTTGCAAACTCAACTAACTTAATGCAGTGCGTCTCCGAGGCATTCAACCACGATTTTGTCGCCTTTGTCATTACAAAAGAGTCTTCTTGCGCTTCCGTCCGCCCATGCATCGCATTCGTGTGACCATGGGTAGTTCCCTCTAACAACTTTGTAGTCGAGACGACGGACATTTTTAGTTTTGCCGCTCATAATGAATCGGGCTAAGTCGTCAAGGCGTTCGTTGACCATCTTGTTGCGCAACTTATCGAGACCTTTTACGGATTCGCGGAATTTTTCGCCTTCGATAAGGGAGTTGCATATAAAGTCGTAAATCCTTTCGCCATAGAGTATCTGTTTTGCATTTTCCCAAGCGATTTGCCCCCATGGGGTGAACTCGTTTTCGCGAACCCACAGGGCATTCAGTAATTCAGGATGCTTTGGAGGTATTCCCAATGAAATTCTGTGGTAGTCGTCAAAGCGCTCGCGAATGGTCTCGTTTTCTTCCCAGCGCACGGGAAGGTGCGGCATCGAGAGAATTTCGCTGTGGCCTTCGAACAGGTAAATCGTTTCGTCGGCAAGGAACTGGCCAAGAATTTGCATAAAGCCAGAAACCGACTTGAATCCGCCCGCTACGTTGAATACATACTTTTCGTTGAAACTTCTCTGTTTAGGAGAAGGAATATTGTCAAACGCCCATTTCGCAAGCGAGGCTAGCCCCTTTTCGAAATTTTCGAGCGAAGATGTTGAAAGGGAATCTATCTTCTGAAGTTGCACACTCAAATAGCCATGATGCGTGAGCCATTCTTCGACAAGCGAAGCGGCATTTGCTCCAAGAACAGTGTCTGTGTGCAGCAAGAAACACAAGCATTCCGATGCGGGGATGTTGTTTTTTTCTTGCCAGCTGAGTAGGCTGTTCAGCTCTGCCGATTTCGCACGAGCATCGGCAATAGAGTAGTTCTGCCATTCTTCTATCAACGAATCGTAATGCGCATCGATTTTTTCTTTTGCTCCCGGCAAAAGTTCATCTTCGTTGAGGGCATTGCTATTCTTGATAATCAAGTCATTCAGTTCCGGATCCTTACGGGCAGGATTCGTGAACGTACTCGTACCACAGGTAGTATAGATAAAGTATTGCATAGGTTATTTGACTTTCTTAACGATTTTTTCGGTCATCACGACGGGTATTACTGTTTTGAGAGTTGTTGTCAAAACGTTTCTTGCCCTCGGACTTGTGTTTTGACGGATCGTACGGTTCGATACAATCGAATACATTCTTGTTCCCACGTTCAGTGCCACCTGTAATCGCTATCATATCGTAGCCAAAGAGCGGACCGTCATTTTCTTCGATGTTTCCGAGAACCATTCCGTTATAATACTTTCCGACGACATTCAACGTCATCAGCCCCCTATCCGGCTCGGTTCCCTTCCCGGACTTTTTCATGGAGGCATGCCTTGCAAACCAGTTCAGGCCATCCCTGCGCAATCCGCCGTTGTTTTCCACAACCGCACGCGGGTAGCGCAGCAGTTCCATCGGTTCCTGCGATTTCTTGTACCACTCCACTCGCTGCGACAGGTTCGAAACTAGTTCCGCATATTCAGCGGGCAACTGGAGCGCACCATTTGCATCGGGCGACAGGTCCAAAACCTTTTCGCCGAATTCGTCCTGCAGTTCCGCGCAGACAACCCGGCACCGGCCAAGTCCAAGGGGCTTGCCGCCACCAAGTTTCCAATCTACGCTGCAAGCAAGCAACAGGAGCGCAAGCTCCTTCTTGCTTAGTCCGCGACAAGAGATTTTTAGGGAACCTTCCGCGCCTTCCGACAACAGATCGACCGTCTTGGTCATCTTCTGCAGCGGGCTCGACATCTTGCTGACATCGTACTTGTCGAACACGCCCTGAACAGAATAGAGCCATGGGGCGTTTGCACCACGAGCCGACGTGTTGCGGTATACCTTGTAGCCGTTCAGCGCACATTCCCTAGAAACGCTCTCTGGGTTGCCTATCCTATAGAAAGGAACACATCCAGGGTGGGGCTGTGCAAGCGGAGCCAAGTGGATTTCCTTGTCCAGCTTTTGGGTTCCGTTTTCAAATACAATGTTGTGCGGACGGATTCGTGCTGCAAAGCTGTCTCCCTTGCCTTCGACCATGGGCACCTGACCCCACAAATCGGTCACAATGTCCACCAGGCCGTCTTCTCGCAGGCAATCGGGAACCACGCAATCCGGCAAGGCATCTCGCAGCTTTTGACCGGCACGGCCCCAACGCGACCACTGAATGGAACGAATGTCATCGGCAGACTGAACAGGACCATACGGGTTCTTAGGTTCAATCCAAACAAGGTCTCCCTTGCGGAGTTCCTTTCGGTCCCCGTTGCGGTTTCGACCAATGTAGTCTTCCCAGATATGGGCAGGGACTTGTATAACGGTGTCGCTCGCTTCGAACACACCTTCGCGCTTTCCCTTGGGATTGATAGGTTTGCCAGAAAGCTTCAATTCATAGCGGAACTTGTCGGAAGGCTTGTCCACAATACGCGTCGGACTTTCAGGATCGTCAATATAGTACGAATTGACCTTTCCCGTTTTCGGACGCTTGTTTTTCAGCTCATAGTCTATACCTTCCAGCTTTCGTGCGCTAATAAGCCAAGCCTTTCCAAGACGCAGCGTTCCAGGGCGCATCATGCCACCGGGTCTTTCAACCTTCGCCAGGAATACGGGAATATTCTTTTCGTTCATGGTAGGGCCTATGGGCAGGTCTCGCCCCTGACACAACCACATGTTAGTATCCATGTAGCCAAGCGTTCCACCCGCAAGAATCGTCATCAATGTCCTAAGGCTTCCGCGAACCGATGTCGCTGGCAAAACCACATCGTTTCCAATAGTCAGAGCATGGAACTTCTTGTGGTCTTCCTCTTTGGGTGTATAAGGAACTGGGTCGCAAGTCATCAAGGGCGACAGCGTTTTTACCTTCAAATTCAACACGCCAGTAAAGCGATCCTTTTCCACTTCATCGGCTGTCAAAAATGTGGCCGCACCGCGCTCCACCTTTGTCGGGAACGGGATAAATGTATAGGGATTGTAAAATGGCGAACCGATTGGTGATGGATCTTCGCCACGAATCTTGGTAAGTTGCTGAGGTTGACGACCATACGGACGGTTGTTCCCATACGAATTTCGATAGCTGCCCGAACCATTGCGGAAACCGCCCTGATTACGATTGCCAAAATCATTCCTCGGAGCGGAGAATGTATTTTTATGATTTAGCTTTTTAGCTCTTTCTTCGATACCCATCAGACAGCCTCCTTCATCAAGGCATTTTCAATTTCGTTCATGTTCACGACTTCCAAAAGGCCGCTTGCCTTGCTCGAGCCAATGGAAATCACGCCAAGGTTCAGCGCCTTGAAGGTTTGCAAGAGCCAACGTTTTTCGTCGGCAGATGGTTTTTCTATAGATACCTGCATGTTGAACTTGAGTCCACCCACAAGCACCTTGTTGCCGAACAAAGCTCCTTCGTTGGCACCGCCCGAAAAACGATCTACAGCTACATGCATTCGCAGCTGGACATCTTTTTCTTCAGCAGGTTTTTCGGAGTAGGCGTCCGAAAAGTGAATGCGTCCGCGCCTGAAAAGGGTTCCGAACAAGTTCATAATCGGGTCATCTACGCCCTTTCCGCCATTTTCTACATAATTTGAATAAGAGGCTTTTTCTACAAAAGCGTGTCCAATTTTATCGCCATCCATTTCCTTCGTGGAAACCCAGCGGTCATGAGAATCGGCAAGTGCCTTGCCATCGCGGGCAGCAAGGCGGTTCATCCAGCCACGGAATACACCACGGAATGTAGCACCGGGGATTCGCCAATACATTTTTCCGTCAGCCTTCACTGCAACCTGGGGCTCACTTTGCAAGTTATTGATGGAAGTTCCGTAACCTACAACAAGGTCTTCGCCACGGGGAATCTGCAACTGCACATTTATCGAGAGTGCATCTGCAGACGGTTTTACGGCCAGCTCTGAGCCCTTGCAGCAATCGAACTTTCCGTTGCGGTCATCATAGCGAACATTGAGCCACTTCGCCATACCATCCTTGGTACTGGTATCGAATTCGGCAATGTTCAGCGATTCTATCACCATGCGTCCGATACCGCGATTCCTGTTACCACCCAAGTATAGCGAATCGCCAAGAATGTTCCCCAAGGCGTTTGCGAAATTCTTGTCATCTTCTACATTGCCGGAACCCTTGATATAAACCAAAAAATCACCAGATGTGTTCGGCGGATACGCTTCTAAAGAGAACAATCCGCCTTTGACAACAGAACCTGTATGGCGGTTAATCAAGTTGTGCGTCCTGAATTCAGAACGATCAACACCGGCTCCCGTATTAAGCGCCATGTCGGCTACATATACCAGGGAATCTTCCGAACGAGAGTCGCCCTTGTCATGGGCTCGACCAAACCACTTGTCCGCACCGTGTTTTTCACCCAAAGCATCGAATGCCGAACGCAAAGCACCTGCCAACGCTGTTCCTCGCAACACCGGTTGGTTATTACCATTGCGGGCAGCAAGCAAAATATTCGACAAGCCCTTACCTTCACCAGGGGCGATTCCTTCGGGGAAAACAGCCTTGCCATAAATGCGATAGTACATCATATTACTTGCCCTCCCCAGTCGTTGCAACGGTTAAGTCATACCATACTTTGAATATTTTTTGAGCACGTTGTGGATCTTTTTCAATCAAGCCAACCACTTCATCAAAAACATCTTGCCAGCAGTCCCAGAATTTGACGGAGCGGTCGAATTTTTGCGTATTCAGGAACTTCAAGGCTGCGTCTTTGCTTGAATCGAGAAGCGTGAGCAAACGGGATATCTGCGAAGCTGAAAGTTTACGCTTGGACTTGCCCCATAGCGCCCAGGCAACCTTTGCGTAATTTCCCGAAGATTCCACCTTGCACAAGGTTTCTTCTTCGCGGCGATAACGGTTTTCTGCAATGCCCGGATGCGGGAGTACGGCTCCGTAACCACGGTCTCGGCCTTCGCCAAGCCCTTTTAGCAAAAGGTCCTTCCAGTTTTCTGGAATAGAATCCAGCAAGAACACAGAACCCGGAGCAATCACAAGTTCCGCATGCTCGCGGCCCTGCCTGTTGCGGTTCCAGCCGAACATAATCTGCACCGTTGCAGAACACTCCTTTACCTTACCCCAGCCAGCAGCTTCTACAACATTCTCAAGCATTTTTGCCGCCGAAAGATTCCGATCGGTATCTGCAGGCAAAAGCACCGGCGACTGCACAATAAACGCAGGCAATTCGCAAGACGATTTTTTCAATTTCGGCAGGCTCAAGGGGAACGACTGCAAAGGTTCGGATATCGACAAGGTTCCATTGCCACGCACATTGCGAGCCTTGCCCACGAGCACAGAATTATTCTTTTCGAGCGAGGCTTTGATTAAGTTGTATGCATCTTCGGGCATCGACGCAAAACCGACAAAGCTCGTTTCGGCAACGGACTGCACCGTAAACAGGTTCCGACGGCTGCCGCCTTCCTTGGCATCGCCATTGATGACTCCGTGAGCGCTCAAATAGCGGGCCATGTCCCCAGAACGCCAAAGTACCACCTCTGTTGCGGTCTTGATGAGCACACCATCGGCAGACTTGATCGGGGCATTGGCAGGAGCCTTTTTCCATTCATATTCTTCAAGAATTTCATCGCAGAAATTAAACTTTTTATTTGCGTCGGCAAGCTTACTTATCTTGTGCGAAGCAGATGCGCGTACTGGCACACAGCCCTTGAAAGCCTCTCCTTCGGGAGCTGGCTGCAACGGCCAGGTTCTGAACAAAGGCGAGTTGAAACACGCCGTTGCGACATCCGAATTGACGGCGTTAATCCGCGTAAGCAAAATCCCTTGCACGGCACTGGCCGGAATGCTCCAGCCAGAACAAATCGTGTTGTTGCCCACCACCGGAAGTTCCGGAACGCAAATCGGCGAGTTCGTCTTGAGTTCCAAGCGAACAAGTACCTGCTTTTGCGGATCACCCTTTACAGCAATGCCGCTAGTGGCTATTGGTAAATCGTAATTGGCATTAAGCGATTCAAGCAGCAAGTCGCCCGGTCTGCGATTTTCGCCCTCTATTTTCACAAGGCATGCGCCACAGCCACGGCTACGGCTCCCACCTAGTTCCATAATCGAAAGTAACGCAAACTTCAGCAGATATTCATAGCCGGATTTTTCGGGAACATCAGCAGTAATCGATCCCCTGAATTCCGTTCCGACAGGAACAGCTTCGGTCGTGCGAAGCGACCCTTTTTTTGCCGTGCCATACTCGTTTATCGAGGTCCTACTAATAACGACAGACTCTTTTTTGTCTGAAACGGCTTCGGTCAAGGCAAGAAGGCCTCCAACATCAGCACTTTCACCTGCAGAACCAAGCATCTTGTTACAGGCAGCTCTTGCCTGTTCCGGCAAAAGCTCCATAGCATCCAGAAGTGATTGCCTGAGCAATCCCTTGACATGCGAAGCGGGTATTACAAAGTTCCCCTTGAGGTTTCTAGGAGCAATGGCATCGAGCAGAGAGGAACCAAATCCAGTTGCGATTTCTGCATCCGATTTTAAAACAATTGTGTAGTTAAGCTTAATCATTATTCGTCCCCTCCTTCATTCTCATTTCTTCTTCAAGGAGTTGCATAGCATCTACCACCGATGTCGAAATTTCCTTATGGTCTGACGATTCAACCCATTCGGATTTTCCCGCTCCAAAAATTTCAAAATCCGGTTCCATCAAATCTTCGGCCAAATCCTTATGGTTCTTGGCAATACTTGCGACAAAAGCCATACGGTCATTCTGGGATTTTGTAAGTGCCGTTGTCACCTTATGACGCGTGCTGGTCGGAATTTTATCGCGGTATTTTTTCACCAGGGCTTCTACTTTTCCAAATTCCTGCAAGGTATATGGGCGCTTGGTCAGGCAGACATTCTTACCGATATCGGGATCGGCAAAATACAGGTGGCGCTTACGGTAGATGGCCGGCGTTTCAATAACAGAATCCGTAATGTGCTCCCAGTCAATGGAGGCCGGAGTCGGACATTTTTCCGATTCTCCCTTTTCCACATTCTCTGCCTTTACGGCGCGGCCACGAGTTTTTGCACTCGCTAGCAAGGCCTCGGTATACGCAATCGCCGAATGGAGCGGAAGTGACACGGGGCAATATAGAACTCCCGCCGAAATGGAGATACGACCACCCGTCGCAGGCCAAATTGACTCGCCGATTTCATTTACAGCCTTGTCATTTTCTTCGCGAGACACCTGTTCAAAAGTTTCACATGCTGCCTTGACAAAGTCCATGGCATAGTTCACATGGCAAAGAATCGTGATATCATCGCCACCCACCACTAGCGGGCGTAACGGCAACACGAACTTTTTTTCACCTTCTATATTCTGTTGATCATCTGACGGAGCCCACTTGTCGTAAACGGCCTTGATTCCTGCCTTTGCCGCCTGGGTAGAGCAACGGTCTATGGCAGCACTCATCGCCTTTACCCAACGGGACATCTTTACACCCTTCTCGCCGTCACCTTCAAGACTTTTCAGCTTTTCGGTCATTTGGGAACCCATGTCGTTTCCATCCATGCAAATGACTGCCCAGCGGTTGCGATCGCCGAGAACTTTCGCACCGATATCGCCGTCCTTGTCGTAGTTTCCTCGATCATCGGTTGTCGCCACATTGTGGAAAAATTCCAGCTTTTCTGCGTTTGCTGCATCAAGTTCGGCGGCAAGTCCTTCTTTTTCCAAGAGGCGCTGTTCAAAATAACGGAACATCTTGTATTCTTCTGAATCTCTTGGAGCTTCGCGGTTGAACAAACGCGACTTCACTATCGGATGTTCCGCCTTGGGGAAATCTACCGGGTAAAGCCCACTGACATTGCAGGGGTATTCGCCAGAAAGATTTGCCGGAATATACGGATATAAATCGGTCGCATGCTTGCTCGCCTTGTCATAGTCTTCGTCGATTCCAAATCGGATATCCACACCTATTTTGGTCGCTTCGCCAAGAATAACTCGGCGCAGTTCCTCGGCGACTTCTTTGGTTGGGCATGAAAAAGTACCTTTGCCACCGCCAGTAAACAAGCGTTCACAACCTTGTGGTAGTGTTAAATTTTTGATTGTCTCACGATCAAAGCGGTCTATAACAGCACTTCCGCCAATAATGTATTTTAGTTTTGGAATTTTGAATATGAAAGACTGGATTCCTCTAACGTCGTAGCATAAGTACATACTATTTTCCCTTTCTCTGATAATTCGTACAAAAATATACACTAAAATATGAAAACGTATATTTATGTTACCAATATAATTCTATTTCTGTAAGGAAAGAGAAACGTTCTACGGATTTTGCGCATATTGTGTACGTGATAGGAATGAGTTGAAACTTTCACATTACTGCAAAAGTTCTAGTTTTTAGAACTTCGAAATTCATTGTAAACTCACTCAAAATTCCTCCGCAACGCGACCCCTTGACGCGCAATATCCGGCTAGTATATATTATTCCCCGTAGATTGCATTAATCCTGCCGACACCGAGAAATTGACGCCATTGGCGTCCGTATCATAGTCTCGGTCATAGTTTCCAAGCTTGAAACTGCGACTCCCGACTCAGTACTATTCAGGGCAGGAAGTTCCACTATCTGCTTGACACCGACCTCCCTTTGTTCCGCTCGACAGGCGTAATAATTCGAGGCAGCGTACACCCTATGGGGAAACTGGCCCCCTGGCGATCAACGTAGAGCACCGTCTGTCATTAATGGCGGACGTTAAACGCATGTCATTGAAAAATTTGCAAGCGATTGCCCGACGGCGACCGTGGTTTATGGCTGTTGTCTTTGCAGCTTTCGCATGCGGGCTTTAACAAACTTATACGGAGATTCAAATGAATCGCACACAACATTATTCCTTGCTCAGGGCAATGGAAATCGACAAGAAAAACCTTCTCAAGTACCAGGAAATTTACAGCTACGCCTACATCCTCAGTGACGGCATTTTCAAGATCGTCTTCGCCGAAGAAAAGGACCACACGCTCCTCATTTCGCTTGTGAACGCGATGCTCGACTTGCATGACGGCGATGCGATCAAGGATATCACGCTTGAAATGCAGGAGTTCCCCGGCGCGTTCACCAAGAAGGACTGCATCGTGGATATTATCGGAACGACCAACGCGGGCGAACGCGTGCTGGTCGAGGTGCAGCAGCAGGGTGACGAATTTTACCGCGACCGTGTGGAATATTACATGTCCCGCGTCATCGAGAATCAGGTGCATACAAGCGAAAAGTACGAATTGCCGCGTATTTACTTCCTCGGGCTCTTGGACTTTACGCTTTTTCCGGAAGAACCGCAGAAGTACATCCATCACGTTGATGAAATGTGCAACGGGAGGAAGTTCTTCCCGAAAATCCAGAAGATTTTCGTGGAAATCGAGAAGTTTTTCAGGCTCGAAGAAAAGGGGATTACCACGAACGACAGCTCCGAAGCCGCGCAGTGGCTCCGCGCCATCAAGGTGACTATCAATGAGGAACCCGTTCCCGAAAAGATTATGCAGAACGAAACGTTCAGGAGGTTGCTTGATTCTGTGAAATTGATTAATTTTGCAGAAGAGCTATTCAACTGCGAGGTAAAGAACGTGACGGACTTGATGGCAGAACATGAAATCGGATTTGCCGAAGGCAAGAAAGAGGGCCACGAAGCGGGCCTCGCTGAAGGCCGTGAAGCGGGTCTCGCAGAGGGACGTGCTGAAGGTTATGCTGAAGGTAAGTCCGAGGGCCGTGATGCAGGGCTCGCCGAGGGACGTGCCGAAGGCGAACTCAAGAAGGCTCGTGAAATGGCTAAGGGGCTCCGCGATGACGGAGTCCCGATGGAAATCATCGTCCGCAGATCAGGACTCTCCGAAGAAGAAATCCGCAAACTGTAAAGGACGCATTCGACCAAAAGCATAAACGCCAAATTAGACAAAGAATTTATACAAAAAAGGGCGGCAAGATTTATCTTGTCGCCTAATTTAATTTTGAAGACTTATAGACTATATAACTTCGATTATTTACAAAAAAAACATTTTTTGTAGATTTCTTTCGCTCTTTTTAATGTTATAAAACCGTTTCCACTAACATCGGCAAGATCCTCATCTGTTTTTTTAAAGTTATAATTTTCCTCGATTTCTTTTACAAGTTCGGCCAAATCAGAAGCAACGAATTCCCCGATAAGAAGCGTTTTCTTTGAACCCTTGAAAGAACTCACTGGGCGAATTCTCGCTGTCATTTGTTTTGTTAATTCTAAAAATTTTGCATCATTTTCATCAAAATCCGTGTGGTTGTTCTTTTCGAAGCCTGCACAAAATAAAAATTTGGATTCCAATGAATTTTCTGATTTTAGACTGATGTTTAGTTTGTATACTGTATTTCCACATCCTATAGCTTTAAAGAATATAGATAAATAAAGGGTGGAGTCTTCCCCCGAAAGGAACATTCCCAAATCCGAATATAATTTTTCAATGTTTAAAAACTCCTGCGTCAAGCTCATAAGACCAAAGTCTTTGTGTTCGAAAAGTTTCCTTGCTGCTTGAATTTCTTTTTCATCTGCCATAAATCAGCTCCTTTTTAAGATTAATTAATATGTTGTTTGTTTTTTATTCTCCTAAATCACCAACCCGTTTAGAGAAGGGCCGTGCCACAATGTGGCTAGGCCCGTTGCCTATCGCTGTTAGCGATTGGCAACCTAGTCCTGGAAACAACGGACTGACAAGCCGTCAATCTTAATTTCATAGTTATCATCGGCGAGGTATGACCCATTTTCATAGAGCAAGGACACGACGTACGTGAAATAGCCATTTTCGTTGAAATAATGGTAATAGCCATCGCCATCATAGTCGGCTTTAGCATCGGTAGGCACCTCAGTAGCACTCCAAAATACCGCTCGTTCGCCAACGTAACTTATGTAGTTGTTGGAGTGTTTTTTATAGCCAGCAGG
>JAEEGG010014915.1_pt1 | contig 16379 bp, 14 predicted proteins | sample 9134161 | NCBI WGS metagenome assembly JAEEGG01 (sample SAMN16246543, study PRJNA631951) | gut metagenome | biome: gut microbiome; feature: rumen; material: CR-attached | host: Bos | place: Iran: Karaj | collected 2018-10
TTTGACGGAATGACCCGCCTCAAGCAACTTCATATACTTAAGGCGATCTTCAAAAGTGTGCTTTTTGCGCATAACAAAACCCCGAAAGTTTTTTGTCTAACTTTCGGGGTTCATGTCAATTCTTCGCGGCTTTTTTATTCCCCGGCAGGAGGGGCTAACCTTCGCCGTTGAGGCCGACAAAGAGATGGTCCAGGTCCTCCCAGAGGGCGTCCTTGACCGTGAGCTTGTAGCCCTGGAAGGACAGTTCGAGGGTGACGGTCTTGCCGTTGTCCTGCAGTTTGCGGACGCGCACGCCCTGGTAGGTGAAGCTAGAGGAGGAATGGAGCCGCTGCCGTACGGTTTCATATTCCCGGGCGCAGAGCCCGTTGATGTTCTCGGGGGCCAGCTCGTAGAGACTGGCGACCCGGCCTAGCGGCATCGAGCAGTTGAGCGCCGGCATGGCGGCGGACTCGAAGGAAACGGTGCCCTCCCAGTGCCCGGACGCAGAAGCGGAGTCGGGCGCGCTGACGGCGGCGGTGAGGGTGAGGGCGGCGGCGACGGCCGCGACGAAAAGGATGAAAAACTTTTTCATGACTGTTGCATTTTATGGGTTAAACGATTCCCCGTCATTCCGGGGACATTTACGAATGCAACAATCCGGAAAACGTAAACAAAAAACTATTGCAGCAGCGAGATCGCCTGCAGGACAAAGTCCCTCGGGAATACCCAGAAGACCCTTTTGATCGCGATTTCCACCCCGCTGGAGGGCGCCAGGAGGACGAGGCAGAAGTTGATGATCTGGACGAAACTGATGGTCAGCAGCGACTTGACGACCCCCGGCCCCTGGATGTCCGACTGGTAGAGGCGGATCTGGCTCGCCCAGCAGCAGACGTGGAAGGCGTAGGAGAGGCCGATGAGGAAGTCGATGACCAGCAGGAAGATGGCGTCGCCGGTGGTGTAACGCCACGGCAGCAAAGCCAGCGTCAGCAGCGGGACGCAGTAGGGCGAGATCGTGATGGGCAGGTAACCCAGCCAGCCGCCGCTGTACGAGACGTGGCTGTCCTTGTCGTCCACCTTGAAGCGGTGAATCTTGCGGAAGAACAGGAGCGCGAAGACCAGGTGCGTGAACTCGTGCGTGAACTTCATCATCCAGCGCGTGTTCGCCCGCACACGCGGGATCAGGAACAAAAGGAAGAAGGCGAGGAATCCGACCCCGAGGGCCTTGTGGAGCCCCACGCGCGCCCAGGAGACGGTCTCCATGCGTAGGGTGCTCACCAGCGCGCCCACGGCGATCGCGAGCAGCAAGGCGAGCGCGATGCAGTCCAGCACATATCCCACGCGCTCCAGCGTTTCCTTTCCTTTTGTCATATTGCAATAATACGCACTCCGTTGAAATAATCCAACAAACTGTTTACCTTTGTGAAGAACAAGCATTATTCTATGACCGACAACGAAATCATCCGGGGCATCCGGGACAACGATCCTGCGGCGTGGCGCGAACTCTACCATTCCGCGTTCGGCAAGGTCCGGGCCCGGATCCAGCCGTTGCTTGGGAGCGTGCGGCACCAGACGTTCGAAGACATCTTCGAGGATGCGTGCCTGACGCTGATGGACGCCGTCAAGGACGGCACGGTCCGGGAAGGGGAGTCGACGAACCTGGCCGGATTCCTGTACACGGTCTGCCAGCGCACGGCCCTGCGGCTCAGCGTCCGGGAGTCGCACCCTAAGGAGCCGCGCAAGACCCTGAGCAAGGTGAACGGGAAGATCGTCGTCGAGGATCCGAAGGTGGAGCTGGCCTACGATCCTGAGCAGGCTGCGGAGGAAGAGAAGGAGGCCTTGGCGTTCCTGGATCGGGTGCTCCGGGCCATCCCGGAGGACTGCCGGCAGCTTTTCCGGCGCTTCTACTGGGACAAGATGCCGATGAAGGACATCGCTCCGGCCATGGGACTGAAAAATGAGAATGTGGCAAAGACCAAAAAGAACCGCTGTATGGACAAGTTCAAGGAAATAGCGAAGGCGATGCTCGCCGACGACGAGAAAGCTGAAGCCGCCGTGCGCCGCACCGTGGAGCGGGATGCCCTGCGCGACCTGCTGCAGGACCTGCGCAAGGAAGAAAGCGGCGATCTGGCCCGCGCCGCCCTGAAGGACAAGGAATAATTATCCCCCTTTTCCCTGTTTACCTTTTCATCTTCGTTGCATTGAAAGATGTAACACGATAAAAGATGAAAAGGTTTTTTGTATTGTTGATTGGACTCCTGCTCGTAGGTGTAATTGTATTCACGATCGGCCTGCTGCTGCCTGAAAAGTACCAGATGCCCTGCGGGACGACGGGGGACTACAACCACCAGTCCTTCTGGTGGCATCCCTGGACCCGCGGGGTGAACGGGAGTCCCCACAGCGGGATCGACATTTTCGGGAAGGAAGGCACCAAGGTGAGACCGGCCGTCGGCGGAATCGTCGTCTACGCCGGATGGTTCGGGGATGTATCCGGCAACATGATCATCGTGCTCGGTCCGAAGTGGAAACTCCACGAGTACATGCATCTCAAGGAAATCTACGTGCATCCCGGCCAGCGGGTCCGGCACGAGACCGTCATCGGAGAGCTTGGCAAGACCGGAAACGCCGCTAAAACGCCCGCCCACGTCCATTATTCCATCCTCACCCCGATCCCGCACGTCCGGCTCTACAACCGGCAATACGGAAGCGGGCAGCAACCCGCCCGCTTCAACTGGATGAAAATGTTCTGGCTCAATCCGGATGAATACCTCAGAGCATCTTCTTCCGCCGGAAGATGACCCAGAGGCCGATGATGAGCGTCAGCATCAGGCCGAGGATGGCGAGCCAGGCCCACCAGTAATCGGCGATCGGAAGCTTGACGTTCATGCCGTAGAAACTGGCCACGAGCGTCGCAGGCATCAGGAGCAGCGAGATGAAGGTGAAGATCTTCATGATGTTGTTCTGATCCAGGTTGATCAGACCCACTGCAGTGTTCTGCAGATACTCCAGACGCTCGAAGGTGAAGTTGGTGTGGTTGATCAGGGAAGAGATGTCCTGCAGCAGGACGGTCAGCCGCCCCTCCAGCTCTTCCGGGAAGCGGTCGCTCTTCAGGATGTTGGAGATCAGTCGCTGCTTGTCGACCACGTTCTCGCGCACGAGCATCGCGTTCTCCTGTAACTGATTGATGTCCAACAGGAACTCTTCGTTGATGTCTTCCTTCTGGTTGATGCGCTTGCTGAACTGGGCCGTGTCCTTACTCATCAGCTCGATGATGTCGGCGTCCAGGTCCACGCGCTGGTCCATGATGGTGACGAAGAGGTAGTAGCCGTTCTTGAACTGGTCTGGGCGGGCCAGCATGCGGCGCTGCAGGCCGGTGAAGCTGCGCAGCGGGATCTCACGCAAGGTGGTCAGGATCCCGTCCACCAGGGTGAACGACACGGGGTCCTGGACGAGCTCGTCGCTCTCCGGGGAAATGAAGTTGGTATTGGCGAAAATGGCGTCGTGGGACTCGGAGAAACGGGAGGAACTCTCGATCTCTTCGGCCTGGGCGCGACTTTGGATTTCGGTGCCGAGGAAAGCCTCGGTGGCTCTTTTCTCTTCGCCGCTGGGGTCGAGCAGGTCGATCCAAAGGACCGAATCCCGCTGCAGGCGGGCGAACTCCGTTTCGGACTGGGCGAAAACAATTTCGGAGCCAAGTCTGTAGAAAATGTTGATCATCTTTCCTTCCTGATTGTCCCGGCACAAAGTGCGTCGGAAGGGTTAAACTTACGGGTTAGCCGACGTTACGGAGAAGTCAGCCCGCAAATATAGAAATTATTTTTTATTCCCTCTTGCCAATCCGTTCATTTTTCGTATATTTGCACGCTTTTTTCGGGGCCTCGCCCCGGACAGGCACAAAACATAATGTTAAACCCCTAGTTTGTTATTCAAAACAATTATGGCAGAAAACTTAGAACAAGAGACCAAGAAGGTTCTCAACGCGTCCGTCGCTCCCGAGGAGTTCGACTGGGATGCATTTGAAGGCGGAGACGTCTATGGCACCGAGAACAAGGAAGAGATCGAGGCCGCTTACGACCAGACTCTTTCCAAGGTTGTCGAAAACGAAGTGGTCGAAGGTGAGGTCACCTCGATCAACAAGCGCGAAGTCACCGTGTCCATCGGCGGCAAGAGCGAAGGCGTCATCAGCGCCCCCGAGTTCCGTTACAATCCGGATCTGAAGGTCGGCGACAAGGTGGAAGTCTATGTCGAGAACGCCGAAGACAAGAAAGGCCAGCTCGTGATTTCCCACCGCAAGGCCCGCGCCCTCAAGTCCTGGGACCGTGTCAACGAGGCTTACAACAACAACGAGATTGTCAAGGGCTTCGTCAAGACCCGCACCAAGGGCGGCATGATCGTCGACGTGTTCGGCATCGAGGCTTTCCTCCCCGGTTCCCAGATCGACATCAAGCCCATCCGCGATTATGACGCGTACGTGAACCAGACCATCGACTTCAAGATCGTCAAGATCAACCAGGAGTTCCGCAACGTGGTCGTTTCCCACAAAGCCCTTCTCGAGGCCGAGCAGGAGCAGAAGAGAGCCGAGCTCATCAGCAAGCTCGAGAAAGGACAGATCCTCGAAGGCACCGTCAAGAACATCACCAACTACGGCGTGTTCGTCGACCTGGGCGGCGTGGACGGTCTCATCCATATTACCGATCTCAGCTGGGGCCGCATCAACCACCCCGAAGAGGTCGTCACCCTCGACGAGAAGATCAAGGTCGTCGTCCTTGACTTCAACGAGCAGCAGAAGCGCATCGCCCTCGGTCTGAAGCAGCTGACCGCTCATCCTTGGGACAACCTCGACGCCAACCTCAAGGTCGGCGACACCGTGAAGGGTAAGGTCGTCCTTATCGCCGACTACGGCGCATTCGTGGAAGTCGAGCCCGGTGTTGAGGGTCTCATCCACGTCTCCGAGATGTCCTGGAGCCCCCGTCTCCACTCCGCTCAGGAATTCCTGAAGGTCGGTGACGAGGTCGAGGCCCAGATCCTCACCCTGGACCGCGAGAGCCGCAAGATGTCCCTCGGACTCAAGCAGCTCACCGCGAACCCTTGGGAGTCCATCCGCGAGAAGTATCCCGTCGGCAGCCAGCAGAAAGCGACTGTCCGCAACATCACCAACTTCGGCGTGTTCGCCGAGCTGGAGGACGGTGTCGAAGGTCTCATCCACATCAGCGACCTCAGCTGGAACAAGATCAAGCATCCTTCGGAGATGCTCGCTCCCGGCGATGTCATCGACGTGATGATCCTCGATTTCGACGAGCAGAACCACAAGCTCAGCCTGGGCCACAAGCAGACCCTGCCGAACCCTTGGGATCTGGTCGAGAAGAACTTCCCCGTCGGTTCCGTCGTGGAAGGCACCGTCGCCAATGTGACCGACAAGGGCGCCGTCATCACCTTCGAAGGCTCCGAGGCCGAAGGCTTCGCCTACACCCGCGAGCTGGTCAAGGAGGATGGCAAGCAGGCCGTCGCCGGTGAGACCCTCCCGTTCAAGGTCATCGAGCTCCGCCGCAGCACCCGCCGCATCCTCGTTTCCCACGTGCGTACCTACGCCGAGGTGAAGGAGAAGGCCGTCGCCGCTGAGGCTGAGAACACCAAGAAGGCTGTCAAGAAGGTCAACGCCGCGGTCGAGAAGACCACCCTCGGCGACATCGACGCCCTGGCCGCCCTCAAGGAGAAACTCGAGAAAGGCGAATAATGAACTTCACGCTCAGGGTGCTGGGCACCGCTTCGGCGAAGCCCGTGCCCGAAAGACATCAGAGCGCCCAGGTACTTTCCGTACACGGGCGCTTCTTTTTGATCGATTGCGGAGAAGCTGTCCAGCGGCAGCTTCTCCGTTACCGTGTGCCGATGATGAAGATCGACTCCATCTTCCTCTCGCACATCCATGGCGACCATCTCTTCGGCCTGTTCCCCCTGCTCTCGACGATGGGACTGCAGGCGCGCACGGCCCCGCTCAACATCTACGCCCCCGCCAACTTCGCCCCCATCCTGAAGTTCTACCTTTCCTATTTCGGGGAAGGCCTGGCCTTCGAGATCCGGCACGTCGCGCTGCAGATGAAGGAGCCGGAGGTCATCTACAAGACCAAGAGCGTGGAGATCTCCGCCTTCCCGCTGGACCACAAGATCGATACCTTCGGCTTCCTCTTCCGGGAGAAGGAGCCGCCTTATAACGTCCGCAAGGAATGCATCCCGGAGTACGGCCTGACGCTGACCGAGATCGGGACGCTCAAGCGCGGGGAGGACGTCGTCCGTGAAGACGGGACCGTCATCCCGGTCTCGAAGGCTGCCTACAAGCCCTACGTGCCGCGCTCCTACGCCTATTGCAGCGACACGAAGACCTTCCCGGAACTGGCGCAGTGGGTCAAGGGAGTCACCCTCCTGTACCATGAAGCGACCTATATCGAGGAGTTTGCCGACCAGGCCCGGCAGCGCCACCATTCCACGGCCGCCCAGGCCGCTCGCTGCGCGCAGGAAGCCGGCGTCGGCCGCCTGCTGATCGGGCATTACTCTTCCCGCATCAAGGAAACGGAGCGCTTCCTCAGCGAGGCGCGCTCCGTCTTTCCCGAAACGGTGGCTGTCAGCGACGGCGACCTTTTCGACCTGCCGCTCGTACAGCCATTCTGATTAGAACGTGGGTACTTCGAAGGTCTGGGGCAGGATGTAGGCGTCCGGCGTGAACTCCACAACCTCGGAGACGATCTCCACACCCGCCACGGCGGTGACGCTCTTGAGAACGAAACCCTTCCATACCCAGGTGGTTATGGCAGCCTTCTGTCCCATCTGGGAGACTTCCTGGCTGTACTTGGTGCATTCTTTGTCTCCGAGCGTCTCCTTCCCGATTTCCTGGATCTTGTATTGAGCGATGACGTCATCCGTAAGGGCCAGGTAATTGATGGATTCCTGCGCGGGAGTCTCCTGCACATTCTTCTGGGAATAGTTGACGACAAAGGTCTTCCCGTCCTTGGTGATGGTGGCGATCTCCATCTCGCCTACGCCGGGGACACTCATCTTCGTCTTGGAAGTCTCCAGGGCGCCATAGTTGTCGAAATAGGCGGTCGCCTCGATCTTCTGGCCCATCATATCCGTGACGGACTTGGCGATGCCGGATTTGATTTCATACCTCTTGGGGGCCTCCTGTGCCAGCGACAGTACGCAAAGGAACAGGGCGGCCAGCGTTGCGAATCTTTTCATATCCAATCGTATCTGAATGGGTTACTATTCTTTAGCGGGTTCAGGCCGCATGATGAGCTCGATGAAATTGCCACTGCCGAGCAGGGATGCGGCGGCAGCTTTCACGTCGGCGGGAGTCAGGGCATTGACGGCGGCTTCATATTCTTTGATGTAGTCGATGCCGTATGAGTACCACTGCTCCAGGCCGTTCAGCCAGTAGCTGTTCCTGAGCCGGTTCTCCGGAATCGTTTTCTGCAGATTCATGAGAGCCTTGTCGAAGAAGTCGGCGCTGGGGCCTTCCCCGGCCAGGGTACGCAGTCCGTCTTTGGCCAGTTCGCGGAGTTTGTCGGCGGATTCCGGATTGGTCTCGAAGTCCACTTCCAACAGATCCTGGGATACGGGATCCTGTCCGGCCACGACCGACACATGGGCGCCGTAGGTGCCGCCTTCCTCTTCGCGGAGCGAATCGGTATAGATCATGTCGAGGATGTATTTCAGGGCGTCCATGGATGCGTCGAGGTGCGCGGAATACGGCTGCGTCAGGGTATAGACCTGGCTGACGGTCACCTTGGGCGTCTCCATCTCGACGTTGAAATCATTCGTGCGGACGCCGGGAAGGACGCCGTCGCCGGCATCGGACCATTTGAGCGCCTTCCGGCCCTTCGGGATGGAACCGATGTACTGCTCCACCAGCGGCTTGACGGCCTCGGGGTCGAAGTCACCGACCAGGAAGGCCACGAGCCCCGCCGCATCGCGGAACAGGGACTTGAACACGCGTTCCTGGGTCTGGAGGGAAGCCTTGGCAAGGACTTCTTCGCCCAGGATCGGGTACCGGCTCTCATCGTACAGGGTCTTGTAGGCCTGCTTCTGGAACTGGAACTGCGGCATCTTGTCGAGGTTGCCCAGGATCGGCTGGATCATCTGGACGGACTGGTTGTATTCGGCCTCGTCGAAACGGGGATCGCAGAACTGGAGGTAGGCCAGTTGGAAAGCGGTCTCCAGGTCCTTCACGTTGCTGGACGCGCTGACACCGTGCGTATGGGCTCCGATGAACGCGTTGGCGGAAACATTCTTGCCGGAGAGCATCTTTTTGACCTCGGCGGCGGGGAAGCGGGACACGCCCCGGTTCATCTGGAAGACGGACCAAAGGTTGTCTTCGAAGGAAATCAGGTCCTCGTCGGAGATGAGGTCGCGGCCGCCTTTCTGGATGAGACGGAGCTGGATCTTGTCCTTTTCGTATTCCGTCGGGAGCAGGACGACCTTCACCCCGTTCTTCAGGGTCCATTCCGTGGCGCCCTGAACGGTCGGCTTGACCTTCTTGACCGGGGATCCGGGCAGGCTCACACCTTCCACGAAGGAAGTGGAAACTACTTCCTCGGTGTTGGGCTGGATGTCGGAAGCCTTGACGGCGGAGAGGATCTGCGCCATCTGTTCCTGGGTCGGATTGACGACGTCTTCCTTCTGGGGTCCGTAATACATGACGGCGAGGTCCTTGTCCGTAATGAGCTGGGCGGCGACCTGGTTGATCATCGCAGCGGGCAACTGGGGAAGTACACTCTTGACCAGGGTGAACTTGTCCTGGGGCGACATGTATTCGTGGTTGTCGAAGAAATTGTTGATCAGGGGCTGGACGAACTCGGCATTCTTACGGGTGGATGCCTTGTTGGCGGCGGATTCGTAGCGGCTCAGGACCTCAGCCTTGGCGCGCTCGATTTCCGCATCGGTCAGGCCGAAACGATGGAGTTTTTCCGCCTCGGCATAGGCAACGGCGGTGGCGGGAGCCCACTGGCCTTCCTTCGGGACGGCAATCAGGATGGTGGCATCCAGCGTTTCGCAGATATTCGCAGAGGTGAAGATGGCCTGGGTGAAGGGCGATTCCGGCTGGGCCGCCAGGTCGGTCAGGCGTTCCCGCATGGCGGAGCCGATGATTTCCTTGACCAGGTCTTCGACGACGTAGGGCGCCGTATCGTTCCCTTCTTCACTTTCGATGGCGGATTTCCAGTAGAAGGCGATGTTGACGCTGGGCTGCTCCGGATCGGTCAGGATGCCGATGGCGGGTGTTTCGTGGCTGGGAATGGGGATAATGGCCTTCGCTTTCGGATCCACCGCCGCCGGCACGTCGCTCCATGTGGATTCGATTTTTGCCTCCACGGCTGCGACATCCACGTCTCCGACGACGATAACCGCCTGCATGTCAGGACGGTACCAGGTGTGGTAGAAGGTGGTCAGGCTCTCGGGCTTGAAGGTCTTGAGGTTCTCTTCGCTGCCGATGATCGTGCAATCCACATACTTGGTGTCGCCGTAGAGCAAGGGTCTCGACTGCTCGTTCAGGCGCCAGTTGGCGTTCCGGCGGGAGCGGCGCTCCTCCAGGATAACACCGCGCTCCTTGTCGATCTCCTCCGGGGCGCAGGTGACGAAATGGGAATAGTCGTGGAGGATGAGCAGGCAGGAGTCCACGACGCTCTCGTTGACCAGCGGAATGTTGGTAAGCATATAGACCGTCTCTTCCACGCCCGTCATGGCATTGACGTTGCCGCCGAAGCTGGCGCCGATGCTCTGCAGGTAGTTGAGGATGCCCTTGCCCGGGAAATTCTTCGTGCCGTTGAAGCACATGTGCTCCAGGAAGTGCGCCAGTCCGTCCTGGTCCGGCGTCTCCTGGATGGCGCCGACATTGGTGGCCAGGTAGAACTCCGCCCGCTGCTGGGGCAGTTCATTGTGGACGATATAATAGGTCAGCCCGTTGTCGAGCTTGCCTTTCTTGACGCTTTCCTCGCCGGGAAGATGCTGGGCGAAAGCCAGCGTACCGGATACGAGGAACAAGGTTGTGAGGAATGAAGCGAAATATTTCATAATAATCCTAAATAATATCAGTAAAGATAGTACTTTTTTATCAAAGAGCGAGCCAGAATTCCTGGCTGTTTCTTAGCGGCAGACGATCGGCAAATCGTAATCTTCGATGAACTGCTTGACCTGCAGGGGGATGTCCGTGCAGAGATAGTCGGCGCCGAGCAGCCAGCCCAGGACGGTGTCCTCCGGCTTCTCGCCCGGCCACAGGTTGACGGTCAATCCCTTCTCGTGGGCATATTTCAACGCGGAGCGCGACGAACCGTTCACGGTCGCCGCCAGCCGGTGCAGCCCCATCATCTTCGTCAGGTCCACCGTCTCCTGCGTGCAGGGCTTGCCGGTGATCAGCATGAGCTCCGCCTCCGGATGGTTCTGATGCAGGTAGAGCAGCGGCCGCGGGTCGAACGAGGTGAAGATGAACAGCGCGTCGGCGGGCTGGGCCGCCGTCACCATCGCGTACACATCGTCGCAGTACTTCTTCAGCAGCTCCGGCGGGTATTCCTTCTCGTTGGTCTTCATCTCCCACTCCACGTACAGGCCCTTGCAGTCCTTGAAGAAGTCCAGCAAGTCCTGGAGGAACGGTACCGGCCGCCCGCCCTTCGTCCGGAGCGTGCGGATGTAGTCGCCCGTGACCTGCTCGATGCGCCCGGTCCCGTTCGTCATGCGGTCCAACGTACCGTCGTGCATGATGACGTACTGCCCGTCGGCCGTGATATGGATGTCCGTCTCGAAGGCGTGGCAGCCGGCCGCATAGGTCGTCTTGAAGGCGTCGAGGGTGTTCTCCTCCTGCTCGGCGCGTCCGCCCCGGTGCGCGAGGATGCGCGGCTGGGCGAAAAGGGTCGCCGCACCCAGGAACAGCGCGGCGACACCCATCAGGAAATGTCTTCTCATAGACTAGGCCTCCGCAGCTTTGCGCGGCCGCAGCAGCACGAAGGCGCAGAGCGCCAGGTACGCCACGCACACCGCGATAACGGCCAGCGAGCCAATCTGCGAGCCCATCTTGTCGGCGGTCAGGCCCATCAGCAGCGACACGACGCCGCCACCCACGATGCCCATCACCATCAGGCCCGAAATCTCATTGGCCTTCGAAGGCAAGTGATTGATGCCCAGGGAAATGATGACAGAGAACATGCTGGCGCCGAAGAAGCCGATAATGCCCACGAGCGTCAGGATCAGGCCCTTGCCCTGCGCGAAGAACAGCGCGGCGAGGGCGGCCGCCACGATGAGGATGGCCAGCTGGAAGAACTTGCGGTCGGCCATCTTGCTGAGCAGGAAGGCTCCCACGAAGGCGCCGACGGTCTTGCAGACGAAATAGACGGTGATGCCGAGCTGGGCGTGGTCGGTATCCATGCCGCAGCGCTCGATCAGGAGCTTGGGCGTGATCACGTTGCAGCCCACGTCCAGGCCCACGACGGTGAAGATGGCGAAGAAGCAGCAGAGGATGTAGTTCTCGCCCAGGAGCTTCAGCAGGTCGCCCAGGGACGAACCGCCCTCGGCCGGCGACTCCTCGATCTTGGTGAAGAGCAGCCAGGCGGAGGAGAGCAGGGTAATGATGGCGAAAGCCGGGAACATATACTTCCAGGAACCGAACCAGGCCGCGCAGCCCAGTGCCAGGTAAGGCGCCGCGCAGGCGGAAAGGGCCTTCAGCACCTGTCCGGTGGAAATGTAGCTGGACAGCGAACCCTTGCCGCTGACCACGTCGGAGAGCAGGGGATTGAGGGCCACCTGGATGATCGTGTTGCCGATGCCCAGCATGGCGCAGGCGATCAGGCAGGTCGTCAGGTTGTAGCTGAACAGGGGGATCAGCATGCCCAGGAAGGTGATCACGTTGCTGACCTGGACGGTCGCCTTGCGGCCGATCTTGTTCATCATCAGCGCGGTCGGGGCGCTGAGCAGCAGGAACCAGACGAAGATCGCCATCGGGATCAGGCCGGCCAGCGTCTCGCTGAGGGCGAAGTCTTCCTTCACGTGGCTGGTCACGATGCCGGCCACATCGCCGAATCCCATCACCACGAAGGCGAAGAGGACGGGCAGGATTGCAGTTTTCTTGTTCATAACTATGTGTGTATTAGATTATTTGCTCTCTTTCTCCTGCCAGACGACGCGCTGGACCCGGTAGGGGAAACGCTCCTTGAGCGTCGCGGCGTTGGGGCAGGATTCCTTGTGGATCTTGATGCCGTCGGTGCGGGTCACGAAGCCGAAGACCTCGTCCCCGTAACGGGGGTTGCAGCAGGGCGCCATCTTGTATTCCAGTCCCTTGACGCCCTTGGCGTTGATGACCAGGATCTCGTCCGGGGACTGCCAGTCCTTGACGGTCTCCTTCTTTTCCTCTTCCCGCTCCGTCCGGTACACGAGCTGGCCCGGGTTGAGGATGTAGCTCTTGATCTCGTCCACGCCGATGGTGCCGTCGCCGACGGCCGCCATGAAGCTGATGACGGACGAGTACTTGAGGTAGTGCATGATGTCGTGCAGAAGGGAATCCGGCAGCGTCATCTTCCAGTTCTTGAGCCGGCGTTCCAGCAGCTCTCGGCCCTCGGCGGCCTTCTTGCGCACTTCGGCGTCCAGTTCCAGCTTGATCTTGGAGCGCGCCTTGTGCGAGACCACCCAGTTGAGCCAGTCGGCATTCGGCTTCTGGTTCTTGCCGGTCAGGATCTCCACGACGTCGCCCGTCTTGAGCTTCTCCTTGATGGAAGCCACCTTGCCGTTGATGCGTCCGCCGGTGCAGCGGCAGCCCAGGGTGGTGTGGATGCTGAAGGCGAAATCCAGCACGGAGGAGCCCACGGGCAGCATTCTCAGTTCGCCGGTAGGCGTGAAGACGAAGATTTCCTTGGACGGGGGCACGGGCAGGTCCTCGTCCTTGGCCTCGAAGGGATGCTCCAGGCGGTTGCGCACGGAGGTCAGCCAGGCCGTCAGGGTATCGTCCTTCTTGATGCCCTTGTAGGACCAGTGGGAAGCCAGGCCGTTCTCGGCGATGTCGTCCATGCGCTTGGTGCGGATCTGCACCTCCAGGTAGGCCCCCTGCGCGTTCTTGACCGTGATGTGCAGGGATTCGTAGCCGTTGGGCTTGGGGTTGGTCACCCAGTCGCGCAGGCGCTTCGTGTCGGGCTCGTACTCTTTCGTGACGTAGGAATAGACCTTCCAGCAGAGGTCCTGCTCGGTCTTGCGGTCCGCCTCGCAGTCGATGATGAAACGGATGGCGAAGACGTCAAAGACCCCCTCGAAAGGCACCTCCTGCTTCAGCATCTTGCGGTAGATCGAATAGGCGGTCTTGGTGCGGATCTTCAGCTTGTAGCGTATGCCCGCCTCCGAGAGTTCGTCCTCCAGGGGCTTGATGAATTCGTTCATCAGGCGGGCGCGGTCCTTCTCCGTGGCCTTGAGCTTGCGCGTGATGGCGCGGTACTGCTCAGGCTCCGCATAGCGGAAATAGATGTCCTCCATCTCGCTCTTGATGTTGTACAGGCCCAGCTGGTGGGCCAGCGGGATGTAGAGCATCAGGGTCTCGAGGATCTTCTGGTCCCGCGTGGCCTTGGGGAAGAGGTGGAGGTTGCGCATCACTTCCAGCCGGTCCGCGATCTTGAGCACGGTCACGCGCGGGTCGGTGGAGTATTGGACGATGAGTTTCTTGTAATTCTCCGCCTCAAGGCGGGTGTCCTTGGGACGGATGGTGGCGATGTTGTTGAGGCCCTCGACCATCTTCAGGATCTCGTCGGGGAAACCGGAGATGTCCACCTCGCGGTGGAAGCGGGTGGCCTCGTGGAGATAGACGGCCGCCAGGCATTCCACGCCCAGGCCGATCTCGTCGGCGGCGATGCGCGCGACTCCGTCGGCATGCTCGATGAAGGGCCTGCCGTTGCTCCTCAGATCGTCCCGCAAGGCCTCGAAGGCGATGGCGCGGGCCCTTTGGACAATGTCAGCGTCGTATCCCACCATAGATCATTTCTTTTGGGCGGCCTTGCGCTCCGCGCTCTTCTTGTTGAGTTCGGTCTGGAAGGCGCGGGCGTTCTTCATGTGCCCGTTGAGGTCCTTGGCGAAGTTGTGCGTGCCGTCGAAGGCCGAACTGGCGCAGAAGTACAGGTAGTCGCCCTCGGGGTCTAGGACCGCGTCCAGGCAGGCCTTGGTCGGGACAGAAATGGGTCCCGGTGGCAGTCCGGCGTATTTATACGTATTGTACGGGGACTCGACCTGGAGGTGCTTCAGCAGGATGCGGTTCGGCTCGTAGTCGAAGCAGTAGGCGACCGTCGGGTCGGCCTGGAGCTTCATTCCCTTCTTGAGGCGGTTGAGGTAGACGCCGGCGACCTTGGGCATCTCGGGCTCGTAGTTGGTCTCGCCCTTGACGATGGAGGCTAGCACGGAGGCCTGCTTCGGAGTCAGTCCCTGCTCCTTGGCCTTCTCGACGCGGTCGGCCGTCCAGTATTTGTCCCAGGCCTCCTTCTGTTTGTCCAGGACGTCCTTCATCGTGGAGGTCCAGTACATCTCGTAGGTGTCGGGGAAGAAGAGGGAGAAGACGTCCTGCGGCGTGAAGCCGTAGGCAGAGAGCATCGCCTTGTCGTTCAGCGCCTTGATGACGTCCAGGGAGTCGATCATCAGCTGCTTGCTGATCTTGGAGGCCAGGTCGGATTTCTTGCGCAGGGTGCCGGAAAGCGTCAGGCGGGCGGGGGTCTGCCAGCCGTTGTTGAGCATGCGGGCGACATAGACGCTCGTGTAACCCGGCTTGATCAGGTAGCGGCCCGGCTGGAGGTTTTCGGCGACTTTCTTGGCGTTGAAGGCGCGGTTGAGGCTGTAGGGGCGCTTGACGCCCGCCTGGCCGATCAGGGTGCCGTACACCTCGCCGATCTCCGTTTCGGGACGCACGAAAAGGACCGCCTCCTTGCGGAAATTGGGCAGGCGGTTGTCGCTGATCCATCTCCAGACCTTGGTGAAGAGCGCGAGCAGCACGACCGCGGCGACCAATCCGCCGATCAGGATCTTCTTGTCTATTTTCTGTTTCTTCTTCTTTTTAGCCATTACTTACGGAGTAGGATGGTGTCACCTTCGCGCAGGCTGTGCGAGGGAGCGAAACCGTTGAGTTTCTGGATGGATTTCTGCTTGACGCCGAAGCGCTGGCAGATGTCGCGCAGGGACTCGCCGTCCCGCTCGACGATGTATTTGTCGAGGCCCTTGCGGGTCTGGTTCTTCTTGGCCTGGAGGTAGACGACCGTGCCGGGGAGCAGCTTCTCATCCGCCTGGAGGTCGTTGTAGCGCAGCAACTGCTTGTAGATGACGTTGTTCTCTTCTGCGATGATGCGGTAGTCTTCCCCTTCCAGGGAATAGAGGAAGGGCACGCCGTTCTGCTTGTAGATCTTGCGGCCCATCTGGAAATGGAACACTTCGCGCAGTTCCTTCTCCTGGGCGACCTCGGCTTGTTCCAAGGTGTTGGGGGACTCGGGGAGGCGCTCCGGCTCGGCTGTGGCCGTCGTGCCCTGCTGGCGCTTGGATTTCTTTTCCGTCTTGCCCCGCGGCTTCTTCTCGGTCCGCTTCTCCTTGGCGGCGGGCTTCGTCTCGGGTTTGGTCTGCTTGGGGAACAAGGCCCTGTCATCCAGGGGCTTATCCTTATCGGAAGAGGCCGTGGAAGGCGCCTCGGCGCCCAGGTCGGCGTATTTTCCGCCTGGCTCGAAGTCCGACGGCTTGGCCGAGTCGAAACGGCTCAGGTCGTAGTCCTCGATCAGCTTGATGAGCTTGGCGGGGTAAGCGGGATCCGTGGCGTAGCCGGCCTTCTTCAGGCCGTTCGCCCAGGCCTTGTAGTCCGTGACCGGGAAATCGAAAAGGAACTTGTAGCGGTCGCGGTAGCGCAGGAAGTCGGAGTGGTCGTGGAAGGAGTCGATGTCGGCGTCATAGACCCGGAAGCATTCGCCCTTGAGGTCGTCGTCCACCTTCATCGTCTTGCCCTTCCAGTCGTTGTGGCACTTGATGCCGAAATGGTTGTGGCCTTCCGCGGCGAGGGCCGAGAGCCCGTAGCGCGACTCCAGGAGGCCCTGGGACAGGGTGATGCTGGCCGGCACGCCGCTGCGGTACATCTCCGTCACGGCCAGGGCCGCGAAACGGTCCACGTAGCGCTGCTGGGGCGTGATGTCCGCGCGCAGCAGGACGGCCGCCGCGAGGAGCGCGGCAGCGAGGATGAACGGCTTCAGTCGTCGGGCCATTTTCTGCATCATACTGCGAATTTAACAAAAATCCCAGACAATCACTGGTCCTTCCAGACTTTGAGATATTGCTGCAGCGCCCACATTTCGTCGCGGTACTTGGCCGCGGCGGTGAATTCGAGGGCGGCGGCCGCCGCCTTCATCTTGCGCTTGGATTCCTCCACCATCTTT
>JAEEGG010014918.1_pt1 | contig 16378 bp, 10 predicted proteins | sample 9134161 | NCBI WGS metagenome assembly JAEEGG01 (sample SAMN16246543, study PRJNA631951) | gut metagenome | biome: gut microbiome; feature: rumen; material: CR-attached | host: Bos | place: Iran: Karaj | collected 2018-10
GCAGATCTCCCAGATTCTGATCAACCTCATCAAGAACGCCCTGCAGGCCGGGGCCAAGCATGTCGACATCACGGCCAGGATGGGGAAGGACGACGACGTCATCGTCCGTGTTGCCAACGACGGGGAACCGATACCCGTATCCGCCCAGGAGCAGATCTTCATCCCGTTCTTCACCACGAAGAAGGATGGCTCCGGCATCGGGCTCTCGCTATCCCGCCAGATCATGCGGAATCACAACGGCACCATAGAACTCCTCCGGAGCAATGCCCAGCAGACGGTGTTCGAACTCCGGTTCCGGTAAGCCGAGACCTATTTCATCAGTTCCGTCGTCTTCACCCAGTAGAAGAAGGCTTCAGGATTCTGGCCCTTGAGGAGATTGAGCCTTGAAGAGAATGATGCGGGTATCTTCGCAGATGCAAGCTGCCCCAAGACTTCAGCGCTATACCTTTCAGGCCTGGTCTGGTTATTCAATGCACAGGCTGCTGCATAGGCGGCCTTGGATGCATCCCGCGTGGCGCCGACCATATTGTACCGCTCGCTATGGATGAAATTACGCACACGCGTGATCCCATCGGCATAGAACCGGAAATCCTCCTCGTTACCGAAACCATTCGTGGAGATGCAGAGTGCGGTCTCGATGGCATCCTCCGCAACGGACCTGATATCACGGACAGGCATTCTCCGGTAGTCCATCTCGATGTCCGCCAACCGGCGGTATGTCTCGTTCGTCCATTGCATGTCCGGAGTCACATCAAGCAGGGATGCGATATCATACATCTGCTTCATGATCTCCATCGAGCAGTTCCGAGTGCCCTTATAGAACGGGATACCCGTGGTATGCGGAGCGAAAGCCGTGAGTTTATCCCCGAGCAGGTCGGCTGTACACGGGACATTTACGAGGACATCCTCTCCTTCGGTTTTCAGGAAAGGGCTTCTGATGGGAAGCGGTTCAACAGAATGATAGTTGTTCTCTTCCATCAATACATCCAGCAGGATGGTGTCAATGTCGGTGTTGGTCCGATAGGAAACCTGATAGTGGCATTTGGCATGTGTCTTGGGGACGTCGCTTCTGTAAATGCGCTCCACCGGTTCAACGAGCGTGAAACCGTACTCCTCGGCATACATCCCCCAATACTTCTCGACATCGGTCCCCGGAGGACAGATGATATCGATATCAATGCTGAGTCGCCGGCTGCCTCCAAAGTGGAGCATCAAAGAAGAACCTCCCTTGAAGATGAAGGGGCAGCCGGAGCGGGAGAGCGCTTCCAGCAGGGAGAATGCGCGGATTACCTTCTCGACGAGGATGAGATTCGGGGCATGGTTCTCGGCCGCTACTTTTTCGATCCACTCCAGGGAACGGCTGTCAGGTGCTATCATTTTCCTGTTTCGTTCAAGATTGTTTCAACTTCTTCCTTCCTGTTCCTCCTGCCGGCATAACGCAGCAGCGCTTTCCGGCCGATGGAATAGCGGTCGAATGCCGTGGCGTAAATGGCATAGGATTCCGAGCCGGTCATTGCGTGAAGCGCATTGTCGCATAATATGTCCACAAGTATTTTCTCGATACTCGGGCAAGTAACATCACCGACAGTGACTGTCGGGGACTGGCTGATGAGCGTTGATACCACGACAAGGTCCCGCCCAGGCGCGAGACGGGAAAGGATGTCACCGTCCGAATCGCGAAGGACCAGGCGGTCTGTCATGTTCTCCAATCTGTCCATCGCAGCGGACACGGCATCTTTTTCTGCCCCGACAAGAGTCATCTTGATATTCGGGATGTCGTGCATCAGAGGGATGAGGGAATCGGTGTGCCAGATGCATAGTCTTGAGAATGGCATCTCTCTCTTTAGCCCCGTGAACAATTCACAATCAGCCTCACCCGGGATCGCGACGAAAAATGGCTTCAATGGACTCGATAAGGAATAAAGACCATTTTCTCTCTTGATTTTTCCTTCGCGTGTGAGCCGGTTCAGAATTACATAGACGCTTTTCCCCGCAAAACACTCGCCTGAGGACGATGATGAAATGATCGTCCCAGGACTGACGCCTTCGGGATGATGGCCGATGATCTCCAGTATTCGCTCTGTCATTGTCATACGGCAAAGATATAACAATTCTGTCAAATTTCATATTATTTTGACAATTTTGTTATAATTAAACAAGAAGGTGTAAAGTCGAAGTGTAAAGAGGTGTAAAGTCCTTTACACCCTTTACACTGTGGTCAAAAACGATAATGTTTGATAATCAATACCTTAACTAGTTTGGCACGGCGGATGATTGTATTTTGGCACAGCGTAAAATACGTGGATTGTATGAAAACACTTTTACATATCGTTTTTGTGGTGGCGATCGGGCTTTCCGCCCACGTGGCGGAAGCCCAGGAGCCGCAGGTGATGTCCCTTCACGACTGTATGGAGTATGCCATTTCCAATTCCACGAAGGTACGGATCCAGGAGGCTGCATCCGGTGACGCGAGGCTGGACCGAAGGGATGCGGCACTCGCCCTGTTCACTCCGCAGATCAGCGCGCAGACCTATGCCTACTACAACTTCGGCCGCAGCATCGACCCGCAGACGAACACCTATTTCAACACGACCTCCTTCCATAACAACTATGGCGTGAGCGCCGGGTACGACCTCTTCGACGGCTTCAAGGCCGTGAACAACTACAAGATTTCCAAGACGGGAATGCTCATTGCCGATTCGCAGGAGAAGCAGGTGGAGGCCGATATTTGCCTGGCGGTGATGGAAGCCTATTACAACGTGGTGTACTACAAGCGCCTCTGCGACGTGTATGAGGAGCAGGTGGCCGTGGCTGAACAAGCTCTTGCCAAGGCCAAGAGGCAGGAAGAACTGGGCCAGAAGGGACACGCCGACGTCATTCAGATGGAGGCCGATTTAGCCGACCGCCAGTATGACCTCACGAACACATACAACATGTACGAGAGCCAGAGGATGACACTCGCCGACCTGATGTTCTGGCCGGTGGACGAGGAACTGGTCATCGACACATCGATGCCTGCCTGGCAGGTGGAGCCTGTCTCCACGAGTTCGGTGGTGGACTTCGCCCTCGAGCATAATCCGGCGGTGCAGATCGCTTCCTGGAAAGAGCTCAACGCCAAGCGGGAACTGAACACGGCCAAGTGGCAGACGCTGCCCTCCGTTGGGCTGTACGCCGGCTGGAGCACGAGCTACTACACATATCAAGGCTCCCAGACAGCCGCTTTCCAGGATCAGTTCAGGAACAACGGGGGCGAGTATGTGGAAGTCTCCGTTTCCATCCCTATCTTCAACAGGCTTTCCCGGCTTTCGACGATTTCCCGTAAGCGCCATGCGCTGCAGAAGGCTACCGCCGAGTTGGATCAGAAGAAAAGGGATGTGGAGAGCGAGGTGCGCAGGGCCGTCCAGGACCGCGACGGCGCAGCGACCGCTTACCAGCAGGCGCAGCACAAGGCCGAGGTGCAGGCCGAGGCCTACAACCTGAATCTCAAGAAGCTGGAGCAGGGGCTGATTTCCCCGCTGGAGTTCCAGACCGCGAACAACAATTACCTGAAGGCGCAGGCCGACGAGATGAACTCCCTGTTCAAGTATCTCATCAAGCAGGCCGTAGTGCGCTATTACAATGGTGTCGAATACGTAAATCAGTAAAACCATGGATAAGATCATCGAGAAGAAGACCGGTTGGCGCGTGGCGTTCACGAAGAAGGCCCTGCCTTGGTGGCTGGGGGCGCTGCTGGCGGTGTTTATCATCTACCTGATCGCCCGTCCGAACAACAAGACGCTGCGGGTGGACAAGGATACCATCACGGTGTCAAGTGCCGTGAAGGGAGAATTCAACGACTACATCCGCATCAGCGGCCGTGTGCAGCCGATGACGACGATCCAGCTGAGCCCGCAGGAGGGAGGCATCGTCGAGCAGATTCTCATCGAGGAAGGCTCCCGCGTGAAGGCCGGCGACCCCATCCTTCTCCTGAACAACGACAACCTGGACCTGCAGATCCTGAACTCCGAGGCCGAACTGGCCGAGAAGGAGAACATCCTCCGCAACACGCAGATCCAGATGGAGCAGCAGAAACTGGATGTCCGGCAGAACGTGCTGGAGTACGGCACGCAGGTGGACCGCCTGAAGCGTGCCTACGAGCAGCAGAAAGCCCTTTACGAGGACAAGCTCATCGCCAAGGAGGACTACCTGAAGGCTGAGGAGGACTACAGGCTCGCGCTTCAGAAATACGACCTCATCCGTGAGCGCTCCAAGCAGGACAGCCTCTACCGTGGCACGCAGATCGACCGGATGGAAGAATCCCTGGAGAACATGCAGCTCAACATGCAGATGATCCGCAAGCGCAAGAGCAACCTCATCGTCCGGGCGCCCATCGACGGGGAACTGGGGCTTCTGGATGTCGTCCTGGGACAGAGCATCGCATCCGGCACCAAGATCGGCCAGATAAACTCCGTCGGAACCTACAAGGTGGAAGCTCAGATAGACGAACACTATATCGACCGAGTCGTGGACGGCTTGGAAGCCACCTTCGAGCGCCAGGGCGACACCTATTCAACCATCATCCGCAAAGTCTACCCGGAGGTGCGTGACGGTAAGTTCAAGGCGGATTTCAAGTTCGACGGCGAGCAGCCCGACAACATCCGCAGCGGCCAGACATACTACCTGAACCTCCAGCTGGGCCAGCCGGAAGAGGCCGTCATCATCCCGCGCGGAACCTTCTATCAGAAGACCGGCGGAAAGTGGATATACGTCGTTAACAAAGATGGCAACAAGGCCGTCAAAAGAGAGATACGCATCGGCCGTCAGAACCCGCAGTATTACGAGGTGCTGGAAGGCCTGGAGCCCGGCGAGAAGGTCATTACTTCAGGGTATGACAATTATGGTGATAGTGACGTGTTGGTATTCTAAGCTATGAAAGTATTCAGAAAGACAGGCGTTTCCACGCTGATCAATATCCTGGGGATGAGCGTCGCTTTTGCGGCGGCGATGATCCTGATGGTGCAGGTGCGCTGGGATACGACCTATGATGCCAATTACGAAGGACACAAGCAGGTGTTCCGGTTGGAGAACAACTGGATGGACAAGGGGTTGTTCAGCACGTCCTTTTCCCGGCCGATGATAGAAATCGCCAAGACGGCCAGTCCCAATATCGAGGCTGTGGGGACTTACTGGACTATGCCCCAGGAGGCTACTCTAAACAAAAATGGTGAACAGACGATAATATCCGTTCCCTCTGCAAGAGTCGACAGTTCCATGTTCTCCGTATTCCCCTTTGAGTGGGTTGAGGGTTCGGCAAGGGAATTCACTGCCGGCGAGACGGCTGTCGTGAGCGAGGAATATGCGAAGATTTTCTTCGGCGATGAGAGTGCCATCGGCAAAATATTCAAGGCTGGTAACGGAGTGGAGGTTCGAGTTGTTGGCGTTTTCAAGGATATGCCCAAGAATTACAGTATGCATTATGGCGTTCTTGTCAATCTCGGTGACGATTTTCTTGATGATTCCAATGAGTGGTCCTTCCCCGCTTTTGTAAAGCTGAAAGATCCATCCCTGGCCAAGGAAACCGAAACTCGGATGGTGAACACCTTGCTGGAATACGTGGGCGATGATGTGGATGAGGCTCAGGCCAATGAGTTTAGGAAGGGATTCCGTATCGTTTACCTGCATGAAGCCCATTTCGAGCGCGATGTCCGGGCCAATATCGCAAGTGCGAACAAGGCGATTACCATTACGCTGGCCGCCATTGCCATCCTGCTCATTCTCATCGCCATTATCAATTTCATCAACTTTGCTTTCGCCGAGATTCCTTTCCGCATCAAGAGCATCAATACCCGGAAAGTGTTGGGCGAAAGACGCGGCTCTCTGGTTGGACGCCAGCTGCTGCACGCCGGGCTTATCGCACTCACTGCATTTGCGATTGCCTGCCTCATCATGCACGTGGTTTCAGGGACTTCCTGGGCGTCGTATGTGTCTGACAGCCTGGCGCTGAAGGACAATATCGGAATCCTTGCCCTGATGCTGGGCGTGGCGCTGGTCTCGGCAGTCATCGCCGGCCTTGCCCCGGCCCTGTATTCCACTTCCCAGCCTGCGGCTTTGGTCTTGAAAGGCTCTTATGGAACCAGCGTGAAGGGAAAGGCCCTTCGCAACATACTGGTAGGGCTTCAGTTCGTGTTGTCTTTTCTTTTCATCCTGATGGCCTTGTTCGTGAGCGTGCAAACCAAGTATATGATTGGAAAGGATATGGGCTTCGATGAAGCCCGCGTCCTTCAGACCTGGTGCGGTTATCCGGCCGGGAACCAGAAAGACGCCCTGAGGAGCCATCTGCTTCAGAATCCTTCGATTGAAGCCGTGACTTTTGCTGACAGTCCAATCGTTTCCGATGGGAAGATGGGTTGGAGCCGTACCGGAGATGACGGTAATCAGGTATTCATGGAAGTACTGCCCGTGGATGATAATTTCGTACAGTTCTTCGGGCTGCAGATTGTGGAAGGCCGTGACTTCCGTGAGTCTGACAACCAGAATGAGACCGGCAGCATCATTCCCAATGAGACCTTCATGCAGATGTTTCCGCAGTATCACGTTGGAAGCCTGATGTACGGCCACGTGGATAACTGCGAGCTTGTCGGTGTGGTGAATGATTTCAATTTCAAGAGTCTGCAACACGCAATGGGCCCGCTGGTGCTTTATAATTGGGGCAAGGAAGGATGGCGGTCTTTCGGAACGATGTACGTACGGACCGCCCCCGGGGCCGATTTCAAGGATGTTTCAGATTATATCAAGGATGCTATCTGTAAGTTCGACCCCAGACGGGAACCCCATATGATAACCGTCAGTCATCTGGACGAATGGATTGAGGATATGTACCAGAGCGAGCAGTCGCTTGGAAAACTCATCACCATCGCCTCCTTCGTGGCTCTGCTGATTGCCATCATCGGTATCATCGGCCTGGTATTCTTTGAGACGCAGTTCATCCGCAAGGAGATTGCCGTGCGGCGTGTGAATGGCGCTACTGTGGGCAGCATCTTGGAGATGATCAATAAGAAATATCTCATTATGGCAGCCGCGAGCTTCGTGATAGCAGCGCCCGTAGCTTATTGGTTGATGACTGCCTGGCGGAAAGGCTTTGCCTATCAGGCTCCTGTGCCGGTATGGATCTTCTTCGTTGCGCTGCTGGCCGTTGCTGCCATTACCCTGGCCGTCGTTACGCTCCAGAGCTGGAGAGCGGCCAATGCCAACCCTGTCGAATCGTTAAAGAATGAATAAATAATTAAATAACAACTCATTATGATTAAAGTTTCCAACCTTTGCAAAGTCTTCCGGACGGAAGAGATCGAGACCACTGCTCTCAATGGTGTATCCTTCGAAATCAAGGATGGCGAGTTCGTCGCCATCATGGGGCCTTCGGGCTGCGGTAAGTCAACCCTTTTGAACATTCTGGGCCTGCTAGACAATCCCACCAGCGGTTCCTATGAACTCCTCGGCACCGAGGTCGGCGGCCTGAAGGAGAAGGAGCGCACCAAGTTCCGCAAGGGCAACATCGGCTTTGTTTTCCAGAGCTTCAACCTGATTGATGAACTCAATGTCTATGAGAACATCGAGTTACCGTTACGCTATCTGAATATCAGTGCCAGCGAGCGTAAGGCCAAAGTGACGGAAATCATGAAGCGCATGGCCATCAGCCACCGTGCCAACCATTTCCCGCAGCAGCTCTCAGGCGGTCAGCAGCAGCGCGTCGCGATCGCACGTGCCGTAGTGGCCGGTCCGAAGCTGATCCTCGCGGATGAGCCTACCGGTAACCTCGACTCCAAGAATGGCAAGGAAGTGATGGATCTCCTGAAGGAACTGAATGCTGAGGGTACGACTATCGTGATGGTGACCCACTCCCAGAAGGACGCAGCCTGCGCTCAGCGCACGATCGACCTCTTTGACGGTCAGATAGTCTCCGATGTCAAGAACGAACTTTAATGCGACACAATTCAGATATATTGATCAAGGTCCTGTCCTTGGGCGTGGGACTGGCGGTGGGTATCGTGCTCATTGCCAAGGTGTTCTTTGAACTGAGTTACGACAGTTTCTACAAGGACATTGACCGGGTGTACACGATTAATACCTGGTACTCTCACCAAGGAGAGGAGAAAGATTATGGCCAGGTGAGCGGCGCTGTTGCCGTGGGCTTTATGGATGAAGTGCCAGGCGTTGAGGCTGGCACCCGCACCACATATGTGTTCAACGGAAATACCTATCTGGATGAAAATGGCAATAAATTGTCTGGTACCCTTGTCTGTGCCGACACCTGCTTCTTCCAGGTCTTTGACCGGCCGATTCTGGCCGGCGATCCCGTAAAGGTGCTGGGCAAATGGGGCTCGGTGTTGGTTAACCGGAGCTTCGCCGAAAAGATGGGCGGCGTTCAGGAGTGCATCGGCAAGCAGATATGCAATGCAGATATGGACGGGTTGAAGCTGACCATTGAAGGTGTTTTCGAGGATTTCCCCAAGAACGGCAGCCTGGACTACGATATCCTGCTGTCAATGGATACCTACGGCAAGAATAGCACGGATAACTGGCTGGGCAATGACCGATATAAAGGCTATGTAAAACTGATGCCGGGTGTGGACCCGAACACCCTTACGGATGCCATCCGGAAGATGCAGGAAGCCCACCAGCCGCTGGAGCGGATTGAGGCACAGGGAACCAGCTTGCGATACTTCCTGAAACCGTTCAGCACCCTTCATACTTCCGACCCGGATGTGAAGTCCCAGGTGATTCTGCTGTCGATTGTGGCGGCGCTGCTGATTCTTATTTCCCTGCTGAACTACATCCTGATTGTTATCTCATCGATGGTGAAACGCTCCAAGGAAGTGGGTGTGCGCAAGTGCTATGGCGCGGAAGGAAAGCATATCTACGGAATGCTGGCCAAGGAAGCGCTGCTGCACATTGTGCTCTCACTGGTACTGGCGGCCGTCATCATCTTTGCCGGCCGGAGCATCGTGGAGAACCTGCTGGGCGTACCTTTCCAGACGCTACTGGTTCCGCAGAGTATTACGGCCATCGTAGCTGTAATCTTGCTGGTGCTGGTCATCTCGATCGTCGTTCCGGCCGAACTGTACCAGCGAGTTCCGGTGTATGCGGCGCTGAAGAACTATACGGAGAATTCCCGCAACTGGAAGCTGGGACTGTTGGGTGTGCAAGTGCTTATCAACGTGTTCCTGGTTGTGATGATGCTCATCATTGGCCGACAGTATCAGAAGGTATCCAACGCCGATACGGGTTACGACTACAAGAATCTGTACTACTTTGATATGTTCGATGGAGACCGTCAGGCGCTGACCAGGGCACATCAGACACTCAAAAGCCTCCCGGAGGTCACCGGCGTTGCTGCCAGTTATAATCTTCCCTTCGAAGGCTCCAACGGCGACAATGTTTATCTGCCGAATGATGACCGGGAACTATTTAACATTGCCGACCAGTATGAATGCTCCCCGGATTTCTATGACCTGATGGGAATTCAATTCCTGGAGGGCCGTGCGCCCAGGGATTCTTCGGAGATTGCTGTGGATGAGAAGTTTGTGACCAAGATGGCCGAGTTTACGGACTGGAGCGACGGAGCTGTGGGCAAGCAGGTGTTTATTACCGGACACGACCATTCGAGCGATACGGAAAGGCGTTATTTCACCATCTCCGGTGTGTATAAGAGCTACATTATTGGCAACCTGACCGGCGTGGACCCGCGCCCCAGCGCGCTGTTCTATGGGGAGGTTGGCAGTATGAGTTCCTGGATGCCGCATACCTTCTTCAAGGTAAGGCCGGAGGCACTGCCGAAGGTGCGCCAAGCGCTGGAGCAGGCCTTGGAGGGCCGGGAAATCAACATCCTGTCTTATGAGGAGCAGATGCGGGCGGCTTATGCCGACAGCAAGAAGATGCGGAATACAATGGCCATTGGCGCCGTTTTCTCATTGCTGATTGCCTTGCTGGGCCTCATCGGCTTCATCCGGGATGAAAGCCTGCGCCGCTCAAAGGAGATGGCCGTCCGGAAGATCAATGGCGCCACTACCCGAGACATCCTGAGCGTCTTTGCATCGGATATCCTGAAACTGTCCGGAGTAATGGCCGTGATAGCCTGCATCGGTGCCTTCTTCGTGGCTCGCAAGTGGCTGGAGCAGTTTGCCGAAAAGGTGTCCCTGAATCCGCTCTATTTCATCGGTGGGGCGCTGCTGGTACTGTTTATTGTCCTTGGCGTGGTGGTACTGAACTGTCTGAAGATTGCCCGGGCGAATCCGGTTGAATCGTTGAAGAATGAATAAACACGTATGAAATCTTATCTGAAATTCCTATCCCGCAATAAATTATACACAGCCATCGAGGCCGTGGGGCTGGCGGTGAGCCTTGCGTTTGTGATCCTGATCGGGAGTTACGTGGTGCAGCAGTATGAAGTGGCGCACGAGTCGCCGGAGTGGGAGCGCACCTTTGTGCTGGGAAGCGACGAGTTCCTGGGCTTGACCTATTGGGACAAGGAGGAGCTGGAGATGAATATCCCGGAGGTCGAAGCAGCAAGCCGCGTAGCCTTGCTGTGGCAGCCGCTCATCCGTGAGGGCGATTATCTGCTACAGTGCTCTGGAATGGAGACCGATGCCGACTTCTTCAGGGTATTCCCGGAATACCATCTTGTAGAAGGCAGTGCGGAAGATTTTGTGGGCAAGGATGATGTCCTCATCAGTGAATCACTGGCCAGGAAACTATCCATAGATGGAGGAAGCCTTATTGGGCGTACTATTAATGTGGATGAATCGGACCGTACCATTAAAGGAATCTTTGCCGATTTTGACGGGACCTTCTTTATGCCCTACGACATTATTACGCACATTTCGGGGACCTGGGCTGCAGCGCAGGAGCGGAACTTTGGCAGCATCGGCAACTACACGACCTGGTTCCGCGCACGCGACGATGCGGATCCAGCCGAGGTGAGGGGCAAAGTGAAAGCGCTGCTGCACAAGAACTACGACGCTATCTGGAGTGGGGAAAAGGTGGATTCCTGGAAAGCTTACCGAATGGATGAGGCTTTCTTTGCGACAGGGAACAGCAACGGCCTTACCCGTCAGGGTAACGCCCAGATGCTCAGGCTTCTGACTGTGGTTGTACTTCTCCTGCTTCTGTCAGCCATTTTCAACTATGTGAACCTGAGCCTGGCTTTGACGGGAAAGCGTTCCAAAGAAATGGCCACCCGGCGACTGCTGGGAGCCGATAAAACGGGCATCCTATGGAAATACATCGGAGAATCCGTGGCTTTCACCGCCGTCTGCTTTGCCGCGGCACTGCTACTGGCCGACCTTCTGGTCCCGATGATGAACAGCCTCGTTTCCACCAGCGATCCAGACGAGGTGATGCTGGGCATCGGCGATACCAGCGTGAGGCTATCCTTTATGATAACGCCCGGGTATATCCTGGCATACATCGCCGGTATCCTGCTTTTGGGCACCCTCTGTGGACTTCTTCCGGCTATCGTAGCCTCGCGTTACGAGCCCATTGACGTGATCAAAGGGACGCTTCGGCGCCGCAGCAAAATGGTACTGAGCAAGGTGTTCATCGTGGTGCAGAACGTCTTGTCGGTATTCCTGATTGCCTTGGCGCTGGTGATGGAAGTGCAGATGCGGCATATGCTCACCCGGCCGATGCACTCCGCAACAGAGAATCTCTATTACATTGAGTACTCTGCCCGCGACTACGATATGATGAAACTCTTCAAGGACAAGGTGGAGCAGCTGCCCTTTGTGACAAAGGCGGGTGTGGGGCGCGGTATCCCAGGGCTCATCAATATGACGATGGGCATCAAGGTGGACGAGGAGCATCACGTAGATATGCCGGTCATTCTTTGTGACTCCACCTATTTCAAACTGCTGGGACTGGAGGTGGAAGAAGATTTCGGCCATCCGCTCACGCATTCGCTCTGGATGAGCCGCAGTGCATTCAACGCCGCCGCGGTGTCGGATACCTCCACCGTGTTCCCCCGGAGAATCAATATGAACGGTGCCCAGCCGGAGTTCATCGGTGGCGTAGTGACGGATTATCCAACCCGGCCGGCCTCGGAGAGCAACCAGAACCCTAATGGTGGAGTCATCGTTACCCGGGCAGAAGAACTCCGCTATTCCAATTGTATGTTGATTGGCACCACAGGAGAGGACGAGTCATACGACAAAGACATCCGGCAGGCATACAGGGAATATCGGCTGGAGACCTCCGGCGTGGAGGAACCCGCTTGGCGGTACGGCTTCGTGCGTGACATCAACACGAAAATGCTGGCCCCTGTGCGGAGGACCCTGCGGCTGGTGGAACTCTTTGCGGTTCTGGCAGTGTTAATTTCACTCCTGGGGCTCCTGGCGATGAGCACGTATTTTGCCGATGAGAACACCAAACAGATTGCCGTGAGGAAGGTTTTTGGCTCTGATGTAACGCACGAGACATGGAGGAACGTCCGTAGCTATATGGTTTTGACCGGCATTGCCTGCGCCATCGGTATCCCGCTGGCCGTCTGGGCCGCAAGGGTGTATCTGGAGCGGTTTGCGTACCGTGTTGAGAACTACGGCTGGGTCTTTGTGGTGGCGGTCATCATTTCACTGGCCATCGCCTTTGGTACCGTGCTATGGCAGACATTGAAGGCGGCAAAGACCAATCCGGCGGTGGAGTTGAAAAAGGAGTAAAGAAACCATGATACTACGAAACCTAAAGAGCCTGATTCGCCGGTATCCGGTGGCGGTGGTCTTGAACTTCACGGGACTGGTGGCGGCGCTGCTTGCCTTCGCCCTGATATTCCTGCAGGCGGATTATGAGCTGTCGTTCGACAAATGTCATCCTACTGCCGAACGGGTTTTCCGGGCCGATAAGAAAGGCGATGAGTCGCTGTTCAGGAATATCCTGCCGAGAGGCTTTGCCGATGATATCATCGGTTCATCGGCCCACATTGAGGCGGGCTGTACGTTCATGCCTTTTATCGGGGAAATCTTTTTTTCCGTGGCAGAGGACGGAAAGGCCCCTGCAGGCTACAAGCGGGACCTGATCTTTGTGTCGGAGCGTTTTATCGACGTGTTCGGCATCAAGATGGTGGAAGGGGATTCCCACGCCCTGGAAGGGCCTAATTCCGTCATCATCCCCCGGTCGCTGGCGGAGAATCTCTTCCCCGGTGAGCGGGCGACAGGTAAACTCCTGAAAACAGATACCAAATATATGGAACTGCCTCGGGAAATCACGGTGACGGGCGTGTATGAAGATTTTCCGACGAATACGCAGCTCGGGAATGACCTGTACCTGACCATAGGCGATGTCCAGAAAGGGCAATACGGTGGGGCCAACTTTGTCTGCTATCTGCTGCTTGACGATGCCGGCAACGCGCAGGCTGTCGCCGATGAGTTCAACGCCCATTTCGACTTTCCTCCACAGGGAGACTGGCTTACGCCCATCGAACTGGTGCCGCTGACCAGCATCTACTTCCGGAACGAAGGCAATGTGTATAAGAGCGGCAGCCGCTCGCAACTGCTTCTGCTTATCGCGATTGCCATCCTGATCCTGGGCATCGGCCTGATCAACTTCACCAATTTCTACGTGGCGCTGACACCGCTGCGCATCCGGAGCGTGAACCTGCAGAAGATCCTGGGGTCATCGACACGAAGGCTGCGTGCCTTGGTTGTAGCGGAGGCGGTCATTTGGTGCATCTGCGCCTTTGTGGTGGCTGCCCTGCTGTTGGGGCCGGTTTCCGATGCACTGCTGACCCGGGGCGTGCTGATGCAGGAGTTTAGCTTCGGGAAGCACTGGGGGCTGCTTCTGTTCGTCGGGACAGTTGCAGTGGCTACGGGTATCATTGCCGGTATCTGGCCAGGCATCTATTCCACATCGGGCCAGCCGGCGATGATCCTCAAGGGTAATTATGGACTTTCAGCGTCCGGAAAGACGCTGAGGAGTGTCCTTGTGGGCGTGCAGTTCGTTATTTCCACGGCGCTGCTCATCTTCGTTCTGTTTGTCCAGCGTCAGAGCAAGTTCATGCAGGAGTATCCATGCGGCTACAACAAGAATAACCTGGCGGTGGTGAATATCGGCGGCGAGAACGGCCGGGAGAAGGCCGACTGGCTGCGGGAGCGGCTGTGCGCGCTTCCGGAGGTGCGGGACGTGGCCTACGCGAATGATCTCATCGGCGGATCGGATACTTATATGACGGAGGGTGCGGATTTCGGAGACGGCCAGGTGTCGATGAGCATGATTTACTGCAGCTGGAATTTGCCGCAGGTGCTGGGGCTGGAACTCATTGAAGGAAGAGATTTCAACGAAGGCGAGTTCGGCCCGATTCTGTTCACGCAGGACTTGAAGGCGCACGGCGCTGCGATGGAGGTGTATGCCGATGAATTCGGCGACGGTGCACCGATTGTGGGATTCATCAAGAATGTGAACATCACTTCCATGCGCAAGGCCGATTCTCCGGTGGCGTTCCAGGTGCATACCCCAAAGGGGCACACCATGCCGTTCGCTTATCTCCGGCTGACGGAAGGCTCCGACCGCCTGGCTGCCACCGAAAAGATCCAGACCATCCTCCGGGATATGGACCCGACGATGCCGTTCGAGGTGCAGTTCTACGATGCCATCGGCAAGAACCTTTACAGCGGCGAGGAGCGCCTGCGGCTGGCCGTGTGGCTGTTCTCCCTGCTGGCGGTACTGCTCTCGCTGGTGGGTATCTGGGGCCAGGTGCTGATGGACGTGCAGTACAAGCGGATGGAGATTTCCGTAAAGCGTGTATTCGGGGCCGACATGGGGCAGATTACCTCCGAAGGCCTGATGCTGTATCTGCGGACGGTGGCCATCTGTTACGTGATTGCGGCGCCCGTGGGCTGGCTGGTAGTGCGATACTATCTTCAGCAGTTCTCCCACCGGGTAGGCTTCCTGCCATCGGTGTTCCTTCTGGCGCTGGTGATTGTGGGGGCGTTGTGTTCGGCCGTGGTGCTGTATCACTATCTCAAGACTGCCAGGATGAATCCGGCGGAGACGCTGAAGAACGAGTAGGCTTCATAAGCGGTTAAACATAAATACTTTCTATCCTGATGCCGGGCGGGGCCTGTGAGGGTTCCGCCTGGCGGAGGGAGAAAAAATGATATTTAACAGGCAAGATTTCGTATTTTTGTACGTTTACTATGAAAAAGACGATGATGAAGATACTGAGAACATCGATTTGTGCGGCGCTGCTGGTAGCGGGGCTGAGCGGTTGTGAGAAGATCGATGTGAACAAGTTGGAAGGGACCTGGTCTGAGCAATACGACCCCACGGTGTTCGCGATGGATGGGTCGGTGACGTTCACCTTTGATGGGAACAACGGTTATCAACTTCACGTATATGATGCCCTAAGCGGTGAATCGCACGACTATAGCGGCCACTATGCCATCGACCTGATTAACAAGGGCACTATCACCATCAACCCGCAGATGTCGGACTTCAGCAACGTCACCTACAAGCTTGTGAAGTTGACGTCAAAGGAGATGGAGTGGCAGAAGGAGGGCACAACCTATTCTGTTGGAACCTGGGGATCTGATTACAGGCACTTTGTTCGGGGAAAATAGATCCTTCGGCTGCGCCTCAGGATGACAGAAAAACTGCCGCTATCTCGGGTTGAGGTGTCGGCAGTTTATTTGATTCGGTTTTAAAGACTACTTGCGGAGGGCCTGATAGAAGCCCATCATCTGGGCCTGGAGGGCGGCGGGGTCGAAGGCTTTGCCGACAGCGGCGTGGAATGAGTAGCCGTAGAAGAGGGACTGGAAGGTGGCGGCGACGGTGTCCAGATCCTGCTGCGGGCCGATTTCACCAGCGGTCACTGCATCTGTGAGAACCTTCTTCCAGAGCGCGACTTCTTCTTGCATAATCTCGTAATAGCGTTCGCCAAGGTCCGGATAGTAGCGCTTGATCTGAAGGATGAGGAGCAGGTAGGCATGGGTGGGATTCTCAGGTAAAGTCCCACTTACAGACTCCAGATAGTACGCCCTGGTGTGGACGACGCCCTCCAGGTAGGCCTGGATGAAGTCCTTGAGGGACATCCCCTCCATGTAGTTCACTTTCCGGTGGATGTCCTGTTTTTCCAGTACCTCGCTGATAATGACCTGGCGGAAGAAGTCCAGTTTGGTTTTGGCATAATAGAAGATGGCTCCGCGGGTGAAGCCCGTGGCCTTTTCCACTTCTTCCAAGGTTAGGTCGCCGATGTTGCGGGTGAGCAGCAGCGAGAAGGTTTGGGCGAAGAGCTTCTCTTTATTGTTCTCTCTCATTGCCGATAAGGTGTGTCCGTACAAAGATACGCACTTTTTTTTCTCCGTTTGCATACCGTTTGGTATGTTATTAACATACTTTTTAGTATCTTTGCAGCCTC
>JAEEGG010014919.1_pt1 | contig 16378 bp, 8 predicted proteins | sample 9134161 | NCBI WGS metagenome assembly JAEEGG01 (sample SAMN16246543, study PRJNA631951) | gut metagenome | biome: gut microbiome; feature: rumen; material: CR-attached | host: Bos | place: Iran: Karaj | collected 2018-10
ATTCATCATAAAGGTAATAAATGGCAATCCAAGTACAGTTGAAATGCGCATCGTAATCGAGAAGGATTCTCATGTCGTCGCCTACGTTCATCGTGACGCTATCCAATTTCATGGTGTAAACATTCTCGTGACGGTTCATTTTTTCCACCAGTTCTAGGCTCTCTTCCCAAGATCTCTGTTTGGATTCTTTCCTGATAGGTTGCGCCGAGGCCGAAACGATGCAACACATCAAGGCTGCAAATAATAAGGTCTTTTTCATTGCTGTTGTATTTATCATTTATGATTCTGTTCAATATCTCCCTCACGGCATCCTATACAAACTCACCTCATCATCCAAAGTACACTGAATCAATCCGAAATGCTTGGCATAATAAATCTCCGTCGGGAAATTCTTGGTTCTCGGATAGCCAACGTCGACAAGCTTGAGATGCATCACGCCTTCATAGTTCTTTCCACCCACCTCAATGGAATCAAGGTATTCGGCCGAATAATCCATCCCTCCATCGTAATCCGTCTCGTAGCACTTGTCGGGATAGAACAGGTTGCCGTCGATGCGCATCGCATAAATGGCTTCGTTGAAGTACATCCTGAACTCGTCGGTGCCTTCGTGCTCGTCGTCATGTTTGTAGGCAGAAATGGTAGTCGAAACCCGTATCGTGCCGTAGGTGTTCGTCCCGCTCTGGGTAATGTGCTCATGCTCACCTTTGTCCGTTGGGATGAAGAGGACGGTGGTGCCCGTCTCGGTCATATACGACTCGGCAGCGTCAAATCTCAGCGACTGCATGATGTCGTTCTCGTCCATCATTGTGAAACGGACGTTCATAGTATCGGCAAACCAGTCGCGGCTGGCATCGTTCACCTGGTAGACTTTCGTCTTCACGCAAGAGGCCATCACCAAGGCCAATGCACACATGATTATGATCCTATTCTTCATAGTACCAGTATTTTTCACCGTTCGACATAATGACACCCAACAAGCCCGTCTCGTAGTTGTAGTAATACGTTTCAGCATAGATGGAGCCTTCCTCTACATTATAATTGTCCGCCTTCAGCTTGAAAACGTCGTGGTAGTAATGGCCATTAATCTCCAGAGAATCGACCACATTGTAGTTGGAATGGTCCTCGCCGTAGAAAGGAATCCTTGCGGAGCCAACGGCAAAGAGGTTAGCCTGTTTCTCAGCCTCCGACGCCATTCCTTCCTCTTCATACAGCATATAAAGGTTCGAGAAGCTGAGCTCCACGTCGAAAATCGGGTAGTTAGGCGTGCATTTCGTGATGTCCACCTCATAGTCATAATAGTAGTTCGGGGCAGGCTTGTACTTTTCAAGATAGATGTAGTCGTAGCCAGTCTCTTTCTGGCGGTGGCGCGACACGGTGAAGTCAATCACCATGCGGTCGCTCTCGTGCTGCATACGAAACACGTCGCCGTCCTTGTATGGAACGGTGGCCAGATACTGTGCCGGGATTTTCCCCAAATCTTTGTACATTGGTTCCTTGTGCTGCGGACAAGCCGTAAGCAACACCATCATCGCTCCAAAGATTATTGGAAGCGATACGATTCTGAATACTTTGTTCATTTTATCCATGGGATATGTTTTTGAATTACAACCCCAAAAATATAGGATTATTGCGTCGTTTTTTCAAGCCCCACGGCCATTACAAACTTTTGCAAAACTACTTCATTGGTTTATAACACATTACGGTTTTAAATTACAACTTTTTCCTACTCCTTCACTACCACTTTTGTCGCCAAACTCATCCCATCCTTATCGTTAATCCTTACTAAAGTTAGGGGAGTCTTACCTAAAATCCAACAATTATATCAGCAAACTGACTCCATCCCCAAGCGGTTTTATAGGCATCAACGCTGGCTTGGGGAACCTTGATTTCCTGAAGACGAGACTCGTTGAAATCCCATTCCGAAAGCTCCAATAATGGGGGAGTGGTGGCCCTACAGGTTAGGGAAGTCAAAGAGTTACATCTCTCAAAAGCATGTAGCCCAATCCATTTGATGGAAGCAGGCAAATCCATCGAGGCAAGGCCACCGCATCCATGAAATGCGTCATAACCAATCTCTTCGAGCGCGTTGGAAAGTGTAACGCTACTCAATTGCGTACAATAAAAGAAAGCAGAATTGCCAATTTTGGTCACCGTATTGGGCAACACGATAGAAGTCAACTTTTTGAATTCCTGAAAAGTTTGGCTCTTGATACCTACTACCGAATAAGTCTGGCCAAGATGCGTAAACTCGGCTGGAATGACTTCCTTCCCATAATACTGCCTGTCGATTAGTTCGGGATTGAAGTCCGTTGCACGGGTGACGATGGCAGTGTTGGGCGAAACGAGGATGAAATACATCTTCTTTAACTCGTTTTGATAGCTGGCTTCGACAACCACTTGTCCTTCGCGAACCACTTCCTGTGTGGAAATGATTTTCAGCGGGTCGTTGTCATCCTTCTGGCAAGCGGTCATGGCAAAACCCAAAACAAGGACCAGCAAGCCTTTCCATAAACACTTTGTTTTCATCTTTTTTCATTTTTAATGATTATAATTACATCCCAACGATGATGTCCTTATACAACCGCCAGAAATGGCTTTCCTTGTACAAGTCGACGCTTTGTGCCGGGACAAGGATGCGCTCGATGGCATTGCTCAGCATGAAATAGTCCTCGTAATAATGACCCTCAGGGTCTTTCTCAGGAGGTGTTATCGGGTGGCATATCAAAGTGGTCAACGAGCTACAATTGTCAAGTGGATTCACGCCCATATATTTCACCGAAGCCGGAATTTCAAAACTCGTTAAACCTGTACTTTCAAACGCACCGTCGCCAATGCAGGTGATGTGGTCATGCAACGTGACGGATGTCAAAGAAAAACACATGGAGAACATGCCAAAAGGAATTTTTTCCATCGACACGGGAATCTCGATGCTTGTTAGGCAAGTGGCGCAAAAGACATTGTTATCAAAAGTACAGGTGGAATTACGAATATCTACAGTAGCCAAGCCAGAGCCACCGAAAGCGGCGTCACCAATGTATTTCACCGAATTGGGAATGTCAATGGAGGTAAGATGCACACACTCACTGAAAGCCCTGCTGCGGATGGTGTCGATGGTATTGGGCAACTCGACTGAGGACACCAAACTGACAAGTTCGTAATTTTGGACTGAGGCACTAAAAGCACCCTCACCGATGCATGTCACCTTAAAGGTCTTGCCGTTGTGGACAAAACGGTCGGGGATGACGACGTCGCCACGATAGATCCAAGGTGACGATTCGCCTTCCTCGGAATAAAACCAGTTTCGATTGACCACTTCGGCAGTCGTGTCCGAAAGCAAGTGGAAATACATCTTTGTGCTGTCGGAATAGAACACCTTGACGGTAGTGCCAAAATGGTTCTCGACCTCTTCGGTACCGATAATTCCCAAGACGTCGGCATCAGACTTATGACATCCTGCAAAAGTTGCCAATAAAAGCATCAAGGCCAATGCGAATAATAAGGTCTTTTTCATTGCTATTTGTTTTAATTGGTTTGTCATTTTGTCAATGAATTGGTGATAGGGTAGGTCTAAACACAGCAAATATACAAAAACAATTATCTCCCATTGCTATCTTATTTCTCCACTACGAATTTTCCTGTCCCGTCGCCAACAGTGATGAAATACATGCCCTGCGGCAAAATCGATACATCAATCTGCTGGGTTTCAGCGGTGATTTGGCCTGTCATTAGGGTTTGACCCATCATGTTGGTGATGCGGTACACGGTTTCCGCCTGTAGAGACGTTGCGCGCAACGTCTGTACAAACAGGATATTGTGGGTCGGGTTAGGATAGAGGTCAAACGTTGTTGCCATGGGTTCGTCGAGACCGTTGTGTATCTCAGCGTAAATGGCATCGCAATCGTCACGGTTGACGGTGAAGGCCAGATTGCCATAGTTCCAATAGCAGCGCAGTCCGTGCACACGGTAATCTTTGCCGCGCGTCATCAGCCTTTCAGGGAAGAAACTGCTGAGGTGGCCGATGCTGCACACGATATTGCCGTCGAAGAGGTCGTTCTCGTCGCTCACCCGCAACATCCTGAGAGATTGGCCTTCGTAGTAGTATTGATCCACCGCGTCCACATGCATGGTAAGCGTTTCCGTGCCGACCTTGATGACCCAACTGTCGCCTTGCTGGGCACCAAGGTCATACAGCACGGTAAACTCTTCCAATTCACTGTTCCACCAATAGACTATTTCGTCCTCTACATAGAGGTACTCGCGCGTCACTTCTTGATGCTCGCCTTTATCATACAAGGTATTGGTGCGGATGATAATCTGCACATCCTTATGGTTGACGGTCGTGTCGGCCACATATTCCAGATGTTGGTAGGTGACGTTGCCGTACTCGTCTACGATTTCGTAATACCATTCCGAGCCATGAAATTCTATCAAGCCGTTGCCGCAGTCCTCTTCAAAATTGCCGCTTGTCCAATAGTCGCCCCATGTCTGACGATAGACCTCTTCAGTTCCGCAAGGAACCATAATAACGCCCTGATGACTTTCGTCTGGGAAGGTATTAGCACAACATTGCGCTGGAACAGGATTATGACAGATTAAGCTAAGCCTCACATCCAGGCTATTAATCAAAAACACTTCTTCAGCAAGATACGAGACTGAGGATCCCAACTCAACAAGGCTCAAACTACTACATGACTCAAAGGCGGATCTTCCTATGGTTTCCACGCTGTCAGGAACCACAATTGCATTCAAGTTCCTACAGCTTTCGAAAGCCCCCATCTCGATGGAAGTCACAGATTCAGGAATGACAACGTTCTCCAAGCTACCGCAGCTCAAAAACAGTAATTCTGAAATGGTGGTCAATCCCTGAGGAAGCGTGACCGACGTCAAACTATCACAATTGAAAAACGCTAGCCGCCCAATAGACACCATAGTTTCTGGGAATGTTATGGAATGCAATTGTACACATGAACTGAAGGCTTCGTTGCGAATGGCAGACACACCATCAGGCAACACGATTTCAGTTAATCCTCTACAGCCGGAGAAGGCTCCTTCACCGATTTCTGTGATGGTGGAAGGTAGACTGACCTCAGTCAAAGAGGAACAACCGAAAAGCATTTCGGAAGAAACCGCCTCAAGAGAATCGGGCAAATGTATGGATTGGAGATTATCGCAATCATAAAAAGCACGAGAACCTATTCGTGTCACCGTATTGGCTACATCAATAGAGACAAGGCTTCTGCAATAGTTAAAGGCACGCTCGCCAACCTCCGTCACAACGTAAGTATCCCCTTCGTAGTCCACCGTTTCAGGAATGACAATTTCACCTTGGGCGTTTTCGCCGTCCACATGGCCAATCACGCGCATACAAGGCGGATTGATGCTGATGATCGAATACAGCAAATCACCCGATTGGATAGTGTCAGGAAGTTCGGGTTCCGAAGACAATATGGGGAAACCTTGGTTGGTGTTTGCCAAGTCAGCTCTCCAAGTGACAAGATAAGGGTAACCTGGTACCGAGTCAAGCACGACTTCCGCACCAAAATTCAAAACGCTCAAAAGGTCATAGTGGCCATATTGCGGTTCGTTAAGCTCCCATTCGAAGAAATAGCTAGACGGAATGAACGACGACGAACCAAGCAACTCTATATTACCGCAAGCGGGCAGAGTGTCCTGCTCAAGCCAGTAGCAGTTCAAGTAATGGTCCGAAACATCACCTTGACCAAGGATGGCACCACAGCGAGAATTGAAAGGCATCTCTGGAATCGTGATTGCACCCGCGTTGTAGACATTGTAAATGCTTCCCGTCGATCTGCCCACGATGCCGCCAATTGTTGTGACATCTCTAGCTGGGTCGCCATAAATGGCCGAGACCTCGCCACGATTATAGGAGTTGGCCACCACGCCTCCACTATGGTCAGCAACAATGCCGCCAACCATCGAACCAGAAGTCGACACGGTTTTCACATTGCCCATATTGGCACATTCCGCGACAATGCCATTCATATTAATACCCATAATACCTCCAGCATTATATTCCGCAGTGACATCACCCCAGTTGAAGCATCTGGAAGCCTTAATATCCCAACAATATCCAACGATGCCGCCACAAAATTGTCCCGAACTGATTTCACCATAGTTTTTGCATTTCCTGATAACAAAAGCCGACGATTCATCATTGCCGATGACACCGCCAGTGCCCAAAATGCCACCTAAATGTTCACCGACTATAATGTTGGAATAATTCACACAATTCTCGATGACCAAAACGCTTTTTTGGGCACAAGCATAACCAACTATACCTCCACATGAATAATACGAGCCATTGGAACTAAACCTTACGTCACTCGTGCAATCCTTGATGAAAAATGTGTGTGCCTCGTCATTGGCAGCAAAGGCATCACCTACGATTCCCCCCTGACCTCCCGAAGAAACTGAGTTGATCAACTCGCAGTTCGCCACACTACAATTGAGAATGTCCGTGTTTTGGGCATGCCCTATAATAATGCCCATGCCATTACCATTCAAAATTTTTGAGTCATCCACGATGAGGTTTTTTATGACAGCATTGCTGACCTCTCCAAACAATCCGCTGTTAATATGGTATACACCTATATACATTCCTTTAATACTATGTCCGTTGCCGTCAAAGACACCCTGGAATGGAACTGGATGGTTCATTTCATCTTGTTTTCCAATCATCGGCCATTCAAGCCTGCCGTCCTCATCGTTGAGGCAGATGTCGTCCACAAGGATATAATACGCATTGCTTTCCGTGCCATTGTAGGTCCGCTCAGCAAGCAAGGCCAATTGTTGAGGTGTGGCAATTTGGTATGGATTCTCCTCCGTGCCGTCGCCGCCTTCATACGACTCGGCAACCGTACCATCCCAACAAGTGGTATTCCAAGGATAAACGGCATCGCAAGCATAAGTGCCTTCATGGTAAAGCATCTCTCCATCAACGAGATAGCAGCGAAGGAAATCGGGATAAGGCCCATCATAAATAATTCCCGTGCAAGCATCGGAATAAGGGAACAGACCTTCAACGCTTCCAATACCGTCAATGATACGACTAAAGAAAGCATAATAGTCGCCGTCAACAGATTCAACGTTTTGCACACGATAGGTACGCCCACCATAGACAACATTTTCAATTGAATTCACCCTGATTTCACAAGAGCATTCACCCACCTCGCAAATCCAAGACCCGCCTACTTCGGCATCGAAATCGTAAAGTGTCGTAAAAGCATCCAAAGTAGGGTTATACCAATACACCTTACGATCTTCCTCATAGACATACTGGTTTTCCCCATCGCTGATATACGGCGGTGTAATCACACTACATTGATGGCCTTGAATGAGCGTATCACCCAACACCTCCATTCGATAGTAACTGACTGGAACCTGAAACATGTCGGGATTGATATTGAAATACCACTCCGCGCCTTGAGGGGCAAAAGTGTGCTGACCACCGATAAAGCCAGCTTCGTCGAAACTCTTCCAATAATAGCTGTTGCCATAGAAGTACAAATAGTTGTCGTAGCCTCTGAAGAGTGAGCCATCAGGCTCTTCAAGCGAAATGGGAAGCATCTCGCCCATCTCATGGAAGTGTGCACCATGGTCTTGGGAAGAAGCCAGCACTGCATGGTCACCGTGTTTGTTGCAAATATAGACGGTACCATTGTCGGCAATGCCGAGCGACTCCGCCTCATTGCCAGCCAGATAGAAGCCAGGAATCTGCTGGAATCCAGTAAATTCGCCTGCGGATGCGACCGCCACCACATTGCCGTCAGGGTCAAATTCCATGTCCTTGATGCTGATGTTCGGGAAAGCGACAAGTTGCCAGTTCCAATGCTCCATATCAGTATAGCTGGAACTATAAATGCCGTCGTCTTGGGTGTTGTTCGACCAGAAGCTGACAAACACGTCGCCCACCTCGTTGGCAATCACATCGCCTATATGATGCGTTTGACCCATTGGAGTGAGGTCAGCAGTGCTCCAAGTCGCACCGCCGTCAAGGGTGAAATGCAGGTTTTCGTAGCCGAACGTGCTAATACCCCAAATCAGCAAGGTGTCATTGGAAACAGCGAATATGCCCTCCACCAGACATGCCGGGAAATTCGAGGTGGTCTGCCAAGTATCACCATTATTATCGGAATAATAAACCTTGGTGCCTAAATTGGGAATGGCAAAGATTCTACCTTGCTTACTGACCGTCATCTGGGGGCCATCATAAAAAGACCCGGTGAGAATAGGGTCCCAAGTTAAGCCTTCATCAGTCGAGCGGCAGAGACACTCGCCCAACTCAAAGGAAGTCGAATACAGATAGCCATTGTTGTCTACCGCCAAGATATAACCTGGCGCGTTGACAGGCTTCCAAACATCTTGTGCCGGAAGTGCAAAGCAGCAACCGAGACAAATCGCTAAAAATGTTATCAGTCTTTTCATATTATTGGTGTTTTTTAATTGTTTATTCATCTGTTTTCCGTTTCGGTCTGTAGGGCTGTCGTACCATCCTTCGACAAACTCAGGAACCACGGCAGCCGCCTATGGTCATGGCAGCACTGGCGGCTGCCACAGTGTGACAGCCATACAGAATCACGATTAACGCACCACAAATTTCAGTGTCACATTGCCCACACCGATGAAATATATGCCCTGCGGCAAATTTGATACATCAATCTGTTGGATTTCAGCTGTGATTTGGCCTGTTAGGACGGTTTGACCTGTCAGGTTGGTGATGCGGTACACGGTTTCCGCCTGTAGAGACGTTGCGTGCAACGTCTGTACAAACAGGATATTGTGGGTCGGATTAGGATAAACCGCAAAGGTCCCTGAGCCCGTCGAAGGGCCGTCTTCCTCGATGCCGATGTGTATCTCAGCGTATATGGCATCGCAATCGCTACGGTTGACGGTGAAAACCAAGTCGCCATAAATCCAATAGCAGCGCAGTCCGTTCACGCGATAGCCCTTGCCGCGCGTCATCAGCCTTTCAGGGAAGAAACTGGTAAGATGGCCAACACCACTCATAATCTTACCGCCGAACAAATCGTTGGCATCGCTCACGTGCAGCATCCTGTAGGTCGTGCCTTCATATTCATATTGTTCCACAGTGTCGACATGCATAATAATGCTTTCCGTACCCACCTTGATTTCCCATTCATCACCGATTTGAGCACCAAGGTCATACAATAAGGTGAAATCCTGCAATTCATTGTTCCACCAATACACCTTGCCGAAATCTTCGTAAATGTATTCTTTGGTCACCTCATTGTGTTCGCCTTTGTCGTAAAGCGTGTTGGTGCGGATGATGATTTTCACATCTTTGTGGCTGACAGTCGTGTCGGCGGCATATTCCAAATGCTGGTAAGTGATGCTACCATTCTCGTTTTGGATTTCGTAGTACCATTCGGAGCCAAGCGAAGATATATTGCCGACATGGAAATACACATAGTTGGGATCATGTGGATTCTCGCCCCTCTTGGCAGGCACTGATTCGCGGCCATCGGTATAGGCAGCGGTAAGTTGGTAGTAATAGTCACCAAAAGGATCCTGCAAGCTGTCGAAATACTCCTCCTCGTCTCTGCCGACCTCTGCTATCTTCTCCAATTCATCCAAACTCCTGCCACGATAGATGTTGTAATGGTCCAATTCTTCATTGTAACCAGCCTCATTGTATCCGACATCGTTGGTGAAATAACCGCGAATCATCCAGTCGCCTGCCGCATTCCCCTCGCTTGACCAGCAGGCATTGGGATTACCTGAAGCTCGGCAATAGGACGCGTTGTTGCCTTCGACATTGGGGGCAGTAAGGACAATCCAGAGGCACTTGCCTTCTTCGCAAACAATAGGACTGCCCAACTTCACCATCAGCCATCCGTCAGGACCGGGTTCCACTTGTACCCAGTTTCCAGGGAGATAATCCCAAGAGTCGGGTTCCGTCTCGCCTTCAAAACTGAATGCGAAGCTATATCCCATCGTTTGGTCTTGTCCTCCAGCCTTATAGAAAGCCACATGCGTCAGCACATCACCCGCTTGGATTTCCTCTGCCGGAATCTTGATACCCCAATTGTTACAATACACCGAGCCTTCGTATGGTGTTTCATCATAATGGAACCAATGGCTGCTGTAAGGTTTGTTCCACCAAAGCTGCGCGCCATAGTTACCTTGGTCGGAGATTGGGCTGCCGCCAAAGTTAAATGGTGCTTCGCAATAGGCTTCAAGCAGGTCATCCCCAGCGCTGTTGGGGCCAAAAACAGGATAACCGTCATTGGTGCCTTCCACATCTTCCAACCATGTGCAGAGGTTAGGATAGTCTGGCACGGAATCAAGCACGACAGCTGCGCCAAGATTCAAGGCTTCCACAAGGTCGGTGGTGTTGTATTGGGCCTCATTGAGCGTCCAAGAAGTAGAGGTTGCACCTGGTACGAAAGCCGAAGAGCCATGCAATTCAGGTTCGTCGACATTGCCGCAAGCCGGCAAGTCGTCATCATCAAGCCAATAGGCGTTGAGATAGTGACTGTCTTCGAGACCACGACCAATGATGTTACCATAATCGTGAATGACGGAAGCAGGCAATTCGGGTCCAGTGACCACACCAGTATTATAGACATTATAAATCTTTGGGTCTGACGTAGCAGTGATGCCGCCAATAAACAACAATTCCGGATTCACGACAGACTCATCCACAGCCGCCGTCACATCGCCACGATTATAACAATTGGCCACAATACCATCAGAATCTCCAACTATGCCACCCACAAAGCCCGAAGACTTAACGATTCCCATGACATCGCCCTTGTTGACACAACGGATGATGTTGGAACCCCAGAAACCAACGATGCCACCTACCAAAGTGTTTATTCCTGTATCGTGACCCGTAACCGAGCCTTCGTTGACACAATCGAAAACATCTAATGAAGTCACGTTCATATTACCATAACCATATCCGACAATACCACCAATGGCAAACCCGCCCGAAATCTCGCCTTGGTTGGTGCAGTTCTCAATCGAGGCCAAATCTGCTGTTCCTACAATGCCGCCTACACCAGATGTTTCGCCCGTCACCACAAGCTGATTCTGGCAGCCCGAAATCGTACCGTTGCGGAACCACCCGACGATGCCGCCAGCATCGCCGCCGCTTGTTACCGAACCTCCTGCCGAATAACCGTCGTTCCATACCGTGCAACCAGTAATCACGCAGGGATTCCGACCATCATCCTTATTGACTTTGCCCACAATGCCGCCAGCACATTCGGAGCCTTCAATCGAACTGGTATAATTGACAAGGCAATTCGTGATGTAGTAAGGTTCTATTTCCATTGGATAGCCGACCATGCCAAAAGGAACATCAGCATAGCCCACCAAACCGCCAGCGATGCCATTGTCTGTCGCCAAATAACTCTCTGAAACACTACAGTTAGAAATATTAGTTAGTCCAGCATAACCAATAAGCGCACCTACATATTGGGCACTGCCGCCGACTATGACTCTATCCAAACGGACATCACTGATTTCAGCCCCATCGGTGAAGCCGAACAGGCCGCCCACAGGCTCTAACTCACCATCTGTGATGTTTTGATACAAATATGCGATGTAACGGCCTTTACCGTTGAAATGTCCCGAAAATGGGTGAGTTGCGGTGCCGATGGAAATCCAAGGGTGTCCCCAACCTGTAGTACAATCTTTCAGGCTGATATTGGTAGTCAGTTCATAATATGCATCACCGCCTGTGCCGTTGTTGGTCTGCTGTGCCAACAGAGCCAATTGCTTCGAAGTGGCTATCTGATATGGATTCTCAGCCGTTCCGTCCCCGCCAGCGTAGGCCTCTGCCACGGTGCCGTCCCAACAAAAGCCGTATTCTTCGCAATCATACTCGCCTTCATGGTACAGCATCTCATCATTAACGAAATAACAACGCAAATAATCGGGATATCCGCCACAATAAATACTACTGGAACAAGCCCAAGGGTAAGGGAACAACCCTCCCTCGTAGCCTATACCTTCAATGATTAAGCCATCGAAAGCCGGGTCGTTATACTCCTCGCCTTCAGAAATAACCTGCTGCACCCGATACGTGTGACCTTCCCAAACGGTTTCATTAACGCTTTGCACCACAATCTGAAACGAGCAGGAGTCAACATCGCAAATCCAACTGTCACCTTCGTCGGCGTTGAAGTCATATAACACGGTGAATGCCTGCATAGTCTGGTTGTACCAGTAAACCACTCGGTTGTCCTCATAGACATACTGCTCATCGCCGTTACCGCCCAAGAATTGTCTCGTGATGATACGGCATTGATGACCTTGAATGATGGTGTCGCCCAACACTTCCATGTGATAATAGGTATCTGGATCGCCCATAAAGCCCCAAACATTGAAATACCACTCCGCACCTTGGGGGGCGAAAGGCAGATGCTCTTCATCGCTGTTCATCACGCAGGAAGAGAAATTCTCGTTCATCCATAACAGGTCATCGTCCTCATGATAGCACAACAGATGGACAAACGCACCGACCCAGCCTTCATAGCCGCTGTTCAAGAAGCCGTAGGTGCTGCCCACGCCTTCAATCCAATATTCTTCGACCTCATAATTAGTTGAACCAGCAAAATACTCAGCAAGACCCAATTGCCTCCTCATGGTACCGTTTACCTCTATTTCAGACTCTTCAAGCACAATCAACTGATAATCACCCGAACCTACAGTAACAGTATCGCCCACCGTCAGGTTGAAATCATAGAGCAACATTTCATCTTGATAGGATTGTTCCCAATACATGCGATAATACACCCTTTGGTCTTCTTCGCGAACTGCACCGGCAATTCTCTTGGATTGATACACACTTTCCGTCCAAACAAGTTTGTAGTCCACTCCATCCAGGTTGATATTATCACTAATACTTTGGATTTCAGTATGGTAATCATTCGGATAGTTCATGGAACCAATGTAAACCACATTCCATTGCTGGCGGTCGTTGCCCTCTTGAACTAAAGGATAATAAGGGGTTGAACCTCTATGGCCACTACCCATTTCCTGCGCCACACCACTCAGGGCGAAAGCGAGCAAAATTGCTAAGGATAAAACTAATTTTTTCATAGGTCTAATTATTTGATTGTTATTTATTTAATTTCATTTTTTTTGGCTGTTAGCTTTTAGCTGTTAGCCGCCAGCCCTTCGACAGGCCTTTGGAACCGTGGCTGGCTAACAGCTAACGGCTAATAGCTCATACAGCATTGACGATCTCCTCAAATGTGCGGTTGTCGTCACTAAGGTCCATCTTCATTTGTTTGATGCGGTTCTTGCGTTTGTAATAGGATTCGGTCTGCGTATCCAGCAGGATGGAAATCACTTGGTTAGAGAAGCCGTTCTTTGAGAGGCAGCAGATGCGCACGTCCCATTTGCTGAGTTTGGGATAGAGCTCCAAGAGGCGCTGCGAGAAGCCGTCGTACACCAAGTCGGTGAGGCTGATGAAGTCGGCCCAGTCGTCATCGCTGAGGTCGAAGCTCATCGTGTCGGAGGTCACCTGCTCGCTGAGTGTCTGCGCCGTGGTGTAGACCTTGTTGCGTCCCATGATCTTGTTGGTCATCAGCAGCTCCTTCTGCGACAGCGTCTGTCGGTCGCGGCGCAGGTCGTCGTTGGTGCGGATGAGGTTCTCCATGTCGCTCACCAGCTCGTGGATGCGGTTTTGGTCGCGCTCCATCTGTCCACGGAATTGCTCCATGGCCAATTTGTGGTCACTCACTTTCTTCCTCACAATCAGCACGATGACCAGCAGCGCAATCACCGCTGCAGCGATGATGAGCCAGAGTTTGAGGCTGCGGTTGCGCATCACGATCTCCATTTCGCTCTTTTGAGCCTTCAGTTCGTATTCCGCCTTGAGGCGTTGCAAGTTCTCGGAGGCATGTTCCTTGTCGCTCTGCATCATGTTTTCCGTGAAGAGGTCTTGGTATTCCATGGCTTTCTCCAAGTCGCCTTCGTTATAGGCGATGGCATAGAGCGTTTGATACACCGACATTTTCAGTCCAGGGCGCTCGCTACGGAGGGCGGCGTTGAGGTAAGGCTTAGCCTCAGCGTAGTTGTCTGTATAATAATAAAGTACGCCCATCGTCATGTTGGCGATGTCAGTGTTGTTATCGTCGAGTTCGCCCTCCAAAGCGCGCCTGACGCATGTCATGGCCTCAGGGATGTTGCCCACGGGCAGGTAATAGTCACGGCCCATCTCCAGATAGATGTCGCTATGCATCGCCCTGTCATTCATTAAGGTGGCGATGCTAAATGCTGTGTCGTAGTAGCGTTTGGCCTGCGCAAACTGCTCCAACGACTTCTCCACACGACCGCAGTTGCGCATGGTGGTCATCACTGCCGCAGAGTCGTCGATTTGGCGGAAACACGCGATGGCTTCGGTGTGCATTTTGAGGGCATCGTCGAAGAGGCCGTGTTTGTTGTACATGGCGCCGAGGTTGTCCTTGAGTTGGCCTTCGAGGCGGATGTTTTCTGTCGTTTGCTCACAGCCTTGCATCAGTGTCAGGGCTTGCATGAAACACTCGGCGGCCTCTTCCGAGAGGCGTTGCTGCCGCAGTTCGGTACCTTCATTATATAAGGTACGCGCACGCTCGATCCGTTTTGTCTGTGAATCGCAGGCGGTCAGCATCACGCCGAGGGCGACTGTCGTTAAGATGAGTGATTTTAGTGTTGCTTTCATAGGATTCTACTTTTTGACACGGAATTTCGGGACTTTCACCCCTGCCGTCGTTGCTGTTCCGTTTTCACGGAATGACGGACCCGCAATCTCCTGAACGAAAGGAATACGTCTTCGCACTCGGGAGATGGCGGATCCTTGTCCGCCATGACGGTAAAGAGTAAGGGTAGTGAACCCCAGCCCCATGTCCGTCGATGCAAAAATATACAGAAAAAAAGCTTGTCAAGAGGTTTTCAGGGTGCCTCAGGATTTTGTCCATGTTTTTTTTCAATTGTCCAATGTTATTTCATTGGAAATCAATGATGTAATTTTGACATGGACAAAATTTTGTCCCTATGATTTTTTGGGGGAAAATGAAAAATCATAGTCTTTCTAACCAATGCGAGAAGAAAACATCGCCTACAGAATAGATGGTTCCTTCAAGTGTGGCCTCGGCATTAAGCAAACCTTTTTCGGTGAGTGCTTCCGCCATTTGCCGCGACGCTGATGCACCCGCAATCTGATTCCGCTTCAAAAAATCAGAAGCCGTAATCTGCCTTACACTGCCCTCTTTGGCCACAGAGATGAGATAGTTCCACTGCTTGTCGGGCAACATTTGGCGGTATTGCAAATAAACGGCTTCATTTTGCTTCAACAATTGATTGCAAGCGTTTTTCACTTCAGCCAAATCGATGGCTCTCTTACCGTTAGCATACAGCGTGTGGCACAATTGCTGAGTATAGTAAGTCACCCGCCGCGTCCAGTCGAGGATGAATTGTAAAGTGTCGTCGTTAATTGTCCTTTTGCCTTTTTCAAACAACCTACGAATGAATGCGGAATAGCTTTCGACCGAAATTTTATCCAACGAAACAAAAGTCGTGCTCGAATAGAAAGGCTTCCGCTCGTTGCCGAAAATGTCCGCCATGATATGCTTTTTACTACCACTAAAGATGAAAGTAAGGTTTTTGCATTGCTGGATGTAGGTGCGCAACAGAGCCTCCATATTCTTCTCAGGATATTCGCGGATTTGTTGGAACTCGTCGATGGCGATAACGATGGGCGTGTGTTGGCAATCAAGGAACTCGAACAAGCCTCGCAGGGTGTATTCCTTTTCATGGGCAGACTGGTAAGCTATTTGCAACTGGGGCTGACCCGTCAACACGTCGTAGGTAACCTGTGGACGCAATGACTTGATGTATTTCGCCAATCGTTTGCCAAACGTAGACCTCTCAGGAATAGCGTTTAATGCCGCTTCTGCGAACAATTTGATGAACCCGTCTATATTATCCGAAGCAAAAATGTCCACATACACGGTTTGAATGTTCGGATAAGACCCTTTAATCTCATCAAACAGCCTAAAAATTAGTCCCGTTTTCCCTAATCTTCGTTGCGAAATCAAGGTCATATTGGCCTGATTTAAGCAATTGCGCAACATCAATTGCAACTCTTCTTCGCGGTCGCAAAACAAGTCTTTCGACTCGTAATTATTGATAGTAAACGGATTATCCATAGCAGCATTGTTTTTATTGAACGCTGCAAAGATATACAAACTTTTTAAATTACACAAAATATGTTACATAAAATATGTAACACAAAAAGTGTAATCAAAAGGAAATTCTAACAAGAGGGTATTGCCATTCCAAATTATTTCTTGACAATCTGTTTCGCAACCACCCCAGATGAGGTAAACACCTTTAATAAATA
>JAEEGG010014922.1_pt1 | contig 16378 bp, 10 predicted proteins | sample 9134161 | NCBI WGS metagenome assembly JAEEGG01 (sample SAMN16246543, study PRJNA631951) | gut metagenome | biome: gut microbiome; feature: rumen; material: CR-attached | host: Bos | place: Iran: Karaj | collected 2018-10
CTATCAGCACTTATTTTACCTAACTAATCTCTAATTGTGGCGAATTCGCCATAATTAATCCTCGTGAACATCTTGAGTTCATTCCCATTATTGCCCTTCAACCGTTATCATGACATATTCCGACCTCGTGCCCGTCTTAAAGAGGATCTCCCAATCAGAAATACCAGAGGTTACGATAAAATCCGTGTCATTCCGCCGTTCGTGACCATAGACCAGGTCATCCGCCTTCACGACTCTGCTCAGAGCCGTCCAAGGGAACATCTGCCCGCCATGGGTGTGGCCTGAAACCACGAGATCCGCAGCCGATGTTTCTTCATTGTCATAGTCATTGGGTTCATGATTGATGACAATGACATATTTCTCCTGATCCAAACCCGAAAGCAAGGTCTGAATGCTCTGACGCCCCGGATCATGTCCATCGCGCCGTCCCACAATATAAAACCTGTCATCTAACAGCTCATACGCATCCTCCAGAACATGGATGCCATTCTTCCCCATAATTTCCCGGATGTCATTCGCAGTAAAATCCCTGCTGCCGTAATAACCAGCATCATGATTTCCAAAGGCGTACCAAACGCCATATTTCAGGTTCATTTCCGCCAGTGCCTCACAGGCGATTTCAAAGTCCGCCCTTTTCGTGGAATCATCCACAAAATCTCCCGCGATCAAAAGGAACTCCGGATTCTGTTTTTTGATCTTCTGCAAATGCTCCCGAAATCCATTTCCGTCAAAGGTCGTCCCAAGATGTGCGTCAGCGATCAGCGCGAAATGAATTTGCCCGACATTCTTTTGCGTCTGGAGGGAATAATCCTTTTGCCATACGTGATGGCACTGAAATGCCCCGATGATTAAATAAAGGATCGTCACGGTAATTGCCAGCCATCCCTGCCAATACACGCGACATGCTTTCTTTGCTCTCTTCTCTGCGATTTTCATCACGATTCCAAACAGCAAAAAGAAAAAAGCAAAGTGTAGGCCGATAATGACTGCATTTACCGCGGAGGTGACAGCTGCCAAACCAACGCTGACCAAAGCTATGATCAGGAAAGAGATCGCATATTTTACAAACCCTTTGCCGCGCGACAGCTTTTGGAACATGCCAAATCGTGACACGGCAATCGTCAGATAGATGACGCACAACGCAAATGCAACTAAAAAGGCGCTAATGATGATTGTCCACATAGGCATCCCCTCCATCAAGCAGGGAAACCGTCCCTGCTCGTTTATCAGCCATATCGTACATTCAACAAAACGGCCGGGCATACACCCAATGCCATTAAGTTAGGCTTTCCATTTCTTCGAGGGGAAGGTTTGGATTGTCTTTCTGGTTCAAAAGTCTACCAGAAAGATGATCCAAACCTAGCCCCGAGTTCTTACAAAATCCTTACCTTAATGGCATTGGGCATACACCAGACCGTTTGATAGAATTCACTTTATTTGTTACGAGAGTCCCAACAGCTTCACAATGTCACCGCCTGCCAGAATTGCCACAACCAATCCGACGCCAATTGCAAAGGCAGGCTTGTAGCTCTTACTCAGAGGCTTCTTTCCAAAAACCACAAGGATGAGCCACTGCAATATTGCCATAATCACCGCTGCAGGAAGAGCCGCGGTAAGCATCTTGCCCCATCCCAGCACAAAACCTACCAGGATCGTCGTCCAAGCAAGTCCCAGCGGTACCATTCTCTTGCCTACAAGAGACAGAATCACAACAAACATGCTAAGGCAGGCCGCTCCGATCACGCGGTCCATGATAGGGATTTCAGGCAGCGTAAAAAATGCAATCAATGCGACAACGCCAAGGGCGATCACCGTCCCTCGCTTTACTACGCCCATGTCGATCTGGATAAAGGTAATGACCGTCAGCGCACCGATCAGGGCAAACGCCGTCAGCCCTGCCAAAAACCGTCCGTAGAACTCTCCCAGCGCAACCTCCGCAAGGCTTCCCGCGGATTCCTGAAAGAAAATCCAAAAGGTTGCAATGGCACTAAGCCCTCCAAATACCTCGATCAGGACGTCACGGCAGCCAATCTTAGACCCGCAGTTCTTACACTTTCCTCCGAGGCAGACATAACTCACCACCGGCACCAATTCCATGGGCGAAAGCAGCTTTCCGCATCCCGGACAGTGCGACCTCGTCTTCACGAACTCCTCCCCCCGCGGCACGCGGAAAATCACCACGTTCAAGAAGGAATACACACTCGCACCCAGAAAGAACAAAAACACACTCAACAAAATCTTAAACCATAAAGGCAAAATCATAATGATCTCCTTCCGCCACCCCGCCACTACTCAACAGCCAAAAATCGTTCAAAATCATTTACGAAAGCCTTCCGCCAAACTAACGCCATCCAACAGCCGAGAAAATGTTCATAATCATTTACGAAAGCTTTCTGCCAACTCGAGGGGAAGGTTTGGATAGTCTTTCTAGGTTAAAAGGTTAGTAGAAAGACTATCCAAACCTCACCCCGAGTCCTCCAAGATTCCAAATGATTTTGTTACATCTTTTCCGGCGCCTCAAATCCCAGTACGGAAATGCAATCCAGCATGACGTTCTTGGTCAGGGAAAGGAGTGCGATCCAGCCGGCCTTCTTGGTTTCGTCCTCTTCCGTAATGATTTTGGTCTCATGATAGAAGCGGTTGAAATCGTTTGCCAGCTCATAAACATATCCGCAAACCCTGTGGGGAGCAAGCTCCGTCGCAGCGCCCTCCATCATGGAGTTAAACTGCAACAGCTGCATCACCAGCGCCTTCTCCGCATCGCTCTGTACGATATTCAGCTTTGTTGCCGAAACGTCACCGCCCTGCTCCGCAAACTTTGCAAGGATGGATTTGATTCGAACGATAGTATAAAGCACGTACGGACCCGTGTCCCCCTCGAAGGAGGTAAATTTCTCCATGTCAAAAATATAGTCCTTGGAGGCCTGATTAGAAAGGTCGCCGTAGATCAGCGCAGCCAGTGCGACTTGATTTGCCACCTTGCGCGCCTCGTCCTCGGACATCTCCCTGCCCTCGCGGATCTTGCGGTACATCTCATCCTGCGTATCCTTGATGAGCTGTTCCAGACGCATCACGCCGCCGTCACGGGTCTTAAAGGGCTTCCCGTCCAAGCCATTTACGGTACCAAAGCCGATCCACTTCAGGTCTACTTTAGGCTCTACCAGCTTGGTCTTTCTCGCACAGCGGAACACCTGCTGGAAATACAGGTCCTGACGCTTGTCCGTCAGATAAATAATCTGATCAGGGTTGAAATTACGTACGCGATCCAAGATCGTTGCGAGGTCTGTCGTGTTATACAGGGATGCGCCGTCTGATTTCAAAATCATACAAGGCGGCATCTCCTTCGTATCCGTCTCCTCTTTTACGTCGACAACGAGCGCGCCGTCGCTGATATAGGCATACCCGCCGTCCTTCATGTACTGCACCATCTCAGGAATCAGATCCTTGATCGTGCTCTCGCCGTTCCACAGTTCAAATTGCGTGTTCAACGCATCATAATTCTTTCGAAGGTCCTTAATGGAAACCTCGCGGATCTTCATGCCGAGCGCCCAATAACCGCGCACGCCCTGCTGATACTTGTAGGTTGCCTCCATGGCCTTTGCCTTATACTCGGCATCCGTCTTGGAACGAGCGCTGGATGCCGGATAAATCTTCTCCAATTCAGAGATGGTAAAGGGAGCCTCCTCGGGATACTCTCCTTCATAGCTCTCATCAAAATAAACCCAGTCGGGATAGCGCTCCTTCAGTCCAATGATGACAAGGCCCATCTGCAGACCCCAGTCGCCAAGATGTGCGTCGCCGATGACTTCATGGCCAACATATCGATTGATGCGCTTTACGCTTCCGCCGATGACTGCGGAGCGCAAATGTCCTACGTGTAAGGGCTTTGCCACGTTTGCTCCGCCGTAATCGATCACGATCTTCTTCGGCTTTTCGGGCGCCTCCAGACCAAACTTCGGCTCCTTCGCCATAACCTCAAGAAGCTCGCGCAAAAACTCCTTCTTCAGCTTCAAATTCAGAAACCCGGGTGCAACCGCTATCGCCTCGTCAAACACGCTGCTGCCTTCAAGTTTTGCCGCAACCTCGTTTGCAATCATGATCGGTGCCTTATGATACTGCTTCGCGCCTGCCATGGCACCATTACACTGAAACTCACAAAGATCAGGGCGATTGGAAACACCAACCTTGCCAAGCGCCTTATCATATCCGGCCGCTTCAAAGGCTTGTCCCATCTCCTCGGAAAGTAATTCCAATAACTTTTTCATATTTCTACCTCACGTCCCTAAAATAACATGTGCCTATTCTAACACAAACCGATTTTTTATGCAACCGAAAAGCCAGCCCCTTAAACTCCCTTATATTCCAGGCACAGCATGGTCAGGTCGTCAAACTGCTCCGCCTTGTCCACAAAGGCATCCACGCTTTTTCGGACATGTTTTAAAATCTTCTCAGGATTCTCCGTCGCCACGTCATTCAACGCCTCAATCATCCGCGTCGTCCCATAGAACTCCTGCTCGGCATTGGAAGCCTCAGGCACACCATCCGTATACAGGAAGAGTTTGTCTCCCGGCTCCAGCATGATTTCATATTCCTTATACCGAACCCCTTCCATGCCGCCGACCACAAATCCATGCTTATCCTTCAGCAGCTCAAAGCTCTTGCCATTTCGGTAAATGGTAGGATATTCATGCCCAGCATTCGCCGCTACAATCTTACCCGTTGGAATCTCGAGAATTCCCATCCAGACGGTCACGAACATCTCCATCTTGTTGTTGCCACAGATCGTATTGTTTGTCATGCTTAGGATTTCCCCAACCGACTTTCCAAGCTTTGCAGTATATTTCAGGATCACCTTCGACACCATCATAAACAGCGCCGCAGGAACACCCTTACCGCTGACGTCTGCCATCACGAGTGCAAGATGATCCTCATCGATCAGGAAGAAATCATAGAAATCGCCGCCGATCTCCTTCGCGGGATCCATGGAGGCATAGAGGTCAAATTCCTTTCGGCCCGGGAAGGCAGGAAAGGTACCCGGCAGCATGCCTTTCTGAATCTGGTGTGCCACATATAGCTCCGTTCCGATCCTTTCCTTCTCGGCCGTGACCTTCTTCACCCGTTCAATATATTCCATGGCCCTGCGCGACAAATCCGCAACGGCCTCGGCAACGACCTCAACCTCATCCCCCGTCCGATAGGCATCGTCCATCTTGAACTCCAGATAGCCTTCTCTCAGCTCCGCAATGCGCTTCGTCATGGCGTACAAGGGTTTTACAATCTTCTTTCCTGCAATGACCGTTCCTGTCAGCATGATGACAAACAGCACGCAGAGCAGGATCCAAGTGAATGCCTCTCTCTGAGCGCTTCTTTCACGATAGGTAGTGACAGCATCCATTTGGATTTTCTGAAAGCTTTCCTGAAGCTGCAAAATGGGCTGTTCTGCCGCCGCCTCACTAAATACGGAAATCAGCGCCCATCCCACTGTTTCCATGGGAACGCCCATCATGTAATAATATGCATCCTGTAGCTGCACCTTGCGAACGTCAGTCTTGCCATGTAAAGCGTCCCCAACGAGCGCCGCCAGCTCCTTCTGCTCTGACGCGCGAAGATCCACTGCTTTTTCAGAATTTAGCACCTGAAAGACATCGATTTCTTCGGGCGAAATTATGACATGTCCGTCCTGATTGACAATCATCAGATAGCCGCCATTCTTTGCTGATTCAGCCACGGTGCGTTGCATTTCCGTAAGGTATAGATCCGCACCTGCCACGCCAAGGAGCGTTCCGTCAGCACCATACACGGGCACGGCACAGGTAACGCACATTGCACCAGTACGCCTGTCATATTCCACGTCAGAAAAAACAAGCTTCCCCTCTTCCTTGGCCTGCTTGTACCAATAGCGGTTGACGGCGTCATAGGTAACATAGCTGCCATCCTCATTGACCCACTGACTGGGTACGACGTCTGCCATCAGCGTAGCACCCTCGGGAAGGGTAAACCAAATATTATCAGCTCCATAGGCATTGCATACGGACACCATCATGTCCGAAAGATTGGCGATCAGGCCCAGCTTGTCCTCCACATCAGCCTCTTCCAAACCATCTGCTAAAAGCACTTTGACAAAAAGCGTCCCGTCCTTGCTTGCATCAGGCCTAAGCCATGGCATGCGCGGTGCATTATCTGGATTTTCTAACAGTTTTTGTGCATATTCTGCCACCATCTGAACACGGATCGCAAGATCTTGAAACATCTCATCCGTTGTTTTCGCCTCAAGCTGCGTGATTCGATCCATGTTCTCCGTGATCACCGTATCCAAAACCTCAGCCGTTGTGCCCGTCACGTTGGACAGCTGTCGTGCGTTTGTCTCCTCCGTCAACTGCGTCAGCAGCCTGCCCTGCATCAGCATGACTCCCAGAAAGACCCCTCCCACCAGAAGCATTCCTGCCATAATCAACGCAACCATCTTCATTTCAATGCCGCCAAGCACAAGCTTTCCAAACCTTTTCAACGCCAAAACCTCCTAGCATGCCATTGATCCTATCGCCTAACGCATCATAAACCAATCAAATTTCAACGGACCAGCCACTTCGATTCGAAGTGTGTGACCATAGCTTAAGGATAAGTCTTTCAGCCCACTTAGGTCAAGGGGAATTTTGACGTCCGTCCAAAGGAATGAAAAAGCGAGCCCCGCCATCAGGGCCCGCTTTCCGTTCACATTCCTGTTTATCAGCTACTTTTCCACATTTTCTTTACGATCTTCGCAAATTCCAGTGGCATGTGTTTTCCTCTTTAGTGCTCCAGATAATCCCTTACGTTAAAGGTTTCGTCCGTTCTCTGCTCCTCGGTCATGATTCCTGAAACAAATTCCGTAACATAGGTCTCACCGGAGGTCGGATCAACATAATAACGAATCAAAGCACCAGTGTAAGATCTGAACAGAACAACAACCTCGCTCTCACTGCTGGAAGTAATCTCCCAATAGGTCGGAGCTTCGTCTGCACTAATGTTTTCTGCCAACTCAGGATTCCCTGCGTAACAATAGTTCTTGACTGCTTCGAACACCTGGTCATCAGTCAGCTTTTCCTGCTGGTTCGCTGCATCCTCAGATGCTTTCCCTGCTTCTGAGCTTTCCGTTGAAGCTGCGGAACTGATTGGCTCAGAAATCAAAACCGGATTGGTTTCCTCCGTCTGCTTTTTCTCGCCGCATCCACCCATCATCGTCATCAAAAGGGATGCTGATGCAAGTGCTAGTATGATTTTGCAAATTACTTTCTTTTTCATTGTAGTTCTCCTTTTACCATTCCTTACAAATCCTCATGGGATCGTATGTCTTTACAATATTACACCAACTGCCTGCAAAATCAAATGGCCTATTCGCCAAAAACACCTCTTCCTTTCCTAACGATTTTGGGCACTACGCCCATGACGTTGCCTCTTCTATGGGTTCTACGCCCATGAGATCTTCGTTTCATCGGGCATGATCGGTTTACCGTGAGCGTCCTTCTCCACGGCTTTCCCGCTCGGCTTTGGAGAAGCTGCAACCGCAGAAATCCTGACGGTATAGATCATAGACCTTTGACAGTTCAATGGAGCGCTGATATCCGCCCTTTTTCTTAAAATCCGTGGGAAGCCATATCGTTTGACCGCTCAGCTCTTTCTCCAAATGCTCACCAATTTCGTTTAGTTTTTGGGTGTTCTTTAAGGGGCTGATCGTCAGCGTCGTTCCGAAATAGTCCATGCCTCGTTTCTTGGCCTGCAGTGCCGTCTCGCGAAGTCGCAGCTCGTAGCAGCGAAAGCATCTCTCGCCTCCCTCCGGGCAGGCCTCATAGCCCTTCACGGCCTCATAAAAGTCCGCAGGCCTCCAATCTCCCTCGATTACCTTGATCGGATGGCCCTTTTTCTCCAGATTATAGAGTTCGATCAGGCGCTTTTGCTCCCGCACGCGATGCTGATACTCCTCGCTCGCAGAAATATTAGGGTTATAATAAAAGACCGTAATGGAAAAATATGGTGCCAAGTATTCCAGGCAATAGCTCGAACACGGCGCACAACAGCTGTGCAAAAACAGGGTGGGAACCTGTTCGGTACCACCCTGCCTGATTTTTTCCAATATTGTATCTAATTCCTTTTGATAATTCCTCTGATTCATTCGTTCCTCGATTTCTTTTTCGATATCCTGAAATCCATTCTTCGCCTACGATTCCTGCCTACCATTCCTGCCTACGATTCCTACCTGCAATTCCTGCCTACCATCTCTGCTTGCTTTCAACGCTGAATCCCTGTGGTTTATGTCTCGCCTTCAGCACTGGCATCCAGCTTTCCTGTTTTGATCTTCTTGATCCATTTTCCGCTGTGCAGTCTGATGACGCACCAAATGGCCTTGGTAATCTGGTCGGACTTCAGACAAATGTAAATCCAGAACGGGGACAGCTGCCATACAAATCCTGCAAGGATTCCCAGGGGAATCGACAGCACCCAAAGGAAGATGTTGTCCGCCAGCATGAGCATCTTCGTATCGCCGCCTCCGCGAAGCACACCCTTTGTCATAATGCTGTTGGTTGCCTGGAATACCACGATCAGGCTGATGGCATCCATCAGCTTCATCGCCATGTTTGCCGTTCCTTCACTAAGCTGGAAGTAGGCAATGATGGGGCCGCTCATCAATATAATAAAGGCCGCGGAAACCAGTCCCAGCGCCAGGCCAAAGCCCAGGAAGCCGTAGCCCTGTCTCTGTGCCTTTTCCTTATCTCCCTGTCCTAGCGTCTGGCCGGTCACGATGGCACCTGCCTGACAAACGCCCTGAATCATGACGGAGCTCATCTGCTGCGTCGTCGCCGTCACGGAGTTAGCCGCAACAAAGCTCTCGCCCAGTCGCCCGATGACCATGGCGACGGCCGTGTTACCGAAAGCCAAAATACTGTCACTGATCAGCACGGGAATACTGATGCGGACATATTCTCCGATCAGGTCACCCGTCTTTAAGAACAAATGCTTTAATCTAAAACCAATCTTTTTATCGATAAAGAACAGATATCCGCAGATAACGGTCGTCTCGTAAACACGCGCAATCAAGGTTCCCAGCGCCGCACCCGCGATGCCCATCTTCGGCAATCCGAAATGTCCGAAAATCAGTCCATAGTTTGCCGCCAGATTGACGAAAAACGCTCCGATGGAGACATACAGCGGCATTCGTACCTGTCCCACGCTGCGAAGTACAATCGTACTCGTCAGGGATAGGCCCAAAAAGAAAAACGTGATGATGGAGAAGTTCAAATAAGTAATGCCATTTTGGATGATGCCAACCTCTTCTGACTTTACGAAAAGCTTCATGATGTTTTCGGGAATCAGGAAGGTCAGGATCGCGAAAATCGACGCCAGGCTGACCGTCAATCTCACCATAATGCAGATGGTCTTGCGAAGCGCCGCCATTGCCTTTTCCGGTTCCTTCTCACGCATGCCCCAGTAGCGCGAAACCAAAACGGAAGCGCCCATACCAAGGCCCATGCAAAAGATGTGATAAATGCTGATATATTGGTTGGCTAAGGACACGGCCGACAGCTCCGTCTCACCAAGTCTTCCCACCATGACATTGTCCAGCATGTTAACGCCGATCGTGATCAGACTTTGCAGGGCGATGGGAAGTGCTAGCACCAGCACGCGGCTATAAAAGCCCTTTTCCATGTCAAATAGTTTTCTTAATATCTTCAAAACAACTGCTCCTGTTCTTTCGTGTTTTGCTCCTCATTTCTCTAAAGGTCTATTCTAATATACAAAACGGATTTTTGCAAGATAAATCGTTTTACAAGATAAGGCATGCATAGGATTGGCAAAATTTAGGAATCCATAGTCCTAAGGAACCAGAAGAAACTCAGATTCATAGTACTCTTGCTCCGGCTCCAAGGTCACGCCATCACTACCACCAAAACCGTCATTTCCCGTTATGCTCCCGGCACTCATCATGGCAAGATCCTCCTCCGTCCACTCCCCGTGCAGCATCCTGTCATTGTAAACCTCTTCCATTCCCTCTTCATAGCGGCAGGCAACCTTTCGCCAGTTGATGAGCCGAAGCCAGGCATTTAGATAATCGCTTCTGCGATTTTGATATTGCAGATAATAGGCATGCTCCCAGACATCCACGGCAAGAAGCGGTATCATACATTTTAAGTCCGGGACATCCTGATTCATCGTCGTCACAATCCGTAATGCCCCGCCTCGCTCCAGCGCAAGCCAGGCATATCCAGACGCAAATACCTCCATTGCAGCCGCCTTGATACGCTCCCTGAAATCCTGCAAGGAGCCAAAATCATGAACCAGTGCCTCCAAAAGCGCTCCCTTGGGATCCTGCTCCCGCCCCAGCGGCTGTAAGGAATCAAAATATAACTCATGGCAGAATACGCCGCCACCGTTTCGAACCACTGCCGTCCGAAGGCCCTCCGGAAGATTCTCCGGCCTTTCTAACAACTCCCAGAGACTTAACTTTTGCAGTCTCGGATAATCCGCAAGCGCCTGATTCAGCCGATCCACGTACGCTTTATACAGCCTGTCATGATGATAAGTCACCGACTCCGCCGAAATACACGGTGCCAGCCCATAACACTCATAAGGCAACGCTCTCGTGACAAACGGATATGCTTCTTCCCTCATACTCCCTCCAGATATACACCGCAAGCCTTCCGCTTACTTCCTACCGTCCAAACCATTTCCATTGGACGACATTCTCAGTATACCCAGATCTTACCAATCTATTCACATATTCCATTCACACATTATGTTGTGCCCAAGACATTGCCAAATTCCTTTTGCACATTATGTTGCACCCAGGACATTGCTAAATTCCTTGCGCTCATTATATTGCATCAAGGACATCGCAAAATCCCTTTACGCATATACTTACACCTGTAACATTGCGAAATTGACTGCATGTTGGATAGATTTGCAGAAAAAACAGTTACAGGGGGATAGGCTTCCAGGGTTCTCTCAGGCCTGTGTGCCAAGCGTCGGTACTTAGTCACCGTATTTTGGTGACTTAGTACCGCTACGCTGCACCCAGAGTGCGAACGTGCCTGAGAGAATCCCGGGAGCCTCAGCCCCCGTCCCTATGATCAGCTATTACAACTTCGCAATGTCCACCAACTCCAGCTTCTCGCTCTGCGCCTTGTTCTCCAAGCTGCTCACGAGCGCCCTCGCCGTATCCATTGCCGTAATCACGTTTACGCCCGTCTCAATCGAGGTTCTGCGGATCAGGAAGCCATCACGATGCTTATCGCGTCCCTGGGTCGGCGTGTCAATCACGATATCAATCTTGTGACCCAGAATCAGATCCATGACGGTCGGGCTCTCCTGCGAAATCTTATTGACCTTTCTCGCCTTGACGCCTGCCTCATTCAGCGCTGCCGCAGTACTTCTCGTCGCATAAATCGTATATCCCAGCTTTTCAAAGCGGCGGCCAATTTCAATGGCCTCGCCCTTATCTGCATCCTTGACGGTCATGATCATGTTGCGGTACTTCGGCAGATTTACGCCGCTTCCAAGAAAGGCCTTGTACAGTGCCTCATGGAAGGTCTTCGCAATGCCAAGACACTCACCCGTTGACTTCATCTCAGGTCCTAAGCTGATTTCCGCGCCGCGGATCTTCTCAAAGGAGAACACGGGCATCTTAATGGCATAATACTTTGCCTCGGGCTGCAGACCCGGCTCATAACCGAGCTCGTGAATGGTCTTTCCAAGAATAACCTCCGTTGCCAGATCCACGATGGGAATTCCCGTCACCTTACTGATGTAAGGCACGGTACGCGACGACCTCGGGTTCACCTCAATGACATACACGTCCTCGCCGATGGCAATGAACTGAATGTTGATGAGACCCTTGACGTGCAAAGCCTTGGCCAGCTTTTCCGTATAATCCGTGATCTTATCCTTAACAAGCTTTCCGATGGTGTGTGCGGGGTATACGGAAATACTGTCGCCGGAATGCACGCCGGTTCTCTCCACGTGCTCCATGATGCCCGGGATCAGAATGTCCGTACCATCACAGACCGCATCGACCTCGACCTCTTTTCCCATCAGGTACTTATCTACCAGGATCGGGTGATCCTGTGCAATGCGGTTGATGACCGCCATAAACTCCTCGATCTCCGCGTCGGAAATAGCGATCTGCATGCCCTGACCGCCTAGTACGTAGGAAGGTCTAACGAGCACGGGATAGCCGAGACGGTTGGCAACGGCCTTTGCCTCCTCCGCCGTGTATACGGTACCGCCGGCAGCGCGGGGAATCTTCGTCTGCTCCAGAATTTCATCGAAAAGCTCTCTGTCCTCAGCGGCATCGACGTCCTTTGCCTGCGTTCCGAGAATGGGCACGCCCATCTCCATCAGGCCCTGCGTCAGCTTGATCGCAGTCTGTCCGCCAAACTGTACGACCGCGCCGTCAGGCTTTTCAATGTCCACGATCGAACGAACGTCCTCGATGGTCAGCGGCTCAAAGTACAGCTTGTCCGCGATGTCGAAGTCCGTGCTGACGGTCTCGGGGTTATTGTTAATGATGATGGTCTCGTAGCCCGCCTTTGCAAATGCCCAGGTCGCATGTACGGAGCAATAGTCAAACTCAATACCCTGACCGATACGGATGGGGCCGGAGCCGAGAACCAGGACCTTCTTCTTTCCGCTGGTGCGCTTTGCCTCGCACTCACCGCCATAGACCGAATAATAGTATGGCGTATGTGCCTCAAACTCCGCCGCACAGGTGTCAACCATCTTATAGACGGCGCGAATGTCATTGTCATAACGAAGCTTTGCAATCTCCGCTTCCTTCTTGCCGGAGAGCCTTGCAATGACATTGTCAGGGAACTCCATGCGCTTCGCTTCCTTAAGCAGTGCGGGCGTGAGTTTCTCGGTCTCCAGTGCATGCTCCATCTCCGTCAAAATGGCAATCTTATCAATAAACCATATATCTATCTTCGTAATTTCGTTAATCTCTTCTTCCGAAATTCCCTTGCGAAGTGCTTCCGCAATGACCCAAATTCTTTGGTCGTCCACGATGGCAAGACGCTCGCGCAGCTCGTCCGCGGACAGCTTCGAGAAATCATAGCTTCTCAGGCAATCCACGTGCTGCTCCAGGGAACGGATGGCCTTCATCAGCGCTCCCTCGAAGTTATCACAGATGCTCATGACCTCACCGGTCGCCTTCATCTGCGTCGTCAGCGTACGCTTCGCAGTGATAAATTTATCGAAGGGCAGGCGAGGAATCTTGACCACGCAGTAATCCAGCGCAGGCTCAAAGCTTGCGTAGGTCTTCTTCGTGATGGCATTTTTGATCTCATCCAGGGTATAGCCCAGTGCGATCTTCGCTGCCACCTTTGCGATCGGGTAACCCGTGGCCTTACTGGCCAGCGCTGAGGAACGGCTTACTCTGGGGTTAACCTCGATGACGCAGTATTCAAAGCTCGTCGGGTGCAGGGCAAACTGTACGTTACAGCCTCCCGTGATCTGCAGCTCGCTGATAATTTTCAGGGCAGAGGTACGGAGCATCTGGTACTCCTTGTCGCTCAGCGTCTGAGAGGGCGCTACGACGATGCTGTCGCCCGTATGCACGCCCACGGGGTCAATGTTCTCCATGTTGCAGACGGTGATGCAGTTGCCCGCGCTGTCACGCATGACCTCATACTCGATTTCCTTCCAGCCGGCGATGCAGCGCTCTACCAGCACCTGACCCACGCGGGAAAGACGAAGACCGTTCTCCAGGATCTCCTCCAGCTCCGTCTGATTGTGCGCGATGCCGCCGCCGCTTCCGCCCAGGGTATAAGCAGGACGAAGCACCACCGGGTAACCGATGGTATTCGTAAATTCCACGCCATCTTCAACAGTCTCAACGACCTTGGACGCTGCGACCGGCTCGCCGATGCGCTCCATCAAATCCTTGAACTCCTGACGCCCCTCTGCGTTGCGGATGGTCGCCGCCGTCGTTCCAAGGAGCTTAACGTTATGCTCCTTTAAGAAGCCGGACTCCTCCAGCTCCATGCCAAGGTTCAGGCCCGCCTGTCCGCCAAGGGTCGGCAGGATGCTGTCAGGCTGCTCCTTCTCAATAATCTGTTCCAAGACCTTCACGGTCAAAGGCTCAATGTACACCTTATCCGCAATGTCGCGGTCCGTCATGATCGTCGCAGGGTTGGAGTTCACGAGGATAACCTCAATGCCCTCTTCCTTCAGGGAACGGCACGCCTGCGTACCTGCATAGTCAAACTCCGCCGCCTGACCGATAACGATGGGTCCGGAACCAATTACCATAACACGCTTTACGTTTGGATTCTTAGGCATCTTACCGCACCTCCCCTTCGTTTTTTGTCTCATTCGTCACACCGGCAGCTTCCTTGTTTATGGCTGCCATTGCTTCCTCTCCGCTACCTGCTTTCTGCGACCCATACAGCGCAGCCGCATCTACCTTCTCGCCCGCCTTGGCCTTGTCCATCATCTCTAAGAAGCGGTCAAACAGGTAACCGGAATCCTGCGGTCCGGGACATGCCTCCGGATGGAACTGCACCGTAAATACGTTCTTTCCGACATAGGCAAGGCCCTCGTTTGTCCCGTCATTGACATTGCAAAATGCCGGGATGGCAATGCTGTGATCCAGCTTTTCCGTGTCAACGACATAGCCGTGGTTCTGGGAGGAAATGTAAACTCTTCCCGTCGCCAGATCCTTGACGGGATGGTTGCCTCCGCGATGACCATACTTTAATTTATAGGTATCCGCACCCGTAGCCAGCGCCATCAGCTGATGTCCCAGGCAGATGGCAAAGATCGGCGTGTCGGTATCATATAGCTTCTTAATTTCATGAATGATGGAGGTACATTCCTTCGGATCTCCGGGGCCATTCGAAAGCATGATGCCGTCCGGCTGATCCTTTAGGATTTCCTCAGCCGTGGTCAGCGCAGGATAAACCGTGACCTGACAGCCCCTTGCCGCAAGGCTTCTCACGATATTTGCCTTTGCGCCAAAATCCATCAGCGCCACCTTTTTGCCCGTACCATTTAACTTCGTCACTAGTGATGGCTTTTTCTCGCGTTCACCCGCAAGGTATTTCTCTCGGTCAAACCTTGCTGATCCTGAGATGGGGCCATTTTCTGAAAGCTCCTTCACGCCATCCACAACATACTTTTCCTTGCAGGTCACCTTTTCCACGACCTTACCGGTAACATATGCCTTCAGCTTAGGAAGAACTTCCTCCAGGTTTGCATATTCCTTCGTCGTGATCATGCCGTTCATCGTTCCCTTTTCCCGAAGAATCTTTGTCAGGGCACGCGTATCAATCCCTGCGATGCCAGGAATACCATGTTCTTCCAAAAATTGTTGAAGGGAAATGTCACAGCGGAAATTGCTGGGTCTACGGGAGAGTTCCCGAACGATAAAGCCATCCGGCCAAGGTTTTAAAGATTCCATATCATCAAGACAAACACCATAATTGCCAATCAGGGGATAGGTCATGCATACTGCCTGCCCCGCATATGACGGGTCCGTCAGCACTTCGAGATATCCAGCCATGGACGTGTTAAACACGATTTCACTGATGACTTCTTTTTCGGCGCCGATGTGCGTCCCCGCAAACACCGTACCGTCCTCCAGGATCAAAAACGCTTTCATCTGGTTTTCCTCCTATTTTCCCGGGTACATAAACTCCACATTTATATCCGCGATATTATAGCACGAATATTGAATCATTTTCAATGATAAATATATAAAAAATCTGTCGAACTTTATCCGAAATTTTCACTCATCTTTCGTAAAAAGAGGCCACCCCCTTGGGTGGCCTCTTTGCCAATTACTTGAAATAATTTACGCCGGACTCGAATATCTTCATATCCTGCTCGCCGTAGATGTTGATTGCCACGCTATCGCCGCGTCTCTCGGAGTGTGCCATCTTACCAAGGCAGCGTCCGTCAGGAGAGGTAATGCCCTCGATGGACATGTAGGAGCCGTTGATGTTGTACTCCTCATCCATGCTGACGTTTCCATCGGGATCTGCATACTGGGTTGCCACCTGTCCGTTGGCAAAGAGCTTATCCAGCCACTCCTTCGGTGCTACGAAACGGCCTTCACCATGGGATGCGGGATTGCAGTAGGTCTTGCCAAGCTCTGCGCCCTGCAGCCAGGGGGACTTATTGGAAACAACCTTGGTGTAAGCCATCTTGGAGATGTGACGGTTGATCGTGTTGAAGGTCAGGGTCGGTGAATCCTCCTTCTGACCAACGATCTCGCCATAAGGCACAAGGCCCAGCTTGATCAGTGCCTGGAATCCATTACAGATACCGAGTGCAAGGCCGTCTCTTTCATTCAAAAGCTTCATCACGGCTTCCTTCATCTTCTCATTCTGGAACGCCGTAGCGAAGA
>JAEEGG010014924.1_pt1 | contig 16375 bp, 17 predicted proteins | sample 9134161 | NCBI WGS metagenome assembly JAEEGG01 (sample SAMN16246543, study PRJNA631951) | gut metagenome | biome: gut microbiome; feature: rumen; material: CR-attached | host: Bos | place: Iran: Karaj | collected 2018-10
CTGCAAATATTTCTCGGCTGTATCATGGTCTGGCTTTTCTTTAAAAGCATTCACAACACAGATTTCGTTGTCAACTGTCGCTGAGGTTTCTACATAACCATAGCCGGTTTCTGGGCGTGAGGGTTTGATACCGATAGTAACGATAGCACGTTTCTTGGCAGTGAATGTCAAAGCATTTCCAATCACACGTCGGAACTCCTCGGGATTCATCACCACCGCATCAGCAGGGGTTACAACCACATTAGCAGTAGAATCTACCTGTTTAATGCTCCAACAAGCCCACGCAATGCAAGGGGCGGTATTACGAGCTGCCGGCTCTGCCAAAATATGATCAGCAGGAATATCGGGCAGTTGCTGTTTTACGATATCAACGTATTTAGCATTTGTTACCACCCAGAAGTTCTGCATAGGGCAGATGCCTTTGAATCGGTCAACCGTTAATTGAATAAGGGTGCGACCACAACCAAGTATATCAATAAACTGCTTGGGCAGCTCTGGTGTACTCAAAGGCCAAAAGCGACTACCAACGCCGCCAGCCATGATTACTATATGAGTATTCATTATATTATGTTTTCTTGTTATGTTTCCTGCCAAAGGGACAGGTGTATGACATATTTGTAGTTATAGTGTTTAGGATTAAAAGGACAACTTAATCGTAAAATAAAATACTTTATCAGAATTAAGCAAGGAGCCGATAAGATTGTTGGAGTTGCTCATAAACCATGAATCATATCAACTCTCTTGCTTGCTTGTTTATTAATCACTGCCTATCAGAAAGACGGGTATATATCAGTACTACGACTACATCATGTTTGGGATTATAATGCCCATCTAATAATCCGGGGCGGATTATAATACTCCATATAATAATCTGGCGGGAGATCATAACACTCCATCTAATAATCCCGGCCGGATTATAATGTTCCGTTTGATAATCCTATCTAAACTATCCATAGAACAAGACGATTCACATTTCTATTTTTTTAATTTGAGCCTCTATATTTTTTACAAAGGCTTCAACTTCAGGAATAAGTTCATTCAAATCATCAATTTCGACTTTTATCGGTTTTCCATCTTTATCATTACCATTACGATGAATAATATCATGACGAATGCATACCTTCTTACAAAGGCTATCAATAGCCCCAAAATTAATTCCAAAGGTACTTTTATAAATACCTTGTATCTTTGCAAGGTTGTGATACATAAGTTCGTTGAGCGACTTAATAATTTTTGCATCTAAATTGTCCATTCTCTCATATATATCATTTAGAGTAAGTTTCTCAGATCCAAAATCTCTAAATGTTTCCACGAACTTGCGCTTATACTTTAGTGAGGTTATTATGATTTGCTTCAATGTAAAACTAAGATAAGCTTCAAGGCAACCTATCACATTGGCATACAACAAACGAACGATGATTTGCTGAACTCCTGGAGAGAGGTTACTCACCTCAGAAATAGCATTCTTTATATCAGATATACTTTGATCAAAAATAAAGTATGCATAATTGGGAGCTGCATTACTGTATTCCTCAACCTCCTCTTTAAGATATTCCTCAAAAAATATCTCATGACATTCTACTTCAGAATCTTCATCAAGTTCCGGTATAATTACAGTACCACCTCCATAACCATTGATAATATCAATATTATACGATCGACCACAATATGGACATAATTCTTCATATCCCTCTTCCCGCTCACTGTCAGATTGATTATCTGCTGCATAGTTAGGATAAGGTACAGCTAACTCAGCGGTTTCAAAGACCATCTTGCATTTTTTGCAAGTAATTCTGATTTTTACTGCCTCTGCAGAAGGAATTATATCTAAATATTTCATAATTATTTATTCAAATTCCATTCTTCTTTGAATTCTTTCTCTAATTGTTTATTATCCTTACCCATAATTATTCTTATCATCCTTACAGGATTAATCTTTGTTGTATAGGATCTGATGAAAAAAATAATCTGGGGTAACACGTAAGTACATATGCTTTGTACCCATCCATTAGTAATTTGCACATTATTTTTTTTTGCCAACCAATCTGCAATGACAGCTGCCAAAAAGAATGTTATTAATATTAAAAGATTGTTCCTTGCTTGAATCTTCTTTTTTCTAATAAATACACACAAATCACGTTTATAGATATTGTCAAGTATATCTTGCTCGCGTTTTTGACTTTCAAAAAGAGATTTCTCAAGTTGGGACACTTTCACACTCGTTTCATCTATCTGTTCTGCCAGCTCTAAATTTACTTTTTCTAACCTTTTATTCTCGGCATTAACTTCTACATTCAATTTTTTGATCACATCGTTTTCACGTTGGATAAGGTCATTCCTTTCTGATATAAGTTTATTCTCCTTTATTAGCGTTTCGTTTTCTGCCCTTGTCTTTTTCTCCAATTCTTTCTGGTAGGCCTTTTCCTCTTCGTACTTATCAATGTCCGTTTGGTTTATCACCATCATAGCTTCAACAGCCTCCTGTTCATTATCGATATCTTCAGGATTCTTAACCTCGTTACGAAGACGATACAACACCTCAATAGCAGACTCAGATGTAATCTTACCACTCTCCATTCGCTGTACCAATTCTTCATATTTCACGGCAACAGAGTTATTGATTTGACATGAAAGTATTATCTTTGCTTTGCTAATCACATCAAATACAGCAGGCGTTTCTCCATTTCCAAAAGCTTTACCTAATCTATACCACATTCGGTTTGTAATAAAATACAAATCTGTACTCAAGGGTTTTTCACATTCATTCTTAATTTCAGGATACCATGCTAATTTCTTAGTTATAAAATTATCAGTAAGCAAAACATACTTAAGATTCTCAAAAGATCTATTTGATTTGCCTTTTCTAAGAACATTTACATGGCTTAAGGAAGCCAATGCATTTATAATATCTTTCTCTTTTGATCTTGAACTCTCACTTTTAAACTTAGAAATGATTGTCTGATCCTCTAGATTCAAAGCATATTGATTCTCCGAATAATAATCTATAGGATTTGAATCCTTGATAATGCCATGCGATTTTATCAAACTATCAAGTTCTCCTCTTTTCTCATCAATATCCACATCGCAATTACAGCCTTCCGTAATTGCCTTCATTGCTGTTACTGAAGGAATTAAACGAACCTTGTTATTAACAATATCTTTGGCCTTATCAAAAAACTTATCTATCTCTGTTTCTACCTCTGGGAAATAACGCAGATATATTTTCTTCTGTCCCCCATTATTTGTGCTATCATTGTTGATTTCTTCAACAAAGGAATAGAAATCATTAAAAAGCTTTTGATACAGCATCCCATTGTAACCTGCCATATGAAAAATAATCTCAGTATCTAAATAGACATTCATTTCAGTTGTCCATCTAGATGATGAGCTGGCAGGTGTATCAAAAGTAACACCTGTATAACTGACAACACCCTCAAGTATACTATCTAATGGTGCGGAAATTGGATTTCCATCCTTAAAAGCAACTAAAAATGAGCTTATTTCATTCGAATATTTATCTGAATATCTATTATCAAGAATATAGTTAATAAAAGACTGTATTAAACAACCGCGTTCGGAACCTGTAAGTACTATTCCCTTTTCTTTCTCGACATAAGCAAATAGTTGCTGAATCACCTTTTGACTCTCTGAACTTTCACTATCAATAGCTTCTAATACCTTTTTCTGTTCTATATAATCATCAGGATTACATATAAAATGACTATATTGGTCTTTTCCAAGTTTTAACTGTTGAATAGCATATGCGATTACCGCTTCTTTCAAATTAAAAGCATAGTCATTGTTAACCTCTTCCGTCAATGACGAAAGGGTAAAACTTCGTAATGAATGCTTGTAGATGGAAGCCTTAATGAACTCACACAAAACTTCATAGCGGTTTTTGTGTTCATTTTCACCAAACCTCCTGAACACTGCCCAAGAGGCAAGGCATTTATTATCTGTAATCGTTCGCATATTTTTTATCTAATAAATCACCATCGCAGCTACCGCAAATAATCAATTGTACCTCCCAGCTATAACCTCCTAAAAGGATCTTTTGGGGAATGAAAACCACCAGAGAGCTGTAGTTGATTAAAATAACACTATTCTATGATTATGTTCCCAATTAGTTATCTGATCACGAAAATGCATATATAAAGATTGGAGTTTATCACGATCTTGCGGAATTATATGTATTGTTCTCAACCCATTCAAAAAAGTATTGAATATACTGAAAATCTCTGGCTGCAATCTTTTCAATGCCTTCTTGTGACTATTAAAACGGTTATCAAACGGAAAAAACATATATAATGCGAGTAGTCTCATATAATTCGAGACATCATTTAAAGTATACTCTCCATTACTCCTTTTTAAACCTTGTCCAACTAGTTTATTAAAGATTGGTTCATATATTTCAGGTTCAAAAGATTCAAAGAAATCTTTATTATCATATCCTTGCGCATGAAACAGCGGATAAAAAAGGAAATGTTCACATTGGTTTAGGAAGCCTGTACAAAATTGCTTACAGAAAAGCATCTGTACTATACCATTCATATTTGAATAATCTAACATTACAGTATTATCACCAAGCATTAATCCTATCTTCAAGTGATATAACTCATGAGCGATTTTTGCCAAGTTCAAAGGTTCATAATACCATAAAACACAACTACATGGCTCGCCTGTTTCACTATTCTTTCTAATGATTGCAGAATATTCATGATTATCATGTTCTACAAAATCTAAGGGTACTGTAGATCGTATCTCAGCAACTAGTTCCTTTATATTTGCATCGAATAGTTCTTCCATAAATACCAAGCATAAAAATCAATAATTCAGATAATGATGATAACAATCATTTTCCAAGAAAGCATTTTTCTCAAAGAAAGACTCGACAATCAATCCTCTTCTCTTAGCATACTTCAACAAACTTGAATAAACAGATTTCTCAATACCATCTTTATTTGGGTTATATCCTTCTACACAACAGACAAAATGATAAAGATTAAACAAATAATCAATCAATTTTGGGTCTCTCAAAGACTGTGATATCTCTAATTCAAAGAAAGAGAACTCGCCTTTACTTATTATATTTTTCTCTCGTAAATAGCAGAGATATGAAAAGTATTGTAGCGTCTTATCAACTTTCCTTTCCATTTCACCACTTTTATGGAATTCTTTTTTATAATCAAATTGACCATATTGGAACATATAAACTATCTCACTAATGCCCGGACTCTTCATCTTTTCAATGAGTGGTTCAAGATATGAAGAGCGCTTTAACTTATTAGAGCGTAAATACTCTCTGACACTAACGACGACCCCAACAAAAGCAATTAATGCTGTACAAACGTCAGCAATTGAGCCAATTTCCATAAATGAAGTGTTTATCAAAACATATAAAACTAATCTCAAAAGGGCACTAGTTAAAAATCAAAATAACTCTCACCTAGTCTTCTCCAATCATCTAACATTTCACTCCTTATCCGTCTCCTCATCTGATTCTTCGTTAGCCGGTTCCTGATCGTAATATGTATTATTTACATTCGTTGCGTTAGGATTAAAATTGTCAGCATTTTCTACTTTCGTTATAATAATATTATAAACTTTAATCGACTTTATATATATGATATTTGAATTCGAACTATGATGTTTTGGATGGAACCTATTCCTGAGAATTTTAATAATGCCGATTTTACACATTTCAAACGTTGAGTTAACTCGATTTGGGAAATGAATTAATTCACAAGGGGTTTTGAATTAACTCATGGTTTTCGAGCACACAATCGAGACGTGAGATGATATCGGGTGCAGGGAGCATCCTTAACTCAGCACGAACGGAATGTTCAGCTGAGCCCTCAAGAGCTACTGCAAACAGCGATGCATTGTAAGCATTTTTATCACCAAAGAAATTCTTTTTCACCATATAATAGATAATGTTAGCCACCAAGCTGCGGTTGAAATTGGTACCTTGCTGCTTGCCGACGTTATAAACTTGGCCAACAATGATATCCAAATCAAGTATCTCTTCCCACAGTTTCATATAGCCACTTTTCTGTTCATCAACCAAGAAAGTACGCAGGCGGCTCACATAGTTTAAGATCTCCTGACGAATGGGAGCTATATCGATAGCCTCATCACTCGGAGTGGTACTAGCAGCCTTTTTACCTGGCGCGCGCGTACCATAATAATTATTAGTAACGGATGTAGCAGCTGGATTATAATTCTCTACATGCTGTATCGTTATCTCCTGATAGGTATTACCTGTACCAGGATTTCCTTTAATGTTAATGTTCATCGTTTATAATTGCGTTTTAAGTTCTTAATTTTCAGTCCATAAGTTGAAAGAAAAATTGAACCAACTTTCTTTCTTGCTTTCAGCATCAGTATGGTATACCTTTGCAACGTCAATCTCAAAACACAATGTCGTGTTGAAGAGAAAATACCAAGTCTCCTATTGACAAGGAGCAACGATAATGGCACTGAACGTGCAAATGACTAAAGTACACAACTATCTGACTAATGAGGACATCGTGATTCCTCGTTTGGTGAACCAGCAGACGCTTGACTTTAACGCGCTCTGTGAGTATCTGGCCGATGGATCGACCGTGACTGCTGCCGATGTGGCCGCTGTGATGAAGCAGATTGAGTCGCGATTGCCTCTGGTATTGGGTCTCAACGCTAAAGTAATCTGTTCGCCCGAAGGTCTGACCTTTAAGCCTAAGGTGAGTGGCTCTATCACTCAGAAGCAGTTGAAAGAAAAACTGCAGGCGAGGTTGGAAGCTGACCCTACACTCGATATCGATGTGAATCGTGAACTAAGCGTCTCAGATCTCACCATCAGCGACATCAACGCTGAGATTGGTATCGAATTACCCAAGATGTGGATTGACCGCTTTAAGACCAAGGCTGAGTTCAAACGCGTTAATAAGAGCAGCGGAGAGACCACTGACGAACCTGAGAATACCACACCTTCTACAGGTGGCAACACCACAGGCGGTGGTGGCAATACCAACAACGGCAATAATACCGGTGGTAACACAGGAGGCGGTAACCACGAACCTATCGGAGATTAAACCTTAGTGAATAGTGAACAGTGATTAGTGAATAATTTTATCGCGTATGAAACAGAGTACAAAGAAACTATTAAAGTTTGGGCTTCAGACCCTGATTAACATCTTAGCAGCAGCTGTAACTGCTCTTGGTACCACTTCATGCATTGGCATATGAGAAGTATCACACTCATTATCATCCATTGCTCTGCTGTCCGTCCGTGGCAGCAGAGCTCTGCCGAAGACATCGACAAATGGCATAAGGACAAGCATTGGAAAGGCATCGGCTATCACTATGTGGTGAGACGGGATGGTTCCATTGAGCTTGGAAGGCCACTTGAAGAGCCAGGTGCTCATTGCGTAGGGCATAACCGGTATAGCATTGGTATCTGCTATGAGGGAGGCCTCAATGCTGCTGGCGAAGAGGTTGACACTCGTACGCCAGAGCAGCGTGCTACGCTTCGAAAGTTGGTTGAGCAGCTACATCGGCGATTTCCTAGAGCTGTGATTGTAGGGCATCATGACCTCAATCCTGGTAAAAAATGTCCTTGCTATAATGTTGTTGATGAGTATCGGGATTTGCAGCCTCCTTAGGCTGCTTCCAAAGTATCTGTCATAGGGACAGGCTATTGTCACCTAATTAATATATTATGCAGGTTTCACCTGCAATTCCTAATACCATGCTAAAACACCGAGGGGGATGCTGCGCGGCTGGGGGCGAAGAGCCCCCAAAGAGCGAGGGTGGGTGGAGCGAGCTTTATGCGAGCGGGGGGATATTAATTACTTCTGTTTCTCTACTTGTTGAACTAAGCTACGCATATAAGCATCAGAAACATTGCTGATTTCAGATTTATCATAAATAGTCATCAACGTTACTAACACCTCTTCTTCATTCAACTTCTGCACATTATATGTCAGAACTCGAGCACCACCACTTTTACCATTTCTTGAAGAGATCACGAGCATTGTGATGCACATTACCTAGATAAAATTCATCGAAAGCTCGCTTCAAACTTTCCTTTACCATCTCCTGTTGAGACCGCACGTTTCTTTTCTTCATCGATTGAGCGATATTTGATATTTGCAAGTTTTTATCTTTTATTCGTTCATTTCTTCTGACATCAGAAGAAAAAGAACCAAAGAAGACTGCTACCCCCAAGGCCCCCTTCAAAGGGGGATGCAAAGTCGGGATTTGGGAAAACCGCAAATCCCTCCTACCTTTTTGGCAGGCCGGGACTACGGCCTATTTTTCTTATTGGGGTTAGCCTACGGTGTAGACGAAGATGACAGCGAGGGCCATGAGGAGGGCGATGATGGTGAGGGTGATCTTTAGGACCTTCTCGATGACTTTTTTGCGCTGGATGTTGGCGAGGCTGCGCTGTTTGAACAGGCTGGAGCCGTCCTTTTTATGATGGGAATGGTGATGCTCAGACATTAAACATTAAACATTAAACATGAAACATTCTTGCGACCCTTCGGTGGCAAGCGATCAAAGATCGAGTTTTTTACTTCAGAATATTGTAGAGTAACGAGGTGAGGGAGATGAGGATGCTGGTGGCGGAGAACCAGAGGGTGGTGGTTTGACCTACCTTTGAGTTCTGGGCCTTGACATTGTTGGGCTCTACATACACCACGTCGTTCTGCTGCAGATAATAATAAGGTGAGTTAACGATGTTGGCATCGTTGAGGTTCAACGTTACAATCTGCTTTTTACCTGTAGCGTCTTCACGGATAAGCTTTACCTTATCGCGCACACCATAGATAGTCAGGTCGCCAGCCTGGGCCAAAGCCTCGAGGATGGTAATCTTCTCACGTGATACCTGGAAGCTACCGGGACGAGCTACCTCGCCTAATACTGATACCGAATAGCTGGCCATGGTAACCGTAACCACAGGATTCTCGGTCTCGGCCATATAAGGACGAATCTTCTCGACCACCAACTTCTCAGCCTCTGACTTGGTGAGTCCACCTACATGCAAACGACCGACAATGGGGTAATTGATATAGCCATCGTTATCTACCAGATAAGGCATGAGGGTACCGCCACTGTAGTTTACAGAACGACCTTGGGTATAGGCATTCTGCAACAACAGGTTGAAAGGCAGCGAAGCCTCGGGGGTAGTGGTATTTACCGAAATGGTAATCTGATCCTTTGGCATGATGCGAGCATCATACAGGAAACGTGAATTATCGAAGTTAATACTGTCGCTGTTCTGCAAATAAGCAACGTTTTTGACAGTTCCGCAGGAACTGAGCAGCAAAGCTGCTGACAAAATTAAAAAATTTAAGAATTGAAATTTTTTCATTTTGTTACATTATTGATTAAACATTAAACATTAAAGATTAAACATTCTTGCGACCCTTCGGTAGCAAGCGATCAAAGATCGAGCGAAAGATTAAACATGAAACATTAAAATTGCCACCAGTGCTTCTTTTTGGGGGGAAGGGAGTGGTGGATGGAAGATTGTGAAACCAACTCATCGACTACATCGTTCCAGGTATGGCGATGCTTAATCATACGATAGATGGTACCCCAGTCGGGGAGGCCACCCAGATTGCGATCGTCGATAAACACGTCGGCTTTGAGTTTGCGCGAGAAATGGGGATTATTATCGGTGGTTTCTTCGGGGTAGTCGCGATTAACGGCATAGAACTCGAGGCCACGCTGGCGACAATATTCTACTGCCTCATCGAGCAAATGGCCCTCACGAACCGACCACAGAATGATACGATGACCATCCTGGCGCAACATCTTCAGGGTATCGATGGCGAAAGGAATCTCCTCGCCTATCTCAGGGTATTTATGGGTTACAATTGTACCGTCGAAATCAACTGCGATCGTCATTGTTTAATTGAATCGTCGTTCTTATTAGAATAATGGCTTTCGGCGTAGTTGCCGTATGAGCCGTAGTTACCGTAACCGTAGTTACCGTACTTGCCATAGCCATAACGACCGTAACCGTAGCGGCCGTACTTACCGTACTTGCCATAGCCATAATAGTAGCCGTACTTCTTCTTCGACATATCCACGCCATTCAGAATCACACAGGTGTTGGTGAGCTTCTCTTCGGCTACCAAGGTATTCAGCAAACCAACATTACTCTTCGGGGTGTAGTCGGCACGGCAAACGAAACAGTTCACATTACTGTAACGGGCAATCTGCAGGGTATCGGTAACCAAACCAACAGGAGCGGTATCCATAATCACATAGTCGTACTGCTGTTTGAGCAGCTCGATGATGTCGTGCATATTCTGACGGGCCAACAGCTCGGTGGGGTTTGGAGGTGTAGGACCAGCCAGGAGCAGATCGAGGTTCTCGTTAACACCCGATGGGCAGATGGTACTGCGCAGATCGGCGAGTGTAACGGCATCCTTCACCAGCAGCTGACTGACACCAACGGTACGGTCCTTTACACCGAACAGGCGACCCAGGGCTGGCTTACGGATATCGAGACCGCAAAGCACTACCTTTTTACCCAGCAGGGCGAACGATACCGCCAGGTTGGCTGCGAGGAAGGTTTTACCCTCACCTGATGTGCTGGAGGTGAATAGGATGACCTGATCGTTCTCCTTCATCATAAACTGGATATTGGTACGCATCGAGCGGAATATCTCGTCAATCTGATTGTTCTTATTGGCCTGTACCACAATGCCGGCAGCGGTCTTTACCGAGTCGCTGGCCACGGGCACATCGGCTACGATAGGCAGCTTAGTGAGGCGTGCAAGTTCGTCGTGACCCTCGATACGGAAGCTGAGCAGCTGGATGAGGTAGAGCACGACGAAAGGTACACCCATACCGGCTACCAGGGCAGCAAGCAGGATGATGGCCTTTTTAGGACTAACCTGACCCTCGGACAGAGGCTCGTCGATGAGTTTTCCCTTATCGGCAGTGGCTGCCAGTGAGATAGAGTTCTCCTCGCGCTTCTGCAACAGCAACAGATACAAACCTGATTTTACCTCCTGCTGGCGACCAATCTGGGTAAGTACACGCTCCTGTTCGGGGGTATTACCAATACGACCCTCGTACTTGGCCAACTGGCGCTGCAGACTTTGGCGCTGGATATCAACCGAGCGGCGTGCCTGCAACAGGGCGGTACGGATAGAGGTCTGGAGATCGTCGAGTGTAGCTGTGAGTGTCTGTACCTGAGGTGCCTGTTCGCTAACGGTTTTGAGCAAGCGGTTACGCTCCTGTACAGCCTGGTTGAACGAGGCAATCAGCGAGGTAGAGGCATTATCCTGCATGCCTACGTTAGAGGGGATAATCTTATACTGATTAGCGGGATTATCGACATACTCGCGCAGGTAGTCCATCAGGTGCAGCTGGGCATTGGCCTCGGTGAGCTTGGCCTCGTACTGCGAGCTCTGATTCAGACTCTGGGTGGCATCCATATTCAGCTGGGTTACCGCATTGCGCTTCTTATAGTTCTCGAGGGCACTCTCGGTGGTACCCAGTTCGGCATCAATCTTCTGCAAACGGGCATTGATAAACTCCTCGGTCTTCATCGCAATCTCGTTCTTATCCACATTGGCCTGACGGTTATAGCACACTGCCAACTGGCGCAGGTAGGCCAGACCACGACGGGTATTCTGATCGGTGAGTGTGAGCTCGGCAATCGAGGTGAGCTTTGAGGTGGGAGCCACGGTGATGGCCTTGGCATAGCCGGTGGCTACAACCATCGGGGGCAGGATATTTACCACATAGCGGTCGCCATTCTCCATAGGCTCTTTACCACTCTGGGTAAAGGCCAACACACCATAGTCGGTACGGAGGGTGGCAGGCAGCTTGGCAAACTGCTGTGAGAATTTGCCTGTAGGTTTGCCCTGATAGAAGGTTCCACCCTGCACATCGTAGCCATCATTATGACGAGTGATGGAGAGCTGGATGGATTTGGCACCTTCGAGCAGGCCCTTATCCCACTGAGCCAGCGACACAGAATCGATATCAACACTCACGGGCTGGGTGTTGTAAATCAGTACCTTTGAGAGATGGCCGGCCTTGTAATACTGGGTATAGAGCTTGAGATCCATCACGGCATCGCGAGCCAATACACGCGACTGGAGAATCTCAACCTCGTTCTCGATACCAGCCGAATTACTCATAAATCCGAAGTCCTGCATGTTGGCCAGCATCTGGTTGGCCGAACTGCGGCGACGACTATCATCGTCCTTAATCAGCATCTTGGCCGATACCTGGTAGTTCTTGGTGGCATAGCGCAGGTAGATGAGTGCGCCGCACACGCAGATGAACATTGACAGCAGGAACCACTGCCAATTGAGCACCAGCATCGCAAAAAGGTTCTGGAAAGAAAACATAGACTGTTCGTCCTGAAGATCGGTCAAATCCTGACCTTCGTCGATCAATTTTGATTCGTCAATCATATTTTGCTGTTCTATATTATATTATGCTATTGTTTTAAAATGTGATATTCTCGTCGGGAAGCCAGTCGGTATTGAGCAGGAACGAGAAGTTGGAGGTTCCTGGTGTGAACACCGCACCGGTGGCCTTGGTGATTTGATTACGCTTGAAATGTACCTTAGGTAACGTTTTACTGATGAGTACCGACTGGTTGGCATCGAGCGCCTCGATGGTTACCGGCATGGTTTCTTCGTTAGCACTCAGGAACACAATGCTGTACACAAAGATGGTGCCATCATCGTCATCGGGTACTACCCTATTGGTGACCGAAAAGCCATTATCGTCGGTGGCCAGTCCGGTGGTAGGATTGAAGCTCTTGCTGCCTGCGCCGTAGGTGGTGCGAAGGGTGGTGGCAGCTGATGGTGCCTGATCGGTTGAAAGCAACTGAAACTGTGCCATCACACGATTCATCACCGGACTGATATCCACTGGTGCCTTGCCAGTTACCGTAATGCTTTGTGTACAGCAGAAAGTTTCGCGTGCACGCTCGGAGGTATAGCCTGCCTGCGTAGGACTGGTGATGGTGAACTCGTCGCCTTTACTTCTGCTGCGCGCCACGACTACCATGGTATAGGTGCCTATGGGCAGACTGCACTCAAACTCACCAAAGGTGGTGTAGGTGGTAGCATCGTCCTTTATCTGAGTGGCGGCATACACCTGCTTGTTGCCGGCGGCAAAGATGGCGATATCGATAGCCTTAACCGCCGTGTAGTTGTTTGGATCGTCGCCAGCACGCGTTTGGGCATCAGGAAAATTCTCGCTGGAAAATGAGAAATCACTTACATGTACACGCACTGGGGTTTTCACCTCGTCTTGGTTGTTCTCTTCTGCAGCCTTCTGGCTACAACTTTGAGCCAACAGGAGTATTCCTGCCAGCATGATTGATTTAATTCTCATTTTTTAAGTTATAGGTTTATTTATAACGTTATTGAAATTCTATGGTCTGCTCTCCTTCCCACTCGGCATTGATACCGATGATGATGGTGATGGTTGAGCCATCGGAGCCCGAGAAATACGGACCTGTGAGTTTGGTAATCATACGCTGCTTGAGCGGCACTTCGAACTCGCGATCTTTCACGATGGTCTCGTTGTCGTTGTAGGCTGTAACCTGCAGATGCAGCGTACCCTCGGTGTCGTGAAGAAAGGTGTACAGATCAAAACTGCATGACTGTTCACCCGGCTCAACCGCGAAAAACTCGGTCTGCGTGCTGTTTACCGACCCCAATCCAGTGGCTGCATCGAAAGCACCCGAGCCACCTTTATACTGGAACCGCATCTGCGTGACTCCCTCGGGGATGGCATCGGTAAACACTACCCGGCAGAGCGACACGATACGGTGCAAGTTGGCATCGATGGTGGTTTCGGCGTCGTCGGTTACCTGGATAATGGCATTATGCAGAAAGGTGTCGGAATAGCCATCTTTGTTGTCGAACCTAATCTTCTGCGGATTGGTCATGGTGGGATTGCCACTACTGCTGTGTCCCACTACCACTAACTGATAGGTACCTGGATCTATCCGGAAGGCTACCGTGCCGTAACTGGCATCGCCTGTTTTTTGGTTGACTTGCTTAATGAGCTTGCCCGCCGTATCGTAGACAGCGAAATTGAGTCGCTGACAGTAGTCGGTAATAGATGTGCGCGTGAATGGGACTGCAAACGACTGTTGCTCGATCTGGAATACTGAAACAACCAGATTGCCATCGGCGTCGCCACCTATAACGTCTTGTTCAGGGATGAGCGGATGCTCGCAAGATGTGAGGATTAATAAGATAAGGTAGAATGGAAGAATTAACCGTCTCATCTAGTAATTTGCGTACTTTCCTCCTTCCGTGCTGACCAGCATAATATGTTTAAAGTCAGTACGTTAACTAAATTTTAAGTTTTCTTAATACTATGGTTTTCGGGATAGAATTGAAATCGATTTCCCTTTTCCGCGGACAAAGGTAAGTCAAATTTGCGAGATGACCAAATAAAAATGCAAAAAAAGACAATTATTGCGTGATTTCTTCGGCTATTTCGTTTTTTTTATTTAATTTTGTCCCCCGAAAAAGATTAGCGATGGCAGAGATGCAAGAAGATATAGAGAAATGGTATGTGCTGGGATGCCTGAGTGTACACCACGAGGAGAAAGTGAGGGATGCACTGAGAAAGGCAGGATTCCGCAGTCACGTACCTATGAAATATGAGGTAAAAACCGTGCGCCGCCAGGAGCAGCGTACGATGGTGCCTGCCATCACGGGATTGATTTTTGTGCGTGCTACCGAGGAGGCGCTGAAGGAGTATATCCGACATAAGTCGCGCGAGAGCATTTATATGCGCAAATCTACCTTCTCGAACAAGCAGGACTATCTGACAGTGCCTGATTATGCCATGGAGCGATTCATCGAATTCACCAATATCCGACAGGAGAAGATCACCTACTTTAAGCCCGAGGAGCTGAACCTAAAAGAGGGCGAGAAGATTCGTATCAAGGGTGGTATCTACGATGGCTACGAGGGAACCATCCTGCGCTTTAAAGGTAAGCGCAACAAGCATCTGGTGGTGCAGATACCAGGGGTGATTATCGCCGCCGTAGAGCTGGAGCCAGAACTGGTGGAGCCCCTGAACAACCCGATAGAACGAGAGATTAGGGAGCGCCCATCGAAAGATGTGGATGGAGATAAGAAATACCTGTTGGAACTGGCCGAGTGGCTGTTGGAGAACCAGGCAGATAAGGATGTGCCGAAGGTGGAGTTCAACCTGAAGCTGTATGAGCTGAAGCGTACCCGCGCGCGCCTGCTGAAGTTTAAAGGCTTTACCCCCACCACCGAAGCCGAGCTGGCCCTGCCGATGTACTTAGCAGCGATCCTCTTAGATGAGGACGTAGAAGCGTATCGCCAGCGCCTTGAAAAGGCCACAGAGCGCCTAAAAGACAGCAGCAAGCTGAAGTCGCGCTGCAGGGAAGCGCTCGCCCCTGCCAGGGGACAGGTACCTGGCAGCGAATCCGATGCCAGGTACCTGTCCCCTGGCAGAACTGACAACAAAAATTGAAACATTAATTATAATTTTAACTGATTATGGAAATGATTAAGCTTGACATTACGAAGGCTGCATGCTTTTTGAAGGAAGGTGCAGTGGAGAGTTTTGAACCAAAGGTAGCTGAGGCACAGAAGGCTCTTGAGGCTGGTACTTGTCCTGGCAACGACTTCCTGGGTTGGTTGCACCTGCCCAGCAGCATCACACCAGCATTCCTGGATGAGCTGCAGGCTTGCGCCGACACCCTGCGCGCTAACTGCGACGCTATCGTAGTAGCCGGTATCGGTGGTTCGTACCTGGGTGCACGTGCCGTGATCGAGGCCCTGAGCAACGCATTCAGCTGGTTGGTTAACGATCCTAAGAACCCCACCATCCTGTTCGCAGGTAACAACATCGGTGAGGACTATCTGTTCGAACTCACAGAGTACCTGAAGGGTAAGAAGTTTGGTGTGATCAACATCTCGAAGAGTGGTACTACCACCGAGACTGCCCTCACCTTCCGTCTGCTGAAGAAGCAGTGCGAGGCCCAGCGTGGTAAGGAAGAGGCTAAGAAGGTGATCGTAGCCGTTACCGACGCCAAGAAGGGTGCTGCCCGTACCTGCGCCGACAAGGAGGGTTACAAGAGCTTTATCATCCCCGATAACGTTGGTGGTCGTTTCTCAGTACTCACTCCAGTAGGATTGCTGCCTATCGCCTGCGCTGGTTTCAGCATCAAGGATCTGGTGGCCGGTGCCCAGGAGATGGAGAAGGCTTGCGCCCCAACCGTACCATTTGCCGAGAACCCCGCTGCACAGTATGCTGCCGTACGTAACGGACTGTATCAGAGCGGTAAGAAGATTGAGATTATGGTGAACTTCCAGCCTAAGCTGCACTTCTTCTCTGAGTGGTGGAAGCA
>JAEEGG010014925.1_pt1 | contig 16374 bp, 17 predicted proteins | sample 9134161 | NCBI WGS metagenome assembly JAEEGG01 (sample SAMN16246543, study PRJNA631951) | gut metagenome | biome: gut microbiome; feature: rumen; material: CR-attached | host: Bos | place: Iran: Karaj | collected 2018-10
CGTTTGATGGCGTAGGCATTTTCGTGTTCATATACGTTTGCGTGTCGCGGCCTTCACGGATCAGTTGCGTTTCGTTTGGCGTGTTTCCGATTTCTATGGGTTGGTAGCCTCGCGGGTCGGAATTGGCACATGCATCAAGAGTTAATGTGGTGGCGATAACGGCAAAAAATAATGCAATCTGATTCATAATGCTCCGAAAAATATTTATGAGAACCTTATACAAAATACAAAAAAAGTATTATGGACTCCATTGGCTTCTTTGCCTCTAGAGTGAGAAAATATATGATTACTATATTACATTAAATAAAAACTTGTTGAGTGTTTGTAAAATAAGGAATTAGGTTGACGACGGGCGTTAAATGAGTAATTTCAAGTTCAAAATAATTGTGATTGCTTCCGTATTGGCATTCTTTGTTGCCGGCGCTTTTGCGTGTGATACTTGGGGGAGTGCTGATTATGATGAAATGATGGAAACTCTTTCTTTGGGAAAACAGGGCGAAGCGTATTCCATATTGATGACCAATCATTGTGAGGATTCGCTTGCATGGCGCATGGCAAATAATTTAATGAGCGGAAAGGAAAATCCAGTTGATATGTTTAGATGGATTGTGCAAGATGGTTGTAAAACGAAATGGGTCTACGCCGGTATTCCTATTTATTACGTTAGATACAATAAAGATAAGTACGAAGGGGTGGAAATTATCAATTCGTTTGCTGATGAATATCGAAAAAATGATTGTTCACACGATGAACAAATGGCTATTGAAATTGAAGTTGATGGGTCGGCACTTATTTCTACTGGGATTTAAATAATTATAAAAAAGAATATAAGATTGATTTTAGGCATGTCGTAAAGCGATAGAATATTAAGTCGATGGTTTATGCAAAGGACGGCTTATTGCTGTTTTTTTATGCAACATAGTGTTGCATATGGATAGTAAATGTTTGTGATTTTAATAAAATTACTTAAAATTATTAAAAAATATTGGTTTTTGTTGCATAAATGTATTGATTTTGCAAAATAAAATGTCTATATTATGAATGAGAAAACTTGGTGGTTTCCTAAAAGGAGAAAATTATGAAAAAGCTTTCGGTTGTAGCTTGCTCTGCGTTTGCCGCACTGATGTTTGTTGCCTGTAGTGATGATCCGGTGACGGCTGCCGTTCCGCCTGCTGGGGGTGGTGCTGGTCAAGGGGGTGGAGTCGCGTTGGATTCCACACGCAATATATCTGTCGCGTTTAAGGGTTGTTTCGACTATTCATATAATGATGCCCTGAAGAAAACGGCTGTGGAAAATCCCAAAGCCTATTTGGTTACCGATGATGCGGGATATCATGTGGTTATTCCGGACATGGCTGGAACTTGCGGTTATGAAAACATTGTATTCAATAACCAACGTGTACTTGATACGCTAAAAATCAATTTTGAAGGTGATCCTGCAGAATGTTGGTGTATTAATGATGTATGGTTCAATATTGATCCATTGGATGCCGACATCAAGTATTTGGTATATCTGAATACTGTTTATGAAGTCGTGGCGGAACCGCTTCTGGAAAGGAGTTCTTCAAGTGAACTTTTGGTGCAATCCTCTTCCTCGAATGGCGCTGAATCTTCGTCTTCGGTTATTGAATCGTCTTCGGCCGTTTCCTCTTCGTCTGATGCGGATCCGTCCCGTGTGATTCTTACGGATGCCGTGGCCCAGTGCGAAGACCGCCGTACGTTTGACCCGATGCTCGATGGTTCTGTGTCTGCAGAGTCGTTTACGCGCGAAAAAAGTGATGCCGCGCTCCCGCCGGTCGCTTACCGCTATGTGTCAACGGAAAATGTTGGCTTTACGATTAAAAATGTGACGGCGACTTGCGGCGTTACCATTGACAGCCTAGAAATTACAACGGCCGACAGTACAATTTATGTCAATGCAAAATACGACTTGACAAATGCACAAAGATGCTTGTGCCATTCGCAAATCACGTTCAGCATGAAACTTGACCCTGCTTATAATACGGCAAAATATCTTGTTCTAAATGACGGTGGTAGCACCAATTTCAACAATAAAATGGAAATTGTTGATTTAGATGTTATTCGTACTGATGATATTCCTAACAATGATTTTTAATCAATGATAGCAACGTAAAAAAGCCTCCCTTCGGGGAGGCTTCCTTTAATTTATTTTGATTTTACTTTTGGATGCACCTGACAGAGAATGCGTTGTTCTCTTCGATGGCGCGTTCCGCATAACGTTCGTTGTAACCGCCAATGGTCACGAAGTTTGCGATGTAGGTCGTTTCTTCGGTGGCTGTCCAGAAGAATGCGGATTTGTCCATGTCTTCGTAAGCGAAATGAGTGTCGCTTTTGCCATCCGCGTTGAATGATGCCTTGGTTTCTTCGCAGTAAGGACTCCACATGTCGTTGTTGCCAAAGCAAATTCTCTGGCCGGCCTGCTTGACTCTAAAGCCGTTCTTCTTGCTGGACCCGAGATACTTGCTCAAGAAATTCCAGTCTTTGCGGTCGGGAAGTTTCCAGCCGGTGGGGCAGGCTTTCATGGCTGCTTTCCACGTGTAGAGGCGACCGTACTTGTGGCAGTTTTCCTTGTCGTCGTTGTAGCAGTAGCTGCCTTTTGTCGTCTTGTAGGTGAGGTTTTCGGCGAGCCAGTTGTGGTTGCCGATTTTCACAATCTTGTAGGTGTGGCCGTCACGCGGGTCCTTGAACTTTTTCGCGGAGGCCTTTTTGGAGGGGGCTGCTGCGGCGATGCAGGCGGCCAAAAGCATAAATACTAAACCAATTCTCATGGACAGAAATTTACAAATTTTCCGTTTGAGAAATTTTGTTATTTTGTGAAATGAAGAGGATTTAAAGTTGCTAATTGAAGATGTAAAAAAATCGATAATCGATGCCGGTTTTCACGATGGCGAAAAGATGCCTTCTGTGCGTAAAATGGCGGAAAGGCTGAAACTTTCTGTCAATACAATTCACAAGGCGTATAAGCTTTTGGCAATCGAAGGGCGTATCCAGCTTGTTCATGGCAAGGGTTGTTTTTGGGGAACCGCTCCATCGTTCGAGGTGAAGGCTGAAGAGAGTGTCTATTCTGTAGTGGAGCGTCAGTTCCAGAACGATTTGGACAGCGGGTATCTGAATGCCTTTGATGAACTCCCTTCGTGCAAGGAACTTTCGAATCGTTACAATGTTTCGCTTTACATTGTCAAAAAGTTCCTGATGCAAAAGTGTTCGCAAGGAATTTTGCGTCATGTGGGGCATCGCTTTTTCTTTAGCGAAGAGCGCCCTGTCGAAAAGTCGAATTACATTTTGTTTGTGCATCGCTCGGATGAACTCGGCCGCTTGAAGATTGAGTCCGAACGTGAATCCGATGTGTTCCGCACGTTTGCGCAGATTGCGGCAGAACAGAAAATTGCGGTGAAGTTTATCGGGTATCACGAATCTTCGAACCAGTTCTATTTGTCGTCAGGCGAAACGTTTGTTGTAAAGAACGATACTCACTGCTTGGGCGTGTTTCTTTCAACGTGGCTGGTGAATGATGCGGCGAAGTTGTTCGCACATTTTGCATCGTTCAAAAATCCGATTTCGGTCTGGTGGGAATACGCTCCAGATGTGATTCCTGTGATTGCACGTAATAAAAAGAAGTGGGCGTTCTACAATGTGGCTTTTGGCAAGGAAGCGGGCGTGATTGTCGGACGTTACCTTAAGAGCAAGGATATGGGGCCTGTTCATTACCTCTCGCCGTACCATGCTAGTTTTTGGTCGAAGGCTCGCTTACAAGGCTTGCTGGATGCGGGGACGGATGTGATTCCGCTTGTCGATGAACGCTATGCCTCTCCATTTGACTTGGCTGATGCTGCTGCGCACGAGGGCGTTGAGCGTCAAGTGCTTTTGGACAACATTCTTGAATCGCTTTTGAAGAACGCGATTTTGGATAAATTTGTGTGTTCAAATGACTGGGTGGCGGCTTCGTTGATTGATTACTTCAAGGCGAAAAAGTTGCCTGCGCCGTACGTGGTGGGCTTTGACGATACGATTGAAAGTTACCGCTACGTGTTTGATTCGTTTGCATTCAATGTCGGGACGATGGTGAAAGAGGCAATTTACCACATTGTCGCACCGACCATATATGCAGAACAGCGGCGCCAAATGCAGACGCCGCTAGGAAGAGTTGTCGAAAAACACTAATCGCGATTGTCATCCCGGCCGTTGTGCCGGGATCTACTATGCTCAAACATTGAATTTCCCGGAGCAGGCGAGGAGCCCGAGCATATACAGGAGTCCGTCGTAGTAGCGCCAAAGTCCGGTCGGGATTTCCATATTCCAAAGGTCTTCGGCGAACGGCTTGATAAGCGGATCGCCTGCTGGGAGGGCAACTGTCGATGCGGCGTTCATGGCAATCAGGCCGCCCGTAGCAGGCCTTGCCTCGCGCGGGAACGCGCTCCCGTCGACACGCATGTCGGCGAGATACGGGCGACGCCCGTGGAGGTAGCCGAGAATCTTTCGGACTGCGGAAACTTCCCATTCGCTCACGTCGGTACGTTCGCCTTTATCTTGCAATTTTGCGGCGTCAAGACCGATGTTCCACACGACGCGCCAAGCGTCCCCGCAGAAGCAATCGCTTTCCGGGTGCCAAGGCGTTTTCTTTGGAGTTCCGTCAAATTCACTGTAATCGGCGGCAAGTCCCGTGACCGGGTGGCAGGCCTTTTTCAAGTAGGCAACGCTGTTGTCTGCAATCTTGTTCCAAATTGCATCACCGCAGGCTTCTCCGTACATTCTGTAGAATGCGACCGTGTTGTAGCTCGGGTCAGTGTAATCGTTGCCTTTCATGGGGGAGAATCGCACGAGTCCTGCATTCACGTCCATCATCGTGTACACATCGCCAGCTTGCGGCTTGTGTGCCATGTCGTTGATGAGCTCGACGGCGTCGCGCTTGTATTGTTCGTTTTTGAAAACCTTGGCGGCGAATAGGAGCGCTGCAGCAAAGTATTCTTCGCCATCCGGGGCGGCACCCGGGTCCATCATCGTGAAATTGGAGGTCGAGACTTGCCAGGAGTAATAACCGGCGAGGTCGCCTTCGGTGTTTTTCATGTGCGTCTTGGCGAATTTCCAAAGTTTGTCGAAAAGGTCTTGCTTGCCGAGGAGTGCGGCAACCGTCATGCCGTAGCTCATGCCTTCGGAGCGGATGTCGTTGTGACCGATATCCACGATGTACGCCATGTCATCGCCTTTGTCAAAGCAAATGCGTTCATTTTCGCGGTTGCCTTCGAACAGTTGCGTAAAAGCCTTGTTGAGTTTTGCCTCGATTTCGGCGGGAGTCTTACCAATTTCTTCAAAAATGTTTCTCATGGCATCTAAAATAGAAATGTATTGGGCTCCCGTCCTGTTTTGTAGATGAAATAATTTAAAAGTGTTATGAGTGTTTGAAAATCTCAGCTCTTTACAGGGCTAATTCTAAATACTACCTTAATATTTTTGGAGAATTACACTTATGAGTGGAATTGAAAAAAAGACCATGAATTTAGCGGATATTCAAAGCGAATATTTGGGTTTCCCGAATCCTTATAAAGATGCTCCATCTTGTAGGTATGATCATCGTGCGCTTGTCGCATATGCCCAAAAAGTTGGCAAGTCTATAAATGATTTGTCTTACGAAGAAAAACTTGCTTTTATAATAAAATAAAAAACGCCCGCATTACTGCGAGCGTCTTTAAAAGCTTGAGCCTTTTTGGCTCTAAGCGGTTTACTACCTGGAGTAGTATTCCACGACGAGCTGTTCTTCGAGCTTGACCGGGATCTGGTCGCGGAGCGGAAGCTTCACGAGAGTACCCTGCATCTTGCCGAGATCGACAGACAAGTATTCCGGAGCGGCAGCTGCAGAAGCGATTGCTTCCTTGATCTGCACGTGTTCCTTGGACTGTTCACGAACAGCGATCACGTCGCCAGCCTTGATGAGGCGGCTCGGAGAGAAGCTACGAACACCGTTCACAGTGAAGTGACCGTGTGCAACGTACTGACGAGCAGCGAAGATCGTACGGGCAAAACCCATGCGGTAGACGACTGCGTCAAGACGAGTTTCGAGCAAGATCATCAGGTTGTCACCTGCAGAACCTTCACGACGGTTAGCTTCCTTGTATGCCTTGGCAAGCTGAGCTTCGGAAATGTTGTAGGTGAAACGAAGACGCTGCTTTTCGACCAACTGCTGCTTGTAAACGGAAGCAGACTTCTTGCGGGTCTGACCATGCTGGCCAGGTGCGAAGTTGCGGCGGTCGAGAGCCTTTTGAGTCTTCTGAGAAACGGCAACGCCGAGAGAGCGTGCTACTTTACCTTTAGGTCCGCGGAAGGAGGACATATTTACCTCTTTGAGGAAGCTCTTTGGTTACGCTCGCAAGTTGGCAGAGCTTGGCACGACATGCGAGATTTGGACTTCAAATTTAGTCAAATGTTCACTACTTGTCAACAGAATCTTGGCATTTCTCGAAGACGAAGGGGTTGTGGTCGCCTTGAACCTTGAAAATGCGGCGGTCGCGCTCGCATTCGCGTTCGGTGACGGGGTACATTTTGTCCCAGGCTTCGAAAAGCTTGCGGTCTTGCTTGGAAAGGTTGATGTTGTAGGTCTTTTCCATGTAGAAATGCACGCGGGCGATTAAGCCTCGGACTTCTTTGCGGGGTTGGACCTTCTTGTCCTTGAAATCGACGATGGTTTCGCACTCGCCGTACATGGGGACCGGGTTGTTCGTCCACTGGCTGAACATGAAGTTGCTGCGGTCTCCGTTCACTTCGCCGATGGCGGGATAGAGGTTGTGGAGGTCGCCTTCCATGATTTTGAACGTGGAGTCATTGGCGCTGCAGTTCTTGCGGCCGCCGTCACGCCAGCAGGGGAGGTGTTGCCCCATGTTGTGGGCGGTCACGATGTGTTCCCACTCGATGCGCTTGGTGCGTTCAAGGCTTTTGCGGTTCGGATTTTCTCGCGGCTTGTAGTTGCAGGTGCTAAAGTCCACGTGTTTTTTGTCGAGGTAGCGGCAACCGCAGTAGATGGTTTCCTGGAGTTCGCCGTAGTAGATGCGCCTCATCTGCTTGCCTGCATCGCGGTAGTTGTAGTGACGAGGTGCTGCCTCGGGATCGACTTTCGCAAACGAAAAAGTTGCGAAAACGCAAAGAATCAAAGCGACAGCGCTTGCTGAAACTTTCATATAAACAAAACCTCTTTTTATGTGTGATAGAAATGTAATCATTTTGGTCATTGGTCAATGGTCTGTAGTTTTTGTAATTAGTCTATGTATGCTGAAATAGCTAATGACTAAAGACTAGTGACTAGTAACTAATGGCTAATAGCTAATGATGAACCTCTAACTTTCTATATTATAGACCATGATTCAGAACGGATTGGAATATTTGAATTCCCGCCTCATATTCGGGATGATGCCGGGTCTTGCTTCTACCCGTAAACTTTGCGAAGCTCTCGGAAATCCTCAAAAAAAGTTTAAGATGATTCATGTTGTTGGCACGAACGGCAAGGGCTCGACGAGCTATTACTTGTCGGGTGTTTTGCAGGCGCACGGCCTCAAGACGGGACTTTATACGAGCCCGCACTTAGTGAGCATGCGCGAACGCATTCGCGTGAACGATTTGCCGATTGACGATGAATCGCTTGATCGCTTGATTATGCAGGTTAAGGCAGCTGCCGAAGAAACGCAAGTGGAACCGACGTTCTTTGAAGTTTTGACGATTGTTGCGTTTCTCTATTACGCAGAACAGAACATCGATGTTGCGGTCTTGGAAGCGGGCATGGGCGGTCGCCTGGACAGCACAGCCGTTGCTGATGGCGAACTGATTGTGCTTACAAGCATTGGGCTGGAACACACTGAAGTTCTCGGTAGCACGGAATCTGCTATTCTCAAGGAAAAAATGGGGGTAGCGGGTTCTGCACAAAGTATTCTTTCTAATGGTCATAGCAAGACTTTTGTCTTGGGTGGCTTGAATGATGCTTTGATTGCTGAAGCCAAAATATTTGCGGCATCGCATGGATGCTCTTGTGTTGTTCCGGAAATCCGTAACGATATTGAACTTCCAAATTTAGGACAACATTACATTGAAAATGCAAGTCTTTCGCTCAAGGCTGCGGAACTGTTCTTGAATAAGTATGATGACGCTCTTGCGCTCAAGACTCTTGCGACGCGCTCCTGGGCGGGCCGTATGCAAAAGCTTATCGATGCAAATGGCGTGACGAAGTTTATTCTAGATGGTGCGCACAATTCCCATGCTGTCCGCCGTCTGGTTGAGACGCTTGACAAGTATTACCCGAATCAAAAGTTCCATTGCGTTTTTGGAGCGCTTCGTGACAAGGATGTGGGCGAAATGCTCAAGCTCATGGCTCCGCATGTGAGCGCTTGGCATATCACGCGTACGCCGTATCCGCGTTTCCGCGAACTCATTGATTTGCAGGGCGAGCTTGAAAAGCTTGGTTTGAATGTCGCTAGTTCGGGGGAGTTTTCCCGCGAGTATCTCAATGAAGTTTGTGCGAGCGTTACGGATGGTTCGCCAGTGCTCATTACAGGTAGCCTTTACATGATTGGGGCGACGGTGCAGGCGCTCAAGGATGATTTTGATGGGCTCGCGTTTTTCCGTGGGATGGAGCCCACGACGAACGAACATCGATAAAAAAAGACATTGGCTTAGCCAATGTCTTTTTTGCTTGAAACTTAAGCAGGATGATTATTCCATTTCATCAAGTTCGGCGTATGCCTTTTCTGCAGCGGCGCGGACCTTTTCGGCTTCGTCCTTTCTTTCCTGTTCTTCGAGCATCTTGACGTATTCGGAGACGAGGTCAGAATCGAGCGTCATCACGCCGTAGACCTTGAACTTGCCGTCGGCAGTGGTTTCAACCTTGACGTCGTTGAGCGTAGCACCGTTGAGGCGCTGGTTCACGGAAGTCATGGAAGTGCTCTGGAAGTGTTCTGCAATTTCGTCGCTCACGTCTTCCTTGAAGTTCTTGATGAGAGCCTTGGTCTGTGCATCGATAGACTTGGCGAGGTCTACACGAGCGTTCTGGTCTGCCTTTTCAAGAGCAATCTGTTCATCAGCAGATTCGCCAATACCGATGCCTGCCGGAATGTGCTGCTTGATGTAGTTCTTTTTCTGCATCTGCATTTCGACGAGGATGCTTGCAGACTTTTCTTGCGGGGTCTGCGGAGGATTGCTAGAGCAACCTGCGAAGAGCGCTGCAAGAGCGAAACATGCGATGAGTTTTTTCATTGTTTTCTCCTTGGAATTAAAATCCAGATATATTGTTTTGTGATTTTAATATACAAAAAATATCATGCAAAGAAGCAGTTTTGCAGCATTTGTCAAAAAAAGTGTTGTTAAACGTAAGGAATGACACTTTCGATAGTGCTTTTTTGTATTATAATATAGTACGTATATTTTTGTAAAATTTTGGAGGTTGTCTTGAACAATACAGTACCCGTCCTGCAAATGATTACGCAGTCCGATATTGTGACCATGGTTATTCTCGGGATTCTCGCTTTTATGTCGCTTGGCTCCTGGGGCATCATCATCGTGAAGTTCTTTAAGCATAAATCAAATTTGCGTGCGAACGCCAAATTCTTTAAGGAATTTTGCAAGCTCAAGCATTTCTCTGAACTCCAAAAACTTTGTACGGTTTCGAACGATAGCGCACTCCGCCTGCTGAGTGTCGAAGTCCTGAACGAAGTATCCAAGTTCAAGGGTAAAGTAACTTACGAATCCATTCAGCATCGTTCATCTTTGCTCGAAGACGCAATTCAGCGTTCTATTGAAGGCATCCGCATGGGGGAGGACCGCTATTTGACTTTCCTTGCCACAAGTTCTAACTTGGCTCCGTTCTTTGGTTTGCTCGGTACCGTTTGGGGCATCATGATAGCTTTCTTCCAGATTGGTCATCATGGCTCTGCGGACTTGACTGTTGTCGCTCCGGGTATTGCCATGGCTCTTATCACTACGGTGGCTGGCCTTTTGGTGGCAATACCTGCCTCTGCCGGGTATAATTACTTTACCTCTAAAAATGGAAGTAATGAAACTTCGTATTACAACTTTGGATCGCAAGTTTTGAGCTTGTTCAAGAGAGGTGACATGCTCGCTGTTGAAGGAGTTGCCGAGGAGGAAGCGTGAAACGCAGCCGCCGTAAGGACTTAAAGCAGGAACTCAACCTCACGAACATGATTGATATCGTGTTCGCCATCTTGATTGTGTTTATTTTGTGTGCACCGTTGATGAGCCAGGGCGTGAAGGTCAATCTCCCGCAGGTCAAGGCTCCGACGATGGAACAGCAGAAACTTTTAAAGGTTTCCATCACCAAGAACCTCGAAATATTCATCGCCGATATGCAGGTGGACATGGAAAGCTTCGAGAGCATTTTCAAGTCGCTGTGGAATGGCGAAATGGCTGTGGTCATCAATTCGGACGAAGCTGTAAGTTACGGCTTTGTGATGAAGGTTGTGACGCAGGTGCAAAAGCTCGGTGTGACGAAGCTTGGTTTCTTGACAATGACTCCAAAAGACGAACTGGTAAATGAAAAGAAATAGGGACCATATCCAATATTTCGAGACGGAAAACGATGGTTCTTTGTTTAAGATCATCGTGTGTGCTGTCGTGTTTCATTTGGCGGTTGTCGGGACTTTGATGGCTTTGCACAATATTGATTTGAGCAAGCCTGCCGAAGAAATTCCCGTGTTCGAAATGGTTCAAGTCGATGAACCGGTAAAGCAGCCGGTGGCACATGCTCCGAAGCCGGAACCTGAACCGCAGCAAGCGCCGAAGGTGGAACCGCCTCCTCCGAAACAGCCCGAGCCGGTGCCGGAAACGACTCCTGAACCGGAACCCGCTCCAGAGCCGACTCCTGCAAAAACACTAGAGCCGGAAGCTCCGAAAGTTCCTGAAGAACCTGCTCCCGAAGTGAAGCCGGATACGCCGGAACCTGTGCCTGTGCCGGAACCCAAGTCCGAAGAAAAGAAACCGGAAGAAAAGGTCGAAAAGCCAAAGCCGGTTGAGAAGCCTGTTGAAAAGCCGGTGGAAAAGGTCGCGAAGAAAACGGTTGAAAAGAAGAAGGTCGAAAAGAAACCTGCGAAAAAGCCGAAGGATGACGACGACTTTGATATCGACGATTTGAATTTGCAGAAGTCGTTTGAATTGCCGAGCCTCAAGGCGGTAAATCCGATTGATATGGACCCGCTGATGCAGGTGTTCCTAGAACGCGCGAAGGCAAAAATCATGAGCAATTTCAATCCGCCAAACGGACTGACGATTGATCGTGATGCAAAAACGACGGTACAGTTTACAGTTGAACGTTCTGGTACGATTACTAGTGTGTTCCTCAAGCGTTCTTCGTCGAATAGCGCATGGGACCACTTGTCGATGCGTGCGGTGAAGATTTCGAAGTTGCCGGAACTCCCGCCGACGTACAAGGGTTCAAGTCTTGTGTTGCAGTTTAACTTTACGCCAAACTAGAAAAAGGAGATGCCCGCCCTTCGACAGGCTCAGGGACCTGGCTGGGTGTAGCAAATTTAATATGAATAAAATAAAACTGCTTTTTGTGTTTGTAGCGATGGCGCTTGCGGTGCCTGCGTTTGCGGCGATTGATACGATTGCTGTGGATGTGGGAATTTCGGTATTCCAGACGATGCCGATTGGCGTTGTGCCTTTTGAAGAAAATGGAAACATCAAGTGGACAAATGAAGCTCCGCATTTGATTTTGACGCGTGATGCAAACCTCACGGGGCGTTTTGAAGCTGTGAGTTCGGATAAGTTTGACTTGGTGCTTTTTAGCAAGAAACGCGCTCGCCAGTACGTGACCGGCAATGCGACCAAGCTCCCGAATGGAAAAATCAAGCTTGATTGCTATCTGTATGCTTCCGAAACGAAGGATGTGTTGCTCGGCGAAAGCTATACCGTGAAGCCTTATGACGTGCGTCAGGCGGTGCATTCGTTCTTTGACAAGGTCGTTTATCGCTTGTTCGGGGAACGCGGTGTCGCTTCGACAAAGCTTGCTTATGTTTCGAAAATCGATGGCGTGAAGCAGGTCGTGATATCGGATTACGATGGCTTTTCTCGTCGTCAGATTACGCGTGATTCTTCAATCAATATGATGCCGGTTTGGCAGAAGGGCAACAAGGGCCTTGTGTATGTGAACTTCCGCAAGCAACGTCCGAACCTTTACGCCATCACGTTTGGCGGCAAGGAAACCCCGCTCTTTACGCAGTTCAAGCAGACGTTTAGCCCGGCTGTAAACCCGAAGACCGGTGAACTCCTTTTCTCGGTGACGGAAGGTGCAAAGACGGAACTTTATCGCGGCGATATGAAGACGGGTTCTGCACAGAAGTTCTTGCACTTGAAATCAAATCAGGTGAGCCCTTCTTGGAGCCCGTTTGCAAGCGAAGTGCTCTTTACGAGTGACCGTGGTGGCTCTCCGCAAGTGTATGCGGTTGGGAAGGATGGCACGGACGTGCGACGCATTACGTACATGGGCCATTACAATGAACGTGCAAGCTGGTCCCCAGAAGGTGACCGCATTGTCTACACGTCGATGGACGATGGCAAGATGAACATTTATACCTGTGCTCTCGATGGTACGGATATTATCCAGTTGACCTCGAACGCGGGGAATAACGAACACCCGACTTGGTCGCCCGATGGCAAGCTGATTGCATTTGCAAGCGACCGCGGTGGCAATTATCAAATTTATATTATGCGTAAAGATGGAAGTGGCGTCACTCGTATTACGAATGGTGTCGAAAATACAGCACCGACTTGGTCCTGGTTCTTTGACGATAAAAAATTTAAATAGAGGAGTGAATTATGGGTAAGGTAATTAAACTCGCTTTGATGGGTACGGCTGTTGCACTCTTTGCTTGGGGTTGCAGCAAGGAAAAGCCTGAAACGGATCCGCAACCGCAAACGGCGCCGGAAGCTCCTGCGGATTCTACATTGAACCTCGATACGCTTGTGACGGATACGCTGAGCGCGGATTCTTTGGCACGCTTGGAAGCGGAACGCCTTGAAGCAGAACGTGCACGCTTGGAAGAATTGATCAACCGCATCATGCTCGAAGATGTTTACTTTGACTATGACCGCTCCGAATTGACCGAAAATGCAAAGCGCTTGCTTGCGCAAGTGGCTGAAATTCTGGTCAATGAAAATCGCTTTATCGTGACGGTCGAAGGTCATACGGATGCTCGCGGTACTGAAGACTACAACATTTCTCTGGGCGCTCGCCGCTCGACGGTGGTGCGTGAGTTCTTGATTGCATATGGTGTGGATGCCAACAGGCTTGTTTCGGTAAGCTATGGCAAGGAACGTCCGAAGGTTCAGGGAACTGACGAAACGGCGTATTCCAAGAATCGCAGAGCTCATTTCCGCGTGTCCATTGATCAATAGTTTGGGGAGGATTTGATTGTGAATTTGAAGTCTTTATCTCTTGGCTTTGTTTTGGCTTCGTTTGTGCTTTCGGGGTGCAGTAGCATTACGATGTTGCGCACAAAAGAAATGCGTGCAGTCGGTGACGATGTCATTGCCAAAAATGACTCGGCGTACAAGGTTCTTTCTGCTGAAAACGCATCGCTCCGTGCTGAACTCGATAGCGTGAAGGCGCAACTCGATGCTGCTGCAGTGGCGCAAAAGCGCTTGCAGGCCGAAGTGACGGTGCTTTCGAATCGCATGAGTGAAGAAACGGTCCGTCGCGATACGCGTCAGGAAGAAATCATTTACCGCTTGGATTTGCTCCTCGGCAAGTCTGACAAGATTTTGGCAAAGAAGGTGGTGGTGAACAACGGCGTGGCTAGCGCTGTGATGGAACCGGACGCCAATGCAGAAAAGATGATTGAAGCGGAAACGATGTTCAATGCCGCTCATTCGGATTATCATCGTGGTGAATACAAGCTTGCGTACAATGGCTTTAAGCAGGTGTACGAACTTGTGAAAAAGGGCGAAATGGCAGAAGGGGCTCTCTACTGGATGTCACTTTGCTTGATTGAAGCGAACCAGGCGGCTAAGGCAAAGACGCTCCTCACGAATCTCGTGGATTCTAATCCGAATGGGATGAAGGCTTGTGCGGGCATGTATAAACTTGCTTCGATTTACGGCAATGAATGCAATCTGGACCGTAAAAAGCAGTATTTGCAGATGATCCTTTCGAACAATACGTGCGCTTCGACTCCGGAACTGGAGCAGGCCGCGATTTCGTTGCAGGAAATGCTTGACTTTAAGTCTCCGGATGGGCGCTCGGCAACGGAAATTTGCAGAGAGCAAATGCGATAAATACGAAAAAAGCCGGCTGGAAGCCGGCTTTTTGTAATTGCTTGGACCCTATCGTTCGCCTTGCGGCTCCTCCAGGGTGACAAAATTTTTTAATCGTCGCGGGCGTCCGGGTTGAAACGCTTGACTGTCGCACCGATCTTAGCCATTTTGGCTTCGAAATCTTCGTAACCGCGGTCGAGGTGGTAAATACGGCTGATGGTCGTTTCACCTTCGGCAATGAGACCAGCGAGAACGAGAGCAGCGCTTGCGCGGAGGTCGGAACCCATGATGTCTGCACCTTCGAGCGGGAGACCGCCCTTGATTGTAGCGGTGTTGCCGTTCAGCTGGATAGATGCGCCCAAGCGTTCGAGTTCAGCGATATGCTTGAAACGGTCGTTATAAACCGTGTCTTGCACGAGGCTGTTCCCTGGAATGGAGAGGAGCGTTGCCATGAACGGAGCCTGCATATCGGTCGGGAATCCCGGGAACGGGAGCGTCACAAGGCTCATCGGCTTGAGTTCCTGCTGGCGGGCATCGACTTCGGCCCAGTCGGCACCGACGTTCACCTTGCAGCCGATTTCGCGGAAGGCATCGAGCGTAGAGGCGATATGTTCCGGGATGATGCGTGTGACCTTGACTCGGCCGCGTGTGATGGCGGCGGCACAGAGGAACGTGCCTGCTTCAATGCGGTCCGGAATCGTGACGCCTGTACCCGGGCGGAGGGATTCAACGCCCTGGACGGTGAGGGTACGCGTGCCACGACCCTGAATCTTTGCGCCCATGCTTGTGAGGAAGTCGATGAGGTTGTCAATTTCGGGTTCGAGTGCTGCATTCTGCAGGACGCTCACGCCCTTGGCGAGTGTCGCCGCCATCAAGACGTTGACCGTTGCACCGACGCTAGAAATCGGGAAGTTGAAGTTGCCACCGGGGAGGCGGCCTTCGCATGTGGCTTCGACATAGCCGTGCGTGACGGTAATCTTTGCACCGAGCGCTTCGAGACCTTTGAGGTGCAGGTCAACGGGGCGCGGGCCCCAGGCGCATCCGCCGGGGAGCGAGACGCGGCAGCGACCGAATCTGGCGACGAGAGGGCCGAGCACGTAGAAGCTTGCGCGCATGGTCTTCACAAGTTCGTACGGTGCTTCGAGATGGTCTACACCGCGGGTGTCGATTCTCAAGACGTGGCTTCCGCCGTTGATGTGGCAACCGATCACGCGGAGCACATCGGACATGGTCTTCATGTCTTTCAAGTGCGGAACGTTTGTGATTTCAGAAACGCCATCGGCGAGGAGGGCTGCTGCCATGACGGCAAGCACGGCGTTTTTGGCACCAGAAATTTCAACTTCACCATTGACCGGTGCTTTCACTTGCGGAACAATAAACTGATCCATATAAATTAAACCTCTTTATTTTCTTTTGGTTCGATGGCATTATGAACGACACGAGTCTGTGCGATAAAGTCGTGTAACGCTCTCTTTTGCGGATCGATAAGGACAATCAGGTAACCCAGACCATAAAAAATGAGTGTCGCTTGCGTGACGATGCTTGCCACAAAGCGGAAAAATGAGAAAGCCCAAGAGAGCTTTTCGCCATTTGCCATTTCGACATGAATGCGCAAGAGCTTTTTGCCCGGTGTGGCGCCCCAAACCGCGTGGAAAACGATAAAGTAAATTGCCTGTACAACGCTCCAAATCGTAAAGAACGTAGACATTCCGGGGAGCTCGAGCGCTTTGGAAACGAGTTCTGTGGAGGCGGGATTGTCGATGTACTGGTTTACGATTTCGGTGACGGCGTTCAAGTCCAGCATTCCTGCCAAACTCATGACGTAAAGGAACAACGCACCGACTATAGAAAGAATTAAGTTGTCTATAATAAACGCGTTCGCGCGTACAAAAAATCCTGCGTAGCGTTTGCGGTTTAGTTTGCTTTGGAGAAGCGTTTCAATTGTCTGCTTGAGGAGTTCTTCTTCGGTTGGCTCTGGGGGTTCGCTTGCTTCGGGAAAATCCTTCCATGCTTTCCAATTAGTTTCGCCGGAGTGCCAGACTAAAGTTTCGTCTTTTATCTTGCCTTCGTTGACAAAATCTCTAATTTCATCGATAGAATAAGGACCTTGAC
>JAEEGG010014926.1_pt1 | contig 16373 bp, 15 predicted proteins | sample 9134161 | NCBI WGS metagenome assembly JAEEGG01 (sample SAMN16246543, study PRJNA631951) | gut metagenome | biome: gut microbiome; feature: rumen; material: CR-attached | host: Bos | place: Iran: Karaj | collected 2018-10
TGGGCGGTGAAGTATCCGACGGCGTCGGGGCTGCAGTCCACCGATGCGTAGTAGTTGAAGATGTCATCCATCACGCCGGCGGCCCTGAGCTTGGACATGGCCGCGTTGGCTTCCTTCAGGAGGTCGGTGTTCTTCTTGTTGAACACGAACCCGTACTCCTCGACCTCTCCGGGGAGGATGATATCGGACTTCTTCAGGTCCGCCAGCTTCTTCACATATGAGTCGGCGACGAGGTTGTCCACGATGGCGAAGTCGATCTTTCCCTGCAGGAGGGACTGGAACACGTCCCCGTAGGTGTTGAACGGCTTCACGTACTTCTCGCCGTAGACTTCCAGGGCGAGGTAGTTCCCGGTGGTTCCGGTTTCCACTCCAACTGTCATGCCCTGGAGGCCTTCGAAGGTGGCGACCTTGGCGGCAGCGGTGTCCGTCTTCACCACGACCGCCTGGTACGCGGTGGAGTAGACGTCGGAGAAGTCGACAGCGTCCTTCCTCTCGTCGGTTATGGTGAATCCGGACGCTCCGACATCGAAGTATCCGTTCTGGACGGCCGTCACGATGGAGTCGAACTCCATGTAGTCGAACTCGACGTTGTAATCCAAGGTCTTGCATATGGCCCTCCAGATGTCCATGTCGATTCCCTCGAAGTCGTTGCCAACCATGTACTCGTAGGGGGCGAAGTCGGGGTTGGTGACCACGGTGACCGTCTTCTTGTCTACATCGACACTCTTGATGGCCTTTAGGGCCTCGGGATGGGCGGTGAAATATCCGTCCGCGTCGGGGCTGTAGTCCACCGATGCGTAGTAATCGAAGATGTCGGCGATCACTCCATCGGACCTGAGCTTGGAAAGAGCCGCGTTCGTCTTCTCCAGGAGGTTGGTGTTGCTCTTGTTGAACACGAACCCGTACTCCTCGACCTCTCCGGGGAGCTCGATATCGGAGACCTTCAGGCCGGTCAGCTTCTTCACATACGAGTCGGCGACGAGGTTGTCCACGATGGCGCAGTCGATCTTGCCCTGGAGCAGGGACTGGAAGACGTCTCCGTAGGTGTTGAAAGGCTTCACGTGGCTCTCGCCGAAGATGTCTAGCGCCATGTTGTTGCCTGTGGTTCCGGTCTCTACTCCCACTGTCTTGCCCTTGAGCTGCTCGTAGGAGGTGTAATCCGCCTCAGCGGAGCCCTGCCTGACCACGACCGCCTGGTACGCGGTGGAGTAGACGTCGGAGAAGTTGACCTTCTCCTTCCTGTCATCTGTTATGGTGAACCCGGAGACTCCGACGTCGAATTTCCCGCCCTGTACGGCGGTGACGATGGAGTCGAACTCCATGTAGTTGATCTCCAGGTTGTAGTCGAGGGTCTTGCAGATCGCCCTCCAGATGTCCATGTCGATCCCCTCGTAGTAGTTCCCCACCATGTACTCGTAGGGAGCGAAGTCGGGGTTGGTGACTATGGTGACCGTCTTCTTGGAGAAGTCCATCTTCTCTATAGCCTTCAGGGCCTCGGGATGGGCGGTGAAGTATCCGTCTGCGTCGGGGCTGTAGTCCACGGACGCGTAGTAATCGAAGATGTCCGCGATGACTCCGTCGCTGACGAGCTTTGCAAGAGCGGAGTTGGTGTTCTTAAGGAAGGTCGTGCTGTTCTTGTTGAACACGAACCCGTACTCCTCGATCTCGCCGGGGAGCTCTATTCCCGAGACCTTCAGTCCGCCCAGCTTCTTCACATACGAGTCGGCGACGAGGTTGTCCACGATGGCGCAGTCGATCTTGCCCTGGAGGAGGGACTGGAACACGTCCCCGTACGTGTTGTAGGGCTTGACGCTCGATTCGCCGTAGATTTCCAGGGCCATGTAGTTCCCTGTGGTCCCGGTCTCCACGCCTATCGTCTTTCCCATGAGCTGGTCGTAGGTCGTGTAACCCGCTGCCTCGGAGCCGACCTTGACAACGACCGCCTGGTAAGCTGTTGAATAGACGTCGGAGAAGTTTACCATCTCCTTCCTGTCCTCGGTTATGGTGAATCCGGAGACTCCGACGTCGAATTTCCCGCCCTGTACGGCGGTGACGATGGAGTCGAACTCCATGTAGTTTATCTTCAGGTCACGCCCCATGGTCTTGGCGATGGCCCTCCATATGTCCATGTCTATTCCCTCGTACTTGTCCTCGACCATGTATTCGTACGGGGCGAAGTCGGGGTTGGTGACGATCGAGATCGGCTCGCTCTTCACGTCGCTTCCCCCATTCTGGCTGGCCACGACCACGGCTCCGGCCGCTATGATGGCGGCAACGGCCACGATCGCGATCATTAGAAGCTTCTTATCCATTTGATATTCCTGCGATTTCGGGCACAGGCCCGGTTTCGTTTACGCAGATATGTAATGTGTCTGCAGATAGACAATAGTTATCACTATATGTTAACAAATTAAGTGCTGGCTGTTACTCAATAAGACGTAGCTAAAACAAAAATGTTTATTTCTCTCCGCCAAAAATATACATCGAGGCACATTCTTCACTTATCATGGATGACAGTACGGCCACGGTCGCCTCGCTCAAAGGGGAGGTCAAGGCTTTTTGCGAAGAGCGCGACTGGGACAGGTTCCACAACCCCAAGGACCTGGCCATCGGCATGGTGACGGAGGCTTCGGAGCTTCTGGACATATTCAGGTTCAAGGATGCTGGTCAATGCCAGGCCCTGCTGTCCGATCCCGGCTCCAGGGAGCATATCGAGGAAGAGGTGGCGGACGTGCTCTACTTTGTCCTGAGGTTCGCTCAGATGAACGGAATAGACCTGTCCGAGGCCCTGGAATCGAAGATCTCGAAGAATGCCAGGAAGTACCCTGTGGACCTTAGCAAGGGGAAGAATCTGAAATACACCGAATTCGGCGATTGAGAGGTAAAAAAGGTGATCGGGCCTTTCGGCCCTTTAAGTTCAGTGGCATCCTCCGCCGCACGAGGCGCATCCCTCGAACGTGGGGTCGCGGATGGTGAGGCCGGTTCCGAAGTTGGGGTCGTCGATGAACTCGATGACACACTTGGCGAGGGCCTCCTCGGTTTCGCTGTCGTAATACATCTCGAAACCCTGAGCGCTCTTGTCGACTACCTCTCCCTCGTTGGCCTTCTCCTGGAAAGACATTCCGAACTGGGGTCCGGAGCATGCGAATCCAGACAGGTAGATCTTGATACCGTAGCCGACCTTGTTGTTCTTTTCGAGAAGATCGTTGATGAACTTCTCCGCGTCAGACGAAATCTGGACCATTGTTATCGGTGGCTGATGTATTGAGGTATTATTTAACGTTGTTTAGGTAACTCTCATCTATTTCAAGATTAAACTGTTCTGCATACTTCCTGAGTGCATAGGATTGTGCACGGGTCATAGCGATCTGACATCCGATGATTATCGATTCGAGGACTTCGTCCTGAGTCGCTCCCGCTTCGACGGCATGCTTCATCTGCACGCTGATGCAGTATTCCGCGCCCGTGGCGGCTGCTGCGGACACCGCGCACAGGTATCTGGTCTTGGGTTCCAGGTCTCCTTTTCCCTCGAAAACGGCTTTGCTGAGCCTGGTCTGAGGGATGAAAAGGTCGGGACGGGTGCTCATGATCTGGTTCACGACCGGGACGAATCCGTATTCCTTCTCGATCGCCTCCAGGATCTTGTCTGCAACTTCTCTCTCCTTGGGATCTTCTTCCATGAGGAAAGGACGCCTTGCATGTTCATAATCGTTGATGTCGCGTGCGTGCACACTCCACCGTTTAACATCGTCCCCGACGTCGTGCGTATGCGGCCATGCCGCAGGAAAGAATCATGGCAGACAACGGAATGGATTACGACTTGTCGGAGGTCTTCTCGGAGGCGGCCGCGGAGTACGGATACGACGACGTCACGGCGGAGATTGCAGAGTTCGACGAGCTCAGGCTGAAATGGATAAGGCACGGAAGCTGGGCGAGATTCTTCGTCAGCGACTACCTCAGGGACGCTCCCAGGGAGGTCATGTCGTCCATCGCGGACACCCTGATGAAGAAGATATGCTGCGTGGACGACGCATCGTACAGCGAGCCTGTGTGCGAATGGCTTACCAGCGACGGCTTCGTCGAGAGGAACCAGGCGCTCTACATCGAGAGGAAAGGCGATACCGTCCCTGCCGAGGAAGGCATACACAAGGACCCGAAGGCTTCCTTCCGCAGGCTCGTTTCCGCTGGCATGCTGAAGGATGATCCGCTCATCTTCTTCGGGTGGGACACAGGCTTCTTCGGACCCGGCGCAGGGCGTTTCAGTGTCCTCCTGAAGGTCGTATCCGTCACCTCCAAGCTGGACAGCGACGAGATCTCCGACAAGGCGTTCGATTACGCCCTCTACTCGTTGGCTCTGAACCTGGACCTGGGATTCGCTCCATGCAGGAAGAAGACGGAGAAGGAGTATGCGGAGCTCGTCGACATGTATCCGGACGCGGACAGGCTGACCGAGGAGCTGGCTCAGATAGGGGTCAGCCTGTGAGAACTGTGTCCCCCGGGCGCTAACACACCTGATCATGGTCCGACGATGACGCCGGCCTCCGGGCACTGACTTACGCCGGGGGTGATTGTCGGACCCTACGTTGGCCTCCGGTCATGGCTGCGACGACGCGTCGCCAGCTCCCGCAGGAGCCCCAATGAATGGGAAAAGGGCCGCTATGCGCCGCCCCGTGCACATGGCGTTCACGAATCGCGCCCCTTCGCCGGACCGGCGTGGCGGTGGAGGGCGTCCCAGTAGATAACCAGTTCGGCAATCCGTCATTCGACGTTGAAAAAAGGAGCAAACTGTCCGTGTACGACACAAACTAAGTCTATTGTCGTACTTTTACTGATTCAGTAAATTTGATTTCGATTTCAAACGATTTTCGTATCGATGAATACGAATTACGACAATTTACTGCCCTTAGTTCACAAAGGTTTATCATATGATTTCGGATACGGTCATTCATGAAGTCATTGCTGACCCCATCTTCTGTCGCAATCATAGGAGCTTCTAACGATGAGACCAAGCTCGGTGGAATGCTCGTAAAGAATATGATTAACGCCGGTTTCAAGGGAAAGCTTTACCCTGTCAACCCCAAGGGCGGGATGATCCAGGGCTACAAGGCGTACACGAACGTTACCGAGATCGGCGAGCCCGTCGACCTCGCAGTCATCGCGGTCAAGGCCGCATACGTCCCCGGCGAGATGGCCAACCTAGGCAAGGCCGGAATCAAGTATGCCACCATCCTGACCGCAGGATTCAAGGAGGACAGCCCCGCAGGAGCCGAGCTCGAGAAGAAGCTCAAGGAGGAGGCCAAGAAATACGGCGTCAGGTTCTTCGGACCCAACTGCTTCGGGAACATGAACCCCGGCGCAGGCGTCAACGCGACCTTCGCTCACCTTCTGCCCAAGCCCGGAAACATCACCATCTTCTCCCAGTCCGGAGCTGTCGGTTCCTCTATCATCGACTGGGCCTACCGCAACGATATCGGATTCGCCAACTTCATCACATTCGGAAACAAGGCGGACATCGACGAGGCCGACCTTATCGACGAGGTCTCCAACGACCCCAACACCAAGGTCATCGGAATGTACTGCGAAGGGATCTCCAACGGAGAGAAGTTCGTCAAGGCCATCGAGAACATGCCCGTCAAGAAGCCCATCGTGATCTTCAAGTCCGGAAGGACCCAGGCAGGATCCGCCGCGGCTTCCTCGCACACCGGTTCCCTCGCAGGATCCGATGCTGTCAACAACGTCATATTCAACAAGCTCAACATCCACAGGGCGTTCGACCTGGACGAGATGTTCGACGCGCTCAAGGTCTTCAGCAGCTACAGCTCGATGGACAAGGACGGAATCGGGATCATCACCAACGCCGGAGGACTCGGAGTCATGTCCGCCGACGCCACCTTCGAGGCGCCCTTCATCCACGCCGTCAAGTTCTCCGACGAGACCATCAAGGAGATCAGGGAGAGGGTCCCCAGCGTCGCCGGAGTCACCAACCCCATCGACGTCCGCGGAGACGCCAAGCCCGAGTACTTCAGAGAGGTCATCAGGATCCTGTACAAGGACCCCCAGGTGGGCGGACTCGTCATCATGGGTTCCCCTCTGGACACCGCCGACCTGGAATCGGTCGCCAAGATCCTCGTCGAGATGAAGGACGAGATCCCCGTCCCCGCAGTCGCCTGTTTCGCGGGCGGATACAAGTGCGGACGCGCCAGCGACATCCTCAGGGCAGGAGGATTCCCCTGCTTCGACACCCCCGACAGGGCTGTCAAGGCTCTCTCCTACCTCAGGAAGTACACGGTCCGCTCCGCCATGAAGCACGATCCCCTCCAAGTCCCCGCCATCTCCGGCAGGAAGCAGGCCGAGATCATCATCAACAAGGCCAGGGCGGAGGGAAGGGACTCCCTGTCCGAGTCCGAAGGAAAGCAGATCTTCGCCGCCTACGGCATCCCCACTCCCGGGGAGGGAACCGTCAGGAGCGTCGAGGAGGCAGCCTCACAGTGCGACCAGATCGGCTACCCCGTGGTCATGAAGGTCCTGTCCCCCGACATCAAGCACAAGACCGATGTGGGCGGAGTCGTCGTCGGAGTGAAGAACACCGAGGAGGCCAAGGCCGCATACACCAAGATCATGGAATCCTGCACCAAGAACGTGCCCGGAGCCAGGATCGACGGAGTCTCCGTCCAGCAGATGGTCTCCGGCCAGGAGGTAATCCTGTCCATGATCCGCGACGCCCAGTTCGGACCCGTCATCTCGTTCGGACTCGGAGGAATCTACGTCGAGATCCTGAGGGAGATCTCCCAGGCCCACGTCCCCATGACCGAGCAGCAGCTGGACGAGATGATCAAGACCACCAAGGCCTACAAGCTCATGTCCGGCGCCAGGGGGCTTCCCGAGGCGGATATCGAGGCCATGAAGGACACCATCAAGAGGATCGTCCTCATCGCCATCGAGAACCCCGAGATCCACGAGCTCGAGATCAACCCTGTCATCGTCGGCCTCAAGGGCAAGGGATGCTGGGCCGTCGACGCTCTCGTCACCCTGCTCAAGGAGTGAAGTCAAACCCCGGGGCTTCGGCCCCGCTTTATTTTTCTATCGGCTTCTGCCGTCATCTATTCTTTATACGATGTCCGGGACTCCCCCATCATGCTGACCGCGACCGAAGCCGAGGACATCCGCGACGAAGTCTGGGACCTGTACCAGGCCTCCTTCAGCGACGTCGAGAAGATCCCCCGGGAGAATCTCCAGCGCGCTATGGGGAGAGGGGCTTCGCTCGTGGAGTACCGCGACAACGGCAGGTTCGTGGGTTTCACGTTCTGCTTCTCGGACCGCGACATGTCCTTCCTGGTCTATTTCGCCACAGCGTCGAATCTGCGCGGCAGAGGCTACGGCTCCAGCATCTTGGAGCTGTTCCGTTCGATGAATCATGGGAAGAGGATCTTCCTGGTCACCGAACCATGCGACGAGAAGGCGTCGGACTACGACATGAGGGTCAGGCGCCAGGGGTTCTACAGAAGGAACGGATGCAAGGACACTGGTAAGACTATAGTTTCTGACGACGAGATCTTTGACACCATGCTCGTCCAGGGATACCTGTCCAACGATGAGATGGAGTCCCTGGTGGGGCTCTACGAGGACATCCACAACGGAAGAATCTGAATATCACCATAGTCTATCAAAAGAAGAAGGGAGCCGAGGCCCCCTCCGGTTTCAAGGGAACATGTCGTCGAGCATGACGCGGGCCAGCTCGTCGGTGTCCTTTATGTCGATGTAGTAGAAGTGGCCGTTCTCGTTCGGGCGGAGGAAGGTCCTTCCGCGGAACTCTCCCGTGTCGACCTCTGCCGTGCAGCGGATGAAGTCGTACTGTTCGGGATGGATTATCGCTTCAATCGCGTTAGCGTCGTACATGGCGACGTAGCCTTCGCCGGCGGCGTCGTCCCTGTATCCGTCGAAGACCTTCTCCAGCATCTCTCCGAACTCGGTCCCGCGGCTGCGGTCGAGGATGTCCTTCTGGGAGAGCCTGGCATCCCTTCCGAGATGCATCGGGACGAAGACCACCTCCACACCGGAGCGGATGACAGCATCCAGGGCTTCGGGGTCGCAGTAGGCGTTGAACTCCGCGTATTCGGTGATGTTCCCGGTCCCGTCGACGGAGGCTATCATCGCATAGATGCGAGAGATCCTCTCTTTCGCGTCGGGATGCCTGGAGAACAGCGTGGCGATGTTCGTCAGAGGGCCCAGCGTCATGATGATGGCAGGATCCTCGACCGTCCTCAGCACCGAATATATGGATTCCACGGCGTCTTCCGAGTCCAGCCTGTATCCGTGCTCGGGGATGACGTACTTCCCTATGCCGCTGGCTCCGTGCACGTGGGACGCGTCCGTGGCCGCTCTGGACAGGGGGCTTCCGCTTCCTTTCGCGACGGGGATGTCCCCGTAGTACTTCTTGGTCAGATAGAGGGCGTTGGCTGTGGTCTTCTCGATGCTCACGTTGCCTGCGACGGTGCAGACGAGGCGAAGGTCGTACTCGGAGCTCTCGAACGCTATCTTCAACGCCAGGGTGTCGTCCACTCCTGGATCGGCGTCTATTATCAGAGGGGTCTTTCGAGACATGTAGACCTTGTTCAGCCTGTCGACGAACTCGCTCTTCTTCGCCTTGGAGACGACGGACACGTTGCACTTCCCGATCTTGGGCATCGAATCGTAGGTAAATCCTTCCTTGTAGAAGATGACCATGCCGTACGTCTCTCCGGGCTCCGTGATGCAGCTTCCGTAGCACTGGGTGGTCTCCTCCACGAAGTCCGGCCACACCAGGCATCCCATGGCCACGGCGTCGGGCAGGTCCACCGCGGGGATCCCGTTGCCCTTCTTGAACTCCAGGAGCTTTCTGGTGGCGGTGGCTATGAAGCGCTGGATCTCGCTCCCCTTGCTCATCTCCGCCAGCTTGGCCTCGTCGGTCCAGGTGGGCTCGTCGTCCATGTCTAGGCCGATGACGGTCACCGGGACGCCCAACTCAAGCATGACCTTGTACGCCGGCGCGTCCTTGTAGACGTTGAACTCGGCGACTGGAGTGGCGTTACCGGGACCGAATCCGGCGGTCCCCATGGACCAGATGCGCTTGACCTTCTTCATGGTCTCTCTGTCCTTCTGGATGGCGAGGGCGATGTTTGTGACCGGCCCCAAGGCCATAATCTCGATCTCCCCGGGGTTCGCCTTTATCGTGTCGAGGATGAAGTCGATGGCGTTCTTCTCCTGGGGCTTCCCCTTAGGGTGTATTATGTCGGCTTCGCCCATCCCGTCCTTTCCGTAGACGCTGAAGCATTCCTTCTCCTCTCCGGACAGAGGGGTCGTGGCGCCGAGGTAGACCGGGGCGTCGGAGCCTGCGAGCTCCAGCGCGGCCATGCAGTTCTTCGCGGCCTGGTCCAGGCTGACGTTCCCTGCGGCCACAGTCACTCCGAGGATCTCGACGGTGTCGCTTTTGGCTGCGAGGATGATCGCGGCCGCGTCATCTCCTGCGGTGTCGCTGTCTATGATTATCTTGTGCTTCTCTGTCATGGGTGTCGCACCTTGCGGTTGGAATCTTCATTATATGTCTTATAACTATCAATCTTGATTCGGAGATGTTGCGTGCGCCCACAGATTCCGTTGTGCAGGCCCATGGGCAAGAAGAGTTTCGTACAAGGTTCGGAGTCGGTAGCAGAGAAGCCTTCCTCCAAGGATGCCTGACGACACATTCGTCCGAAATAGGTTTAAGACAGTGGCTCCAATCGGGTCTTATGACATCCGAACTCGTATTCGTCGGGCTGGGCCTCAGCGGGACCGACGGAATGACCGTCAAGGCGCTCAACGCCCTGAAGGAATGCGAAATCATCTATGCCGAATTCTACACCTCCACCCTCATAGGCACCTCTCCCGAAGACCTGGAGAAGGTCATCGGGAAGAAGATCAAGGTCCTTTACAGGGCTCAGGTCGAGGAGTGCGACGACATCATCAAGGATGCCATGGAGCACAGGGTCGCCTTCATCACCGCAGGTGACACGATGCTCGCGACCACCCATGTCGATCTCAGGATCCAGGCCGCCGAAGCCGGGATCCCGGTGAGGGTCTACCACGGCGTCTCCATCTTCTCCGGATGCCCCACTTCTCTCGGCCTTCAGCCGTACAAGTTCGGAAGGACGGTCACCCTGCCCTTCCTCGAGCCCAACTATCATCCTAAGTCTCCTTACGACCACATCATGGAGAACAAGTCCCGCGGCCTCCACACCATGATCCTTCTCGACATCCGCGCCGACGAGCTCAGGTACATGACCGCCCATCAGGCCATCGAGTGGCTCCTCGAAGGCGAGAAGAAGTGGGGGGAGGGGCTCGTCACCGACAAGACCCTTCTCTGCGTAGCATCCAAGGTGGGCTCTCCCGAAGAGAGGATCTTCGCCGGATACCCCCAGGACCTCATGAAGATGGACCTAGGAGAGCCTCTGCAGACGCTCGTCCTCCCTGGAAACCTGCATTTCATGGAAGCATTCGCATTGGTCAGATTCGCCAACGCTCCCGAGGAGATAATCGAGGATGAATGACCAAATGTATGTTGGATGATACTGGTAACAAAATTCCTAATTATAGGTTTCACTATCCATCCAATACCACTGGATAGTGATTCCTATGGATAAGAAAAATCTCGCAATTCTGACTGTCGTAGCCGTTGCGATAATCGTTATCCTTGCAGCTCTCTTCCTCTACGGGAACAATGGCTCCAAGGACAAAGACGATCAGGGCGACGACACTCCTGTCGTGCCGAAGTACGACTACTATGTCTACCTCGACGGCATGGGGGACATCAACGGATGGTACACCTCCAAAGCCACCAATCCTGTCGAAGGATTCACCAACGCTCTCGACGAGGGCGGAGTCGGATACGTCATCAAAGACGGTTACATAAAGGAGATCGCTGGAAACACCGGAGACAGAACCGCAAAGACCGGATTCGGCGTGTTCTTCTACGCCTCCAAGAGCTTGGAGTACAAGACCGCCGACTACTTCGCATCCTTCGCCGCGGTAGACGACGTCCCCGGAAACATAATCTATGTCTCTTTCGGAGGCTACACGCTCGACGAGAACATGAACGCCGTCTACGCTGTGAACCCCACCGTCAACAAGACCCTCATGACCACCGGTCCCTTCGCAGAGGGAGCCAGCTACGCTCCTCTGCCCTACAGCGGAACCACCTGGTTCTACCTCGACGGAATGGGAGAGATCAACGGATGGTACCACGGCGCCGGTGCGAGCACGATCGACTCCTTCAAGGACGCGATGGATGTGGCCGGAATCGCCTATTCCCTCAGCGATGCGGGATGGATCAACTACCTCGGCACCGAGGAGAGGACCGGAAGCGCTACCGAGGGCTTCGCAGTCTATCTCTACGCCTCCAACAGCGTCGGCAACGCATGGAAGTTCGGATACTTCAACGGTCCCGGACTCGCCGATGTCGTCAGCAACATCGTGTACATCTCCTTCGGAGGATACACCTACAACGCTGAGACCGGCGTCGTCACCTACGATGTGAACCCCTACGTCAACGATGCGAGCATCGTCGGCGGACCCTTCACGGTCAACGTGTGATAAAAACGCGGGGGACTCCCCGCACCTTACCTTCTCCTACCCTTTCATTTATCTAAACGCACCCTATCCAGGTGAGCATGGCCGTATGCATCCGCGTCCCCAAGCCTCAGGGAGAGGCAGTCAGGTCGAAGCTCATCTCCGAAGGGAAGCTCGACCTCGGCTCGAGGATCCGCTCCGACGGGGATTTCCTGCTGATACCTATAGTCGGGGGCTCCTACGAGGGCTTCGAGACCGTGGAGGCGGAGGTCGAGTCGCAGGAGCGGCATCCCACCGACTACAGGGAGATCGCGGAGGTTCCTGACGATCTGAAGGACATCCTCCCCTCGTCTTTCGACGTCGTCGGCGACGTGGCCATGATAAAGCTTCCCGAGGAGCTGCTTCCCTACAAGGAGAGCATCGGGAAGGCGTTGATCTCGGTGAACAGGAGCATCCGCACCGTGTTCCTCGATTCCGGTGTCAAAGGGGAGTTCAGGGTCCGCGACCTCGAGAGGATAGCGGGCGAAGGGCCTTCTGAGACCGTCCACAAGGAGTTCGGGGTCCGTCTGTGGACCGATCCAGCCAAGGTGTACTTCAACCCCAGGCTCTCGTCCGAGAGGTCCAGGATAGCCTCCCAGGTCAAGGACGGGGAGATCGTCATCGACATGTTCGCCGGCGTGGCTCCGTTCGGCACGGTCATCTGCAGGATGGCCAAGCCCGAGAAGGTGTACTCCATCGACCTCAATCCCGAGGCCGAGCGCTTCGCCCGCATCAACGCCGAGAAGAACCATGCGGACAGGCTGGTGCCCATGACCGGGGACTCTTCCAAGCTTATCTACACGCTCCCGATGGCGGACCGTGTGATCATGAACCTCCCGCAGATCGCGGACAGGTTCCTCCGTTACGCCATGGACAGGCTGAAGGTCGGCGGCGTCGCTCACATGTACAAGATCCTCGAGCGCGAGGCCTTCCCGGAGTTCTGCGAGAGCCTTGTGAAGGAGATGGCCGGCCTGGGTTTCGGGATCCGCATCGAGAGCTCCGAGCTCAAGACCTACTCCCCGACCATGAGCGTCTACTCTCTGGATATCGTCCGGGAGTCCCGACGTCGGCCACAGTTTCCAATAGTGGATGTTTATATACAATCAACACTCCGGAAATACAACGGAGAACAGTTATCTTTAAATACTAACATGTCAAATATCACATGTTGAGTCGTCACAGAAAATACGACGGACAACAACAAAAACACAGAGAGGTCGATATAAATGGTCACCATCATCACCGCAGCCATCGTCGCAGGACTCACCCTCGCAGCAGTCGTCGCAGTCACCTACGCAGCGTTCAGGGCTGACAACGCAAAGGGAGAGGCCGTAGAGCACTACTACCTCGGTCAGAACGGCGTTTCTTCCGAGTGAGTTCAAATTACAGTAAACAACCGGAGGAGCAATCATCCTCCGGCCTCCAATCTTTTCTTTTTCATTCTTCTTTCTTCATGTCTATCGTTATAGGCCCCTGCTTGGGGAAGATCCTCTTCGACAGCATGCCGCATTCCATCCATGCAGCCTGATACACCATTATGGGCGCCACGCAGATCATCGACATGTTCCCGCGGACCTCCTCCTTGTTTATGGTGCTGGTCTCGAAGTTCATTATGTCGTCCATCGTGATTGTCTTGAGGTTCTGCGAGAACCCTTCGATGGCCTGACAGTCCGATTCTATGTCGACGGCCATGGTCCCGTCGCCGTTGTCGGAGACGGTGACTCTGATCTTCTTGTCGCAGATGGTCATATCGGATTCGATCGTTGAAGGCATGAGCCTTGTGATGCACATCGTCCGGTATAAGATTAGCCAGTCCGAATCGGTCTGCGAATGGTGTTGGACAGAACAATTTAAATAGTGGATATAGGAATACACTTTATTGATAACTCATCAAAATAGATGAGCAGTTCAATAAACTCCTTTGTTTTCCTCCCTTGGGCCGGGGGCACCCGGACCCTCCTATCATTTCAGGTCCGATCCCCGTAAGTTCATTTCTTCACCGGTTCCAGCGTGACGCCGGTCTGGCCCTGGTAGTTACCGGACCTCTGGGCGTAGTCTTTGAGGGTTCCGGAGCTGAGCGTCTCGAACACCATCTGGCAGAACCTCTCCCCGATCGGGAGCTCCACCGGGTCGTCGGTGGCGTTGTACGCTCCGAGGGTGAGGGTGCCTTCGAATCCCGCGTCTATCTTGCCGAAGGCTCCGATGACTCCCCTCCTGATCCAGGTCGTCCTGAGCCAGAGCTGCGCGCAGACGTCGGAGGGCATCTTCACGCGCTCGATGGTGGAGACGTAGAACATCGTCCTCGGGGGGATGGTGACGGTTCCCTCCTTCTTGACCTCGGGGTCTCCTCTGACGGAGATCTCCGCGATGCGCAGGTCGTATCCGTTGGGGGTGAGGCTCCTGTCGTTGTAATCGCTGATTCCGAGGTAGCCCGCTTTCAGGCCGTCCAATATGTCCTTGTCCGAGAGAATTCCCATGGGTGGACGATGCATAGCGCGATAATAACGTTTAGTAAGAGCTGGTGGATTACCAAGCATGAGATTCCCTCCCTTCCTTTCGTCCTCAGGCAAGATAGGCGTCACCGCCCCCTCCTTCGGCGTGACCGATCCCACCGATATAGCCCGCTTCGCCAATGCGAAGAAGAGGCTGGCGGAGAGGGGCCACGAGGTTGTGGAGACCCCTGACGTATACAAAGCGGACGAAAAGGGCAGGAGCGCGCCCTCCTGGCAGCGCGTGGACGAGCTGCTCTCCCTCCTGAGGGACCCGGAAGTGCAGTACATCGTCTCGGCCAAGGGCGGCGACTATCAGATCGAGATGCTCCGCTTCATGGAATGGGACGTGCTCGAGAGGAATCCCAAGTGGATGCAGGGATACTCTGACAACACCGTCCTCCTGTTCAAGGCGACCGTGGAGCACGACATCGCCACGATCTACGGTGGCAACTTCGGCGACTACGGCATGGAGCCGTGGCACAGGAGCATCACGGAGAACCTGGAATTCGTCGAAGGGAAGAGGAAGGAGCAGGAATCGTTCCCGTTCCATGAGGAAGGCTTCGTCGACAGGGTCACCGGTCTTGAAGGGATGAGGGAGGAGGCCAAGACAGAATGGGCGTCTCCCAGCGGAGACGTCTCCTTCCAGGGAAGGCTCATCGGAGGATGCATGGACGTTCTGGACTGGTTCTACCGCAGGAGGACCGGGGATCCTTCGGAGTTCGTCTCCAAGTACAAGGGGGACGGGATCGTCTGGTACATGGAGACCTACGACATGGATTCCGCCCGCGTCTCCCGCATGCTGAAGGGCATGGCTGATGACGGGTGGTTCGAGGGTGCTGCAGGATTCGTGTTCGGGAGGCCTCTGTTCTTCAATGGCGACGATTACGTCTCGACGGTATGCGACGCCCTTTCCGGATTCGACGTGCCGAAGGTGTTCGGCGCCGATGTAGGACACAAGGCCCCTAGGATGACCTTTATAAACGGCGCTATGGCGAGATTCGATGTCTCTATGGGCAGATGTACGCTCTCTTACAGATATGATGCTTGAAAATCGCATCCAATTCGGGTAATCTATAAAAACTAGAATAATTCATGCCTCGACATGGATTGGGTCCTTCTAGGTATTCCCGTAGGCATCGTCTTGCTGTACTTCGGGTCGGATTGGCTTGTAAAGGGCGGCAAGGGCCTTGCCTTGCGTTTAGGGATTCCTCCGTTCGTCATCGGACTCACCATCCTCGCGTTCGGTTCTTCGGCTCCCGAGTGCATAACATCTATAGTGAGCACTCACAACCCCGGGATCATCATCGGTAACGTCATCGGAAGCAACATCGCCAACATCGGTCTTGCGATCGGAATCGCGGGAATCATCTCTCCTATGGCGGCGAAGTACTCGACCATGAGGTTCGAGCTCGCCGTCATGATGATCACCGCCCTCGCCCTTTTCGTTCTGGCGTTCATCGGCTATGCCGGAGTCATCGTGGGAATCATCTTCGTCGTCTCGCTGATCCTGTTCGTCTATGCCGTGTACCGCATGAAGAAGGACGACAAGGAAGGCCAGGAGGCTTATGTTGCAGAGGTCGAGGAGGACGAGAAACCCCAGAGCTATCCCATACTCGTAGCTCTCGTCATCGCTGGGCTCGTCATGCTGTACTTCGGAGCCAGGTTCTTCGTCGATGGAGCCGTCGAGCTAGCCCACATCTTCGGATTATCCGAGCTTCTCATCGGTCTCATCGTCGTCGCTGTCGGAACCTCCCTGCCCGAGATCTGCATCAGCGTCATAGCCGCCCGTCGCGGCGAGAACGACATGGCTGTCGCGAACATCGTCGGAAGCAACATCTTCAACGTGCTGTTCGTCCTAGGAATCGGGGCCTGCCTCGTGGACGTTCCGATACCCGAGTCCACCATCTACTTCCACATGCCGATCATGCTCCTGTTGACCGCGGGAATGATCTGCGCTGCGAAGTACAAAAACAACATCTCCAGGCCCATGGCTGCCTGTTTCGTCGCGATCTACATCGTTTATGTGGCGATCATGCTCGCGATACCTTCTCTGACCCTTTGAGCGGCCGCGGTGTGGGGATCCCCTGCACCGCGACCCCCCGGGTCACCCTTTGTTGAAGACCACGAGGATCTCGCTCTTTCCTGGGATCCTCAGCCTGTAGACGTTATCCAGCATCCCTTCATATTGCCCGCTGGGGTCGTCCAGCTCCACGTTCTTGACTGTCATCCCATCCTCTTCCAGCTCGAGACAGTCGCATATCG
>JAEEGG010014927.1_pt1 | contig 16372 bp, 18 predicted proteins | sample 9134161 | NCBI WGS metagenome assembly JAEEGG01 (sample SAMN16246543, study PRJNA631951) | gut metagenome | biome: gut microbiome; feature: rumen; material: CR-attached | host: Bos | place: Iran: Karaj | collected 2018-10
GGCATTTGTGCACAAAAGGCTGATATGGCTGTCATCTATGAGAAAGTGAGTCAGGCAGACATGCTCGTCATTGCCTCGCCTGTCTATTTCTATGGCATCAGCGCTCAGTTGAAAGCCATTATCGACAGGTTTCACAATCCCATCCGTGACTCGTTCCCTATCAAGAAGATGGCATTGCTGCTCGTCGGTGCTGCCACGCTGCCAGAGTTGTTTGATGCCATTCTGACGGAGTATAACCTTTGTTTGAAGTTCTTTGACATGGAGGATGCGGGCAGGGTGCTCGTAAGAGGAATCAAGGACAAGGGGGATATCAAAAATACACATTATTTAGAAGATGCCTATCAGTTGGGCGCATCAATATGAAAATATGAATATGGAAACAAAAGAAATGATAATCAGATTAGAAACGCCAAAAGATTATCGTGAGGTAGAGAACCTTACACGTGAAGCATTCTGGAACGTATATCGTCCAGGATGTACGGAGCATTATGTGCTCAATCAATATAGAACAAATCCCGATTTCATCCCGGAGTTGGACTTCGTGATGGAGGAGGATGGCAAGATCATTGGTCATGTGATGTTCTCTCATGCAGAGATTATGCTTGACGATGGAACGCCCTACCCCTCTTGGACTTTCGGACCCATCAGCATTCATCCAGATTATAAGCGGAAAGGATATGGATTGAAACTGTTGCAATATGCATTGAGGAAGGCAAAGGAGATGGAAATCGGCTTATTACAGATGGAAGGCAATATCGAGTTCTATAAGCATGCAGGTTTCGACCTTGCCAGCAAGATGAAGATTCACTATCACGCAGAGCCGAGAGAGTCGGAAGTGCCCTATTTCCTTGCCCAAGAACTGATTCCTGGCTACTGGGGTAACCGTGAGGGAACTTATTGTCCTCCTAAGGGTTACTTTGTGGCAGATGAGAACCCAGAGACTTTCGAGGCTTACGAAGCAACTTTCCCGAAGAAAGAAAAGACATTACAAGAGGGACAACTGCCTCAGTTCTGCCAAAGTTGCGGCATGCCACTCACGAATAATGAAGACTGCGGGACGAATGCCGATGGCAGCACGAACTTCGACTACTGCAAATACTGCTATGCCGATGGCAAGTTCCTACAGGAATGTACGATGGACGAAATGATAGAGCATTGTACGCAGTTCTTGGATGAAGTCAACAAGAACATGCCTCAACCTATGACGGAGGAAGAGTACAAGCAGATGATACAAGGCTTCTTCCCAATGCTTAAGAGGTGGAAGAAATGAACATGTCAAAGTATTTTAAGTATGACATTAAGACCATTCACCATCAGCGATGCACCGATTATCCTCTCGTGGATTAAGGATCTGATTACATTCCGTAAATGGAGTGCAGACAGATACTCTGCTTATCCGCCCAAGCCTGACGAAATGGCAGCACAATATACAGCCGAAAATGTATTCCCCTTTACAGCCCTCGACGATGATGGCAAGATTGTGGGACATATCATCCTTCGCTATCCTGACCCATCCAAAACTGTGATCCGTTTCGGATTCGTGATTGTGGATGACCAGCTTCGAGGCAAGGGTTATGGCAAACAGATGCTGCAATTGGCCATTAAGAAAGCGAAAGAAGAATTTGGTGTCAAGAAGATAACGCTCGGCGTTTTCGACAATAATCCGTCGGCTCTCCGTTGCTATGAATCTGTTGGTTTCAAAGTAATAGGTACAGATTCCTATCTGATTGACGGAGAAGAATGGACGGGAAAAGAAATGAATAGGTAAACACAAAAAGAAATTTGGAAACAGAAAGAATTCTATTACGCCCTTGGCTGGAGAGTGATGCCGAGACGCTGTTTAAATACGCCAGTGACCCTGATGTGGGACCTCGTGCCGGATGGCCATCACATAAGTCTGTGGAGGAGAGTTTGAAGATTATCCGAACTGTCTTCAATGCAGAAGGGATGTGGGCAGTAATATGGAAAGAGTCTGGAGAGGCCATTGGTTGTGTAGGCTACCTCCCTGCATCCGCATCGAACCTGAAGATTGCCGAAGATCAAGCGGAGGTAGGTTATTGGATAGCCCGTCCATTTTGGGACAAAGGCATCTGTACGGAAGCACTTCAGATGGTCATCAACTATTGTTTCTATAAAAAGGGCTTCACAATGCTTTGGGGTGATTACTTCCCTTCAAACCCTGCATCTGGTCGCGTGATGGAAAAATGTGGTTTTGTTGATACTGGCAAGGAAACGCTATGCCCTACTTTAGAAGTCGGCTCAGACCGTCTAGTAAGAGTAATGAAATTGGAGAAAACGTTATGAAAATAGAACTTGCAACAAAACAGGATGTTCCTGCCATTCTCGACTTGCAGCGCAAGGCTTTTGGACCTCTGTGCGAGGAACTGGGTTGGAAGGATGCCCCACCTATGACCGAATTGTTGGAACATATCTATGAGGAATTCGCACGAGGTACGACATTGAAAGTACAAAACGACGAAGGACTTATCATCGGTTCCGTTAATGGCAACGTGACAGATGGCTCCCTATACATCGGTCGTCTGATGGTTCTGCCAGAATACCAGCAGCAAGGCATTGGAAAACAATTGTTCCGAGAGATCCAATCACGTCTTCCACACAATCGTGCATGGCTATGTACATGCCAGCAGGTGCGTCCTCCATACGAGTTCTATCTACGAGAGGGCTTCAAGCCATACAAGAGTGAAATTGTTGGTCCTGGATTGACTTGGATGTATATGGAAAAGAATAAATGATTTAAGTTTTGGATGTTTGATGCCGCAAGCGGCGAAGGAAAGAAAAATAGCCCAGAAGGGGCACTTGAACACTTCCGAAAGTTGAGTAATGAATAATTGAAGAAATGGAAACAATGAATAGAATGATTGCTTTCTGTGGACTGAATTGCGAGCAGTGCGACGCAAACATCGCCACGAAGAATGATGATCAGGCATTGCGTGAAAAGACTGCTAAGCTTTGGGCAGAATTGAACCATGCGCCCATTCTGCCAGAGCACATCAACTGTGATGGTTGTCGTGTCAATGGAAGAAAGACTGTTTTCTGCGATAGCTTATGTGCTATCCGTCAATGTGCGTTGAAGAAAGGCGTAGAGACCTGTGGCGACTGTTCTGAGATGGAGGGCTGCCCTATTGTTGGAGCCATCCATGTTAATAATCCCGATGCTCGGAGGAATCTAATGAAATAAGCGTTGGAAGCAGTGCTCATCACTGCTTTTTCCAACGCTTCAAGTTAGGGTAGAACTGGAGAAGCATCTGCTTGTACTCCTCACGGCTCAGGTTCTGTCCCGTGTGCTTGTTGTATTCATCCACAAACTGCGAGCAGAATCCTGCCATCTCCTCCATCGTGCATTCGGTAGTGAACTTGCTATCTTGGTAGCAGTAGATGCAATACTCTTCACTCTTGCTTCCATCGGCATTGGTGCCGAGGACATTCTCTGTGAGCGGCATTCCGCAGCTCTGACAGAATCTGACTTTGTCGAAGTCCGTCACGACTCGGCCATCTTCGAGCGAGCTCGGATGGCTCTCGCTGCCCTGTCCTTTGATTGTTTGTTCCATCTTTATTTCGAATAGGTTGTTTGTAAAATCGTCCACAAAGGTACGCATTCTTTTTAAGATACGTGGAGTCTTTTCAGAAAAATGGGGCATTCCCTTGTTATTTCGAATGGTTAGATTTCATTCTTTCTAATTGTTCTGCGAGGGCATCGAGGTTGCTAGGGTCGGCATTGACATCGAGGACATTGCCTTCGCGGTCGATGAGACGGAAGTGGGGCCATGCGTGGACATTCAGGAATTCCTCGACGGCGTCTTGCTGCTTTTCAGGCAGGTTGTAGTGAACGATGTTGGGGCCTACAAGATTGTAGCGATTGATCACATTCATGTACGCATCTTCTTTGCTTCCGTTGGCAAGATATAGATAGACGAGGTCGTAGTCTTTCAGTCGTTCATATTCCTCTTTGCTGTGGGAGAGAACCTCCAGGCAGGGACTGCACCAAGTGCCCCAAATGTCAAGTAGGACGAGGTGTCCACGATAGGGTTCCGTCATTTTGCGGAGTATCTGTTCGCCATCGCTGATGCCCGCCACATCGTCGGATGACTTCAGGCTGGATGAGTTCGCAATGTCCTGTTGCTCATCAAGACGATATTTTTCGTTCTGCTGTTCCACCATAGCGAGCGCCACAGGCATTTGGACATGCTTCCTGACATAGCTCATAGCGAGTGCGTCGAGTGGTTCATTGTTGTGCTCTATCAGTTCCAGCAGCTTAGCAGTTAACGTGAATTCACGGACAGGCTGGTCGCATCCCAGGGAGTCAAGCACGTCCAGTCTCTCCATCATCTCAGAGATGTTAATCAGCGTTTTGGCAATCTTCTGCGGGTCTTCATTCACGGTGCAGCCTTCCTGCTCCAGACGCTTGACGATTTGATCCAAAAAGAATCTCCTTGATCTGGGTTCGTAGATATGAACATAACCCTCCATCAATGAAGCAAAATTCTCATAAAGGGTATAGGGTTTGATGGCTTTCTTCCAGAACTCACGTCCCACATAATCGAGGTATTCCTTTGGAAGCTGGTAGGGAGGATAGGTGAAGAACTGAGCCTGTATCATGTCGCGTCCCTGTTCGGTCTGATAATATCCCTTTTTGAAGTCGATGAACCGCTGGGAGAGGTTGGGATGCTCCTTCATCGCTTTCTCCAGACCAGCATCATTCACCTGACGCACGCTGTCAGCCACACCCCAGAACTTCATCGCATCGAGTGTGCCTAATGGTGTCTTATTGACGTAAGTACTGGTTTCGTTCATCTTGACAGCCAGCAGTTCGTTCTGCACCCTCACGTCGTCACCCATCCACAGCGTCTGTCCCGTCTTCCCATCATGGAGGAAATAGTATGTCTTTCCGGGTTCCATCACCGTTGCATATTCATCATCTTCGTTCCATTCGAGTATCACCTCCATACTGTTGAGCAAGGGCATCGTGATGGAGAACCGCCCTTGTGCATCCAGCGGCACATCAACATCCACCCATTCATTAATGATGATGTCATTATACCTAATCACCAGTTTACGACCTTCTCCTGATAGATTCCGGAACCACCCTGCAATGGTCACGCTGTCGTCTTCCCTGTAGCCATTATCAACAAAGCCTGTGCGCAAATCCTTGGTGGGAAAATCGGGTAAGGTGGCAGTGGTGATGGGGCTGCAGAGGAGTGGCTTCTGATTGCCGATGGTCATGCTGCGCTGTCCCTTCTTCTGCTTGCCAACCTTGATGGTGGTACCGTCGCTGATGCTGAGTGTGTAACTGTCCTTCGCTTCTGTCTGGGCAACGATGTCCCACACCAGATTGTCATAGATGACTTGTTTTTCTGTGATGCCGATGAGCCAGTCGCCCGTTTTGTCGTTGCGCCAATAGGTGTCTGCCAGTCCGTTTTCTGCATCTTGTGCCAGTCCTGCCACAGCAACAAGGGCAAGGAACAGCGTCGTAAAGAATTTCTTGTTCATATTTGGTTTTGTTCGATTGTTTCTGTCCTTTATACGCTCATAGTGATGAAAACTTAAGTTCAAATTCTCACTTTTTTTCAAAATGTAGAACAAAGGTATGAATTCTTCTCAAAAACATAGGCAAGATGCTATGGAAAAGTGTGGATTTCCCCCAAAATCTGTACCTTTGCAGTCAGAATCACAATTCTGTCAATATGAAGAAGGAGATACACCCCCAAGAGACGAGCAGGGCGAAAGCATTCCAGATGTGGATGTCGTCGCCCCAGCCGATGGTGACATTGGTGAAGACGTTGGACGTGAACCGACTCGTGAAAGTGAATAAGCGCACAGGCATTTTCGTTATCATCGTGCTCTACAGCCTTCGTGCCTTGGTGGGAGGCTGGGCTTGTGTGGTGGATTTTAGATGGCTGCAATTTATTTCATCTATCATCCCGGCTTTTATTGCATGGTGCTACTGGCCAGGAGTAAAAACAAAACAAATATGAATAAAATGATTGCTTGCTGTGGCATCAACTGCAAGACCTGTGAGGCTCGCATCGCCACGATGAAAAACGACGACAAAATGCGCGTCGAGGTTGCTAAAAAATGGTGCGAAATGAATCACACCGACCAGATTACGCCTGAGAGCATTAATTGTACGGGTTGCCGTGTGGAAGGTGTCAAGTTCTATTTCTGTAGCCACATGTGCGAGGTACATAAATGTGTAGCCGCCAAGGGTTACGAGACCTGTGGCGAGTGCCCCGACAAGAACTCGTGCAAGAAGGTTGGCGCCATTTGGGAGAACTGTGCAGAGGCGAAGGAAAATTTGGAAGCTATGTGTTATAGAGAAGAAGCCATCGAATGTGTAAAAGATCATGTTCTCCAGATACATAAGCAAATATATGCCAAGTATGAAGGGGATTTTGACAGGATCTATACGGAAGGATACAACAGCAAGTCCTATACGGGTAGGGTGATTGAGCCAGGAAAGGTTTATGAGCTGAGTTATCTGGAGTGTTCGTGCCCAAAAGTTAAATGTGGGCTGAGAAACCATCCGCAGCAATGTGAGTGTTCGCGGCAGAGCATTCTATATATCTTGTCGCAACTTGAGCCGGACAGCCAATTCGATGTTCGGATTGAGAATACGATTCTCAGGGGAAGCGACCGCTGTACATTCAGAATAACAATACTTTGAACGAGGCATTCGAGTTAGGAGAAAGTATATGATGACACTTCGACCATTCAATTCTAAAGATGCTCCGGCCATACTGAGTTGGTGCAAGGACAAGCATGCCTTCCGGCTTTGGAGTGCTGACAGGTATAAGGATTATCCTGCTCAGCCTTCGGATATGATAGCACAATATGAAGGCGACAATCTCTTCCCAATGACAATGGTTGATGGAGAAGAGATCGTCGGACACATTTTGCTGCGCTATCCGAGTGCAGGTAAATCCATCATCCGTTTCGGCTTCATCATTGTTGATGACACAAAGCGAGGCATGGGATATGGCAGGCGACTTCTCCAGCTTGCCATCGATCATGCATGTAATCAGATGGGCGTAAAGACCATTACTCTGGGAGTATTTGCGGATAACCCTTCTGCCCTTAAATGCTATCAGTCAGTAGGTTTCAAGATTACGGGTGAAGATTCCTACATGATTGATGGCGAGAAATGGAAAGGATATGAGATGGAGTATGTCAACTATAATCATAAAAACGATGAAACAGGAAATCAATCCCAAGGACACGAATAGAGCCATCGCCTTTGAGCTGTGGATGAAGTCGCCCATGCCGATGGTGACGCTCACGAAGACCTTCGATGTGACGAGGCTCTGCAAGGTGAGCCGACGGCGCGGCATGAAATTCAATATGCTGCTGTGCTGGTGCATTGGCAAGGCAGCATCAAAGATTGAGGAGTTTTACATGTTGCCACAAAATGGGAAGCTGTACAAATATGACCGTATGGCCATCAACGTGATAGCAGATAACGTCAAGGGGGGACTCAGTTTCTGCGACGTGGCAGTCAGCGACGATCTGGAGACTTTTAATGCCAACTACACGCATCTGACAAAGACCATCAGCGAAACCTGTCAGGACATCCTCGACGATGAGGCCGTCATCGTAGGCACATCAGCCGTCACAGGCACAGAACTCGATAGCATCGTCAATCAGTACAGCGGCATCTACAACAACCCCTTTCTGGCCTGGGGCCGTTACCGCAAGGGCTGGCTGAAGACCACCTTGCCCATCTCCTTCCAGTTCCACCATGCCCAGATGGACGGCAGGCAGGCCGCCCGGTTCCTGGAAGAACTGCAAAAGGTGATCAATCAAAGTAATTAGGTTTGCGCTTGCGCGCCTCTTCCAAACTGACCATGCTGGACTCCCCTGCTCCCTTTTCGGAACGGAGTTCAGCATATTTCTTGTCCAATTCATCGGTCAGTTCGGCTCTCGTGTCGGGATTGAGCAGACGTGCGCTGGCGATGACATTCTGCGAGGCATCCTTCATCCAGAGCACAGGACCATGATAGACGGGCGCAATCTTGAGGGCCGTGTGGAGTTCGCTCGTTGTCGCACCACCAATCATGATGGGGATGTCGGCACCACGTTCCTCGAGCGCACGAGCCACGTTCACCATCTCCTCCAACGAAGGGGTGATCAGGCCAGAAAGCCCGATGATATCGACCTTCTCCTCGATGGCTCTATCGACAATCGTTTCTGTGGGCACCATCACGCCCAAGTCGATGATGTCGTAGTTGTTGCAGGCGAGAATCACGCTCACGATGTTCTTGCCGATGTCATGCACATCGCCCTTGACGGTGGCGAGCAGCACCTTCCCCGCCTTCTGCGCTTCCTCCGAACGACTTGCCTCGATGAGCGGTTGCAGGATGCTCACGGCCTTCTTCATCGTTCGTGCCGTCTTCACCACTTGGGGCAGGAACATCTTGCCGCTGCCGAAGAGCTCGCCCACGGTGTTCATGGCATCCATCAGCGGTCCCTCGATAATCTTCACAGGGTTGTCGTATTGTTGGGCGGCTTCGTCAAGGTCTGCCTCCAGATAGTCTCCGATGCCCTTCACGAGCGCGTGCTTCAGTCGCTCTTCAAGGGTGCCGTTTCGCCAATCGTCAGCACTGCTCTTAGGTAAGACGCCGCCGTTCTTGAGGGCTTCCTTCTCAGCATCCTTCTCAGCCTTGATGCGAGCAGCAATCTCAATCAGGTTTTCTGTCGCTTCAGGGTTACGGTTGAGCAGCACATCATCGATGGCTGTCAGCACGTCATCGGGGATGTCGCTGTAGAGCACCTGCGTGGCAGGATTGACAATGCCCATGTCCTGACCTACCGCAATGGTGTGGTAGAGGAACACGGCATGCATCGCCTCACGGATGTAGTTGTTGCCTCGGAAAGAGAAGGACAGGTTGCTGATACCGCCCGACACATGTGCGCCATGCAGGTTTTTGCGAATCCATTCGGTGGCGCGGATGAAGTCCAATCCGTAGTTGTTGTGCTCCTCCATACCTGTGGCAACAGCCAGCACGTTGGGGTCGAAGATGATGTCCAGCGGATTGAAACCCACCTGATCCACCAGCAGACGATAGGCACGTTCACAGATTTCTATCTTGCGCTCAAACGTGGTGGCTTGTCCTTGTTCGTCAAATGCCATCACGACGGTTGCAGCACCCAGGCGTTTGATTTCACGGGCTTTCTCGAGGAACTTCTCTTCGCCTTCCTTCAACGAGATGCTGTTGACGATGCTCTTGCCCTGCACACATTTCAAGCCAGCCGTGATGACCTCCCAATCGCTGGAGTCAATCATCATCGGCACACGCGAGATGTCCGGGTCGCTCATCAGGAGGTTGAGGAACGTCACCATCTCCTGCTTGGCGTCCAAGAGTCCATCGTCCATGTTGATGTCGAGCACCAACGCCCCGTCTTCCACCTGCTTTCGTGCGATGGAAAGGGCTTCTTCATAGTTCTTTTCGTTGATGAGACGGAGAAATTTGCGTGAGCCAGCCACATTGCAACGCTCACCCACATTCACGAAGCGCCGTTCTGGGGTGAGTTCGAGCAGTTCGAGACCGCTCAGCCACATGTTCTGAGGCTTGTCGACAGGCACATGCGGCCTCTTCCCCTCCACCAAGGCGGGATAGAGTTCGATGAATTTCTCAGTCGTTCCACAGCAACCACCCAAGATGTTGACCAATCCCTCGTCCACATACTCCTTCACCTGTTCCGCCATCATGTCGGGCGTCTGGTCGTAGAGTCCCAAGGAATTGGGCAGTCCTGCATTCGGGTGTGCTGAGATATAATAAGGTGCTTTCTCTGCCAACACCTTCAAAAAAGGCTTGAGTTGGCGAGCACCAAATGAACAATTCAATCCGATGGAGAAGATGTCAGCATGTTGTACGCTGGCCAAGAACGCCTCCAAAGTTTGTCCAGAGAGGGTACGTCCAGCTGTGTCGCTCACCGTAATGGAAAGCATCAGCGGCACACGTCTTTTCTGCGATTCCATCGCCTTCTCTGCGGCATAAATGGCAGCTTTGGCATTCAGCGAATCGAAGATGGTCTCAATGAGCAAGGCATCAACCCCACCCTCCAACAAGGCTTCCATCTGCTCCACGTAGGCATCTACCAGTTCATCGTATGTCAGGCTTCTCAGGGCAGGGTTGTTCACATCGGGCGAAATGCTCAACGTCTTGTTCGTAGGACCCACATCGCCCAACACAAAACGCGGTTTCATCGGTGTTTTCGCCGTGTATTCATCAGCCAACTGGCGGGCAATCTTCGCACCTGCCAAGTTCATCTCACGGCAATAGTCCTCCACTTGATAATCAGCCATCGACACCCGTTGTGACGAGAACGTGCACGTCGTGATGAGGTCGGCACCCGCATCGAGATACTTCCGATGGATGTCGGCAATCACATCAGGACGGGTCAGACACAGGATGTCGTTATTGCCCTTCATCAATCCAGGCACATCCTTGAACTGCTCGCCTCTGAAATCTTCTTCCGTCAACCCATACTGCTGAATCATCGTGCCCATCGCACCGTCCAGCACCAGTATGCGTTCCTTGATGATATCTTTCATAAAACTAAAAGTTAAAAACTAAAAGTTAAAAGTGAAAGTATCTTTTGTCCAATGGTAACTTATACTTTTAACTTTTAGTTTTTAGTTTTTAACTTATAATGAATTCTTTTTAGCCCTATCTATCTCCCGCCTGTCTTCTTTCTCCTTCATGGTTTGTCGTTTGTCGTATTCCTTCTTACCTCGTGCCAACGCAATGTCCAGCTTTGCCAAGCCGTTCTCATTGATGTAGAGCAGCACCGGCACAATGGTAAAACCAGGTGCTTTCGTGTCGTTCTGGAGGTTGCGCAGTTCCTTCTTGTTGAGGAGCAACTTCCTTTCACGACGTTCCAAATGGTTGTTGTAGGAACCAGCCAGATACTGCGCCACATACATGTTCTTCACCCACAACTCTCCATTGATGAAATAGCAGTACGTGTCCACCAGACTCGCCTTGCCCGCACGGATGCTCTTGATTTCCGTACCTGTCAGGACAATGCCAGCCGTGAAGGTGTCGATCAACTCATACTCGAACGCCGCCCTCTTGTTCTTGATATTCACCTGCTGATTCTTCGCTATCTTATTCTTTGCCATAATTCAAACTTAACGCTAACCTCTAACCGCTAACCACTAACCGCTACACATATACTTCCAAGTTCTCCACAATCATCTTCGCCACAGCTGGGCTCACTTCCTCCTGATGCTCGTCCAAGAAGTCATCGCCCAACTCATTCAGTTCCTCCAGTTGTTCATACAGCGCCATGAAGTCCTCGTCGCTCATGTCCTGCGAAAGTTCCTCCTGATGCTTGTGGTATTCCGACTTCGCTGCATACAACAGTTTCGAGAAGTCCTTCATGATCTTCTCCTGACCTTCCACGCTTCCCCACTCTTTCTTCACCACCATCGGGAAAGGTCCTTCCAGCACGTAGGGTGCAAATCCGTTCAGGATCAGTTGGATGAATCCACCTTCCATCACCTCGTCCAGCACATAGCGATAGCACAGCACAGCATGTTGTTCTGCACTCAGCATCTCCATGTTTTCCGCTGTCAATGCACCACCAATAGCCGCCAGATAGCCGTCCGTCACCCATTGGATGAATCCGATACTATCCATCGTATTATACCTTTCCTGTGCTTGTTGCTTGTCCAAATGTACCATACGTATTTTCTTTTGGTGTGCAAAGGTAGTGAAAATTTTGATTAAGTGAGCGAAAAGAGATTGTAAATCTATCCCAAACGCGAAAAAATAGCACACTTATAAAATCACGTGTTACATTTAACAAAAACTTGCAACCCTTAAGGGTAACAAAATTATTCCTTAAGGGTTGCAAAATTTTCTGGGTAGTTAGGGAAAACTTTTTTCTTAGTTATCCAGTTGGTTTCTCTTCGCCTTACTACTATAGAAGAAAAGGAAGATGGCAAGGAGGATGATAAGAACAGTAACGATGTATGCCCAGATGTGGGTAACTCGTGAAGTGGCCGTAATGGTGTAATCGCCTGGGATAAGACGTTCACCTGTCAGTTGGTAATAAATGTTACCATCTCTGATGAGTCCCGTGCCAGGATTCCACACTGTGCCAGGCATCGTGAGCACGTAAGGAACATCGAAGCCGAAGACTTCAAACTGGGCTGTAAGCTTGTCGCTAAGCCCCTTGCCAAGAGGAGTCTCGTCGTTGAAGAAATCAGCGTAGGCGTCAGAATGGAAGAACTCTTTGTAACAGTCCTCAGCTTCAGCGTTCAATATATCATCATATTTACTGATGATGTAATGGTACAGAGAGTCGCGCAATGCTACGAAACGCTCCTTGCTGACGGGAGGATTGGTGATGGAATCGTAGTGCTCCACCATGTATTCAAAGGCTGACTGGTACAGATTGTCATTCGCCCATTGATCCACTTGGCTTTCTATCTTGTCGATTCGTTGTGCCACCTCTGCCCCAGTGAGTCCCTGCATCAGATTGGGCTGACCCGTGAACCAGTAACTGATGACGTCCTTGTCCGCATAGTTGGAAGTGGGAATCTTGAAGCTGTCTGCCACAGAGATGAAGGTCTCCGTGTAAGTGTATTCCGTGTAGAACCAGCGGAAACGCTTCTCCAGCGATGCCTCAGACTTGATGCGGTTGCCGTTCAGGTTCAGGGGAGTCATCTTGCACATATCCTCCACCGACCTGAAGCCGTGGGAGAACGTGGTGGTGACGGTATCGCCATCCACATCGGTATGTGAACCCATAAAGGCATCTGTGTTGAGGCATTCAGGCAATGGCTGCGCCCAAGCCACATTATTGCCTCCCCAGAGGGAATCACGCTCTTCCTCCGACATGACGGTGTGGTAAGAGACTTCACGTTCGCAACTGCCGTCTTCGTGAATGATAGTGTGCAACTGCACGTTGGGTTTGTCGCATGAAGCGATGAACGCCGCTGATGTCAAGAGCATCAGATATAAACTAATTTTTCGCATAGAGCATTCTTTTGATTTGAGTGTAACTAATTGGTTTTGGTTGACTTGCCTGCAAGCAGCGTGTGTACATTTGCTCGAGCGTGCTACTATGAGGGAAGTCGGCTGTATAAGCATAGGCATTTTGAGCCTCTGTCTTCACGGGTTGATTCACATAGACGAAAAGCCCTATCAGCAGAATGGCAGCCGCAGAAGTGATGGTGCGCAAAACCACAAGAATGGCATGTTGCTTCGTTTCTTTCTTAGGAAGGTCATCCTCTCTGTCTGGAAGATGCGACATGATATTTTCCACCATTTCATCGGGGTTTTCCAACATCGGCTGTTGACCTTTCAGCCTCTCCAGTATGTCATCCATTTGTGTCATATCCTAACTTTTTTAATTGTTCACGAATAGTTTGTCGAGCCACATACAGGTTGCTCTTCACCTGTTTGGCATCAAAGCCTGTAATCTCTTCCACTTCCTGTGACGAAAGTCCCTCCAGCTGCACCAGCGTAAACACCAGCTTCTGTTTCGTGCTGAGCCCGTCTGCCAACATCCTCACAATCGCCACCCACTCCTGGTTCTCCAACGTCCGTTGGGTGTCCACATCCAATGCAAACCTCATCAGCACCTTCTCATCTTCAGGCATCGGCACCGTCCTCCTCATGCTTTTCAATCGGTCCAGACACAGTCGAACGGCAATCGTATAGATCCAGGTGGTGAAGTTCTTTCCCACTTCATACTCACCCATGTTCTGCCACACCTTGATCATCGTCTCCTGCAACATGTCCTTCGCTTCCTCCTCGTCGCACAACATCTTTAGCGCCAACGAAAACACCATCCGCTGATACTTCTGCACCACCCAGCGAAAAGCTTCCTTCTCGCCTCGTTGGCACCTGGCCACTATGTCCGTCTCTATCTGAACCATTTTGATGTTGCTATTTGACCATTATACGATTGAAACATGGAAAAGTCAAATGAAAACTTTGCAAAATTAACACTTTTCTTTCAAACAACAAGGAAAATGCCTACCTTTGTGCCCCGATTAACAACCCAACAAGAAAGATTGACATGAATCCGATATTTTCAAAGCTCATTGCCAAAGCAACGGGCATCAGCGAACGACAAGTGCAGGGTACTGTAGGACTGCTGGAAGAGGGATGCACCATTCCCTTCATCAGCCGATACAGAAAGGAAGTGACGGGCACGCTCGACGAGGTGCAGGTGGCGAACATCAGCGACCAACTGGAGAAACTGAAGGAACTGGAGAAACGCAAAGAGACCATCCTGAAGACCATCGAGGAACAGGGTAAGCTGACACCTGAGCTGCAGACACGCATCGAAGGCTCATGGGATTCGACCGAACTGGAAGACATCTACCTGCCCTACAAGCCCAAGCGTAAGACCCGTGCAGAAGTGGCACGACAGAAGGGATTGGAACCATTGGCCACCTTCCTCATGCTGCAGAACCCCAATGCCGACATCGACAAGAAGGTGAAGGAGTTTATCAACGAGGAGAAAGGCGTGAAGACTGCCGAAGAAGCCATTCAGGGCGCACAGGACATCATCGCCGAACAGGTGAGCGAAAGCGAAGCGGCACGCAATATCGTGCGATTCAACTTCAAGAAGGATGCTGTCATCACCAGCAAACTGAAAAAGACCGCTGATGCTTCTTCTGAAAAGACGGGAGACACCACAGAGGCTGATGCAGCATCCAAATACAGAGACTACTTCGACTTCTCAGAAAAGCTTTCCAAATGCGCTTCCCATCGTCTGCTCGCCATGCGACGGGGTGAAGCCGAAGGATTCCTGCGCGTCAGCATCAGCGGCGACGACGAACGTTGCCTCGACCGACTCGACCAGCAGTTCCTGCGCAACTCCAGCCGAAGTGCCGAACTCGTGTGGGATGCCATCGAGGATGGTTACAAGCGTCTGCTCAAACCCAGCATCGAGACGGAATTCGCCAATCTATCGAAAGAACTCGCCGACAAGGAAGCCATCCGCATTTTCGTGAAGAACCTCGAACAGCTGCTCATGTCGCCACCTCTCGGACAGAAACGTGTGCTGGCGCTCGACCCAGGATTTCGAACGGGCTGCAAGGTCGTGTGCCTCGATGCCGAAGGAAATCTGTTGCACAACGAAGCCATCTACCCCCACCCTCCCAAGAATGAACGGCGTGCAGCAGCCGACAAGCTTTGGACGCTGACCAAGCAATACAAGATTGAAGCCATCTCCATCGGCAACGGTACCGCCAGTCGCGAAACGGAAGCGTTCGTGCGTTCCCTCGGTCTGCCCAAGGAGATCCAAATCTTTGTGGTGAGCGAAGATGGTGCCAGCATCTACTCTGCCTCGAAAGTGGCACGAGACGAATTCCCCGACTACGACGTGACCGTACGTGGCGCCGTCAGCATCGGTCGCCGACTCATGGATCCACTTGCCGAACTGGTGAAGATAGACCCCAGCTCCATCGGCGTGGGACAATACCAGAAGGATGTGGATCAGAAAGAGCTGAAACATTCGCTCGACCAGACCGTAGAGATGTGCGTGAACAAGGTGGGCGTCAACGTCAACACAGCCAGCAAGCACCTCCTCACCTACATCTCTGGACTCGGTCCCACCATCGCACAAAACATCGTGAGCTACAGAGCCGAGAACGGCGCCTTCGCCTCACGAAAAGACCTGCTGAAAGTGCCCAAACTGGGACCTAAAGCCTTCGAGCAGGCAGCCGGATTCCTGCGTGTGAACGGCAGCAAGCAACCGCTCGACAACAGCGCCGTCCATCCTGAGAGCTATCCCATCGTGGAGAAGATGGCAAAAGACCTGCATTGCACGGTCGCAGAACTCATGAGCAGCAAGGAACTGCGTGCAAAAATCGACATCAACCACTACGTGACCGATAAAGTCGGACTCCCCACCCTGCAAGACATCATGCAAGAGCTGGACAAGCCAGGACGTGACCCCCGACAGCAGCTCACCGTGTTCGAATTCTCCAAAGACGTCAAGGAACTCGAAGATGTGCAGGTAGGCATGGTGCTCCCAGGCATCATCACCAACATCACCCAATTCGGCTGCTTCGTCGATGTCGGTGTCCACACCAAAGGACTTGTCCACATCAGCGAACTCGCCGACCACTTCGTCAAAGACCCCTCAGAAGAAGTACAGCTCCACCAACACGTCAATGTACGCGTCATCGGCATAGACCTCCAACGTGGCCGCATGCAGCTCAGCATGAAAGGAATGGAATAAGAGTCCTGACATAACGATTCGTTCACCCAGCTTGTCTTCTTCATCCACATGGTCACGCAAGCACCCTCCCAAATTGGGAAGGTGCCCTTATCTACATAGTCATTGAGGCAGTGTCGCGATTCGCGACGGTGCCCTGAATCAGGGC
>JAEEGG010014930.1_pt1 | contig 16370 bp, 12 predicted proteins | sample 9134161 | NCBI WGS metagenome assembly JAEEGG01 (sample SAMN16246543, study PRJNA631951) | gut metagenome | biome: gut microbiome; feature: rumen; material: CR-attached | host: Bos | place: Iran: Karaj | collected 2018-10
CCGAACTTCTGTACGGGATCGGCTGGTTCATCGTTCACGCCTTCACCGGGCAACCCCTGTTCACTGACTGATGCTTCTTTTTTGCACCCTTTTTTAACCGGAAGTTTTTATGCTTTCGCGGCACGAAACAGTCTTTTTAACTTTTTTTGCGGTTTTTACAGCTCAATCCGAAAGATCGTGCGCACGCAAGCGTCAGCCGCGCACTGCCAAAGTGGAGGCTCCGCTTCCCCATTTTTCCGCATCTTGCGGGGTTTCGGCTTGATTTTACGGCTTTTTATGCTATCTTATTAGTTACAGTTCCACCCCAACTTTCACAAAAGGAAACATTTGCCATGAAATTCAAAATCGGCGACATCATCGCGATCATCTACTTCGCAGCCTTCGTCTGCCTCGTCTTCTTCTTCCCGCTGGACTACGGCCCCCACGGCAGCGCCGACCTGAGCAAGCTCGAAATCACCGGAAAGGTCGGCCTCTTCTGGTCCGGCTTCTCCACCGACGGCATCAAGGCGTTCGGACGCGTCGTCGGGCATTTCCCCTACATCTCCGGCTTCCTGAAGGTCGGCCTGCTCGCCACGCTCGGTGAAATGATCAAGGTGCGCGGCAAGACCGGCAGCTGGAAGACCCCCGATCTCCTCCTGAAGTTCCTCGTCTGGGGCGTGTACGGCATGCTCTTCACCATCGCCTTCGCGCTCTTCGGCAAGGGCATCGCCGCCGTCATGGGCACCCCGGTCTGGCCGCTCACGTTCGAAAACGAGACCGCGCAGCGCATCTGGCAGGCCTTCTCCACGTCCTTCTGGACCAACCTCATCTTCTGCTTCCCGATGATGCTCAGCCACGATTACTGGAACACCTGCATCGCCAGGAAGCGTTTCCTCGGCGGCGCCGAGTTCCTCGAGGGCATCGACAAGCACCTCTGGGGTTCCTATCTGCTGAAGACCATCGTCGTCTTCTGGATTCCGGCGCACACCATTACGTTCGCGCTCCCCGCGAACTACCAGGTCCTCATGAGCGCGTTCCTCAGCCTCGCCCTCGGATTCATCCTCACCATCAAGCCCAAAAAGAAAGCCGAATGACCGCGTTTTTCCGATTCCGGCTTTCCATTACCCCCACATAACAACACAACAAACTCAAACGAAAGGCATAACATCATGAAAAAGATGCTCTTCACCCTCACCGTCCTCGCCGCGGCCGCCGCTGCCATGACCTTCACCTCCTGCGAGAAGAAGGAAACCGCCGGCGAAAAGCTCGACAACGCGGTCGAAAACACCAACAAGGCCGCCGAGAAGTTCACCAAGAAGGCCGAAGACGCCGCTGCCGAGACCAACAAGGCCGTTGGCGACGCCATCAACGACACGTTCAAGAAGTAAGAGGTCCCGCCTCTCCCCGAATCGTTCGATTCGCCCCGGTCCCGCCATCGCGGAACCGGGGATTATCTTTTGTCAGGGAAATGCCAACAGGGCAAGACAACCAACTGAATATAAGGCGAGATACGGAGCGCTTGTTGGACGGGGGATGAATTCAAAGAAGGCAATCGTAGTCATCGCAAGGAAACTGATGCAGATGATTCGAACTGTTTGGCTTCAGGACAGGAAATACGTCAACCTTCTGACTGTATCCAAAATGAAGTAAAATTTCCTTCTTGTTCCTTAGTTCTGTTTTGCTGTAGATACAGATAATTGGTTTTGCAGTACGTCGTTTTAGTAGTGCTTGCCTTCAAAATAAGGTTTCCAGCACAGTTTACGAGTGCTGCTTTTGAACAGAACAGCAAAATGCGGGACAGGAGATTGAACAAGTTCAGCGAAGCCCGACTCCGACGAGCTCGACGGCCCATTCTCGTCGGGCTTTCTGAACGCCCCTGCCGCCGTCAATAACAGCATCCGATTTGTCCGTTTCAAACCGCACAAAAGAAACAAAAACTTTCACCAACACTGCCGACATACCCAATGCCGACAGACAGGAGATTATTGCCAATAATTGCAAAAAAGCTGAAAGTCTTTCAAAAAATCGACAATATCACGAAAAAGTGAGATTTCTCCCTTGACTTTTTCATAACAGCGTAGCCGCGCACTACATCGGCACCACTTGTGGTGTTATTTGTTTTCCTCGTAGAACTTGTTGATGCGCTCGGCGACGTCCATGTACTTGATATCGACGGCGTAGATCTGCTTGAAGCAGTCGAGGGCCTCTTTCTTCTTGCCCATGGTGTCGTAGGTGCAGCCGAGGTGGTACAGCGTGAACATCTTGTCGGCGTTCATGGTGGGCATGTCCTCGAGGGCGCGGTTGAACTGCTCGATCGCCATGTCGAACTGGTTCTTGGCGGCGAAGCAGCGGCCGAGGTAGACGATGGCGATCAGGCGGTGCTGCGGGTTGCGCTGGGCGATCTGGAACTGTTCCAGAGCTTCGTCGACCGCGCCGCCTTCCCAGAGGACTTCGGCGAATTCGAAGCGGATCTGGAGGTCGTTCGGGTACTTGAGGATACGGTCCTGATAACGCTCCATGCGGTAATCGTAGTTGGCCTTCTTCTCGGCGTCGATCTCCTCCTGCGGGCGGCCTTCCTTGATCATCTGTTCGACCTTGCGCTTGGAGATTTCGGTGTTGGCTTTTTCGATCGCCTTGTCGATGGCGGGGTCCAGCGTGCCCATCTTTTCGACGATCCAGTTGTAGGCCTCGATCGCCTTCTCGTATTCCGCAGCGCGGAGGTAGAGCTCGGCGAGGCGGCGGCGGGTGTCGATGGATTCGCTGCCTTCGGCGATCTCCTGTTCGTACTTGCCGATCATCTCGCGGATATCGTCCTCGGCGCGGATGATGCGGTCGCCCTGGTCCTTGTTGCCGGTGTTGAGGTTCTTCTTGAAGTCGGACTCTCCGCCCTGGCCCCACTTGCCCTTCTCCATGGAGGCGAGTGCGGCGGCTTCACGCAGGAGCGCGAGCTTTTCGAGGTCGCCGGGATACTTGTCGGCGAGCTTCTGGCAGATGGTGAGGTACTTGATGCCCTGTCCGTCGGCCTTGTAGTATTCGCCGAGCTTGACGATGTTGGCTTCGTTCTTGTCGTCCTTTTCCACGATGATCTCATAGGCTTCCACTGCGATGAACATGGCGCCGAGCTTTTCGGCGGCGCCCGCGAGCAGGGTGAGGGCCGCGGGATTGAAGAGGTTGCATGCGAGGGCTTCTTCCGCCTGGTCCATGGCTTCTTTCGGTTTCTTGGCCTTCAGCATGTTGCCTTTCGTGAGGAACTTGGCGGCCTTGACCATGGACAGCGCCTTCGCGACGGCGCCCATCTTCGTCGAGTATTCGCGCTCGCACTTGCGGAGTTTCTCGCGGGCGTCGAGGAATCCGGGATCGAACTGCACGATCTCCTTGAAGAGCGTGATCGCGTATTCCAGATTGTTCTGGTTCATGACTGTCAGCGCCTTGGTGTAGGCGGCCTTGGTTCCGGCAGGGACGTCTTTCAACGTCTTTTTGACGATGGCCATAAGTAAGAAACCTCCTCATGGGGTTGAAAAATGCGCTTTCGCGGTGTATAATATAGTATATAAAACTACAACCTGTTTGCGGGAAAATCAAGCCCGTTTCCCGTTTTTTTCAGTTATTTTTGGAGATTTCACCTTGTTCGAGCATGAAAACGATACGATCGCGGCGGTCTGCACCGGGACCGGCGGCGCTGTCAGCATCATCCGCATCTCCGGCCCGCGCGCGCTCGATATCGTGCGCTCCGTCTGGCGCGGAAAGCGCATGCCCGGCCCGGACTGCCCCCGCGTCATGCTGTACGGACGCCTTGTTTCCGGGAGCGAAGACGAAGCGGGAGCGGGCAAAGCGGGCGAACCTTCGCTGGCCGTGTTCATGCCCGGGCCGCGCAGTTTTACGGGCGAGGACGTGGCGGAAATCCACTGCCACGGCGGGAGCTTCGCGGCGAGACGCGCGCTCCGGCTGGCGCTCGGGGCGGGGGCGAGGCTGGCGCAGAACGGCGAATTCACGCGCCGGGCGTTCCTCAACGGCAAGCTTGACCTGACGCAGGCGGAAGGCGTGCTCGACCTTATCAACGCCGGCAGCGAACGCGCCGGGCTGCTCGCCGAACGCCAGCTCAACGGCGCGGTCGGCTCGCTCGTCCGGGAGATCCGCGCCGAAGTCGTCCATCTGCTCTCCGAATGCGAATCCCGCCTCGATTTCTCCGAAGAAGACCTCGACTGGATGCCGCCGGAAACGTTCTGCAAAAACGTGGCCGCCCTGCGGAAACACGCCGCCGAACTCGCCCTCACAGCACGCGCGGGCAACCTCATCCGCGACGGCGTGTCCCTCGTGATCGCCGGTCCTCCGAACGCCGGAAAATCCAGCCTGCTGAACCGCATGCTCGGCTACGACCGCGCGATCGTCACGCCCATCCCCGGCACCACCCGCGACACGCTCGAGGAATCCGTCTCCATCGGCGGCATCCGGTTCCGCGTGACCGACACCGCCGGGCTCCGCGAGGCGGAACAGGCCGACCCCGTCGAGGCGATGGGCATGGAGAGGTCGCAGCAGTCGCTCGGCGCCGCCGACATCGTGCTGTGGCTGCTGGACGCCTCCGCTCCGGCGGAAACGTTTCCCGCTCAATTCGATGCCATGCAGCGCGCACGGTCCGCTGTCCGCGGCAAGTTCATCCCCTGCTGGAACAAGATGGACGAGGCGGCGGTCACACCTGACAAGCTCGTGGAAAACGCGGACTCCGAACTTGTTTTCGAGCATATTTCCGCCCGCACAGGCGATGGCCTCGACCGGCTGTTCCGTCGCCTGGAGGAGACTGCGTGGGACGGCCTGCCCGCCGCCGCTCAGTCCGGCGCCGCCGCCGTCTCCGAACGCCACGCCGCCCTGCTCGAACAGGCCGCGAATCATCTCGACGCCGCTTCGGAAGATGCCGCGCGGGGTTCCTGGGAGCTCGCGGGAAGTTCGCTCCGAACGACAGCCGAACTCATCGGCTGCATCACGGGCGAGACGGCCACACCCGACATCCTCGACGAGATCTTCTCGCGTTTCTGCATCGGGAAATAAGCCGTTCCATCGCCCTGTTCAGTTTCATTTTGCCCGGATGACGTTAAACTAATGTTGTAACGTTCAGATTAACGGATAAAAGAACGGTGCGATTCGCTTTTTTTGCAAAACGCACTTGGTTTTTTGCCGGAACGGTGGTATAATAAAGCTGAAAACGAAACAGAACATTCCCCACCGAAAAGACAGCTTCATGCACCGCTTCCGCCCTCAGAAAAACATGAAATGGAATTCATTCTTCCTCCTCGCCGCGCTCGCGTTCTGCGCCGGCATCACCCTTCACGCCCAGGATAAACGCGAGTGGGGCAAATGGGACCGCTGGGGCGACCTCGGAAACGGCACGTACCTGAACCCGGTCATCCCCGCCGATTACAGCGACCTGGACTGCATCCGCGTCGGCGACGATTACTACGCCATCACTTCCACGTTCCAGTTCTCGCCCGGCATGACGATCATCCATTCCACCGACCTGGTGAACTGGCGCATCGTCGGCAACGCCGTGCCCGACCTGACGCAGATCGGCGAGGCGCTGAACTGGACGAAGATGGACCGTCCGGCGCGCGGCATCTGGGCGGGCACACTGCGCCACCACGACGGCCGGTTCTACCTCTTCTTCGGCACCCCGGACGAGGGGTACTTCATGACCAGCGCGCCGAAGCCGGAAGGGCCGTGGGAACCGCTCACGTGCCTGCTTGCCGAAAACGGCTGGGACGACTGCACCGTCATGTGGGACGACGATGGCACGGCGTGCTTCGTGGGCACATGCTTCAAGGACAATTACAAGACGTACATGTTCCCGATGACCCCGGACGGGAAGAAGATCGACCGCAGCAAGGGCGTGCTGCTGAACGAAGGCTGGGGCCGCGAGGCGAACAAGCTCATCAAGGTCGGCGACTGGTACTACCTTGTCTTCAGCGAGCACAAAAACGGCATCGGCCGCTACGTGATGGCGAAGCGCGCGAAAAAGATGCTCGGACCGTACGACGAGGAAAAACAGCTTGCTCACGCCAGCGCGGACGCCCACGAGCCCAATCAGGGCGGCATCGTGGAGGGCAGGGACGGCAAGTGGTATTTCCTGACGCACCACGGCGACGGCGACTGGAGCGGCCGCATCGTGAGCCTGCTGCCCGTGACCTGGATCGACGGCTGGCCCATCATCGGGAAAGTCCAGCCGGACGGCATGGGGAAAATGCAGTGGGAGGGCAAGATCCCGGTCGCCGAGGGCGAAAAGAATGTTTCCCTGGCGGATAAACCGTATCTTCAGACGAGCGACGATTTCGACCGGACGGACGGGAAGCTCAATCCCCAGTGGCAGTGGAACTATCAGCCGCGGAAGGAGTTCTTCTCCCTCACGGAACGCTCCGGCTTCCTTCGTCTGAAGGCGTTCCGGCCGCTGGAAAAGAACAAGCTGATGAAAGCCGGGAACACCCTCACGCAGCGCAGTTTCCGCAAGCCGTTCAACGAGGTCACGGTCAGGATGCACATCGCCACCCCGGAACAGAATGGTCTGAAAGCCGGTCTGTGTCATTTCTCGTCCGACCATTCCGCCATCGGCATCGTCGTGGAGAACGGCGCGGTCTACTTGGAAACTCGCCGGAACGACCGGGTCGAGCGCGGCCCGAAGGTGGCTCGGTACATTGTCGAGCGTCCCGCGAACAACGACCGAGTGAAAATGATCGTACAGCCGGTTTACATCTGGTTCCGTTCGACCTGGGGGCTGGACGGCGTGTCGCACTATTCCTACAGCCTCGACGGCGTGAACTACACGCCGTTCGGCGAGCCGTACCGCCTGCAATGGGGCAACTACCGCGGCGACCGCATCGGCATCTACACGTTCAACGACGACGCGGACGCCGGCTTCGTCGACGTCGACTACCTGCACTACCGCTAACACGGCAAGCCGTGCTGAAGCTGTGTTTGGCTTCGCTCAAACACGAAGGACAAGTCCTTTACCGCAGCAGTACACGACTTCGCTCCGGCACGCGCTTTTCAGCCAAGATAAGGTTGTGCCATCCGCGCCTCGCGGTCGAAGTAAACGGTCGAGTGCAAGCGAGCTTTCCGAGGAGCGAAGCGACCCCCGCGAAGCGTTCTTTTTTCTCGTTTGCGGGCAAACTATGCCTCATGTTTGTTCGTATTTCACAAAAAATAGGATGTCTTAGTGTTGACATTCATCTAATGGGGGTTATATTGTAGGTAAATCAATGTTTGTAACACACATCCATTCGCTCTGCGGGGCAAAGGAGAATAGGAGAAAGCATCAATCATGACAAAAGAAGAACTCGTGGAAATGCTCCGCAATGCAAAAAACCTTATCCTTACCGGTGCACCGGGAACAGGGAAAACACATTTCGCCAAACAAATCGCATACGCAATAACGGGAGACGATAATAATACCCCGGAAGAGGAGCGGCATTGGGCTTTTGTCCAGTTTCATCCGTCCTATGACTACACGGATTTTGTGGAAGGACTGCGTCCGACTCGTCCCGGTAAAAACGGTAACATAGGATTTGAGAGAAAAGACGGCATCTTCAAAGAATTCTGCAGGAAGGCATTGGCCTTTCAGGGCTTGTCAGAAGATGTTCCGGAGCAACAGGAAAGTCCGTCAGCGGACAGCAGTCTCGTTTCTTTTGAAGTCGCTTGGAATAAAATGATCGAATATTTGAAAAACAATCGTGCGCTTCATACAAAGACACTCAATGGAAAGAAGCCATTGAAAATAGAATTGAACGAAACAGGGACAGGTCTTGTTCATGGGGAAAAACGGGATAGGTATATCAATCGTGATCAACTCCTTAGTGTTTATCAAGGAAAACACGGGGTTCCACGTAAAGGTGGGGACAATTATCGCAAAGCCGTGATCAAGGAAATGAAAAAAACGTTTGGTCTCCAAGAATATAAAGCGAATAATACTACGACACAGGACACCAATCCATCTCCGACGAGGGTTTTTGTCTTTATCATCGACGAGATCAACCGAGGCGACATCGCAAAGATATTTGGCGAGCTTTTCTTCGCTATCGACCCGGACTATCGCGGCAAAAAGGGAGCAATCAAGACCCAGTATGCAAGCCTTTTCCAAGACGATAAAGAATTCCCAAACGGAATGTTCTACGTGCCGGAAAACGTCTATATCATCGGTACGATGAACGACATCGACCGGAATGTCGAGTGCATGGATTTCGCCATCCGCCGCCGTTTCACATGGGTCGAGATCAAGCCGGAAGACACGGTCACTATGTTGAACGATCCAGAGAAAGGCATTCCCGAATATAAGGGCAAGGCTCAAAAGTGCATGGATGCAATCAACAAGGCAATCAAGAAAATGCCCGGCCTCGGTTCCGCATATCAGCTTGGGGCGGCCTATTTCCTGAAGCTGAAGAATTACGGCGGCGACTTCGAACTGCTTTGGAAGAACCATATCGGACCGCTGCTGAAAGAATATCTCCGCGGAATGCCGGATGCAGAAGCGACCGTGAACAGCATGAAACAGAAATGGGACAGCGCACTTCGAGCCGAAGCCGCAGAAACTGCTGAAATCCCCGCCGCAGCTCAACCTGAAACAGAGCTGCAGCCGGAATCCGCTGAAAACCAGCCCGCCACCGAACAGCAATAAGTGCGCCCATGCCGGACAATCTCCCCGCTCAAACAGCAGACGAAGTCCGTGCCCGGACTGTGCAAATACCGGTTACGGACAATATTATTCCGCCCCGTGCCTATGACATTTCCAAGCATAAGCTTTCCGATGAGCAAATAGATTCCATCAAGCGGTTCTCCGGAGTAAAGCTGGAGACGCTGCAGGAGCGGTATCCCGGTCTGCTCGTGTTTCCGGACTGCCTGGGCGAGCACGATGACGACATAGAAAAAAGCGAACTGTTTCGTCTAAGCTGGGACGGAACCAAGTTGTTCACCGGAAATGTCGTCGGCTTTTTCGGCATTGGTTCCGTGCATTTCCAAATCCGCTCCCGTTTTGACATGGCTGAATCTCAGTTTTTCCTTCATCACATGCTGAGCCGGGTTTTCTGCGGGAGCATGCTCAATCTGCCGACGCATCCCGACAAGGAGCCGATCTGGGATTTCCTGATCTATCTTTTCCCGTTCGCCCTGAAACGGGCAGTCCGGCAGGGGCTTTTCCGAACCTACCGGACGTTTCACCGGAATGACGATCATCTTCGCGGAGCGATTGACATCCCGCGTCACATCCGCTGCAACATCCCGTTCAACGGGAAAGTCGCATACCGGACGCGAGAGTATTCCGGCAACAACCATCTCAACCACCTGATCCGGCACACGATCGAGGTTTTGCGCCGAAATCCGATTTGTTCCAGACTGCTGGTCGCTGACACTGATTTCCGGTCCGCCGTTCAAAGCATTGTCGAGCTTACGCCGGATTTCAATTCTCAGGACATTGCCAAAGTGATTGCGAAAAACCTCCGTCCCATTCGCCATCCTTTTTACACGGAATACACCCTTCTGCAGAGCATCTGCCTGAAAATCCTGCGTCACGAACGGATCACTTACGGCATGGCTGACGATGAGCTCAGCGGGATCGTTTTCAAGGCCGAGTGGCTCTGGGAGGAATACCTTGCCTCGGTTCTCGCCGACTCTCGCATCAAACACTCGCACAACATCTCCAGGCAGTCGCCGGAAAAGATCACGATATACGAAAGTGGAAAGGTTCAAGTCTATCCGGACTTTTTCTCCGACATAATAGTCATGGATGCGAAGTACAAACGTTCCGACGATGTCCAGCGTTATGACCGTTTCCAAATGATTGCGTACATTCACATCCGGCAAGCGGAATTGGGGCTTCTCTTATATCCCGACAACAACTCTCTTTCCGAAATGAAAATCGAATATGAGGATGGACAACGGGGAAAACTCAACGGCGACGGGTTCCTCGGCAGCATTTCCTTTGCCGTGCCAAAGGGCGCAGCCGATTTCCCAAAATTCCAGTCCGCCATTGAGGAATCCGAGGCGAAACTCAACGAGCTGATCGCGGGAATGCTTGATCCGGTCCCGTCTGCGAACTAGAAACGGGACCTCAATCCGGCAAATTCAGCAAAAAGAAACCGGGGTCGTCGTTCAGGGCGGCCCCGGTTTTTCAGTTTTCGGATGGTTGTTTCGGGTGCAGATGAGGTCCGGAGATGTCCTTTTCACTTGACCTTAACTGTTTTCGTACTCAAGCGAAGCTGAGAGCACAACTGCCGTGGAGGGCTTGCCTTCCTCAGACGAGCTTCAGGGCGTCGTCGAGGGCGCCGATGATGTCGTCGACGTTCTCGAGGCCGATGGAGAGGCGGATGAGCTCGGGCGGAAGCCCTGCCTTGATCTGGTCCTCTTCGCTCAACTGCGAATGCGTGGTGCTGGCGGGGTGGATGATGAGGCTCTTCGCGTCGCCGACGTTCGCGATGATCGTGAAGAGGGAGACGTTGTCGACGAGCTTCTGCGCCGCGGCCGCGCCGCCCTTCACGCCGAAGACCACCATGCCGTTCGCGCCGTTCGGGAGGTATTTCTGCGCGAGGGGCTGGAATCCGGGGTACTTGACCCACGCGGCCTTCGGGTGGTTCTTCAGGAAGTTCGCGACCGCGAGGCCGTTCTCGCTGTGGCGCGCGGTGCGGAGCGGGAGGGATTCGAGGCCCTGGAGGAAGATCCATGCGGCGTCCGGGGCGAGCGTCGGGCCCTGGTTGCGGAGGCCGACGGTGCGGAGGCGCAGGATGAACGCGAGCGGATTGTTCGGGCCGAGGTCGTGCGCGAAACGGAGGCCGTGGTAGCCGCGGTCGGGCTCGTTGTAGAGCGCGAACTTCGGGTCGGTCCAGTCGAAGTTGCCGGCGTCGACGACCGCGCCGCCGATGGCCGTGCCGTGTCCGCCGATCCACTTGGAGAGCGAGTGGATCACGATGTTCGCGCCGTGTTCGATGGGGCGGAGCAGCGTGGGCGGGGTGAACGTGGAGTCGACGATCAGCGGCAGGTGGTATTTCTGCGCGATCTTCGCATACGCCTCGATGTCGGCGATGTCGAGCCCGGGATTGCCGACGGTCTCGATGTAGATGGCGCGGGTGCGCTCGTTGATCGCGGCCTCGACGGCTTCGAAGTCGTTCACGGGCGTGAAGTTGACCTTGATGCCGCTCTGGGGCAGGATGGCGTCGAACTGCGTGTAGGTGCCGCCGTAGAGGTTGTTCGCGGCCACGATCTCGTCGCCCTGCCGCGCGATGTTCGTGATGGTGAAGTAGATCGCCGCGGTGCCGGAGGAGACCGCCAGGGCAGCCTTGCCGCCGTCGAGCGCCGCCAGACGCTGTTCGAGCACGTCTTCGGTCGGGTTCATGAGGCGGGCGTAGATGTTGCCGGTCTCGCGCAGGCCGAAGAGGTCGGCGCCGTGCTTGGAGTTGCGGAACGCATAAGCCGTGGTGCGGTAGACCGGGACGGCTCGGGAAAGCGTGGTCGGATCGGGAACCTGTCCGGCGTGGATGGCGAGGGTTTCGATGCGGTATTGTTTGTTGTCGGCCATGGTAGTGTCTCCTTATATCGACCTGCGGATGAGGTCGCGATTCGATGATTTCGGGTTCAGTTGTTCTTTTGAGAGGTACAAGTGGAGGAGCGGATGAAGGTTATTTGATCGGTCTCCGAATACATGATTTATTTGGTGGTGATTTGCTGCAAAAAACACCGCGGGAGCAATCCCCCCGCGAAAGGTTCGATGAACTAATATAGCACCGGAAACGCAAAAATCAAGCGAGATTGCCTATTATTTTGGTAGATTTTTTGTTTTCGCCTCAAAAAAACGCTTCGACGGAGTATCTGGCATCGGGGTTGCGGATTCTCGTACGGATGCCGAGTCTGCCGGATGGAGCCAGTTCTTTTCGCAGAGGAAGAGTCCCGCCTGCGTTTGCCTCTGCGGACGGCCGATTTTCGAGACCGGTATGCCGCAGGATGGATTCCTGAACATCAATGACGCCAAATGGCATAAACAGGAAAAGAACGCGGAAAAACAATCGAACAAAAAAGCTTTTTTTGCCCGTTGAGACTTGAAAAACATGATAGGACGGTTATTTTATAGGAAAAGGGATCGCACACGGCGGTCCCCGGCCTGAAGAGGCCAGAACTGTTCGTCAAGTATCTGATCAAGGTTCCCCAGCAAACAACATCGTGGATGGCTTATGAACACCAATCGCAATGAAGCAGTCAATACAACCGTAGTCACAGCCGGAGATCAGGCGTATTCGTGGGGGGTATTCCTTCTTGTCGCAAGCATGAGGCGGAATGGCATGCGGCATCCGGTCGTGGTCGGGGCCATGGATTGGACGGACCGGATGAAGAATCTTGTCCTGCCCTTGGGAAATGTTACGATCGTCGATCTTCCCAAAAGCCGTCAGTGCGTGGCCTGTCAGAAACCGACGATGATGGCGAGTGACGCGGTAAAGACCGATTGGTCGTGCTGGGTGGATTCCGATGGCCTTTTCGTGGGGGATTGCACGGAATGGCTTACCGGAAATGATGTTGATGAGGTCAGGATCAAACGATGCAATCCCCCGCCATCTGATTTTACGCCGGAGAATCTTTCGATATGGAAACATGACGTAGAACGTTTCTGGGGACACTCGCTCCCGGAAAGCCGTTATGCCACCAGGGTGCAGTCCGGCGTCATTCTGATTCATAAAAAATGGCATCCGTTTCTTGCGCGCTGGGCTGTTCAGATCAAGAATGTTCTTCCTTCGGATGTGGGAATCCTCATGAAACAGGGGACAGCATATCATCAGACGGATGAAAGTGTACTGAGCAGCCTTCTGTGTTTTGACACGGATGCCCCGAGAGTGTCGGAGGCCTACAAGTTCGACGGGCATACGGACAAGACGCGGTTTTACGCGCATTTCGGATACAATCCGAAACCCTGGCAAATGTGGAACACCTATGCATCCCGTTGGCGTGAAGAAACGTTTTTGACCGTCGAGTGGCTTGTTGAAAACGGTTTCGTGAAACGAAACGAGATCCCGCTTCCGTTACGCCGCAGCTGGTGGCCGTTCTATCGTTGTATCGCACCTGCCGCGCCTTGGGTATGGCGTGCGATAAAGCTGAAGCGGAAGCTATTCAAATCGTAATCATGCGAGCCGGACCGCCGCCGGAGATCGATCCGCCGATCCTCCATCCGGCCTGTCTTTCGGCATTTCGGAAAACGCTCCTTTTTGTCCGCAGAGGTTTCATCGCCGGCCCCTTTCTTTCCCTGGGCATCATGCCGGCGTGCCGGCCGTTGCATCAGTGCGTATTCAGGAGTCTTTCCAACAGTTCGTCCTGGCGTTTTAAGTAGGCTTCGCGGGAAAAGACCTTGGCGCGGTTCGCACAATGAACCCGTTGCTGTTCCCGGAACTCCGCATCGGTAAGAAGACGTGCCAGGATTCGCGCCGCCTCATCATTTGTATGATATGCCAGGGCCGGGGAATCAACGATTTCGGGTGTGCCGCCTTCGTCCGGCACGATCGCAATATTGCCCGTGTTCAGGTATTCGACGATGGATATGCCAAACGCTTCGATGCGTTCCGCATGTAGTGCATAGGAGCCCGACAGCAGGAATTCTGTTTTTTCGTCTCCATACAAGGCTCCGACGAATCTTAACCAGTCTCTTTCCTTCGCCATATCGTCGAGTTTCCGACCATAGGACGGGGTCTGGTCAAGGCGGCCCGCGACATGGAACTTGATGTCAAGTCCCGTGAGCTCGCGAGCCTTTTCGACGATGTCGATAAGAGATTCGATTCGTTTCTCCGGGATGATGCGTCCGATATAGACGACCTTCAGCGGATCGCGTTCGGCAGCGGTTGATCCCGCCTCCAGCAGAGTCGGCGGATAAAAAACATAGCTGTTGAACGGACCGTAGAAATTTTTCATGAAGTTTTCCACGAAATGGGAGTTGGGATAGATATGCTCGCGTTGATCGAGGATGATCCTCCGTTTCGAACGCATTCCGAGGAGCGGACGTATGATTGAGTCTGAAAGGAAACGTTTCATCCTGACGGACAATCCTGCCCGAACAGGGTTGGCGGGATTCAGAACATACGCGGTGAAAGCATCGTCGCCGAATGCGAGCATATTGATGAATTGGTGGGAAGGCATCCCGAAGTCCATGATGCTCGCGGTGGATATGCAGACATCCGCATTCCGGGCAAGCCGTTTCAGCTGCCGGAATCTGTAGAACGAGAGAAAAATGGTATGCTTCCGGGGGTCATAGTCCGGCGGAGTTACCTGCACGACATTTAATTTTGACAGGTCAATGCGGATGCCGCAAGCCTTGCACGAACGTTCCATATTGCATGTCTGGTCCACCGCCACGGTCAGGTTGCTTTTTTTCTGAAGCGCCTTAATGAGCGACAACGGAAGATAGTCCCCGCCCCCGAGAGCGAAACTGAAACTGTAGTACAGCAGAACATTCTTCATTATGCGTTCCTGATCGTTGTGATTCCTTATTTGCTGCAAAAAAGACCGGGCCGGAAAAAGCTCGGCCGAAATGAAATCCGAATCGTTTCTGAAAACGGCCGGACGGAGACCGTTATTCTTCCTTTTCGTCCTCCTCTTCCCATGCGACCAGAATGCGCGCGAGGGAGAAGGAAAGGATGCTGAGCACGCAGCATGCGACGGAAGCCGTCCAGAAGAATTTGGAGGGGATCCCGGAATCGATCAGATCGAGATAGATCAGCACCAGTGCCAACGGGAAGCCGACGGCGGCCAGGGTGATGGATATGATGTAAAGCGTGACTTTGACTTTTTTCATGTCGGAGAGTTCCTTCCGGGAAGGACGAAACGGCTGAATTGCTGTTCATTCTTTGTAATTACTATACCATGTATTCTCTATGATGTCAAGTCCGCACGGGAAATAAAATGGAAATGAGGTGGTTTTCCCCCCGCGGCCCCCTGCGGGATCGTCGGGCCGCGGCTTCGGAAAAAAGCCCCGGCATCGGTCCCGTCTGTTGCGGCGAAAGGCGCGGACGCGAAGCCGCACGGAAAAGCGGGCCCGCTTTTTTTCGCGAAAATGGGCAAAAAAAAACGTTTTCCAGTTGACTTTATGCGGACCCCGTGGTATAGTTCGATTACATTTTATTTTATTGACGGAAAAATGACGGGCCTATGACCTCGAATCCAGGCATGAACATGAACTCGGTGCTGCCGCTGAACGCGCGAACGGCGCGTATTGCCGCGGGCGGCGGCCTCGCCGTATGCGCACACGAGTTTCCGGCGAACAGCGCCGATGACGCATCTTGCACCCGTCCCGCTCTCCCTTCTGAACAGAAACCCAACACAACCATTCACCATAACTGACCCATTCCACAAGGAGAAAAACATGAGCAGTCAACTGACGATCGGACTTGATTTCGGTTCCGACAGCGTAAGAGCCGTGCTGGTCGACGTGGAGAACGGCGAAATCCTCGCCTCCTGCGTCCAGAACTATCCCCGCTGGAGCGAAGGCAAGTATTGCGACGCTCCGAACAACCAGTTCCGCCAGCACCCGCTGGATTACCTCGAAAGCCTCGAAGTCGTTGTCAAGGGCGTCATGCAGGGCATCGAGAAGGAACGCGTGATCGGCATCGGCGTCGACACCACCGGCTCCACCCCGTGCGCCGTGAACAGGGAAGGCATCCCGCTGTCCATGCTGCCGGAATTCGCCGACGATCCGAACGCCATGTTCATCCTCTGGAAGGACCACACCGCCATTTTCGAGGCGGACGAGATCAACGCCTACGCGAAGTCCCACGGCGGCCCGGACTACACCATGTACGAAGGCGGCATCTACTCCAGCGAATGGTTCTTCGCGAAGATCCTGCACACGCTCCGCATGAGCGAATCCGTCCGCAAAGCGGCGTTCAGCTGGGTCGAACACTGCGACTGGATCCCGGCCGAGCTCACCGGCAACATCGACCCGCTGACCATGGCACGCAGCCGCTGCGCCGCCGGCCACAAGGCCATGTGGCACGAGAGCTGGGGCGGACTTCCGCCGGAGGAATTCTTCGCCGGGCTCGACCCCATACTCGCCGGACTCCGCGACCGCCTGTTCAAGGACACCGTGACGGGCGACAAGCCCGCGGGCAAGCTCTCGCAGAAGTGGGCGGACCGTCTCGGCCTTACCACGAACGTCGTGGTCGCCGCGGGCGCGTTCGACTGCCATTTCGGCGCGGTCGGCGCGCAGATCCACGCCTACGACCTGGTGAAGGTCTGCGGCACCAGCACCTGCGACATCCTCGTGGCGCCCCAGGTCAATTCCTGCATCCCCGGCATCTGCGGCCAGGTGGACGGCTCCGTGATCCCCGGCATGATCGGCCTCGAAGCCGGCCAGTCCGCGTTCGGCGACGTCTACGCCTGGTTCAAGCGCCTCCTCT
>JAEEGG010014934.1_pt1 | contig 16368 bp, 5 predicted proteins | sample 9134161 | NCBI WGS metagenome assembly JAEEGG01 (sample SAMN16246543, study PRJNA631951) | gut metagenome | biome: gut microbiome; feature: rumen; material: CR-attached | host: Bos | place: Iran: Karaj | collected 2018-10
CATACAGAGCCTCGTCGGTGTAGGTCACATCACCATGGATCATATAGTAGATATCACCAGCTTCAACAATGACAATGCTGTTTCCGTTTGTATGCCCCTTGGCAGCGATGTAGTATACACCATCAGCTATCTTCTGGGATGCAGGGAAGTTCTTATATGGACCGTCTGTGAAGTCCACAGGCACTAAGTTAGGGAAGTTCTTAAGCTCGTCTGCGGCGCACTCCTCCCGGGCTGCATATATCTTGGCATTTGGGAAGTTCCGGAGCTCGCCGGTGTGGTCAGCATGCTTGTGGGTGATTAGTATCTTGGAGATCTGATCAGGCTTGTAGCCAGCCTCTTCCAAGGCGCTGACATAATCCTTCATTTTCTTGCCCATGTAAATAGCGGTCTTGTCATCTGGCACCTGACCGGGGAACTCCTTAGGCAGTCCTGTATCCACTAGAATGACTTCTTTACCAGTGTCAATCACATAGTTCTGTAGAGATGAGCGGTACTTCACAGCAGGGTCGAACTTCTCCACCCCATCCTCGCCTCCCAGGGCAAAGGGCTGGGTCATGAACCCGTTCTCATACAGTTTGACTGCCTTGATAATCATATTTTCCTCCTCGGTTTCTGAATACGGTATGTATTATAGCATAGGTTTGTTATTTCAGTACAACCCAATGGCCATTCTTTTTAGCCCCAACATGCTTTATTATACCCTGCTCTTGAAGCTTCTTCATATTCCTATTGATAGTTTCCCGAGCAAGTGAATACTGTTCTGCAATTTCTGTTTGAGAAATAAATTTATTATGATTTACTGCTTCAAGAATTATCTGCTGAGTATTTGTCAAATTTAATGTGACTTTATTGTGATTTTTATGTGCTTCATCTTTGTAGCGTATATGTGTAAATCGGTTTTTCAGTTCATTATGCTCACCTAAAAGATAATTGCGAAAAAAACGTTCCAGATATTCTAAATTAGTGTAGATGCCTTTCTGAACATTAGAATAATTTGCCCTGACCAATGAATTACGGAAATACCAACTATGCTTTTCAAAAGGCTCGTTACCAATCATAAAGCCAAGAGATCTAAGATACTTTATTGCAAAAACAGCTGTTGTCCGAGTGTTGCCTTCACCAAAAGGATGAACCTGCCATATATTTGCAACAAACTTGGCAAAATGGGTGACAACTTCTTCTTTGGAAAGCTTTGAATAATCAAATCTTTTTTCTGTATCAAGGTCATATTTCAATGTTTCTTCAATTAAATCAGCTGGGACATATATAACGGTGTCCCCGTCTAAAGCCCATTCTTTTTTTGTGATGTTATAATCTCGGAACTTACCTACCTTAATATTGGACAAAACTCCTTCAAACAGGCGTTTATGAATTGAAAGAAACTGGTTTATACTGAAACTGAAGGATTTTTCCTCAACAAGTTCAGTTATTCTAGAAGAAACCTTATCAGCTTCCTTCTCTTTTTTCTCTTCTTCAGTTCTTATTGTCTTTGATTCATAATAGCTGTCAATTAATTTCTTAGCTTCTTTGATGGTTATTTCACCCTCAATGTTGCGCCTTGCTATTTCATAGAGATACTTAGAAGGAGTAAGACCATCCACCTGCTGCAGACCAATACCGATAGACCAAGCTATACTCTTCTCCTTTTGATCTGGTTCCCCCACGCGGATGTATTGTTCAAAGTCCAGTTCTTTCATGCTTATATTATAGCATAGATTTGAGTTTTTGTCATATTTATTGTGACTTTTATGTGACTTTTTCTCCGAACTTTTTCAACTGTACGATATTTTCGTACAGTTGGTTACAGATTGTAGTCAACTGGTGACAATTTGTCACCGATTGAAACGTCCGATTATTTTTGACAGTTGGAAAAACATAATAATTTTCGATTATAATCGACAAATATTATAATAATTTCGGATTACACTCGGAAATTATTATGATTTATGGGGTTTTTGGATATTTTCAGTTGACTACAAATTGTAGTCAACCCGTGACATTTTGTCACGGGTTCAAATCCTTCAGTTGTCCGATAAAATCGGACAACTGGTTACAAATTTAAGAAGAGTATTTCCGCTTTTCTATGGCTTTTTGAGTAAGAAATTGCCACTTTTCCATGGGAATTTTAGCATTTTTTGCCGTTTTTCCACAAAAAAAACACCGCAGTTTACTGCGGTGCTATATACCCAGTCGGGCAAGGCGGATTCGAACCGCCGACCTCAACGTCCCGAACGTTGCGCGCTACCAACTGCGCTATTGCCCGTAAATGCCTAATAAGCATACCCATATTCAAGGATAAGGTCAACTCTATCTAATAATTATATATTTAATGGATATAAATATTTATTATCAATATTGTTAATCATACTGTATCCGATTCTGTAAATTGATTACATATTTCCCTTAACGATACTGTTTTTAGATTTTTAGAAAATAATTGCTGCAATAAATTCAATTTATCTTTTCTAAAAAGAAGAGCAGTTCCATTTTGTTTAGGAATTTCTACTCCATCTTCTAAACTACCTAAGTAATCAGTTTTCCAAGTAATCATTTTTGCAATAATTTCATTTTCAGAATCCAATGCATATAATCCATCAAATTTATTATTATTCAAGTGTAGATTTAGTTTTTGCATAATATATGGAGAGAGAAAAATTATTGAATGCGATTCCATATAATCATAAACTTTAATTTGAGAGATAATACCCATTTCCTCTGTTAGTTCATTATCAAAATAATGGTTAATATTAAAAGTATATTCACAAAGTGCATCCAAATATTCTTCAAAATATATGAAATAATTAGTCAAAATTACTTTTTTTTGTTTGAATTTTTCTCCAGATATTTGCTCATCAGAATATGAGAGGACACACCAAATATCATCAGAGTATTTCATAATATCAGAAGATATTTCTATCTTTTGTATTGTTTCATTATTACCATAAATTGGTAAAAAACTTGGGCGCTTATCGTTAGCTCCACAAGACATCAAAATATTCTGCAACAAGAATGGATGTAAAATATTTTCAAAATAATTAAAGAAGAAAGCTAATTGATTATTTCCATTGTTATTCAAAATTTCATATACTGCATTTGATACTGCTACATTGGGAATAACAACTTTTTCTGCTCGCAAATAAAAAGTATCATTATATTGTTTAGAGAGATCATCTCTTCGTATTTTAAATAAATTAAACAACCCATCAAATGAAAAACCATTTTTAAATAAGTAATCATATCTGATATTAATCTCAGGGAAAAACTTATCATCGTTTTCGTTACTTTGAAGAAGAATTTGTTCTGATATTTCTGGAAGTCTAATATTTAACTCACACAATTCATGTATAAGCAAGTTTTCATAGAAATAATCTCTAGGGAACTCCTTCATTAAACTTATTTTGAAATCATCTGTATAATAACTAGGTGATATCTCATCTTTAACAATCTGCAATAATATTGAACGATGCATTGGTAATAAAAGATAAATATGATTGCATAAGAAAGAAATTGAATTCAAAAATTCTTTAGGATGTTCTTTTGCCATATATGATAGGGCATAAATTGAAAAATGATTCTTTTCAATGCCAAGTCGATTAAATCTTGAAACTAGTAATAATATTACTCTTTCAGTTTTGGGAAGTTTTTCTATCTCTGCATATAGATCCATGTCAAAAGTATAGTCATTAGAAATAGGGAGTTTTTTCTTGGTAATGTTAAAAAGTAAATTAAATAATTTTGATACTTCGGTTTTTTCATAATCTAGACTTATAAGTGCAAGAATTAAATTACATGATTGCCAAAGTGGGTATTCTGAATGTAATATTTTAAATCCAAGTATTTCTTTAAATGCCCTTAAAGTTTCATTTTTATCAATTATATAGGCTGATTTCAAATATTTATATTCAGTCATAGTTTTTAAATAACCATCTGATTTATAAATAAAGTAACCAACTTTTAGGAAAATTTTTAGTTTATTATTGTCTATTAGATTCAAAACTGTTTCAATTTTGCATTTTGGGGAAAAACCTATACTCGTTAAGAAAGCAATTATTAATTCTTTTTGCGATTGAAAATCCAATGAAAGCAAGAATTGTATAAAAGCTTCTATATCTTCATCATATAATGTTTCATGTCTAAAAAATTCTATTGCATCATCTAACGATGTTGCAGAAAACCTTTCTTTATCAAGCATTGGAGATGAATAATTAGGAAGATGTCTTCCCTTTTCTTCTTTTTTGGGTATTTCAATGTTAAACACATCAAAGTACTTCTTCATAGTATCATCAGAAAAGTATGACGATTCACTATCCTTATTAACCTGAACAAAAGGTAGACATTTCGCCCATCTAAAACATACTCCTTGTAATATGTTGGATACCTTATCAAGAATAGACATCCCTTTTGATAAAATTTGTTCACTACAAAGCAGGGGGGCAGTCTGACACAAGAGAAACCATTCATCATTTGATAAAAGTGTATTTGTATTATCAAGGAAATATGATAAATATTCTTCAAAATAACCCATCGGGTGTATTTTACTTATGCCATCGGTAACAAGAAAAGCGAGTGCTGACTCAGTTGAGAGTTTACAAAGTTTTTCAAACCATTCCACAGGGCTATTTTTTGTATCTCTCCCATCAGTATGCATAATTATAGTTTTTGTCATTACATATAAATCGAATATTTGGGATTTTGATGTCAGTCCTGTATATTCAGTATACTCAATAAGGCAGTCTAAAACCTCATAAATACTAATATCTTTATGAAAACCATATCCTAACAATGCTTGAACCCCAAGTTTATAGTAATATTCAGAATCATGCTTTTTATTTTGTTTAAATAGGATAACTGAGTATCGAAAAAACAGATTGGCCAAATTGTGGTAATAACCCCTAAATGATGAATCTTGTATTTCCTTTTCAAGGGTTTCTAATTGGTAATCTTCTGGCAAATAATCAAGTATAAGATCAAAAAAATCCTCTTCGGTTAATGGCCCAGATTTAGAATTATCCAAACTTGTTGTCGTTTCAGTAACTTTATGTAATAAATCAAGACATTCTTTTAAAATATATTTGTCGCCATTGCATAATGTAAGCCCTTTTCTGTAAGAGATTTTTATATATGGTAGCTGCATATACAAATCACAAGTTCTTGGTGTCCCTTTAAACGGGGATAAATCTCTTACCAAATAAGAAAAGGCAGATATAATCTTTTCAGGCTGCCTATCTTGTGAGTTTTGGCGATTTATTAGAATTATATAAATAATCCAATTGCGGAACCAATTATAGTTTTGCAGGGATTTAATTGCTTCTTCAACATCTGGCTCTGAAGCATTTCTTGCGGCTTGTTCAATATTTTGAATAATATTAAACCAATCATTATTATAATGGATCTTTTCGCTTTTGATTAAGGCCTCAATAGATGACTTTAGAGATATGTTATTATTACAGTTATATAAGCTATTAAATTTGGGAACAAATACTAGCCAATCCTTTCCATAAACACAAATCCATCTTTCAACCATAAGAAAGGCTTGCCTGTAATATTCCTGATAATGATCATGCAAATATAATATGAAATCATCAAATGCTTCATACTGCTTCAAATATAGAAGCCTGATTACAACATCTTTTGCATATCTCAAATCAAAATTTCTTCCAAATTTACACAATTCCCAATGAACTTCTTCATTAGGGGAAAATGATTGTTCAACAAGAAAAGAAACAAATATATCAAAATTATTAATTTCATTGTTTTCTCGTTGAATGAAATGATAAATAGTTTCTGTTCCAACAGTAACCTTTGCTGCATCTAAATAGTTTATTATTATTTCATCCATTCCATCGAAATCATCTAGAATTGAAATGGTTTTTGACAATTCTGATAAAATTATATGGAATTTAAAATCTGTCGCATATGGCAAAGCCATTTTTTGATAATGGAAATTCTTTCTTATATCTGTGAATGAGCAAACATGATAAATACTGTTTTCTATAAAATCTATAGATACAGTATTAAGTATTTTATTATATTCGCCAATCTCATAATAAAACTTTAGTAAGCTAGCATATGTTTTTCGATTATCAAAAAAATCATATGATTCCAACCAAACAATTAGTGGATAATACACTTTTTTCTTAATATCAACCTTATTTTGCTCAAAAAGATTAAATATATAGCGCTTAAAACTTTCATGATAAACTGCAAAGCCATACGAAGATCTATATCTCAATATTGGCAACAAAAGAGACAAGTGTGTTTCTACAAGCGATCCAAGTCCTGTTATAATTCCTAGTTCTTCTTCTGAAAGTGAAAAATCAACTCCGCATAATGCTGCTACAACAGAAATATCTCCATCCAATTTTTCATAAAGATAATGATAATAGGATTTCAAATTAAAATCATATGCAGGAAGCGTTTCTAGCCAATCAAAGGATTCATTCCCTTTTATAGAAAATGCATGATCCAATAAATATTTACAGTAAAGTGCATTCCCATTACTTTTCTCATAAATTTCATGTGAAAGATACGCCCCATTAGATTCGTAGTCGTGAAGATTAATCTTCCTCATGTATGTTTTTACAAAATCCAGAGAAATAGGTGGTAAGTCAATATGACAAAAACCTTGCAATAGTTTTAAATCTTCAAGTGGCTGAGAAATCAAAAGCATATATAAGTTCGGATTTGACAAATCAAGCGTCTGTATCACACTAATTACATCTATTTCGCTCTCACTGGTAAAATAATTGTCTTTTGCATACAGTCTTCTTATATGATCAATCCCATCAACAATGATAACTGTCTTTTGTGAAATATGTTTTAAAAGAGAATTAATTTCTTCAATACTGGAAGCATATTTCTGCTCACTATATTGCTCAACTTCAGGGATTCTATTTACTATTTGTTCTTTCAAACTTCCAAGAAAAGTATTAACTTTTACTCGTTTTAAAAATTCTTTATCTTCTAGAGATGTGTAACAATAATGTTTTAAAACCACATATTTCTCATTATGTAAATACTCTTCAAATGAATCAATAAACCATGACTTTCCAGCACCAGGTTCTGCAGTAACAACTATATGCTTGTTCTTATCAAGATTATTTTTAACAAACTGAATTCTTTCTGGAATATCTACGTAAAGTGTCTTGTCGATTGGAAATACTTCATCGATGCCACCAAAATTCAGTTTAATGCCGCATTTTTGAGCAATCTCTCTAGCTGTTACGTTCATCTCCTTTTCTTGCGACCGATAGTCTTCAGCCAGTCTTCTTAAGTCATTACAAACTTCTTCAACAGAAAGATGATCGTTTGGGTATTTGCCTATTCCTATTTTTTTTACTTCTTTATATAAATATGCATTTAGCCCTTCCTGATCTCCATCAGACAATTTTGGACAACAAGTTTCAATCACCAAAGAATCAAGAAATAATTTAAAATCACTCCTATCAACCTCTTTAATATCATTCTTTAAATTTCTCCAAGATAATGGTAATCCTGTTTTTATGTCCCATAATTTGTCACAATCTATTTTGAAACATTTTGATTCCATAAAAAGGGAATTTGCACTTGATATGGGTATCAAAATATCAGAAATTGAATCATCTGGCAAAGAACTATTCCAGGCAAGACAAAGTCTAAAATTGTTTTGGGGAGAATTTTGTTTCAGCCATGATTTATATAAATCAAATAAATATAAATCATGTGCGGATGATGTTGAAAAATCAGTTTTTTCAATATGATGTCCTGAGGTTTCATTACTATGCTTTATTTGATAAAAACTTATGCTATCTCCATCAAAAACCTTAAAATCATCAAATTTATCTTCATCGAATAATTTTTTATCAAATAAGAATGCAACATCTAATTTCCCAGCTGCTATGTATTTCGCAACAAAGTATGCACAGAGTAAATCTTGATATGAATATCCTTCATGTGCATTATTTAACATAATCAGGTTATTCCTTATCCTCTTCTTCCAACTCTTTTTTCATATTCTCACTCCTCCTCAAGTTCGCCACCCATACGGTATTTGATGTCGTAGTTAATGATAAAATCGAGCTCTTCCTCTGTGAACCCATAATACTTGGCGAGAACTACATCAATTAAATCTATAATCGGTTTCGAATAACGTTTTTTATAAACATATGAATTAACAACACCTCTTGTTTTACTATGTGTAATTAATTCTTGTCTATTCTTTAATAAGTCTTCTTCTAATTCTTTTGCAAGTGATTCCAATTTTGAATTATTATTATAATTCAATTTGAATGCAAATATCATATAGTCCTTACAATTAAACATATCGTAATTAACTGCGTAATACCACCAGAACAAATTTGAATTCAAGGCAGCCATATAATATTTTGATTTTTCGAATGATTGAAAATAGCACTTTTTATTACTCAATGACTCAGAATCAAAACCTCGATTTGAAAAGATAATCCAGTATCGAATTCCTGCCGTTCGATACCAGCACTGTGAATTATTATATTTCATTGTTGTTAATTGATATGATATTTCTTTATGTTTTGAGAACTTTTCAAAAATATCTTTCTCTAATTCATTAGAAAAACGCCAAATAGTTTCTTTTTTTATTGAGGCAACATAATAAATCTTTTCAAATAATATGCTTCTACAATTCTTGGCCCATCTTTGAATTGCAGTCGTCATAATTACATTATTATCTGTATTTCGAACGATAAAAATTGTTAATCTTTGTTCTACTCCCTCAAAAAGACTTGAAGGCCTTATTTCATAATTACTTGTATAGCAAGTTCCTGATTCTGTAATCAAATTTCGTAACAACTTCATATTGTTATTTGAAACCAAAGTTAGAGGAACAATCATTCCTAAGTTATTTCTATTTTTAAGAATTGCAAAGCATCTCTCAATAACAAATGCATATAAATTTCCGCATTCTTCAGTTTTATACCCAGAAATTTTATAAATATCCGAAACAGATTTTTTTGTACTAGAATCTTTTTTTGTATATTCCACATACGGCGGATTTCCAATTATTACATCAAATCCACCATTGTTATGTATTATTTCATAGAATTCTGCAAACCAATGGAAAGGTTGGGTATCTTTTAACCATTTGCCATAATCTTTTCTATCATAAATTCTTGTTCCAAAAAGACGTTTATTCAGCATATCGTTCAATTCAGATAAACTTTGTGAAAGATTCCGTTTCGCTGTCCTAAAGTCTTCCATACTGTCAGTCTGCTTTAGCTGCCATTCTTTGAAAACTTTATAAGTTGCAGCGACCTCATCCACCTTTTTCTGAATCTTTGCTTCCCAATCTACCTTTTCAAACATGTCAGTAAAGCTTTTTAAAATTTCCTGCTGTGTTGCATATCCAACAAGTGTATTCCCACATCTAATATTGAAATCAATATCTGGCAATGGATCCAGCCCAAGATTTGGCAACCTTCTATCCGCCTCAACAACAGCAACCATTTTTAAGAAAATACGGAGTTTTGCAATCTCGGTTGCTTCGTTCATTATGTCCACACCATATAGGTTTTTAAGGATGATGTTCTTGTAAATAAAATAAGCTCTGTTACTCCGGTATTTGTTTTTGATTTCTGCAAGATTTGCTTCTATAGACTTTTTGATCGGTCCAGATAAAGAAAGGCTTTTATCTGCAATTGTCTCTTCCATGCGGTCAAGGCAGATGTCATAGAGTGGTTCAAGGATATTCATGGCTGCAAACAGGAAAGCACCGCTGCCACATGTTGGGTCAAGAATTGTTACATTCTGCATTGCATGGTAAAAGCTTATAAGAAGATCAATGTCTTTTGTTTCCTGCAAGAAATCCTGAGTAAAGCTGATAATATCAAGATTGTAAGTTATAAAATCGTTAATACATTTGATTTCGCCATTATTTATCTTGTTACAGAGTTCAATATACCTTTTCCGACGATCAACTGTCTCCCGCCAAATCTCTGTAGGCAAAGCAAAGTCTGCATCTGTTGGCAAATTCCAACATTTACGACGTTCAAGCAGATTTGGTTTTGAGGTATCCACACCTTCTTCTATTTTGAGCGGCAGAGGACGTAAGTTTCCGGCAGTATCCTTTAAACCATGCTTTACAGCATCATAAATATATGTGTCTCCAGAGCGCTGCAAATAAGTCCATGGAGACGATGAACCAAGTTCTGCATGGCCAAGAGTTTTATCCCACAAGAACGGCAGGATGCAGTTTTTACCGATATAACCAGTAATATCCTCTTTTGTATAATAGGCTCCCATCTGAGCTCTGTCGTTTATGTACTGCTCGAAAATATACCCCAATACATCTGGGTTTATATCCTTTCCGCTTGCCTCAATCCTGGTATCAAGGTGCCATCGGTATTTATCAAAGAAATCAAATATATCCTCAAAAGCTTTGTCTGCAATATCAATGTTTTTATAATCCCTTTCTATCTGGTGCTCATCGAACATACCACCGTTCAGATAAGGAATACGTCCGAATTTCTTGTGGAATTCAGCACTGTCATGATTCGGATTGTTAAGACCACCATGGAAAAGCTGTATAAGGAATGACTTATAGAAACTCTTAAAGAATTTATCTTTCCCTTCTTGGGCCTTGCATTCCTTCAACTTAACACGCAGATAGTTGGGATTGAAATCCAAGAAGTTTTTCTTCTGGATAAAATAACAGAACATAAGGCGGTTGAGCATTACAGAAACATACCACTGTTTATCGTCCTCTACATCGATTCCACTTATGAATTTTGCAAACTGTACATGCTGTTTTCTGAAACCTATATAGAAGTCTTTTGTAACTTTTTCGGAATTGACTTCAAACGCAGTATGCACCTTTTTTGTGACATCCAGGATTGTTGTTTCATCTTCAATATCAAAGCTGAAGTCTTCGTGCTTGCTGTACAAAAAATCAAGCTGGGCAGTTGAGGTATATTCCACCGGGACAAGAGACCGCTTATCTATTGATTTTATAGGCACAATCCACTCGTGATGAAATTGCCCTTCCTGTGTAAAAATCAAAATATAATCGTTGCTGCTTTTGCGGAGTCGTTTGTCTATCTGCTTTACTACAGTCATCAGCGGGATTTCATCTACTTCGCATACAAACACCTTAAAACCGTTACGTTCGGCAACACAATCAAGTTTATAACGTTCTTCTTCAACCACTGCCATAACAGAGGCAACCGACCGAGCATTATTCCAGCCCATTTCGTTGAATAAAGCTGCAAAATCGTTTTCTTTAATGTAGTTGTCAAACTTCTGACGATTCATGTCATTCTCCCTGCTTATCCTGATTTACCAAACCCATCGAACAAATAATCTGTGGCCCTTTAGAAGAGCTGTCATCATCTTTCTTAATCACCAGATCATCACTGTCCTTATATTCCAAAACAAGTTCGATTATAGACTCGATATCTTCATCGTGCCTTAAGAATTTTGAAAGGGTATCCTTTGCCTTCTCTTTAAGCGTATAGTTATAGATATCGTCGATGGCACTCTTTAAGTTTGCAGGAACTAAAAGAGGTGTTTTTTCATTTGCTTTCCAGTAACCATACAGCTTAGTGTAGAGCTGATACTTTGTACTGAATCGACTTCCTAATATTCCGCTTGCGTTATATGGGGAATCCTTAATAATCTTGACAGAATCGGAAACAAGCTTATGGTGATTAGGCAAAGAAGGCACCGGCTTTTCATCTTCCGAGCATTCCATTGAATCAAGTATTGTCTTCTGGGACTGGGTAACAATAGTTCCATCCTTGCGCAGCCAAGTAAGCATATCATTGCCATCTTTTGTTTTTGCGTAGGTTATTACACCTTCATCTTTCTTTTTAAAAGAATTTGCTTTTGAGGAATAAATGACATTGCTCAAGACAGGGATTATCTTTTCAAGTTTCTTATTCTTATTGGTTGCATTAATCCAAATCTGATAAGCATAACTTGCAAGATCCACATCATCACCAGTGCTATCATCTTCATCCAGAATACCGTTTTTCTCGTTGTACAGGTCTTTAATATTCTGTTCATTACCTTCGAAGAAGATTTCATCGCTTCCTACAACTTTTGCATTCTGATTGATACGGTCATTTAACCGCTTACGCAACTTGATGATTTCATCAATTCCGTCGGCTGGGAAGAATGAGTAACACTGTATCCTATCCGACTGCTGGCCGATACGGTCTACACGTCCAGCTCTCTGAATCAGCCGGATAATTGCCCATGGCAAATCGTAATTCACAACTATATGGCTGTCCTGCAGGTTCTGTCCTTCTGACAGAACATCTGTTGCAACAAGGACATCAACCTGTTCGTTCTGTGGAAGATTCTTATTATTACTATTCGGACTGAAGCTGCTTACAATAGCTGTGGCATTCTCGGTATCTCCAGTCACACAGGCAACCTTCTTTATTCCACGCTTCTGCAGTTGTTCTGCAATGTAATTGGCTGTATCGGAGAACTGTGTGAACACAAGGACTTTTTCGTCTTTATGTTTTTTTGTAATAAGGTTCTCAAGAGCATCCAACTTCTTATCTTTATCTGCCTGCCATACAGAACAAAGGCTGAGCATTTCAATCAAAACCTTTGAATCTTTCTGCAATGCCTTAAGAAAATCCTTGGTAAAGTATTCAGAATTAAGCCAGGAAATATTATCTCTGATCTGTGGATAATAGTTCTTTGCAATCTCAATATAGTCATCCAGCTTTATTGGGAATGTAATAGAAGCACCATTTTTCTGGATTTTTGCCCCTTTCAATTCTATAAGTGCCTCATTATCCTGATCTTCTATGTAATCATCCGGCAAATTACCATCATCTCCAATTGGAACCGGCAGATTGTTCTTTAAAGCATAGATATAGATTGCATTCCGTAAAATATGTCTGTAAAGCGAGACCAGGTATGAGAAACCGCAGGAATCCAGCCGTTTCATGAACATTGTACGGCAAAAGCCCATGAGTGTGTTCCCTGCCCTTGTAAGATTTTCTATTATCTGTTTTTCTTTTCTACTTGCCTTGCTTTTATTGCTTTCATCAATAAATTTTATAAGACCATAACGAGGCAGTTTAAGAGAACCCAGCTTCTCCATCATTTCTTCGGAATAAAGTCTTGTAAATTGGTCGTTATCTGATACATCAAACATAATGGCTTTTGCATCTCTGTCTGGGAAATACGACTTTGTTCCATCGGGGAACTGCAGGTATTTACGGCCATTCTGTTCATCTGTAAAGGCATAATTATTCTTGATAAAGGTTCGTGTACGGCGTACAAGGAACATCCTCATAAGGTTCTGCCAGTCATTCGGATCTGTACTATGCTCAAAAGCATTAATGCTGCGAATGAAATCCTCTGAATAACGGATACTGAACTCATCTGGACCGCCGATTTCTTTTATAAATGCTTCCGGTGTTATTCCAAGGTCATCATCTTCATTTATAAACAGCTTAAGCTGATTGGAAAGGTCTCTGTATTCCTTATTATAAGGAGTTGCTGTAAGCAGAAGGACTTTACAGCCCTGATAACTGATTAAATCTTTTATTTTTCTATACCGTTTTCCGCTGGAGTTCCTTAAGTTATGGCTTTCGTCAATTATTACCAGGCGGTAATAGCGCATATCCTGCGGATTAAAGTTTTCGGCTACAGACTTAACATCTGCCTTAAGGTCATACTGCTTAACATAACTTTCCCACATATCCACAAGGTTTGCAGGGCAAAGGACAAGGGTACTGCATGCATGCTGCATCTCGTACACCTTGGCAACTGCACAGGCTGTTATAGTCTTTCCAAGTCCTACAACATCACCAATCATGGCACCACCTCTTTTCTCAAGATGGCGGGCTGCTATCTTAACTGCTGTCTGCTGGAAATCAAAAAGCTGCTTCTTAAATACAAGTGGCAGCTGATATTCATTTATACCTGTCCGGGCTTCCTGGCTTAGATGGTATGCGGTTTTAAGGTAAATATAATATGGCTTTAAATCCTGGATACAGGCCCAGCTTTCGTCCAACACCTCTAATAATTCCTGGGTAATATCTATGCAGTATTTCTCATTCCATTTATCATCAAACCAGTCTGCAAGAGTCCTTGCATTGGTACTGTCGGCAATCTCTGCATCCAGCTCGCCCTGTCCTTTCAAGCCAGAGAATGTAAGGTTGCTGGAGCCCATAAGGGTCTGGATAGGATTGAAGTTGTCATCTGGACGGTATGCCAGATAAAGTTTTGCATGAAGTGGTGTCTTTAAATATAATCTGACAGCTACTTTTTCCTCTTTAAGCTGTCTTTTAAGCTCTCTTAAGGCTTTCTCGACATCAGCTGTAGGAACACCGATAACAAGCTGCTTTCTGAAATCTTCTACTATTTTTCTTTTTGCACGCTGTACAGCTTCGGAATCCACCAGCCTGTGTGGATCAACAGAATATAGGGTCTGAATCAATTCCTCATTAGGCCGCTGCATACCGATTAAAAGACGGCAGAAACGCAGGTGCTCCTTTTCGTCTTTTTCTTCAAAAACGAATTGGCCAATAAGCTTATCAATTAAATCATAGATGCATTTCCAGCCTCTAAGATTGAAATAGCCGACACAAAAATCGGCCCGTTTAACCCCTATATTTCCTATTATGCCGCGAAGACCATCTATAAACTGCTGATTAAAATTATCATATATCTGTGCCATATAAATTCCTGTTATTTCTTATATTATAGCATAGAAATATAATATTTAAACAAATATTTCTTTTTGTGGGAAATTTTTATTATAACTGGGGAAAGGTCAACTATGTCAAAACTTTGGAGCTGTAATATTCAAGCACTCCCCGTGCAAAGCGGTATGCATTCCTCACCTCAGGAAAGTTCTCGAAATAATCTCTATGCTGGATCATGCGGCCGTCGAAGAAGTCCTTCACTTCCTGCAGAGTTTTATCTCTCACTGTTTTATAAGTGGCACTCTTGGTGTATATCGAGAGGAGCACCGCGAAGTCGTTCAGGAGCGGCACCTTCATCATGCTGGATATGGTTCCCCTGCCTACTCCCATGTTCCCACCAAGGAGTTCCAGAGTGGTCTCGTAGTCGCCGGCAAAGCCCGGCACCGGCTTGAATGCGCACAGAATGCATGAGTTGTGGGCCGCTGCGTTCCTGAGCTTGCGCACTGCCTCGAACTGCTTGGACCAGCCTCCGTCCTTCTTGAAATAATCATAATAGAAAGAATAGAAACTGCTGAAATCGTTGAACTCCAGCATCTCCACAAAGTTCCATACTGCGGGGGCCTTGGTATAGCGGAACATAGTCTTGTCATAGTATCCGATAAGCTTGAAACCGGTCTTGATGGACTCCCTGACCTTTGGATTCTTCTCAAGGAAAGCAGCCACCACCTCATAGCCGTCATCTTCCGGATTGTTCTGGCAGTCGTTCACCAGCTTCACCTTGAGATAGTGCTCCAGATCGATGGTCATCTTGAAGAGGATCTTACGCAGGTACATGTCTATGGTGGACATCTCGATCAGATGGCCGAAATCAAGCCCAATATATTTGCCGCCCCTTGTCTGGTTTGTGCAGATTCCTAAGTACTGTTCAAGACGGAAGAAATAGTTCTGCTTCTGCAGGAAGGTTGCAACATACTCTTCGTCAACAATTTTGAAGGTGATCCCCAGTGTGTTCTTGCAGTAATCGATTATCTGGAGAGGCGTGAGCTTAGGGAGTTTTTCTATCTCATCTGACTTGGGCATGGTACTCCTGGAGGCTCTTCACGCCGCCCTCGCCGCCGATTCCGTTCTTGACCGACTCGATGCCTTTAACCGCTGCCAGCGCTCCTGCCAGTGTGGTGATGTATGGCACCTTGTACTTGAGGCAGGCCTTCCGGATAGTCTTCCGGTCCTCGGCATAGTTACGCTTTGCCCGCGGTGTGTTGATGGCAAGGCATACTTCGTTGTTCAGGATCAGGTCGACTACGTCAGGTCTTCCTTCCCCTATCTTGTTCACCTTGTCGCACTTTACACCGTGGTCGTTGTAGAAGTTTGCTGTACCCTCGGTGGCCAGGATTGTGAAGCCCAGTTTCTTGAGAGTTCTTCCGATGGTGAGCACCTGCTCCTCCTGGGTGTGGGTGTCGCTTAGGGAGATGAGCACCTTCTTGTTCTCCCATGCAGATGGGGCATGAGGAAGTGCGCAGCCAGCGGCCTCCTGTGATTTATAGAAGGCAAGAGGATAGTTGTCAGCAAGCCCCAGCACCTCGCCTGTGGAGCGCATCTCTGGTCCCAGGACAGGGTCTACGCCGGGGAACCGTGAGAACGGGAATACAGCCTCTTTTGCACCGAAGTGAGGGATAACCTTCTCCTTGAGGCCCAGGCTCTGGAGACTCTCTCCAAGCATAAGCCGGGTGGAAAGCCGTGCCAT
>JAEEGG010014935.1_pt1 | contig 16368 bp, 10 predicted proteins | sample 9134161 | NCBI WGS metagenome assembly JAEEGG01 (sample SAMN16246543, study PRJNA631951) | gut metagenome | biome: gut microbiome; feature: rumen; material: CR-attached | host: Bos | place: Iran: Karaj | collected 2018-10
CGTACATGTTCCCGTGATCCGTGATGGCCAGCGCGGGCATGTTGAGCTCGCGGGCACGGGCAAAGAGTTTCTCGATATCGGAGAGGCCGTCGAGAATCGAATACTGCGTGTGGACGTGCAGGTGGGCGAAGGACATGGCGGGTTGCTGTTTACGGAATTGGCGAAGGGAGGCCGGTTGTCCGGCAGGTTCGGGCCCTCGTCCGAGCCCCTGTCCGGCTCCTTGTCCGAGACCTCCGCTTCGGGCAGCAAGTTATCAATTTTTTCGCCTGCGCCCAACTCCTTTTTAGTTTTTCGCGGGGGATTTGCGAACAATACAAAAAAATTGTACTTTTGCAGCCCATTTCAACTTCTGGATGTGGCGCAGTTGGTAGCGCACCTGGTTAGGGACCAGGAGGTCGCTGGTTCAAGTCCAGTCATCCAGACACGAAGACGCCTGTCAGGAATTCCTGGCAGGCGTCTTTTGTTGCCCGGAGGCGGATTACTTCACCTGGAAGCCGTACTCATATTCGACGCCCATGTGGGTGTGCTTAGCCGGCGGATTGATCGGCTGGAGCGAAGTGCCGTCCACGTAGGTTGCTTGCGGGAGGAACTCCGTGAAGTCGACGTTGGAGTAGCAGTTCTTGATCTTGAAGACCTTACTGTACTCGGCGTGATCCGCTGCGGTGGAGAGGCCCTTGCCGCTGTAGAACCAGCAGTTGTTCAGCTCGATGTTACTACCCGAGGAGACATTGCCGGTACGCGTGTGGACGCAGCCGTACTTGTCACCGTTGGAACGGCGGTCGTAGGTGAGGAACGAGCTGTTGTTGATCACCACATTACCACCCGTGTAAACGTCCACGATGTAGTATCCGCCACCGGAATCCGGCGTAACCGGCGAACCGCAGGTCAGTTCGGAGTTCTCGATGGTCAGGTTACCGTATGCGACATAGACCGGTTTGAGGTAGCTGGTGGAGTACACCTTGCAGTTGATGATGGATAGACCGCCCGTGTTGTACGCATCGGTAGTACCTGCCGCATTGAGCATGACGTAGAGACCACCGGTTGCCATATAGCCACCGCGCGTACACTCGACGATACAGTCTTTGATAATCACCTGTCCCTTTCTGAAATGCAGCTGTTTGCGCTTGCTGCTGGTGAACTTGCCGGTATTGGTGCCGGAACGGTCGGTGATGATCAGGGTACCGGAAGTGGTCATACAGGAGTCGATGGCGACGCCGAACGTATGACCGTTCAGGTCGAGGATGAACGGCTTGCCGGACTTGTTGGTCAGGTCGAGACGTTTGTCATAATCGGTGACATCCTTCAGCAGGCGCAGCGTGACGGTGTCGTCAGAACCCTTGTAGGCAAGTGCCAGGGAGAGCGCGTTTTCAAAGGACGGGCACTCCTCGTTGTTGACCGTAGCGGCAGCGGCGCCGCCCTTGACCTGATAGGTGTAGGTGCGGCCGTTGTGCGTCTCGGAGACCGTGTTCGCTTCACAGCCTTCTGCCAGGAACGGGGTCGGATCGTTCTTGTAGTTACCGCCGTAAACCGCCAGTTTCGCAGAACCGCCCTTGGACAGATCCGCAGCATCGGCTGCAAACCAGCCCTTGTTGATGGTTGCGTTGGCCGAACCGGAGACGGAGAGCGCAGCGGTGGTGCCAACCAGCGAGCCGCCGCTGATGGTGATTTCACCGGCGGTGGCAACCATACCGATTCCGCTCGTAGAGACGATTTCACCGGTGCCGCCGGCATCCTCCAGCGACAGATTGCCGCCGGTGGAAACCGCGGGAGAAGCCGAGGAAGTAAGGGTGTGGCCGTTCAGTTCAAAGGTGAAGCCGTAGGCGTGGCTCGACGGGAGGGAAAGGGTCTCGCTCAGCGAGAGATCCTTGATCAGCGCGATACCGGCCTCCGCATGCTGCGTGGAGCGGTAGTCCGCATGCTTGACGGCACTCTCCACCGTGCCGTGGTTCCAGTGGTATTCGGCACTGACCGTCGAAATCTCAGGCGAGCCCTCAACCACCGTGTAGGGATATGCGGAGGAGGTAGCCGGATCGGTATTCAGGACATTGACGTACGGGGTATCGTTCTCGTCCTTGCAGACCACGTCGTAAATCGGCATGCCGTAGCAGCCGCCCGTCACGTACACCTTTGCGCCGGCATTCGAGTAGAACGGGTTTCGGTTGGCGGTGTAGGTACTGCTGACCCGGCAGTTGCTGACGCGCAGGGTTGCGTCGGCGCCGCTCACATAGACGATGGCACCGGAAGCGGTGTTGGAAATGATACCACCGGTGATTTCGCTGTCGCCGGCACCGTAATACACCGTGTTGCCCTTACCGGCAATCCGGACATCTTCCCGGATGTTCAGGAATCCGCCCGTTGCGGTCAGGTAAATACAGTAGCCGTTCGGAGCGGAGATCAGGCCGTCGCCATACAGTTCTCCGCCGCCGCCGTCCTTGAAACTGAGGCAACGGTAGGTCGGTGCCACGATATTACCTTTGGCCATCTTCAGGACCGCCTCGTCCTGCACCGTGATGATATAGGCATTTGAGTTGCCGGCTTCGGTCGTGATGGTACCGTAGGAAGCGGGATTGTCCGTGGAGAGATCGGTGATGGTCATCTCGCAGAGGCTCAGGATGATGCTGTTGGCGGCCGTCGTCGTGAGGGTCTTGCCGTTCAAATCGAGCGTGTAGCCCTGGGAAGCGGCGTTGCAGAGCACGACCGGCTCCTCCAGCTTGCAGTTGCTCAGGAGGGTGATCACGACCGGCTCGTCAATCTCATTGGCGGCGTCAAAGGCCTCTACCACCGTGCTGTAGGGAACATTGTTCACCGTAGCTTCCGGCGCGTAGAAGAGCTTGGTCATGTGGTAATAGATACCGGCCTCGACATCCATCTTGTCGATGGGATGCAGGTTGCTGTAGGTCTTGGAAGGCGTGTCGGCATCCACGGTCATCTGGGCGTCTTGGGTCGGGACCACGCTGAAATAGGCGGGAACCGTGCAGAGGCCCGTGTTGTCGGTGGTCCAGGAACGGGTGGCCGTGATGGTGCCGCGGGTCGTACCCGGAACGAGGGTCATGGCACCGTCCACGACGCGGAAGGTACCGGAGGTCACCACGCCGTTGAGCTTCATCCGGGAGATGGGCGTTGCGAAGGTGACGGGAAGCTTGAACTTCCTCAGGCCGACGACCGCGGTCGATTTTTCAAAGTGGAAACGGACCGTTCCCGCCTCGATGGCTGCCGTTGCATGCATCAGCACCTTGGAAGCATCGTTCAGAGCGCCGTTCTGGGCGGAAAGATCCACCGCCAGTTCGCCGCCGATGATATTGTCTTCCGTCATGCCGGGAGCATAGATGGCATAGAGTTTCGTGGCGGAGCCGGGCAGGTAGGAGCCGACATTCAGGGCGGCCACACCGTCTTCCTGCTCTTCCACGGTAAAGGCGAACTTCACGCCCTTGTCGTCGAAGCCGATGATCTTGTCACCGACCGTCCAGGTGGGCGTGATGGTATAGGCAATTTCATTGTCCACCGCGTAGGTTACGCGGGTGCCCGCATCGATAACGGCCGTTACCGTGAGGGTTTTTCCGGCCACGACGCTGTCGTCAACGCCGGAGAGTTGACACGAGACCACGCAAAGTGCCAGTGTCAGCATCGAAAAGAGTTTGGTCATCTTTTTCATCTTACATTCGCTTTGAGTGGTTGTTTTAGATTTCATTACCGATGGGCTGACCCGTAAACGGATCAACACCCAGCGCACTTGCACAGAGCGGCAGAACGCTTTCTGTCGCCATAATCTCCACTTCGGGAGCCTGATAGACGCTGTGTTTGGCTTTCATGACTATGTAGAAAAATTGTTTTTCCGTTAGTATCTCGCAAATTTAACAAAAAAACCGACAAACAAAAAACCGGTCCCGCCGAAGCAGGGCCGGTTCATCAGAAAACGATACCGGGATTATTTCACCTGATATGCGTATTCGAGGGTTGCACCCGTGGTCTCGTGGACGTGGGTCACCTTCGGATCGAGTTCCGTCCAGGCTTTACCCTCTTCGATGGCAACGGAAGCGCTCTTGACACCCGTGAAATAGCCACCCTTGAGGACCATCTTTGCACCATATTCGGAATTACCCGAACTAGCGCAACGTCCTGCACTGTGGAAGTAGCCGCCATTCACCGTAACGCTTGCGCCGGAAGCCGCAATATGGCAGGTACTTGCGTTACCGCGACCGGAGGTATAGAAACTACCGCCATTGATGACGGTGGTCGCCGTATTGGCCGAAACGACGCAATACCAACCCGCCGAATTGATACCGGAGGTGATTTCACCGCCGTTGACTGTGAGCGACCCGGTATAAACGCGGACGCAGGTCAGGGAGTCGGTCGTACAGATCTTTGTACCATTGTTGACAGTCAGCTGAGCGCCGGAACCGTTGACATAGACGCAAGGCTCGCTGAAGCTGCTACCTTTTGCTTTCGTGCTTTCAATGGTGCAGTTGGCAATCGAAACTTCGCCGCCGGCCTTGATTAACAAGGCCTTCTGCTGAGTAGTGGTAATCTTGCCTTTGGTGAGGCCGCTGTCGGTGATGGTTACGGAAGCGTTCTCAACGGTAATCAGGACGGAGTCCGTGGAGGAGAGCGTGTGGCCATTCAGGTCGAGCGCCAGCGGGAGATTCGAATTGTTCAGCGTGAAGCGAGGAACGTTCGCGATATCCTCCTGCAGGATGATGGAAGCGCGGCCACCATCGGCAGGAATGGAGTTCGCTGCGGCAACGGCAGCAGCCATCGTGGCATAACCCGTGCCGTTGACCACTGCTACGACAGCAGCAGCAGCCACCTTGTAGCCGTAGGTGCGGCCGTTGTAAACGAGTTCCTCAGCCGTAGCCTGGCAACCTTCGGCAATCGTTGCTGCGTCGAGGGCTTTGCGGAAGCGGCCACCGCTAATCGTGATGGAAGCATTCTCGCCGCTCTTGCGGACATCGTAGGCGTCATCGCCGTAGAAATAACCGTTGTTGATCACCAGGTGGCAGGTATCGGTAGCCTCAATCGCTGTCGAGCCCAAATTCTTAGCCGCCACGAAGGAACCGCCGTTGATGGTCAGGTTGGCCGTGGAACGAACGGCGATAGCGCCGGTGGTGATGACTTCACCCTCACCCGTGCCATCCGTGATCGTAGCCGGGCACTGGAACTGAATAGCGGGCAGTGCGCTCGAAGTGATCGTATGGCCGTTCAGGTCCACATTAATCAGATACTTGTGCGGTTCTGCGTATTTGATCGTAGTGGTGGAGGTGATGTCGGCCTGGAGTTTCAGCGTCGTCTCAGCCGTGTTCTTGGAACGGATATCGGACTGCTTGAGGGCGCTTTCAAGCTCACCGTGATTCCAGACGTTGGTACCGCTGGTCGTGGTAGCGACCGTCGGGTTCGACGCCATGGGAACCACCTTGTACGGATACTCTTCTGCCGTAGCATCATCCGGGTTCAGGATGTTCACGTACTGCTGGGTGGCATCCTTTGCATAGACGTCACGGACGGCACAGCTGTGATAACCGCCCGTCACATAAGCCGTACCCTCACCGGTGGAAGCCACCGTGTTGAGGTTGGTCGTCTTGATGTAGCCATCATTGAAGGTAGCGACGCTGGTGCCGGCCACATAAATCGGGGCGGAAGCCTTTGCGTTGGAGATGAAGCCGCCCGTAAAGGTTGCCTCGCCGCCCCAGAGGTAAACCACATTGCCCGAGCCGATAAGCTTGATATCGCCCGCGACATAGAGCGTACCGCCGGAGGAGCCGATACCGACTGCAACGCCGACCGAAGATTCGATCTTACCGCCCGTGAGGGTTACGGTAGGACCGGCCGTCAGGGTTAGACAGCGGCAAACCGAAGAGGTGATGTTACCTCTCAGCATAGTGAACCTGCCGTTTTCTCCGCTGATGGTCACGACATAATTGGTGTTGGCGGCCGCCGTAGTCGTCGAAATGGTACCCCACTCGGCAGGGTTGTCGGTCGAGCCGTCGGTCAGGGTCAGGTTGCAATCCTTGACGTTGATCAGGCTGGCTGCAGACGTAGTGATGTTGTGACCGTTCAGGTCGAGGATGTTCGTACTCGTATTTTCTGCGTTGCTGAAGTTGCAGAGGCCGGTGGGAGTGACATCTTTCTGGAGGGTAATCGTAACCGGGCCAGGGAGTGCGCTTGCAGCGGTAAATGCCTCTTCAAGAGACGCAAAACCGGCGCCGTTGACCGTAACGGCCGGGCCGCCCATCTCCTTGGTCATATGATAGTAGTAGCCTGCCTCGATGTTGAGTTTCGCAATCGTATTGACATTGACGAACTGCTCGGCACCGGTGCTCATACTGAGGGAAATGTTTGCATTCTTCTGCGGAGCCACTGCGAAATAGACCGGAGTGGTGCAGACGCCCTCGGCGTCGGTTTCCCAGTTGCCCTTGAGGTGGATGGCGCCGATTTCATTGCTCGAAGCGACGCGCATTCCCTGGTAGTCCCAGGTAAAGACGAGACCGGTGGAGACGCCGTTGAGTTCCATCGAAGTGATGGTGGCCTGCTTGGGAAGTTTGAACTTCTTGAGGCCGACGATAGCGGTCTGCTTGGTGAAGGTCAGGCTGATCACGCCGTTGTTGATCTCAGCTTTGGCCGAGAGAACCACCGGAATCTCGTCGTCAAGCACACCCGTCTGGGGATTCAGCGGAACATTCAGGCTGAGTGTGCCGAAATCGGACTGGGTCACGCCAGGAGCATAGAAAGCGAACAGCTCGTGAGCCTCGGTCGGAGCATAAGTGCCCGGATTCAGCGTAGCGACGCCTTCGCTGACCGATTCCACCGTGAAGGTGAAAGCCTGGTTCTTGTCGTCCATACCGATGATCTGGTCGCCGACTTTCCAGGTCGGGGTGATGGTGTAGGCCGTGTTGTCCACATCATAGTTGAGACGCGTTGCGTCGGAATTGTCGATGACAGCCGTTACCTTGAGGCCGTTGTCGGTCAAGACACCGTTATCGACGTTGGAAATCTGGCAGGAAACCACGCAAAGCAGCAGCGCCAGAATCGAAAAGAGTTTGGTCATCTTTTTCATCTTGTCTGTTCTTTTAAATGGTTTCACTAAAATTCGTCACCGATGAGATGTCCCGTGAACGGATCGGTCGGCTGTGCGCTGGCGCAGAGCGGCGCTTCGTTCTCGGTCATCAAAAGTTCCATCTCAGGAGCTTGATAGACAGGATTTTTAGTTTTCATAAGCAGTTATTGGTTAGTAATAGTGTCGACATATTTCCTACAAATGTAGCGAATTATTCTTTTGCTTGACACATATTATATTGTGGCACTATTTTGGATAATGCGTATTTTAGCACATTGTTTTGGATTTGTTAATCCCCTTATTATGAAAAGTTCGCATATTATTCTTCTCGCTGCCGCGTGTATTCTGGCCGGATGCGATCCGACCGATAACGGCGGCGGCACCGATAATAGTGGCGGCGGCGACGGCACTACCCCTGAAATTACACTTCCGGACCTCGACGATCCGGACGATGATGTTTCTGCCACGTCATTCTCGCGCACGGTGACGGTCACCTTCTCCCCGACGGACGACGCCAAGGTTGAGGGGACCTCTGATGATTTTTCGGTCACGATTGAGGGAAACCGGGTGACCATCGTCAACAACGGGGATGAGGCGGTCAATTATATCCTGAACGGAGAATCGGAGAACGGGCGGTTCAAGCTTTACAGCGGCAAGAAGCAGGCCATCGAGTTGAATGGCGTCAACCTCACCAATCCCAATGGCGCGGTCATCAATATCCAGGGACCCGTCGCCACGCCCAACAAGGGAAAACGAACCTTTATCGTGGTAAAAAATGATAACTATTTGAAGCAAGGCCCCTCTTCGGGTTCTCCGGACACGCCTGACGGCGAGGATGAAAAGGGGGCCATTTTTTCCGAAGGAAAACTGATTTTTTCCGACAGGGGATACCTGGAGGTTCAGGCTGACGATATGTCCGGTATCGTTTCGGATGATTACGTTCGTGTGATTGACAACACTCGAATGTTGATCAAGAGCGACGGGGGCCACGGCATCCGCGGCAAGGACTGGATTTTGATTTCGGATGGTAAAATTGATGTAGACGTGTCGGCCGATATGAAGAAGGGATTCTCATCCGACTCGATTGTCCGGATTGATGGGGGATCTATCTCAATCGAGGTATCCGGCGGCACGGGCATTGACGACGAGGAGCAGGAATATACGGGCTCGGCCGGCATCAAGGCTGACAAGCAGTTCGTGATGACCGACGGCCGCCTCACCATCTTCAATGATGGTATGGGCGGAAAAGGCATCCGGGCCGGCAGTTACGATGCCGACAACCCCACCCTGCCCGACAGCTATATCACTGGTGGCGAAATACATATCGAAACCACCGGAGAGTCCTCCCCCGCTTCGATGGGCGACGTGTCGGCCAAGGGAATTCGGATTGGGTATAAGGAGACGACCGGTTCCGGAAAGACGGCCACCACGCTCTGTGCTGGCAACCTCGTGATTACGGGCGGTAAGATCAAAGTCCGCAGTGAACATTGCGAAGCCATCGAGGTCAAGGGCAACCTGACCATCAAGGGCGGCGAGATTTATGCCACTTCTGACTCTGAAGACGCCATCAACAGCCAGAGCGACCTGGTGGTGGACGGCGGCATGATCTACGCCTGGTCCGCCGGCAACGATGCGATGGATGCAAACGGCGATATGAAGATCAACGGCGGCTACGTCTTTGCCGTCACCACCAAGGGAGCGCCCGAGGTTGCCCTCGACGCCAACACCGAAGAACAGCACAAACTCTATATCAACGAAGGGGCGACGGTCGTGGCCTACGGCGGCCTCGAGAGCGGCGCATCGCTTTCGCAGAAGTGCTACACGATGAGCTGCACGGCCGATTCCTGGAACTCCCTGACGGGGGCCGACGGGGAACTCTGCGCGTTCAAGGCACCCTCCGGCGTCTCCAGCGTGGTAGTTTCCGCCCCCGGCCTGAGCGCCGGCAAGAAAGGCGTTTCGGTCAGCGGCGACACCTATTGCGAAGGCACCTGGGCCCTCACGGGCATCAGCGGCGGCAGTTCCGTCACCCTCTCCACCTATTCGGGCGGTTCCGGCGGCCCGGGCGGCGGTCCGGGCGGCTGGCATTAGCGGCTTCCCTGGCGGCTAATTACCTGTCACACATATAAATAAACAAAGGCGCACCCCTCAAAACCGGGGGTGCGTCTTTGCGTTTCTTGTTGATTATCAGGCGGTTGTCCGCCAAGACCGCGTCTGGGGGCTACAGGCTCTCCACCCACTTCTGGATGTCCTTCTCCGAAGCGCGGTTGAGGGTCGTGCCGTCTTTCCAGTTGAGGGACGGATACTGCTTGCGGAACTGTGCATTGGCCTTCTTGAGACCACTGCCGCCGGAGGTGGCGAAGAAGACCACCGTCTTGCCGCTGAAATCATAGGTGTCCAGGAAGGTGTTGATGATGGTCGGAGCCGTGTACCACCACACCGGGAAGCCGATATAGATCACATCATAGCTGCCGGCATCGGCCAGGTCCTTGACAAAGGCCGGGCGGGAATCCGGATCGGCCATCTCCACGGAGCTGCGCGACTTGCGGTTGCGCCAGTTCAGGTCGGCATCGGTGTAGGGAACTTCCGGACGGATTTCATAGAGGGTAGCGCCGGTGACCTTGGCGAGCTTTTCAGCGATGGCCTTTGTCGTACCGGTCGCGGAAAAATAGGCGACGAGGGTTTTCATCTTGGGTGTGTCATTCTTTTTCTGGGCGTAAGCCGGCACCAAAAGCACCAGCGCCGCCATCAGGGTGATTAATCTTTTCATCGGGTTTACTATTTGACTTCAAAAGTAATCATTTTTTCGTCTCGCCAGCGTTGCCCACTTCCCCGAACACCCGGAACAGCAAGTATTGCAAGTGTCGCCAGCATTTCCAGCGTGGAGTGCTCCTCACGTCCCAATAACAGGGACGATGGCAGCAAAAACGGCCCAAAATGCTCCTCACGTCCCCAAAAATGGGACGATGGCAGCACTTCGCTGGGGTTCTCCAAAGTTGCAGGTCTACACAGAGGTTCCAGAGCGTTTCACCGAAGTCGCAGGGCTACGGCGTGGTTCCAAGGTGTTTCGCCAAAACCGTGCAGGGCGAGGGGCGCTGGAGGACACTATAGCGGGGGTTGGGCTGCACGGGTGGCCGATTTCGGCCTGCCGTGCAGGGCAATGTGCCCCACAGGCCCCTAGAACGAGGGTCAGTCTGCACGGTTTTGGCGGGCGAAGGGCGTGCGCGCAGAGGCCAAGGGGAGCGGGGGACGTGCCCACCCCCGGGCACGGGAAGGGGGAGGGGCCCGGCGGCGGCAAGTTATTCGGCGGAGGAAGCTCGCTTCCGGAGCCGAATGACGCCGCAGACGCTGGGAGGGGCCGGAGTGAGCGGAACGGGGCCCCGCAAATCGCGATTTGTGGGGTGTTCGACGGGGCCCCGCAGACTTGCGGGGTGTCGAGCGAACGGAGTTCCCCCGCCCCCTTGGCCCGAGCACCGCTCGAGCCCGCTGAGCAACGCCAAAGTTCGCCGAGTGACGCCAAAGCTCGCCGGAGCGGCGGGCGCTATTTCAGGGAGTGGCCGTAGCGGTTCAGGACGGCTTCGCGGACCTCCCAGGAGGGCTCGTCCTTGAGCATCGAGCGGATCTCGTTCTCGGGGAAACCGTTGAGCGGCAGACGGATCAGACCGTCCAGCGAGTAGTTGAAATCCGGGTCCACATTGAAGCAGATGATGGAGGCGCCGCAGCGGAAATACTTCTTGACGAGCGTCGGCAGCCGGAGCTCGTTGTCGGAAATCTGCTTGAGCAGGCGGTCGAACTTCTCCACGGTGTCGGTCTTCGAGAGCAACTGGTCCGGACGGACGTTCCGCCAGTAGGGCACGAACGGCGTGGTGGGCGAAGCGATATCAAACTCCGGCGTCACGCGGAGGTGCTCGGTGAAGAACCAGACCATCAGGCTCTGGATGGCCTTCGGGTAGAGATTGCTGATACTCACCGGCCCGATAAAGCTCTCGACCTGAGGATATTGCATCATTGCAAACATCAGACCCTTGAAGAGCAGCAGCAGCGGCAGCGACTCCTTCTGGTACTCCACGGAGACGAACGAACGGCCCAGTTCCACGCACTTGGGCAGCACTTCACGCGCCTTTTTGTTGTAGGCGAACAGCGTGGAGGTATAGAAGCCCGGGATGCCGTACTTGGCATAAATCTCCGAGCCGATACCGATCCGGTAGGCGCCGACAATCTTGCGGCCCTTGGTGTCCCAGAGAATCAGGTGCTTGTAGTATTTGTCGAAATCGTCCAGGTCCAGCGACTTGTTGGTGCCCTCGCCGGCTGCGCGGAAGGCCTCCTCGCGGCAACGGCCAATCTCCACCATTCCGTTCGGAACATCCTCGTAATCAACCAGGTAGCACTGGTAGGAAGAGACCTGGAACAGCATCTTGGATTTGAGCTTTTCGAACTCCCGCTGCAGGGATTTGCGGTCGCGCGGCAGGGCGATCTGCTCGGTGCGGCGCAGCACACGGCGGCGCGGAATGATACGGCGCTTGGGTTCGAACTCGGACTGCATCGCGTAGATGCGGTTGCGCAGGAATCCGTAGAGATCTTCCAGCTCCTCGTAGTTGTTCATCTCCGCCACGGTGATGGGCTTTCCGATCCGCATCGGCACGGTCAGGCCCTTCTTGTTCAGAATTTCGTTGACCAGGCTGGCGGTACGCAGCCGCTCATCGATCCGGCCGAGGCGGTGGAAACGTTTCGAGCAGGTACCCTCGATATAGACCGGGATCACCGGGCACTCGCACATCCGGATAAACTTGACGATAGAGATGGGCCAGGGGCAGTCTTCGATGATGCCCGGCTCGGTGGCGGTGCGGTTCTTGGGCGGCTGGGTGGTGGCCACGGCCCCCGACGGGAAGAGGGAGATGCAGCCACCGGCCTTGATGTGCTGAAGCGCCTGCCGCATGCCCACCAGGCTGCTCCGGTCTCCGCCCAGCCCGTTGGTGAAGGGATTGACGGAAAACATGGAGGAACGCATCTCGGGAATCAGGCCGAGGACGAAGTTGCTGATGGAATGCAGGTCGGGACGGATGTGGCCGAAGATGTCGAAGGTCATCATGCCGTCCACGCCGCCGAAGTGGTGGTTCGCGATCAGGATGAAGGGGCCTTCCTGGGGGATATACTCCAGCTGTTCGATCTTCAGATCGTACTTGATATCAAGCTCTTCCATCACGCGCGCCGCAAAGTCGGCCGCGTTTCCGCCCGCACATTTCTTATAGAGTTTATTGCCTTTGTTGATGCCCATGGCGTGCATGGCGAAGGTGGCGATCAGCCATCCGAGCGGCCCGCGCATCTTGAGGGCTTTCTGAATATCCGATTTATTGACTAAATTTGCTTTGTCTTGCATGGCAAGAAGTATTAGGTCGGTTTTGCAAAGATAGTCATTTATTCTTATGGTGTCGCTCAAGGAGAAGGTGGCCGCGCTGCCCGACACGCCGGGGGTCTATCGCTATTTCGATGCGAAGGGCACCATCATCTATGTAGGCAAGGCCAAGAACCTCAAGCGCCGCGTGTCGCAATATTTCCGCCCGGCGGACCAGCTGGACCGCAAGACCAACGCGCTGGTGGCCCATATCGCCGACCTGGACTATACCCCGGTAGAGACGGAGGAGGACGCGCTGCTGCTCGAGAACAACCTCATCAAGCAGCTCCAGCCGCACTACAACATCCTGCTCAAGGACAGCAAAACCTACCCCTGGATCTGCATCCGCAACGAACCTTTCCCGCGCGTGGTGATGACCCGGCGCTACCAGAAGGACGGCTCGCGCTGGTTCGGCCCCTACGCCTCCGTAGTGCACGCCAAACGGCTGCTGCAGCTGATTGCCGCGCTCTACCATATCCGCCCCTGCCGTCTGCCGCTGACGGTGGAGGATATCGCCGCGGGCAAGTTCCGCACCTGCCTCAACTTCCAGATGCACCGGTGCGACGGCCCCTGTATCGGGCTGCAGCCCCAGGCGGACTATGACGCCGCCATCGAGGCGGTGGGCAAGCTGCTCAGCGGCCGCGTAAAGAACCTGATGGAGGAGTGCCGGGAGAAGATGGCCGAGGAGGCCGCCGCACTGCGGTTCGAAGAGGCGCAGACCTGGAAGGAGCGGCTGCAACTGCTTGAGGCACACCAGGAACGGCAAAAGACCGTGGGCCACGGCATCCTCGACATGGAGACTTACCGTCTGCTGGAGACCCGGACCCTGCCGCGCCGCGTGGTGAACTCCCAGAAGGCGCTCGCCGAGCTGCAGCGCGACCTCGGCATGAAAGAACTGCCCGTGCATATCGAATGCTTCGATAACTCCAACATCCAGGGCACCAACCCGGTAGCGGCTTGCGTGGTGTTCCGCGAAGGGGTGCCGAGCAAGAAGGACTACCGTCATTTCAATATCAAGACGGTGGTGGGCGCCAACGACTTCGCCTCTATGAAGGAAATCCTCAACCGGCGCTATTCCCGGATGCTGACCGAGGCGCCGGACGACCTGCCGCAGCTGATCGTGATCGACGGCGGCAAGGGGCAGCTGACCTTCGCGCTGGAGGCGCTCGAGGAGCTCGGGCTCGCCGGGGCGATGAAGGTCGTGGGTCTGGCCGAACGGCTGGAGGAGGTGGTGATTCCGGGCGACCCGCATCCCCTGTTTCTGGACAAGAACTCCGCCTCGCTGCGCATCCTGATGCAGATCCGCGACGAGGCGCACCGCTTTGGCATCACGCACCACCGCAAGCAGCGCTCCAAGAGCCAGGTGGATTCGGTCCTGGACCAGATCGTGGGAATCGGACCCGCCACGCAGCAGAAGCTGCTCAAGCGCTTCAAGAGCGTCGCCCGCCTGCGGAAAGCCTCCCTGGAAGAGGTTGCCGCCGAGATCGGACCGGCCAAGGCCCAAACGCTCCTCGGCTCCGGGTTGTTTGCTGCGCCCGGACAAAAAGAGCCTGACGGCGAGTCCGGGCTCCGCAAACAAGCCCTCCGCCGGGATCAAACCACGAATAACCAATGACACTTATGAAATATGAAAAACGATAAACTCTTCAACCGGATATTCAGCGTGACGCTGATGGTACTCATGGGTATTGTAATCCTCTGGATCACAGCCCGCAACTATTCCACGGCCGGCGACCTGCGGGCCCGGATCCTGCTGCTGGCGGCGGCAGGGGCGTCGCTTTGCGGCGTGGCCTCCACGATCCTCTCGGCCAACGCACGGATTGCCAACTTTATCTTCGGGATCATCAATGTCGTGGTGTACGGAACTATCTGCATTTTCAAGAGCAACTACGGCAGCGCCGCCGTCAACCTGCTCTACTTCCTGCCGATGCAGTTCGTAGGGCTGGCGGCCTGGAGCCGTCGTGGCGGCACGGCCAAGACGCAGGTGCAGGCCCGGCGGCTCTCGGGGCGCAGCCGCCTGCTGGTCAGCGGCCTGTTCCTGGCCGGGCTGGTGATCGTTTACATCATTCTCTGCGCGGTGCGGACGGAGAACGGCGCCACGCTGGGCGAGCGGCTGCTGACCACCGACGGGGACCTCGTCACCCTGCGCTGGATTATCGTGGTGGATGCGATGGCCACCGTCTGCAACCTGATCGGGCAATACCTGCTCTCGACAGCCTTCATGGAGCAGTGGTTCTTCTGGATTATCGTCAACATCTCCTCGGTGGTGATGTGGAGCCTGACTGCGGCGCGCGACGTGGCCGCCGGCGAGAGCGCCTCGCTGGCCAGCATCTATATCGTCAAGTATTCCTTCTACCTGGTCAACGCCCTCAACGGCCTCCGCATCTGGCTGAACCTCTCCCGGCCGGCCCGGGAGCTTGGCGGGTAACTCGCTGCGGCTCTGTTAGAAACGAAAAGCACTGGTGCCCAATTCGGGTACCAGTGCTTTCATCATTTGTCTCAGTGTGAGACGGTTAACCGCCAAGGCTTTAGTTGGCAGTGGTCCAACTGTAACCGCCGGTACCGGAGCCGTTGGTGGTTGTATAAGGCAGGTAATTGGGTACTGGCCACTCACTGCTCGTATTTGTTGAGTAATGAATTGTGCAGGAGGTCGGGACGTTGTAGAGAGCCCGCATAAGATGGTTGCTCAGTTCGGAAGCCGTCGTGCCGACCACTCCTTTTGTGAGATGGAATCCCTTGATATACAGCTGACTCAACGAAGAACAACTGCTGAAGATGTAAGCATAACTCGATACCGCTTCAGTGTTGAAATCATTGGACAGATGAATCGTCGTCAGGCTACTGCAGGATTGGAACATGCTGCCAATGTTGGTCAGGTGCCCGGCGAGTGCAGTCAGATCAACAGAAGTCAATGCAGCGCAGCCGGAGAACATGGTATTCGTATTGGTAAGAGAAGCTGTCGTGGTAAATTGAGTTGTCGCACCGATGGTCGTCATATTGCGGCAACCGGCAAACATGCCCATCATCGAAGTGGCGGCGCTGGTATTGAAGTTCGAAAGATTCAAGCTGGTGATGGCGCTGCACCCCGAGAACATATTGGTAAAATCGGTGACGGCCTCGGTATTGAAGCCGCTGTTAAACGAAATACTGCTGAGAACATTACAGTTATAAAACATACTCGCAACATCTGTCAGGTCTCCGGCCAAACCAGAAATATCCACATTCTCCAGCTTATCGCAATAGGAGAACATGCTGGCTGTGTTAGTAATCGAAGCAGAAACAGGCGCAAAGTCCGTGAAACCGGTCAGTTCCCGACAGCTTGCAAACATATAGCGGAGATCTGTGAGTGTATTGTTGTCGGTGCCGCGGAGGGTCAGGGACGGGATGGCAATACAATACTGGAACATGAAGCTTGCATCCTGTGCTGCATCCATCTGAACGGCCCCAAGAGAAGTAAGCTCCCGGCAATCTTTGAACATACCGCTGGTAACCATCGCGGCCGGAATATTCACGTTTCCGATGGCGGTAATCGTCGAACAACGCTCAAACATATATGAAGTGTTGGTAGCCAAAGGCAAGTTCACGTTTCCGAAGGATCCGAGCGACTCGCAGCGCCAGAACATGTATGCTGATGTTGTAATGTTGTCCATGACGAGCTTGTTGGCATTCGTTATGGCGGTCAGACCTTTCATGTCATAGAAAGCGTATTGGGCGTTTGCGGGGAAGTAAATCTTGTTTGCTGCCGTAGAAAGTGTCATGACGCCGGCATCGAAGTTTGCATAGACGGGGACCGATCCGTCGGCACTGACGACCGTTCCCGAGGAAACAGCACTGCGAGTATCAATCACAACAGAAGTGATGCTCGTGTTGGATGCGGAGTAGGAAGGGCTGCCTCCGTCTGCTATCTGCTTCAAGGCTGCGCAGAAGATGG
>JAEEGG010014941.1_pt1 | contig 16366 bp, 14 predicted proteins | sample 9134161 | NCBI WGS metagenome assembly JAEEGG01 (sample SAMN16246543, study PRJNA631951) | gut metagenome | biome: gut microbiome; feature: rumen; material: CR-attached | host: Bos | place: Iran: Karaj | collected 2018-10
TCCCTCACGGCGAGCTTGCGCCCTTGTTCGTCGATCCCCTTCTTGACCAGGATGCCCCCGCGGTCCTCGATGCTGTTGAACGGCCTGCACTTGCCGCTTTCCATCTCCGGTATCCTGTCTATGAGGCCGAACTCCCTGCTGCCGCCTATGTAGAACGGCTCCAGCGGTATTCCCGAACCCGCCAGCCAGCGGACGAACTCCCCCGACTTCGGGACCTCCGACAAGACGCTCTTGTCCTTGAAAACGAAAAGGCCCGCCACCCCCGCGCTGGAGCTGGAGGACTCCACGGCCATTCCATCCTTGAATGACCATCTACATTCGAACCTGTCCGAAAGCCCTATCAGGTTCCCCTCGACCTCCGGTATCTCCAGCTTCTCGTCCAGGACCAGGTCGCACCATGCGAGCATGAACCTGGTGTCCTCCGGTATGAAAGAAAGCGACCTCCTTATCCCGGAGCAGGTCCCCTTCTCCCCCTCCGCGCTGACGAAGATGAAATCATTGCCGAATTTCGTCCGAAAAGCGTAGAGATAATCCCTCAGGACGTCCTCCTTGTAGTCGCCTATTATAACGAACTTCGCCTCAGGGAACTTCGCAAACAGGTGGAACAGCATAGGAACGTTGCCTATCGGCACCAATGCCTTCGGCTTGTTCCTCGTGTACTTTCCAAGTCTGGTTCCCTTCCCTCCAGCTTGGACGACCACATAGTCGAACGCGACCATGTCTCTCTGTATGTTGAACGTAATTATAACCCTTATTCAAACATGTCTGGAACACCGTCCGGGACGTCGGAGGCCTTTATGACGGCGGCCACAAATAATCATGAATTAATCCTGATAAATCAATATTGCACCATAATCCGATATGGTTTTGAAGAAGTTTAGAGGATTTGGCGGGTCAGCCTATGAGTCCCAAGGCCATGACCGCGTCCTTGTTCCCTTTGGCTGCCGCCATCTCCAGATACCTGCGCGCACGCGCCTCGTCCTTGCCGACGCCCAGCCCTCTGCTGAAAATCAAGTACAGGCGATAGTCCCTGACGCCGTCGAGCAGGTAGAGCGACTTCGTGTAGAGCTCCGCCGCCTTGGCGTAGTCCTGCTCGAACATCGTACCCTCGTAATACATGTCGGCCAGAGCCACCGATGCGGGGCCCGGGTACTTTCCCGCCTCCAGATAGGCCTCCTTGGCCCTTCCGATGTCGGGGGCCCCAGATCCTCCGCTCCTGTAGACAGACGCCATCTGGACCATGGCCTTGCGGTTATAGCTGGCCGCGGCCTTCGCCAGGAGCACGTCCGGATCGCATCTGACAGCAGGCCTGGATCTGACAGTCTCGGACACCGCGGCCTGGTATTGGGCGATCACCGCGCGGGAATGTATCTTGAACCACTTCTCCGCCTCTTTTTCATTCTTTTCGGTCCCTTCGCCGTCGCGGTACATGCAGGCCAACGCGTACTGGCAAGCAGCGTCTCCGTCGAGGGCGCCTTTGAGGAACCATCCGAAGGCCTTCTCCTCGTCGCGCTCCACCCTCTTTCCCGCATGGTACATCTCGCCGAGGGTCAGGATGGCCTTGTGATGCCCCGCCTCTGCGGCCAAGCCCAGCATGCGGAGATAGGAGTCGAAGTCCTTCGGGGCCCCGACGCCCGAGTCGTACATGGTAGCCAGCTGGTAATACACGTCGGGGTTCCCGCCCTCCGAGGCCCTCAGATACTGCTCGAACGCGGCTTTCCTGTCGTCCTCGGACCATGCGGTCTTCAGCAGGACCGCGGCGTACCTGGTGACGTCGGCGGGATTCCCGCTCTCAGCGAGCTCTTTGCACAGGTCCAGCAACTCCTTCTTGTCCTGGTCATCGGCATTCCCGCCGGAGATGGCGGAGAGCCTCGAGCGAGCAGAGGCGTCGCCCTTGTCAGCGGCAGACTGGTACAGCACGACGGCCTCGGAACGCGCGTCCTCAGCGCCTGATTCGAAGAGCAGGTCCGCATATGCCACCTGGGCTTCCGCATATCCCTGATCCGACGCCTTCTTGAGCCACTCGAGGTACTTGTCCTCGTCCTTTTCTACAGGGTTCCCATCGCGGTACATCAGAGCCAGCCTGTACTGGGCGGGCGCGACCCCGAACTGGGCCTGGTCGTAGACCACGTCGAAGGACTGCGACATTGCTAGGACGTATTTTGGGCAGATGGTCTTCGGCCTTCCTTCGGCCACTATCCTGCCGCCCTCGATCCACACCACCCTGGTACACATCTCCTCGATGGCCGAGACGTTATGGGACACGAACACGACCGTCTTCTTGTCCTTCATAAGCTTCTTGAAGGCCGAGGAGGCCTTGGCCGAGAAGCTCGCGTCCCCGGTGCTGAGAACATCGTCCACCAGCATGATCTCGGCGTCCACATGGAGCATAACGGAGAACGCCAGCCTACTGACCATTCCCGTAGAATAGGTCTTGAGGGGGTTGTCGATGTACTTGCCGATGCCGGAGAAGTCGATGATGTCATCCATCTTCGCCTCCATCTCCTTCCTGCTGAAGCCGTAGAGCTCCCCCTTGAGGAAGATGTTCTCCCTTCCCGACATCTCATGTTGGAAGCCCATGCTCAGGGACAGGATGCTGGCGACCTTGCCGCTTACCTCCACAGTGCCGGAGTCGGGCTCCATGATCTTCGCCATCAGGCTCAGCAACGTGCTCTTCCCGCTGCCGTTCCTGCCGAGAATCCCCAGGATCTCCCCTTTCTTCACCGAAAGATCGATGCCGTCCAGGACCTTGTTCTCCGTGACGGAGCTTTTCTTCCTGGACAGCCTCGACTTACCGGAATCCCCCTGCCTGGTCTCCAGCCTGAAGGACTTGGTCACTCCCTTGAGCTCGATAGCGTTCCCAGCTTTCATCATAATCTCTCCACGAATCCGCTCTTAAGCCGGTTGAATATGAGATAGCCTATGACGAAGGCTATCAAGGCCAACAGGAAGCACATCCCCAGTATCCTGAGGTCAGGCAACTCCCCGCTGTACAATATCTCATGATACGATTCCAAGTAATAGGTGAAGGGGTTCATCCAAAGGACCGACGCCCTTATCCCCGCGGCGTCCTCCGCCATGTACCTGATGGGGCTGAACACGAAGAAAACGATTCCCAGCGACGTCAGAAGGTACTGCAAATCGCGGACATACACCGCGATGGACGAGAGCGCCAGCATGCACCCTACGCAGAACACGAACATCGAAAGGGTCAGGGGTATCAGGAACAGCATCGCCACAGGGTTCAGAGGGTACCCGGCGACGACCATCATGGCGACGACGGCCACGTACCCTATGATCATGACTATGAAACCCACGGTGGCCTTCGAAAGCACCAGGATCTCCCGCGGGAGGTACATCTTCTTCAGTATTCCCGAATTGCCGGTGAAGCACGTCGACCCCCCGGCCACCGAGGAGGTGAGCACGTTGAAGGCCAATATCCCCGTGGCCACGAACACCCAATAGTCCTCGATCCTCTTCTCGGATTCGCCGTATATGAAGAAACAAACCGCGACGTACACCAGCGGCATGGCGAAATGCCATGCGAACCCGAGGACCGAGTTCTTGTACCTCCCATACAGGTCCTTCTCCACGAGGGACCTGAAGACGTTGCGGTACTCGTACAGCTCCTTCAGCCTTCCCTTGGCAGGAGCGGGCGATGAGACCAATTCCCTCCCTTCGCTCATGATAAACTCTGGCTTCTTCAATTGACGGAAAGTATATAATGTGTTTGAAAAGGAGGCCGAAAGCGAAAACCACGCGTCGCCTTGAACTCAGCGCTCCAGCCATACCGACCAGCCCGGACAGAGCCATGAATACGCCTATGACGATCATGACCACGTCCGCAGTGCTGTCGAGGTTGAACAACGCGTACACTCCGAGGATCACCATCACAGCAGCCATTATCATGCCGGCAATGCCCATGCTGGACGCCCCCAGGAGCAGGATGATGCCGATGACCAGGAGCATCACCGCCAGGATCAACATGAGAAGGTCGGAGAACAGATTGGGGGCGACCACCAAGGCCACTCCTATGACGAACCCTATGGCGCCAATGGCCATGCCCGGTACGTTGGAGGACCTGATCTGCACCGCCATGAAGAACAAGGAGGTCAAGGCAATCAGGGCGCCGGCTATCATCAGGACTATGTTCAACGAGCCCCTTCCACCGACAGCAAAAAGCACTCCGACGACAAAAATCGTCAGGCTTGCGACGAACCTCATCTTCCACGGGTTCTCATCTATGACCGTGACCTTGCTCATAGGACCGTCGCGCCCTATCCCTAACACATAGATAACGGTTTTGTAGTCTTAACGGGAAAGCATCGTAGGATTCCGGGATCTGGCATCCCTGAAAGCCTCCTCTTCAGGCTCTTTATGGGGGCCACCGGCTCCGGGTCCACTCCGCGCCTCTCCGCCATCCTGATCGAAACATGGTCGCCTATCATGAGAATGCGGAGGGCGTTCTCTACGACGTCCTCGCTACCCCCGTCTATCTTCACCAGGCAATGGCTGTCGCGGACGTCGCACGGCCCCAGGACGGCCACCATCATAGTGCTGCCTTCCTCCGCCCGTCTGCACACGGAATCATAATCGTATTCCCCTAAGGATCCGCAGAACGCGACGCACTTGGAGTTCTCGTTGATCTGGGTCTTCCATCTGAACGCAACGGACTGCATCGCCCCGCCGGCGACGATGACCGGGACATGCCCCGAGAGCCTGTCAGCGATGGAGCCTATGCGATCCGTCCCCTCCTGGGACTCCAGGCTGTCCCTGAATCCCTTGAGCGACTCCACTATCTCGTCCATGCGGCCCGTCAAGCACCTGCATCCGCACCGCTCCAGAACGGACATCGTATACCCTATCATGTATCCGATGGAATGGCGGGGCTGCATCCCGTCCGGCAGGAGCCTCACTTGGACCCCGTCCCTGTCGCACATGTCCTTCAGACGTCCGCCCGCCGTTATCGCTATCACACGGCATCCCGCCTTCCTGGCGGCCATGTACATATGAAGGGTCTCGTGGGTGTTGCCGGAATAGCTCGACACGATGGCAAGCGTCCTTCCGCCGGCCCAGGCGGGTATGCCGTAGCTTTTGACGGTCACCAACGGCACGCTGGAACCCTCGGAATAGAAATCCGCCGCTATCGCACCGCTGATGGCGGAGCCGCCCATGCCGCACAGTAGTACGCCGTCGCAATCTATGGGGCCTGGATCCCATCTCAGGGCCTCCTCCAGATTCTCCGGAAAGCCATGGAGCTGTTCCCTGACAGTCCTTTCCCTGGTCATAGGCCCTCCCTGATGAATGCATACACGGCGTCGCCTAAGACCATGGACTCCAGCTCGGACGCGGTCATGTCCGGATCGTCGAACCTGACGACGGTCGCCCTGCGGCCGTATTCCTCCAAGACCGCCAGCATGCTGTCGATGGTGTACTCCAGCTGCGGCGCTCCCGTTCCGATCCTGAGCACTACGAGCTCCAGCTCCCTGGCGTGGACATTCGGGTCCGCCCATCCGACGATCTCATTATGGTCGAACTCCGTCATCTCGCCGTAGAACGAACGGCCTTCCTCAAAGGAATTCCTCCATCTCATGGCGGCCGCGGACGCGCCTGCGACTGAGTATACTGCCACGACCTTTCCGCTAAGCCTGCGGGCCAGCTCCTCCGCGGGAGACGGATCCGACAGCAGTAAATCGCGGTATTCCATAACACGTGGCAAGGCGGCCTCCAGGGATTCACGCATGGACGGACACCCCATGGATTCGAAAAGGCGGGACAACGACCCGATCTCGAAACCCGCAGAGTCGCAGCCCCCTAGACGATCAGGGGTCAGAACGAGACGGTCGCCGTTACGGCGGCAGATATCCGTTATAGAGCTTTCCGGGGCTATGCAATGGATCCTGCATCCACGATCCTTGAGCGCATCGTAGACATCCTCCGACATCCGATCCTGGCCCGGACGATGGATAAGCACGGCGTCCGTCCCCTCCGTAAGCCAGCCGGGGACGCGTCCGTCCATGGCACCGACGACGCGAAGCTCCGACCGGAAGGACGCGTCCACAGCGAACTGCGCTGATATCGACGCGGCCCCCGACGCAAATACGCATACGCCCTTGGAATCCGAGTCCGGAAAGGACGCGTCCATACCCGCGGACACCTGTTCAGGCAAATCGATGTTCAACTGCGACAATCCAACCCCCGGTCCCTAACGGCCATGCCCATCAGTCTCTCTTCTGCAGAAACAAGCGAAAATGGGGATGGGATATATAATTGAAACGTCAGACTGCGAAATCTTCTTTCTACAGCTTTACGACCGACCCGGCGCCTGACGGCAAAACTGTTTTTCTATATGTTCGGGGTAACGGTACCCATGCATGGTCACAGCGTCACGAAAGGCGTAATACTGGCCGCAGGCGCGGGCACATGGCTCTCCCCGGCAACGTTCCCCATATCCAAGATCCTGCTTCCGATCTACGACCGCCCGATGATCTACTATCCCTTGTCGACGCTGATATCCGCCGGGATTCGCGACATCCTGGTGATAACCAGCAATTCGGACAAGGAGAACTTCGAGAGAACCTTAGGGGACGGGTCCAGGCTCGGGATAAGGATCTCCTACAAGGTCCAGCCGGAGCGTCACGGGATAGCAGACGCCCTGATCGTCGGAGAGTCGTTCATAGACCATGACCCATGCGTGCTGATACTCGGCGACAACGTGTTCCACGGAGACGACATGGAGTCGCTGATGGAAGAGGCTGGAAAGGACACGGAGAACACGAGCGTGTTCATCCACAAAGTGTCGAACCCGAAGAGGTTCGGCGTGGCGGAGTTCGACGAGGACGGAAAGGTGATATCCTTGGAGGAGAAGCCGGAAAACCCCAAATCGGATTATGCCGTCGTCGGCCTCTATTTTCTTCCCTGGGATGCGACCGACAAGGCGAAGACGCTGAAGCCGTCCGCCCGCGGAGAGGTCGAGATCACCGACCTGAACATCCTTTACCTCAAAGAGGGAAGGCTCAGGGCGAAGATGATGGACGACGGCACGAAATGGATCGACGCCGGCACGTTCGACTCCTTGCTCGAGTCGTCCGTGTACATCAAAGAGGCTGAGCGGAAATCGGGAGGGAAGGTACTGTGCCCCGAGATAGAGGCCCTCAAGAAGGGTTTCATCACCAAGAAGTCGATGAGAGAGTGGGTGGCGTCCAACAAGGACAACGCCTATTACCAAAAGATAACGGCGTTCATGGACAAGATGCGATCGCAGCCCCCTCTTCTTCCTCTCCCATGAGCATGCGGTGCGTATGCTGTGCTCGAGGGACCGTCTGGGCTCCCATCCCAGCACCTCCTTCGCCTTGCTGTTGTCGGCAACGAGAGACGCGGGATCTCCTGGCCGCCGGGCTTCGACCCTCAGCGGCACCCTGCGGCCGACCGCCTCCTCACACGCCGAGAGGACCTCTCTGACGGTGGAGCCCTCGTCGGTGCCAATGTTGAAGGAATCGGTCTTCCCGCCGTTCTCAAGGTATCTGAGAGCCAAGACGTGCGCGTAGGCGAGGTCCTCCACGTTCACATAATCGCGGACGCAGGTCCCGTCCCTGGTGTCGTAATCGGTCCCGAACAAGCGGAACTCCCGGCCGTCGAAGGCGGAGCCGAGAATGTTGGGGACGAGGTGCGTCTCAGGATCGTGCAGCTCCCCGATGCGGCAGAGAGAGTCGGCGCCGACCACGTTGAAATATCTCAGGCTGACGCAACGCAAGCCGTATGCCGCGCTGTAATCCTCGATTATGCGCTCCACGGCCAGCTTTGTCCTCCCGTATGGATTGACAGGATTCTGAGGATGCATCTCGTCCATCGGCGTCCGCACAGGCTCCCCGTAGACGGCTGCAGAGGACGAGAACACCATCACGCTCACGCCGTGGGCCCGCATGGAATCCAGAAGGTTCATGGACCCCACGACGTTGTTGCGATAGTACTTCCCCGGATCGGTCACGGACTCCGCCACCTGGGACGATGCGGCGAGATGGACGACCGCCCCGACATCCCACCGCTCCAACGCCATGTCTATGTCGGAAGAGACAAGGAGATCCCCCTCCGAGATGCCCATGAAGGACCCTGGGGACTCGATTTCAGAGAGGACATCCCCTATGCGCCTTGAGCCTGTGGAATGATTGTCTAGGACGGCCACGTCATATCCATCCTCCAATAAGGCGAGGACGCAATGAGACCCGATGTAGCCCTCTCCCCCGGTCACCAGCACTGTCTTCATGGAATCCCCTGGAACGTCCCCGCGTCACGAAGCCATGGCCTCGGCACGTGCGTATGACGCGATGGCTTTAGCTCCTTTATTGTTATCGTCGCCTAGGCGGAGCCCCCCATCATGAAACGTTATCTATGCGTTCCCTGTTCCATCTGGCATGGCAGTGAAAAGCGTGAGCGCATCGCACATACTCGTGAGCAACGCCAAGGACGCGGAGGGCATAATGGCCCGCCTCTCGAAAGGAGAGAACTTCGAAGACCTCGCCAAAAGGTTCTCCAAATGCCCATCCAAATCCAAAGGCGGGAACCTCGGATGGTTCAAGAAGGGCGACATGGTCCCCGAGTTCGAGAAGGCATGCTTCGAAGGGAAGACCGGGGACGTCGTCGGCCCAGTGAAGACCGAGTTCGGATACCACATCATCAAGATCAACGGACAGAAATGAGTTTTAGGCGCGGCCGCCGGATTCCGACGACCGTGCCTTCGAATATAATCGCGGCCACGGAGGCCGCGGTTCCTTTTTACTTTTTGGCGGCTAGGTTCTTCTTGAAAACATCCCTCTCCTTGGCTGCCGAGGAACTTGATTTGGCAGCCTTGTCGTACAACTCCATGGCCTTGTCCGTATTCCTTCTCACGCCCTTTCCGTAACGATAGGCCCTGGCTATGCGGATGACGGAGGACACGTCCCCCCTGTCCGCCAAGGGCTTCACGGCCGCGATGCCTTTCTTATAAGCCTCAGGGGTCCCGATCTCCCAGTAGATATCGAAAAGCTCGACACTGGATCCTTTCGCTTTATTAGCACGGGCCTTCTTCATCAGCTCCAAAGCTTCATCGAGATCCGTCTCGACCCCTCTGCCGAAACGGTATGCGTGACTCAAACGGACCAATGCGGGCCCGTCGCCCTCGGTGGCGACCGGACGGATGACCTCGATCATCTCCTTGTCCGATTCTGCGTCCTTGTTCTTCCAGAGCAGGTCGAAAAGCCTGTACTTGGCCCAAGACATGCCAGAATTGGAGAACTTCCTCAAAATCCCTGCCAGAACCGCAGGGTCTTTACATTCTTTAATCGCCAGGGCATACGACGGTTCCGCATAGGGGGCGGCCCACATGTCGCCTTTGGAGACCAGATCCCCGCATATCGAACATGCTTCGACGTTCTTTTTGGACAGAACGGCATCCTTGTATGCGCTCCTGCCATCCTTTATGCCGTCCACCATAGACGACGACATGCACTCCATGTCACGGCAGTAATCTATGGCCAGACGCTCTACCGCAGTGCGATCGTATTTCGTCGTGATGACGTCTATCACAGACCTTAGATAACGGAGGGTCTCATCGACATAGCAAAACGGCTTTCCGTTCCTCGAGAAGCAATCGGAGGGAATGGTCACAAGGTAGCAGCCAGAGCGCGCCACCAATGCGGAACACAGCGAATCGGACGTGGTCTTCTTACAATAAGGGACCACACGGCCGTCCTTGCAACGAATAGAGGGCTTGGCGCTAATGAGAATGACTTTCCTCGCCCAGTTTTTCTTCAAGAACTTCGCCAACGAATCGACGTCATCATCCTCGACGGAACCCAGATCGTTGAAGCTGACGCTGTCAAGCAGCACCCACTCCGCCTTTTCCGACAATATGGACTCCTTCTCCCCGTCGGACAAGTGAAGAGGGTTCGCTCCGATGACACGTCCTTTGACCGTCACATATTCTTTACCGTCGGATTTCAGGACTTCTTCGCTCAAAGAGCTGCCAAGTATGTTGAAAGCGAGCCCGGCCATTTAACCACCTGATGGGAGATGGTCACCATGATATTATAAGAATCGGAGAATGTGTAAGAGGCCGCCGAAGCGGCCATAAGGGGTTTGGCCCCGAAGGGCCTTATGGTTCAGTTCAGACGAACTGGTAGAAGAACTGCAGAGGCTTGCTCTGGCTGCAGACGTTGATCGCGCCGTCCACGAGGACCTTGACGTCGTCCGCCCTTCCGGAGTCTCCCTTGACGACCTTGTAAGAGTGGCCGTCGTAGGTTCCGGTCTGGCCAACGCCGTAGAAGGTGCCCTTGTCGTCTCCGATCCTGACCTTGGCGGTCTTGCCGATGTCGGCGGGGTCGGTGGCGGTCACGGTGATCGTGGCGTCGAGGCCGTAGGCCTCGGGCATCTCGGCGACGGGGAAGGATCCGATGCCGACCATGTTGCGCTGGATGTAGGTAGCGTTCTTGTCGAACTCGAACTGGATGACGATGGTGTCGACATCGACGTTCTTGTACTCTACGGTGGCGCCCTGGTCGTAGGACTTGCCGGCAGGGATGCTGATGTATCCCTTGGTCAGATTGTAGGCGCCGTCCAGCTTGCTGGCCACGTCTTCGGGGAAGTTCTGCTTGTAGTTGACGGAGACGTCATCGCCGTAATAAGCCGCAGAAACCCAGTCAAGGTTCTTTCCATCGATCTGGATCGGGGCGCCATTGGAGAGGTACTTGGCCTCTATCTTAACAGGCACTCCCCTGGTGTCGAAGTGGGCCCAGAACCAAGTCTCCTCGGTAATGGTTGCCACAATGGGGGTGATCTTATCGTCGGCTCCGTTCCACTGGGTGAAGAACGCGTTGTAACCGGCGATGTCGCTGGCCTTGGGGGTGCTGCCGCTCCCGTCGGAGAAGACGAGCTTTCTACTGCTGTCAATGGTGACCGTGGTGCCGTAGAGAACCAGGATGTCCTTCGACTCTCCAGCTTCGGCCGACACATCTCCCAGCCCGGTGCTGTCGGAGGCAACCCTGAAGTGGACTTCATAGAACAAATCGTTACATGAGAGCTTTCCGTTCTTTCCTTCGAAAGTGTGCCCCGCCAGATGCGCCGCGTCTAGAGGAACCCTCTCGCCCCCGCAATACAGTTCCAAACTCCCGAAGACCGAAGCCCCGATGGACGTCAAGCCGTCCCCGAAAGCGATCTCCATTATCGAAGGGCACCAGTTGAAAGCGCTGGCCTCGATGGACTTCAAGGAATCCGGGAATTCAATCGTCCTCAACGACGGGCAATCGTAGAACGCATAGCTGCAGATCGTCGTCAATCCTTCCTCGAACTCTATGTCGGACAGCGAGGCGCAACGCGCGAAGGCCTTCGAGCCTATCTTCACGACGTCCTCCATTATCACGCCTTTGAGATTGGAACAGCCGTAAAACGCCTTCGTGCCTATGCTGGTCACGCCGCGCAGGTCGATGTAGACCAGGCTTTCGCACCCGCTGAAAGCGTTACTCGCGACGGAGCACACCTTGTACTTGTAACCGCCGTTCTCGACGTAATCCATCACGTCCGCCACGCGCATATTTCCGGACATGCCGGTGACCGCGACCTCCATGGGCAGGAACGACGTCACCTTGTAGGTGAACGCGCCCTGGGAGAAGGTCTTCCCGACGGTGGTAGGCTGGCGATACAAGCTTGAGTAGTAGTACTTCGCCTTGAAGAGGTGTCCCGCGAGATTGCCGGCGGTCGGATTCAGGGAGCTGCCTTTCTCGGTGTAGAAATTGACGCTGAACGCGTGGTCCCCTATCGCGCTGACGTTGGACGGGATGGATATGCTAGTAATCTGGCATCCGTAGAAGGCGTATTGCCTGATGGCCTTCAGGGAATACGACGAATTCTGAAGATCGACTGTGTGGAGATTGTTGCATCCGTAGAACGCGTACGGGCCGATGGTGGTCAAGGAAGACCCGCCGACGACGGTCTCGAGATAATAACAATTGGCGAACGCCTTGGTGTCGACCAGGCTGACGTCTCCCAGATCCAGATACGTGATGCTGCGGCATCCTTTGAACGCCGACGCCATCACCTTTGTCACATCCAGGGAGACGCCCGAGTAATGCACTTCTGACGGTATGACGACGCTTCTGAGATTGCCGCTCCACCCGGAGACGGCCGCCTGGGCAGGGGAGCTGGACGTTATCTTGTAGACGAGGCCGTCCATCGTGAAGGACATGTCCTCTATGACGCGGACGTACCCTGCGGCAGAGCCCACGTACTCGAACCCGCGGAGACCTTCGGCAGAGACCTCGAGAGGGGTCTTCCCGTCGAAATTGTAAAACGGGACGTCGAATGCGGAGGCGCCTATGCTTTCGACCGACTCCGGTATCTCCAGATTCGGAACGGCCCCGGAGAAGGCGCCGTCGGCGATGCCCTTCACCGTCGAAGGGATGACGTACGACCCTCTGGCATCAGGGTACTTGACCAATTCCGTCCCGTCCTTGTCGAAAAGGACCCCGTCGACGGAAGAGAACGCCGTGTTCCCCGATTCCACATTTATGGATCTAAGGAACGAACAGCCCGAGAACACGCCCTCTCCGATGGAGACGACCGCAGCCGGCACCGTGAAAGACGAGAGCGAGGAGCACCCGGCGAAGGCCCTGTCGCCGATGGAAACGGCCGAAGGCATGTTGACCGACATCAGCGAGGAACAGCCGCTGAACAGGCCCTCACTGACCGTCGCCACGTAAGGAATGTTCACCGACATCAGATTGGCGTCGCCTGCGAAGGCCTCTTCCCCCAGGCTGGTGACGGAGGGCATGTTGATCACCATCAAGGCCTGGCATCCGGCAAAGGCCCCCTCGCCGACGGAGGCGACCGAGACCGGGAGAGCAAGCATGGATATCGAACAGCCTTCGAAGGAATGGCTGCCGACATGGGTGATCCCCGACGACATCTCCACGGATTTGACCGTGGAGCCCGCCCAAGGGGAACAGCCGCTGTTATAATCGTACATGGGGCCTGAGCCGGAGACCGAGAGCGTCCCCGAATCGTCCAGGCTCCATTGGACCCCGTCCCCGCATTCCCCCGAGGACGATGCGTCCGATTGGAACGCTGGCGCCGCGACTAAGATGGCGGCGAATACGACAAGCAAGGCCGCAGCCTTCATGATAGAAAGGCGCGAGCCTGCCATGAACCTATGGAACATGACGCCCCATCGATGCGGCGCCTTAATATCATGTCGCATCGCCACATGCATCCAAGCCTCGGCTATTAGGATTTAAAGGACAGGTTTTTATAAAACGTCGCTTGATGATGCGACATTGGAGAATTGAACATGGTCGATAATCAACCGCTTGAGAGTCCTGACGAGGACGTTACGCGCGTTCGCCTCCCCAACATCAAGGAAGGGGAGATGTTCGGCATAGCGGACCAGCTGCTCGGGGCCTCTAAGATCAAAGTGATGTGCGAGGACGGCGTCTCCCGCGTGGGGCGCATCCCCGGGAAGATCAAGAAAAGAATGTGGATAAGGGAAGGGGACCTGCTGATCATATCCGTATGGGACTTCCAGCCTGACAAATGCGACATAAGGTTCAGGTACACGAAGACCCAGGCCGTCAACCTCAGCAGAAGGAACAAGGTCCCCAAGAACCTGGACATATTCTGACGGGATCCATAATGCCCTCCTACGACGAGACATACGCGTATCTGGAACGGCACGTCGACGCGCTGAAGACGAACAAGACCGGCGACGAGAGGCAGACCGACGGGGAGGTCTTCGACAAGAAGACCCTGCTCACAATCTACGGCCTCATGACCGACGGGTTCATCGACAGGGTCCACTACCCCATATCCACCGGCAAGGAGGGGAACGTGTTCTACGTCACCGACGAGGACGGGGACCCGATGGCCCTGAAGATCTTCAGGACGTCCACATCCACGTTCAAGAGGGTGGCGAAGTACGTCGAGGGGGACCCGCGCTTCAAAGGCGCCAGAGGGAACCGCTGGAAGATGATCTACGCGTGGGTCAACAAGGAGTACAAGAACCTCCTCAGGTACTCGGACGCGGGGATCCCCGTGCCGGAGCCTATAGCCTTCGCCAAGAACTGCCTTCTGATGGAGTACGTCGGGGACGAGACGGGCCCGGCCCCCCAGCTGAGGGACTGCGTCCTGGACGACCCCACCGACGTGTACGACGAGGTGGTGTCGTTCATAATAGACGGCTGGAAGGACGCCCACCTGGTGCACGGGGACCTGAGCGAATACAACATACTGATGCAGGACGGGCAGCCGGTGATGATAGACGTCGGCCAGGCCGTCACCATCGACCATTTCAACGCCAAGGAGTTCCTCGAGAGGGACATACGGAACGTGAACAGGTTCTTCAGGCAGAGGGGGGCGGACGTCATAGAGGACGCCGTCATCATGGAGGAGACCCTCAACGGGAAGGACGACGACGGAGATGAGGAGGAATGAGGTCTGTAAGGATACCCGCCGACAGGGTGGGGACGCTCATCGGAAAGAAAGGGGAGACCAAGAAGGCCCTGCAGGACATTTCCGGTGTCAAGATCGATATCAACACGGAGGACGGCGAGGTGACCGTCCACGACGAGGTGGAGCTGAAAGACCCTGTGATGGGCCTCAAGATGGTGGACGTGGTGAAGGCCGTCGGGAGGGGGTTCAACCCGGAGAAGGCGATGAGGCTCTTCAGCGACGACGAGTACCTTGAAGTCGTAGACATAAAGGAGTTCGTCGGAGACCGCTCCAGCCAGGTGCCCCGGGTCAGGGGCCGCCTTATAGGCAAGGACGGGAAGACCCGCAGGATAATCGAGGACCTGACAGGCTGCGACATGGTGGTCTACGGGAACACGGTCAGCCTGATAGGGAACTCGGTGAGCCTCCCGGTGGCCAAGCACGCGGTCGAGCTCATCCTCAGAGGGAGCGAGCATTCCACCGTGTACCACTATCTGGAGAGCCAGCGCCCGATGCTCAGGATCGCCGAGATGGGGTTCGACCTGCGAGGTGCGACATGGAGCAATGGGTCCTCGACAATCTTGAGAAAGAGAGGGAAATCGCCAAGCTAGGCCTGTGCGACCGCTGCCTCGGGCGCATGTTCGGAAAGCTCGGCGAATGCATGACCAACGACGTCCGCGGGAGGATGATCCGCGAGGCGCTCGCCGACGAAGGCGACGCTTTCCAGGCGGAGGAGTTCTGCCCCCTGTGCGAGAACGTGTTCGACATGGTGGACCGCTTCGCCGAGGCCGCCGCGGAGAAGGTCAACGAGGTGGAGTCAGACAACTTCCTCATCGGGACCAGGGTGGAGCCGGAGATCGCGCGGCGCGAGAAGGAGATAGTCGCGGAGCACGGGCTGGAGAACGCCGAGTCCATAAAGTCGGAGCTCAACCGCGAGATAGGCAAGGTTGCCATCCTCTCCATACGCCGCCCGGTGGAGTTCAAGAACCCGCAGGTGGTGGCGTGCGTGGACACCCGCTTCGCCGAGGTAGAGCTGGACATAGCCCCGCTGTTCATCGCCGGCCGCTACAACAAGTTCAGCAGGGAGATACCCCAGACGATATGGCCCTGCAGGGTCTGCCACGGCAAAGGCTGCGACCACTGCCACGGCAAGGGGAAGATGTACCCCACGTCGGTGCAGGAGATCATCGGCGACATCGCCGTCGAGATGTGCGAGGGAAAGGAGCACTTCTTCCACGGGATGGGGCGCGAGGACATAGACGCCCGCATGCTGGGGGACGGGAGGCCGTTCGTGCTCGAGATAAGCGACCCCAAGGTCCGGAACATAGACCTGGACGAGCTCCAGGAGAGGGCGAGCAACGAGCTGGCCGCATACAACAGCCTGCACTTCGTCAAGCGCGAGGCGGTGGAGAGATACAAGGGCGCGGCGGCCGACAAGGTGTACCGCGTCCATGTGGTCGCAGATGGTAAAGTTAATAAAGAAAGAGTATTTGACGTAGCATTATCGTTCAAGAACGCCAATATCGACCAAAGAACTCCCCAAAGAGTCGAGCACAGAAGGGCCGACCTTGTGAGGAGGAGGCGGATCCACTGGGTCAAGGCGGACGCGATCGGCGAGGACTCCTTCGATCTCGAACTGGAGACCGATTCGGGTACCTACGTGAAGGAATTCGTGTCCGGCGACGACGGGCGCAGCGTTCCGAGCTTCTCCGAGAGGCTCGGGGTGCGGTGCAAGGTCGAGACCTTGGATGTATTGGCAATCGACTACCATGAGGGATAAGCAATGCAGGCATCCAGAGGAACAAGGACCAAGACCCGCAACGTCCTGAAGAAGAAAGCCAGGGCACGCGGGCTCTCTCCCATAAACAGGGGTCTCCAGACCTTCGAGGAAGGGGAGAAAGTCAACATCGTCATC
>JAEEGG010014943.1_pt1 | contig 16365 bp, 11 predicted proteins | sample 9134161 | NCBI WGS metagenome assembly JAEEGG01 (sample SAMN16246543, study PRJNA631951) | gut metagenome | biome: gut microbiome; feature: rumen; material: CR-attached | host: Bos | place: Iran: Karaj | collected 2018-10
TCATCGGACGCGTGTCCAGCCAATACGACATTGAGAACCCTGACCTGGAGAACCGACTAATGGCTGTTATCGACTATATCAGCGGCATGACAGATGTCTATGCGCTCGACGTCTATCAGAAGATATGCGGTATATCGCTCCCCATCGTCTAAGACAGAATAACGGTTTTTTAAGACAGAGTAACTGGGGGTAAGACATAAGAACAGTTTTTAAGACACAATAACATAAGAACAGATAATGAGTTCTTAGGACACAATAACATAAAAACAGATATTTGTTGAGACCTTGCTTTGGTTGGGAGATGACCATACTTTGGTCTCATGATGACCGCGCTTCGGTCATTACATGACCAATACTTAGTCGTCGCATGACCAAATATAGATCATCACATGACCAAAGCGCGGCCTCAACAAATATCTGTTTTTATGTTATTATGTCTTTAAAAAATAACTGTTATTATGTCTTTAAAACTCCAGTTACTCTGTCTTAGTACAGGAAGATTCTGAAGTCTTTCACTGATCCGGGTGCTCCTTGTTCTGCACGAGGCAGGTATTCGAATGCCTTGATGGTCTGCACGCTGCCCAGGTCGATAACGAGCAGGTGAGGTGCAGCGGCTCCTTTCTCCGTCTGCCAGTAGGTGGATTCCTGCAGGTCGAACACCTTATCGCCCAGGTGGTTGCCGCCCTCATCCTCGCTATTGGCGTACTTCGTCTTCCAAGGCTCGCGGGAGAGACGCTTTCCGTCGGTTCCTTGTACATAGATCTCAGCAATGGCCACCTTATCGTTTGCTTTTTGGGTGCTGACGCACTCGATGGCGAGGTAGCGGCCCTTCTGAGGCGCATTGAAGTTGATGGTCTGCCAGCCGTTGCCAGCCTTGAAGTTGCCAGTAGCCACGGGGGTAGCGCTGTTCAGGTCGGGCTTGTCACCGATGTTGTTGTGCTTGTTGCTCTTCTCTAACTGCAGTTTGTTGAGCTCAGGGGAATCCTGACCCCAGACCACAGCCTCCTTCGGGCCTACGATGTCGAGCACAATAATCTCGTTCTTGCCCTTCTTCAGCCAGCAGCCCGGCACGTAGAGCGTCTGCTGCGGGCCAATCGACCAGATGCGGCCCATAGCATGGCCGTTCACATAGACCTGACCCTTGCCCCACGTCTCGAAGTTCAGGAACGTGTCGCCCACCTTCTTCAGTGTGAAGTAGCCGCGATGGTAGCCCGGCTTCATGATGTCGGCAAGCTTCTTTGACCCCTCATAGCCCTGTGTGAAGGCGAGTGCAGGAGTACTCCCTTTCACCTTACCTGCAGCGACCTGGTCGTTGACACCTTTCACCATGTCAAGTGCCTTGACAGCAGTCTGATAGTCGTCGGGAATGGCGACGTTCATCCAGTTCTTCGGTGTCAGCACCATCTCCATGTTGTCCGTCTCAGTGGTCAGCGTGACGTTGCCCACGATGCCCTTGAAGTCCTTGATGGCGCGACCGAAGTTGATGCGGCCCATGCCTTCGACGATGATAATCAGTTCGGCACCTTTCTTCACGGCAGGTATGGTGATCGACTTCTCGTTCTTCACACGGTCAATCTTGCCAATGTATTTCTTGTCGATGAACACCTGGGCAAAGTCGTGGAACTCTCCTGTGAGCACGCTCTGCGAGGTGATCTCCGGCAATCGGGTGGAGTACATCATCGTGCCCCAACCCATGTCCATCTCCTCAAAGGTCTTCGGTGTGCCGTTGACGGGCTTTGTAAGGGCTGTCATCATTGGTGCGAACTCCGTCAGCTCGAACTTCGGCACGGTGATGATGGGCATCGGAGCCTTGGGCACGGCAGGAAGGTCCCCCTTCCGTCCCCCGAGGGGGAAACCGTTAGCATCGTATTTCTCCATCATCTTGCGCAGCTCCCAGAACTTCGGGGTAGCCAGGCCCCACTCGTTGATGGGCGCGTCGTAGTCGTAAGAGGTCACATCGGGGGCAAAGCCGGGAGAGTTAGCACCTGCCCAGTGACCGAACGATGTACCACCGTGAGTCATGTAGAGTGAGAAGGATATGCCTTTCGACAACATTTCGTCCATACCCTCAACCATATCCTTGGCAGGGCGTGTCTCATGGCGTGCTCCCCACTTGTCGAACCAGCCGCTCCAGAACTCAGAGCACATCTTTGGGGCGTTGGGGCGCAGTTCGCCGAGACGACGGAACTGCTGATCAATATTGGCACCCGTTCCGAAGTTCATCGTCCAAATGAGGTCGTCAAGACCGTTCTTCTCGAAGTTCGAAGACCAGTCGCACTGGAACAACAGAATGTCGGCCCCTCCTTCAGCCCCCGAGGGGGCTACATTAGACTTGCCTGCTTTAGAGGCCCCCTCGGGGGCGGTAGGGGGGGCTTGGTTATAGATTTCCCTCAGACAATCCCTGATCTCCGAGACGTAGGGCTTGTCTTCACCATACGAGCCGTACTCGTTCTCTACCTGTATCATGATGATGGGGCCGCCCTTCTGAATGGTCAGCGGAGCCAGTTGCTCGCCCACTTTCTGCTCGAAAATCTTCACGCGCTCCATGAAGTAAGGGTCGCGTTCACGCAGACGGATGTCCTTTTTCTTCAGGAGCCACCAGGGCAGACCGCCCATCTCCCATTCAGCACACACGTAGGGGCCGGGGCGAACGATGACGTACATGCCGTTCTTTTGGGCCAGACGGCAGAACTCAGCCACGTCGTTGTTGCCAGTGAAGTCGAATACGCCCTCCTGCTGCTCGTGGATGTTCCAGAAGATGTAGATGCACACGGCGTTCATGCCCAGTGCCTTACACATCTGGATGCGGTGTTCCCAGTAGGGGCGCGGAATACGGGGATAGTGAACCTCGGCAGCCTTCACTACGAAAGGCTGACCGTTCAGAAGGAAAGTCTTGTCGCCCACGGTGAATGTGCCGGGCTTCTGGGCAGCGAACCCAGCGGCTGGGGCTGTCATCAGCATGGCAGCGAGGGCCAACTTGCGAAATAAGTGTTTCATAGAAGGTAATTGTTTGGTTTATATAGTTTCAGTATGTTGCAAAAGTAAGAAAAAAAAGCGAAACCTATGTCCGCTTTATGATTGTTTAAGATTAAAATAGGGCCTTTTGTGGCTAAACTCCTGTGGGTAATGCAGTTGAACAGTGAAAGTCGGTGGGAGAACTGAAATGCAGACGCTCACCCGTGGTGGGATGGTCGAAGGCCAGTTCGGTGGCATGCAGACAGAGCCGGTGGGCTTTCTGGCCGTAGAGGTTGTCGCCCACAATGGGCAGACCCAGCCCTTCGGGATGAGCACAGTGCACGCGTAACTGATGGGTGCGCCCCGTGTGAGGGGTCAAGGAAACAAAAACGCAGGGATAATCGCGATGAAATGGGGTCTTTTCTGATATATTAGGTAGGGAGAGCACTTCGTAGTCGGTGATGGCTTGCTTGCCATGCAGCAAATCGACCACCTGTCGCGGACGGTCAAGCGGATCGGGGCGCAAGGGTAAGGAAATCGTCCCCTTCGTGGGGAGATGGGCTGGCCACGGACCATCGAGCAGTGCTTCGTACCTCTTATATATAGTGCGTGCGTAGAATTGCTGTTGCAGGTTCTTGTAGGCTTCCTCGTTGCGGGCCACTACCATCAGGCCCGAAGTGTCCATATCAAGTCGGTGTGGCATGAACACTTCGCCGTATTCTGCGGTGAGCACTTGTTGCAAGGAAGGAGCCTCAATGCGCCCCGGTACAGAGAGCAGTCCAGAGGGTTTTTCCACTACAAGTAGATCGCCGTCGGTGTAAATAGTCCTCACTGCCTGTGTCTGACGTTCCCACTCGGAGTGAATCATATTCTCTCTCAACAAGCCTTTCATCATGAAGGTGAGGATGGGCAGACACTTGCCTCGGCAGGCAGGATAGAACTGGCCATGATGACGAATCTCACCCCGAGGCGACTCACCATACCAGAACTCTGCCATCGTGACGGGGCGCAGGTTCTGACAGTAGGCATACTGAAGCAGTTTGGGCGCACAGCAGTCACCGCTGCCGCCTGGTGGTAGGGGAAAGCGTTGTTGCAGTTTGGGCGAGGTGTGATAGTCGCGCCAGATTTCGACGAGGTCTTTCTCTTCGCCACATGCGTTCAGCATGCGGTACTGACGGAAGAGCCATAGCTGTAATGCCTCGGAACGGCGTTTGCGCTCGGCTTTGAGGGCGAGTACGGTAGGCTGCGACATCGTCGCAGCAAATGTGGGGGCCGCTCCGGAAGTGGGGGATGGAACCGTGAGGGCAGCTATCTCGGCATTGATGGCAGAGATGTTGCGCTCCTCAGTCTTGAAATGTCCGTTGGGCTGTTGGGCATCGAAGACGGATGGCACGAAGTAAGACCAGTTGTTGCGCCCAGCCAGCAGGCCTGAATAGGCAGCCAGGAAGCCCAGTTGCCCGTCCTTCTCCACGATGAGCACTCCGAACATTTTTCCTCGTTGTGCATCGGCCAGCAGCTCGGGTTGCGACTCCACAAAACACGTAACCTCATCCGCAGCCATGAGGCATAGCGGATGAGGTTCGTAGTCGAATGGATTGTTGAAGCCCGAAGGCTTATCCAGTGTAGTGTCTAAGCGATGAAATGGCACTGTGGCTTATTTCTTGAAGTCGAATCCAATGCGCAGTCCGTCGTAGTTCTTCGAAAAGTCGCCGATGCTCTGCAGAGTGCTGTTGCCTGAAAGCGCGGTAAGCTTCTGGAGTACGCTGAGAAGCTTTGTGGCCTCGAACAACAGGCCAATGCCGTTGGAGTTCTTCTTGGCATAGCAAGTGATGTTGAACAAAAGGGCGGCCTGAAGCTTCACCTGATAGGTGCTCTCGTCGAAAGTCCATGTTCCGGAAAGAGGCTTTCCTGCCACTGTGGCGCTGTAGGTGCCATCCTCCTTGAAGATGAACTGAGTGCTGGATGAGTTGATGCCCACCTTCTGATAGTAGGGCTGCAATTTATCCTTGATGCTGGTGGCTACGGCTTCACCGCCAGCCTGTGCGAGGAACTTCTCGCTGGTGAAGGCGCATCCGGGCTGACTGTAGGTCCAGGTGCCGATGAGGCTTTGCTTCGTCAGCTTATCCAGTCCGAGTACGCTCTGCAGCACATTGCCAATGGTCTGTCCGTTGGTTGCTGCTGAGAGAACACTCCCGAGCACATTGCCTGCGGCAGCACCAATGCCGGCAGATGAAGCGTTGGCGGTTGTGCTACTGGCGTTTGTGGTGTTGGTGCCTGCTCCTAATCCGCAGCTTGCCAAAATCATTGTGGCAACGGCAACGAAAAAAACTGAAATCTTTCTCATAATTGTTTTGCGTTTAATTTGTTGATTTTATCCTTTATATATGATTTGAACTCTTCGCATCCCACAATCTCAATGTCCTCGAAAAGACCCAATACAAAGCGACCTATGCCTACAAAGGAGCAAACGGGCATCTTTACAATCCAGTGGTCATCGTTCTGCTGTTCTATGTATCGCTCGCTCTTCGGATATTCCTCGCGAAGGATAGAAGCGGAGAGACGTCCCAGGACAAGCGTGACGGTCCATTGCTCATCGCCGCTGAACATGAATATGTCGGTGAGCATCTGCTTGTGAGCATCTTCATGTTCCCATATCACGTCGAGCATCTCAACGTCTTCCATGCGTGAAAGCTTGAATGTCTTGTTCTTGCCAGATGCAATCTCGTAGCAACGCACCTCCTGATTCCCGTTCATGAGCAGGAACGGCTCGACTATTCGGTCAGACTTCGTGTTGCTGTGAGGCGATGAGTAGCCCACCAATCGCACGGTCATGTGCTGTTTGATAGCTGTATAGAGGGCGCTGACATTGTGGGCCAGTTGCGTTTTCAGTTCCACGTCGTCGAGAATGTGCAGGTCGTAGAGGTTGTCAAGCTTGCGCCGCACTTTCTCCACCTCAATGCTCTGATCACCCGTGAGGTCTAAGATACGGCGCATAGTGATGGCCTCGTCTTCCGTAAAATGCACGATTTCATCGAGCTTTCTGAAAAACGGTGAGTCTCTTCTGATGCGATAATAAGGTCTGGAATGTTCAATCTTGAAGCCTACTTGACGAAAGAAATCTATGTAATAATAGAAACTGCGACGCGAAATCTGTAGATTGCTGCAGATGTCAGCTACGGTGAGGTTGTGATTCTCGGTGAGCATCAACAACAGGTTCAGTTCGTGTTCTAGTTTCTCGTGTCTCATGCACTTTGGGCTCGTCTTCCTTTGATGTATTGGGTTGTGGAGACTTTCAGCGTGCAAAATTAGTACAATTCTGCTGAAATGCAAAAAGAAAAAGCACATATCTTTGTGAAATGTGCTTAAAACAATGCTCTGCGGAACTGCTTCCTACATGAGCTTGGCAATCAGTTCGCGCATGCCTTCGGAGGCACCTTTTTGAATTTGTGTGACATGATTGCCGGCGCTGACAGGGTTGGGGTCAATGAGATAGATGGGCACACTTGGACGAACGTAGTGGAGCAGTCCAGCGGCAGGATAGACGTTGAGCGACGTGCCAATCACAATGAAGATGTCGGCCTCCTGTGCTTCCTCGGCAGCTGCGGCAATGAGGGGGACTGCCTCGCCGAAAAACACGATGAAGGGGCGCAGCAGCGAGCCGTCGCCAGCCTTAGTGCCGGGAGCCACTTCGCAGTTGTCCTGCGTCAAAGTGATCTGATAGCGCGGGTCATCGACATCACGGCTCGAACAGACTTTCATCAGCTCGCCGTGCAGATGAATCACCTTTGATGAACCAGCCTGCTCATGCAGGTTGTCAACATTCTGAGTGACTACCGTCACGTCGTATTTCTTCTCTAACTCTGCTACCAAGCGATGGCCCTCGTTGGGCTTCACCCCCCAGCACTTCTTGCGTAGCATGTTGTAGAAGTTGGTCACCAACGTGGGGTCGGCCTCCCATCCTTCATGGGTAGCCACCTGCTGAACGGGATATTCCTCCCACAAGCCATCGGCATCGCGGAACGTGCGAAGACCGCTCTCTACCGACATGCCTGCACCTGTCAAGACAACGATTTTCTTTTTCATAATGCGCTGTTTTTTATGATAGTAAACTCTGATTAATAAATGATAAACTATTAAATCTCTACAAAAATAGTGATTTTTAGCGAAATAACAATGGCTGAATCCGAAATAATGCGTAACTTTGCGCGATTTTTTAATTAAGGAAAGAAAAAATGGATAAACTAAGCTATGCCCTCGGACTGGGCATCGGACAACAGTTGGTGCAGATGGGCGCAGCCGCCGACATGAACATCGACGACTTCGCACAATCTATTAAGGATGTGATCTCAGGAAACGAACTGAAGGTCTCTCATCGTGAGGCTCAGCAGATAGTACAGGACTATTTTGCTAAGCAAGAGGCGAAGATGAATGCTGAGCGTGCAGAGAAAGGAAAGGCTGCTCGCGAAGAAGGTGAGAAATATCTGGCTGAGAATGCCAAGAAAGAAGGAGTGAAGACACTGCCCAGCGGCTTGCAGTATCAGGTGCTGCGCGAAGGCAATGGCAAGAAGCCTACAGCTAAAGACTCAGTGAAGTGCCACTACGAGGGCTTCCTGATTGACGGGACAGTGTTTGATTCAAGCGTTCAGCGTGGCGAGCCCGCTGTGTTCGGACTGCAGCAGGTGATTGCTGGATGGACTGAAGGATTGCAGCTCATGCAGGAAGGTGCAAAGTATCGTTTCTTTATTCCCTATCGCCTGGCTTATGGTGAGGGCGGTGCTGGACAGATGATTCCCCCCTACGCTGCTTTGATCTTCGATGTAGAACTGATTGAAGTCGTATAAAGAAACTCTGAGAAATCCGAAAATAATAGAAATTCATTCTAAAAACAATATTATAACAATGAAAAAATCAATGATTCTGGCCGCAATGGCCGTAGTCGCCACAACGATGATTTCTTGTGACGGCGGTACTCCCAAAGCAAATCTGAAGAGTGATGTGGACTCTGTAAGCTATGCCATCGGTATGGCACAGACCCAGGGTCTGAAGGACTATCTCGTCATGCAGCTTGGTGTTGACACTGCTTACATGGGTGAGTTCATCAAGGGATTGAATGATGGTGCCAATGCTGGCGAAAACAAGAAGAAGGCAGCTTACTATGCAGGCATTCAGATTGGTCAGCAGATCTCTAACCAGATGGTGAAGGGCATTAACTATCAGCTCTTTGGTAACGACTCTACCCAGACCATCTCAATGAAGAACTTCATGGCTGGCTTCGTGACTGGTACTACTGGAAAGAAAGGACTCATGACGCTCGAAGAGGCTAACGAGACTGCTCAGCGCCTGATGCAGCAGATCAAGACTCGTGAGACTGAGAAGACTTACGGCGAAAACAAGCGTGCCGGTGAAGAGTTCCTGGCTGCCAATGCCAAGAAGGAAGGCGTGGTGACACTGCCCAGCGGAGTACAATATAAGATTCTCAAGGAAGGAAACGGCAAGGTGCCTGCAGATACATCAACTGTGACCATGCACTATGAGGGCCGTCTGATCAATGACTCTGTATTCGACAGCTCTTACAAGCGCAATCAGCCTTACACCGTTCGTTGCGACCGTAACATCAAGGGCTTTACTGAGGCACTGACACACATGCCTGCTGGTTCTGTCTGGGAGGTCTATATTCCTCAGGAACTGGCCTATGGTGAGCGTCAGGCAGGTGCAATGGTGAATCCTTTCTCAGCACTGATTTTCAAGATCGAGCTGTTGGAGGTGAAGTAAACAGATAATTCATGAAACTAAGCGTAATCATGAAGAAGGTACTATACGTAGCACTCGCCGTTCTGGTGAGTGCTTCTTTTAGCACAGTAAGTGCGAAAGAGAAAAAGGAAAAGAAGCAAAAGGTGGTAACAGTGCAGCCGGTAGAACTCAAGAGCGATGTTGACTCTGTGGCTTATGCTATCGGTATGATGCAGACTAACGGTCTGAAAGACTATCTTGTGTCGCAAATGAAGGTTGACACTGCTTATATGGCCGACTTTATCGACGGTCTGAAGGAAATGACCTCAGGGAAGATTGATGCACAGAAGACTGCATTCTATGCTGGTATCCAAATTGGGCAGCAGGTGGCAAATCAGATGATGAAAGGCATCAATCAGCAGCTTTTCGGAGCCGATACCACGCAGACCATTTCTCTCGAGAAACTTATGGCTGGTTTTATCACCGCGCTTGTAGGCGATAAAGGACAGATGACAATGGAAGAGGCACAGGGCAATGCCCATCGGCTCACTCAGCAAATTAAGGATCGTGCTACCGATAAACTTTATGGCGCTAACCGCGAAGCAGGGCGTAAGTTCTTGGCTGAGAATAAGTTGAAGGAAGGCGTCATCACTACAGCCTCCGGACTGCAATACAAAGTCCTGAAGCAGGGCGAAGGTGCTGTTCCACAGCGCACCGACAAGGTGAAGGTGCACTATGAGGGCCGACTGGTCGATGGCACCGTGTTCGATGCTTCTTCCAAGCATGGCTCCGAGCCTATCAGTTTCCGTGCCGATCAGGTCATCAAGGGATGGACTGAGGCACTCACCATGATGCCTGTAGGTTCCAAGTGGCAGCTCTTCATTCCTTACGAGCTGGCTTATGGCGAGCGCAACAGCGGAATGATCAAGCCATACTCGGCACTCATTTTCGATGTTGAGTTGGTCGATATAGAAAAATAGGATTCTATTTTTTTTCGCAAGTTTACGTTGCATTAAGCATCAAAAGATTCGGGAAATGCAAGCTGAATTGTTCAGCAGGCATTTCCCGAAATTTATTTCATTATAGTGGGAGCAAGCTCCCTAAATGTTCTTTTCCTTTACTCCTCGGGCAGCATGATGACCTCTGCCTTGTCACCGCTCTTGAGCAGTTCCTTCACGAAGGTCATGATGGTCTCAGGAGTCTGAGCCTCCACGGTCTTCTTGTAGTCGGTGTAGAAGTCAACACCGTAGTCGCGCAGGCGGTTGATCTGACGAATCCAGAAGTTGTTGGTCTTGGCTTCGTCGTCGATAGCCTTGAGCATGTACTCCTTCACTTTGTTGAGTTTTTCTACTTCAACGGCCTTGGTCAGTCCCTGCACTTCCTCGTCCATGATCTTCACGGCCACGTCGCCCTTCTCAGGCTTCATGGGGCAATAAACGAGTGCGGTGGCGGTGGTGCGATAGTCGTCGCGAGTGAGTCCTGCCTGTGCCATCACTGAGTAAGCGGCGCTGGCCTCCTCACGAATCTTCTCGGTGTAGAGCATGGTGAGAATCTGTCCAACCATTGATGCGCGGATGCTGTTCTCCAGCGTATAATTCATCTTCTCGTTCTTCCAGAGCATCACGGCGATAGCCTTCGGAGTCTCCATCTTGCGTTTGAAGTTGTTCTTCACGTCGCCCTTGAATGAATCCTCTACGTCCTTACCCTTCTTCACGGTCTTGGCATCACCGGGCAGTGATGCCAGGTACTGCTCGATGAGGGGGCGCAGCTTAGCCTCGTCGTAGTTGCCGATGATGGTGAAGGTGAAGCCGGCAGCGTTGGCAGTCTGCTCCTTAGCCATCTGCAGGATGCGGTCGTAGTTGACCAGCTTCAGGTCATCCACGTTGGCTGGTGCAAAGCGCTTTGAGTGGTTCTGCAAGGTGAGTGTGAGCGAATCGCTGAACACGGCCTCGGGCTGCAGCAGTTTGTTCTTCAGCATCAGTTCAGTGGTCTTCATCGTGTTGTCGAACGACTCCTGGTCTTTGTTGATCTTGGTGAAGTAGAGATAGACGAGTTGCAGCAGGGTCTCCACGTCATTAGGAGTTGATGAGCCGGTGATGTTGGCGCGTTCGGTGCCCAGCATCATGCTGGCGCTGGCAATCTTTCCAGCCAGAGCCTTCTCCAGTTCGGTGTGGCTGAAGTTGCCCAGTCCGCTTGCCTCAATCACATCGTCGAAGAACTTGATGTTGGCAAAGTCCTTCTCGTCGTAGAGTGAGCTTCCTCCGAAGCCTTCGGCAGCGAGGATCACCTGATCCTTCTTCAAGTCAGTCTGCTTGAGCACTACGGTAGCACCGTTCGAGAGCTTCAGCTCCTTATAGTCGAACTTCTTGCCAGCCACTTCCTTCACAATCTTGCCAGCCTTGGGCAGCACGGTGATGAGGGGCTCGTCCTTCACGTTGTCAACGTATGCCTCCAGCTTCTCGGCGCGGGCTTCAGCCATCGCCTTCTTCAGACTCTCGGGAGTGGGATATACTGCACCGTCCTTCTCCTGGTTCATGTTCAGCACCACCATGTTCGAGTCGGTAGCGGTCACGAGCTGCTGCATGAGCTGGTTGATGGCCTCTACGGGCATCATCGGCACAATCTGCTTCATTACCTCATAGTAGTCGTCGAGCGAAGGAATAGGTTCGTTTTCAAGATAGTGGTTGACATACTGGCGGCAGAACTGGTTGTTGTATCGCTTGTCCTTGTTGCTGAACTGCTTGTCCAGTTGGCTCAAGAAGTTCTGCTGATAGCGCTTGTACTCGGTAGCGGTGAATCCGAACTCAGCAGCGCGGCGAGCCTCGATGAAGGCAGCCTTCATGGCAGCTTCGGTCTGGCCCTCCTTAGGCAGGGCATCCACTGAGAAGGCATCCTTGGTCTTCGAGAACAGGTACTTTCCATAGCTGGAGCTGGCCTGCAGGAAGGGACAGTCGGGCTTCTGTGCGAGCTCAGCCATACGGTCGTTGAGCATGCCGATGGCAGCATCCTTCATGTAGTCGATGATGAGGTACTGCATGTTAGTCTTGATCTCGTCGGGGATGGGGTCGCTCTTGAAGAACACCTCCACGATGCTGTACTGCATCTCCTTGTCCTTATCGACCACGAAGATGGGCTCAGCATTGTCGGGAACAGCCTCGGCAACGACAGGAGTGGCATTCTCGGGCATCTTGATGGGCGCAAAGAGTTCCTTGATCTTCTGCTCCACCTTGTCCACGTCGAAGTCGCCAACCACGATGACGGCCTGGTTATCGGGGCGATACCACTTCTCGTAGTAGTCGCGCAGCACCTGAGGCTCGAAGTTGTCGACGATCTCCATCAGACCGATGGGCATGCGGTGACCGTACTTTGAATTGGGGTAGAGCTGAGGCAGGTCGCGCTCCAGCATGCGCATGGTGGCACTGGTGCGCAGGCGCCACTCCTCGTGAATCACGCCACGCTCCTTCTGAATCTCGTCAGCTTCGAGCAGCAGTCCGTCGGCCCAGTCGTGCAGGATGAGCAGACAAGAGTCGATGATGCCCTCGCGTGTGGTAGGCACGTTCGAGATGTTATAGACCGTCTGGTCGATAGAGGTGTAAGCATTCAGGTCACGACCGAACTTCACACCGATGGTCTCACACCACTTCACGATGTCGTTGCCCTTGAAGTGCTCTGTTCCGTTGAAGCACATGTGCTCCAGGAAGTGAGCCAGACCGCGCTGCTGGTCGTTCTCCTGAATGGAGCCCACGCGCTGTGCAATGTAGAACTCGGCTCGTTGTTCGGGCCAGTTGTTGAAACGGATGTAGTAAGTCAGTCCGTTTTCCAGTTTTCCCATGCGCACGTCTTTATCGACGGGGATGGGTGGCATCTGTTGTGCCATCGTGGCAGCGGCTCCGGCTATGAGCAGAGCGGCAACTGCCAGCATGTGTTTGAAAAATGTCATAGTTATAAAACTTTTGGTTTGAAAATAAAAATGATTAATGATGTGTATTTTTTTTGAGGTTTCGGAGTTCTCTGAGTTCTCTGAGCTCTCTGAGTTCTCTGAGTTCTCGGAGCCATCCTACATATTATAGAAGGTAGCCATGAAGTTGGGTCGGAAGTTCTTGCTGATGTGCAGCTCGGTGATGCTGTCGAGTGGCGGTCTGAGTCGGCACGTGTTCTCCACCACACCGCTGATGTGCTGCACATTGACAATGTAGCCTTTGTGTATCTGTACGAAGTTGCGCGAGTAGGCCAGTATGATGTCGGCAGTGGTGCGATGGCGCAGCTGGTGGCTTTTGCCCTCCTTGGTGACGATTTCCCAGATGCGCCGGTCCCCGTCGAAGCGGAAGAAGGCAATGTCGTCGAAGTGCAGCACGGTGTGCTCATTATACTGGTTCACCACCATCACGCTTGGCAGGGGCGTATTTTCTAAGGGGATGGCCTGCTGAATGTTGCTCAACCGGTTCTCGTAGTAGCGTGTCATGATTTTGGCCAGTTCCTGCTTGCTCGCAGGCTTCAGCATGTAGTCGAAGGCTTGCTGGCGCAGTGCCTCCAGCATGTACTTGTCGTAACCGGTGTAGAACACCACCTTCATGTCAGGCTTCACCTGTGGGCGAATCGTGGCACAGAAGTCAATGCCCGACATGGATGGCATTTCTACGTCAAGAAACAGCAGGTCGGGTTCTTTCTCTATGATTTCGCCTCTTACCTTCTCGGTGGCATCGGTTCCAGTGCCTATGATTTCCACCGAGTAGCTCTCCAGCATTTTGAGCAGCAGGGCGGTGGAGTTCTGATCGTCATCTACGATAAAGGCTCTTACAAGTCGTCTCGCTTCCATTTTAAAACATTATTTTTTTATCTTCGTGGGGGGGGGGGTAGCTTTATCTTCTTTCTTTTCCAGAATATAGTCGAAGTCGTTGGGCAGCAGCAGCCAGGCTCGGCATCCGCGCTGTCCGTCGGGGTGGGCATAGTTGGCCAGTCCGTAGTCCATGAGCGGTTTTCCCGTTCGTCGGCCATGCGTCTGCGTGTATTGTTCATTCAGCAGGAAGATGGTCTGTCGCATTACGCGCAGTCCGGTGCGCTCTTTATTCTTTCTTTCTTCGGCCAGTCCCACTCCGTTGTCTATTACCTCAATAAGTGTGGCATCCTTCTGTGGCTTCACGTTCACCCATACGCAGCGTTGTTTGCCCAGTTCGGGCTGGCGTGCCTTCAGTCCGTGCTTGATGGCATTCTCCACCAGTATCTGTACCGCCATCGACGGCAGTTGCACTTGGTCGGTGTCCAGTCCGTCTGGCACGTCGATGCTGAGGTGGAAGTCGGGTCCCACCGATCGGCTCTCTATGCTGCAATAGAACTGTATGAACTCCAGTTCCTTGGTGAGCGATGACTGTTCGATGTCGGTATGTTCAATGCCCCGGTGCAGCAGTTGCACGAGCGAGTCGAGGTTCACCTCCTTTCCGTTCATCTGCGCCATGATCTCGGCAGTGAGGGCATTGCTGATGAAGTGGGGCGTGATGCGGTTGCGCACGGTTTTCATGCGCAGTTCGGCAATGCTGTTGCGCATCTCCGACTCGCGCAATTCTCGCTCCCTGAGTTTCAGCACGTTGATGACGACGAGCAGCACGATGATGAGCGACAAGAGCAGCAGCAGGGCTACGGCCCAGCGGAAGGAGGTCTCCTTCTCTTCCAGCTCGCGCTGTTTATCGAGCAATGATTTCTCGTGCTCATAGTGCATGATTGCTTCCGAGAAGCGCATCTTCATGTTGTTGCTGGCTATGCTGTCGTGCAGCGACTCGTATTTGTTCATCTGCTCGCTGTACTCCTTCCACTGTTCGGTTCGCTCATACAGTCGCATGAGCACCTTGTGTCGCAGCAGTTGCTGTTCGGGAATCATCCATTCTGGGATGGGGTTTTCCTTTACCAGTTGCTTCGCATCGGCTATTCTCCCTTCCTCCAGCGCCACCTCTATGCGCTGGGTGATGAGGTAGAAGAGCGGGATGGGCTGTTTCTGTTCGGTGAAGAAGGGCTGTGTCTCGTCCAATAGGGCCTTGCCGCGCTCCAGCTGTCCCAGTTTGATATATACATCGCTCAGGTTGCAGCGCTCGAACATGCGTTCCCACAGCTTGTTAGGGTCGTTGGCAATGATGGAGTCGAGCTCCAGGAAACAGCCCAGGCTCTCGCGGTACTTGCCTTGCAGATAGTAGTCGTTGCCTCGGTTGTTCAGGTAGTTGAACAGTTCGATAGGCTCCATGAGCGGCTTCATCTCGGCAGCCATGTCCCACAATTTGGCACTCTGCTCAAAGTTGTGCATGGCGGCCTGGGCCGATGCAATGCCAATGATGAGCGTGGCGCGTGTGGCATTGGCCATGCCCATCGAGTCGCCCAGTTCTATTGCCTCGCGGAAGTAGGTCACGCTCTGGTCGTAACGTCCCTGCTGCTTATACACATCGGCTATGTTGATGAGGATGAGCAGTCGGTAGTTGGGATCACAGCCCAGCTCATTGGCCATCTTGAGTGCCTTCATGTTGTGGTACTGTGCCGAGTCCATGCGTCCAGTCATCTTTGCCTCATACACGCCCATCTGAATTTCACATTCCAGTTCCAGCAGGCGTATCTGACCGTCTTTTCTTCGGTTGTTGCGGTCAATATAGTTACGCAGACGGTGGTGACTGTTCATGAACGAGTCGGTCTGCATGGTGTAGAAGTAGTATTTGGCGTCCAGCACCTCAAAACGGTAGTATTCGTTGCTGTCCTTGGCCTGGGCCTTGCCTTCTTCTATGATGTGTCGTGTGTCTTCCACATTTCCCTTTTTCAGTGCCTCTTCGCCTTGATAGTAAGCCTCGGGGAAATGCAGGGTGGCCAGTTCCGCTGTCGGGGTGAGCGTGAACAGTGCGGCGCAGCGCTTGCCGATGGGTGTCAACAGGAGTGCTGCCGCCAGTATGAGAATGATGGATACGGTTGTAAGTAAGTATTTCTTCATCTATAAGTTACCGGGTTCCAGTTATTTTGTTTTTATTAAGGTGCGTGTCTTGTCACTTTTTTCTGATGAGTGTGAGCCCGTCGCGCAGGGGGAGTATCACTTTTTCTACTCTTGTGTCGCAGGCCACGTGGTCGTTGAACCTCACGATGCCCTGCGTCTGCTGGTCGTGTGCGTAGGCCGGATCGGTCACGTGTCCGTCCCACAGCGTGTTGTCGGCCAGGATGAATCCCCCCTTGTTCAGCACCGAGAGGGTCATCTCGTAGGTCTCCACGTAGGTGCGCTTGTCGCCGTCGATGAAAGCCATGTCGAACGTGATGCCCAGTCGTGGCGCCTCGGTGATGGCATCGCCTATGATGAACGTGATCTTGTCGGCCACGGGCGAGTTCTCAATCCACGGTCGGGTGAAGTCCTCCTGCTCGTCGTTGATCTCGAACGTATAGACGTGTCCGTCTTCGTTCAGTCCCTCAGCCATGCAGATGGCTGAATAGCCGCTGAAGGTGCCCACCTCCAGTATGTTCTTTGGCCGAATCATCTGCACCAGCATTTTCAGCAGTCGTCCTTGCAGGTGTCCGCTGGCCATGCGCCCGTGCAGCAGGTGAATGTTGGTGGCTCTCCATAGCCTGTAGAGGTAGTCCGGCTCAGGGGAGATGTGGGAGAGAAGATACCCACCCCCTACCCCTCCCCAGGGGAGGGGAGTCTGGTTACCTTTGCTATTATCTGGG
>JAEEGG010014947.1_pt1 | contig 16362 bp, 12 predicted proteins | sample 9134161 | NCBI WGS metagenome assembly JAEEGG01 (sample SAMN16246543, study PRJNA631951) | gut metagenome | biome: gut microbiome; feature: rumen; material: CR-attached | host: Bos | place: Iran: Karaj | collected 2018-10
TCGCTGCCGACCTCACCATCATGGAGGAAGGCACCAAGATCCTGCAACGCCTCAACAAGTTCCTTGCTGGCGATAAGGATGTGAAGTTGCCGATCATGACTTCGTGCTGCCCCGCTTGGGTTAACTTCTATGAGCACGAGTTCCCCGATCTGCTTGACTATCCTTCAACTGCCAAGTCGCCTGCTCAGATGTTTGGCGCTATTGCCAAGACCTACTGGGCTGAGAAGATGGGTATCCCCCGCGAGAAACTCGTGGTTGTATCTATCATGCCCTGCTTGGCCAAGAAGTATGAGGCTGGCCGTGACGAGTTCAAGGTGGATGGCAATCCCGACGTGGATTACAGCATCTCAACCCGTGAGCTCGGTCGCTTGATCAAGCGTGCCAACATCGACTTTGCCAACCTGCCTGATAGTGACTTTGACTCGCCCCTCGGTGAATCGACCGGTGCCGGTGCCATCTTCGGCATCACCGGTGGTGTGATGGAGGCTGCATTGCGTACCGTCTATGAGGTACACACCGGCAAGACTCTGCCTCACCTCGAGTTTAACGATGTGCGCGGTTTCGAGGGCATCAAGGAGGCTACCATCGACCTCAACGGCTTTGAGCTGAAGGTCTGCGTGGCTCACACTCTGAGCAACGCACGCAAGGTCATGGACGCTCTGCGTGCCGGCAAGCTCAACTACCATGTGGTTGAGGTAATGGCATGTCCCGGTGGTTGCATCGGTGGTGCTGGTCAGCCCTACCACCACGGCAACATCGAGATTCTCAAGGCACGTGCAGCCGCCGTTTACCGCGAGGATGAGGGCAAGGCATTGCGCAAGAGCCACGAGAACCCCGATATCCAGAAACTCTACAAGGAATTCCTGGGTGAGCCCTGTGGCGAGAAGTCTCACCACCTGCTTCACACGCATTACTTTGATAAGAGCATTCATTAATCAAATCGACTAAAACAACAATAACGATATGAAGAAGAAAGAAGAAATCAAACTGGCGTGTACCGTTGTTAAGCAGGTAGAAGAGATCTGCGACAAGCACGGCAATAAGCCCGGTGAATTGATCAACGTCCTGCATGAGTGCCAGGCTTTGCATGGCTATCTCCCTGAGGAGATGCAGCGCATCATCGCCCGCAAGCTGGGTGTGCCCGCTTCTAAGGTCTATGGCGTGGTGACGTTCTACTCGTTCTTCACCATGACTCCCAAGGGCAAGCATCCGATTTCAGTCTGCTTGGGTACCGCTTGCTACGTACGCGGTTCCGAGCGTCTGCTTGAGGAAATCAAGCGCATCCTCAATATTGAGGTGGGTGAGACTACCCCCGACGGGAAGTTCTCGCTCGACTGCCTGCGTTGCGTGGGTGCCTGCGGTCTTGCTCCCGTTGTCATGATTGGTGAGCACGTCTATGGCCGTCTTGACGTGAAGGACGTTCGCCAGATTCTCGAGAACGCCGCCGCTCAAGACTAATCATTAAATTTCACTAACTACCGGAAAACGGGAGAACTCAATTGGGTACTCCCGCTTTCTTTTTTTCAATTGGTGATTATTCTACGCTTTGCTTGTACATATCAAGAGTAAGCTCGTGATATGTTTCCAATTAAGAATGATGACAATCCTTTATATTATTCATGAAACATTTTTTTGCTAACAGATAAAAATGCTCTCTGTTTTGTGAAATGAGCAAAAAAATGTAACTTTGTGACCGAAATCGATAAACAGCATCGCTGCAACAAGTGGTCAATCGGCATTAATCATCTAACTGTCAATGGATACAAACAACGAATCAAACAGCGAATCTCTGCAAGCCTATGGACTGGCAGCTAATAGTCACGTGCAGATTCTGTGCTGCTGTGGGTCGGCATGCTACGCCTCTGGCAGTCTTAAAATCATTGACAACTTCATCCGTGTGATTGGTGAGCACGGCTTGGGCAGTCGAGTTGATGTTGTGGCTACTGGATGTTTCGGTTTTTGTGCCAAGGGACCTATCGTCAGGATCATGCCTGACAACACGACCTATGTGCAGGTACATCCCGAGGATGTAGAGGACATTGTCGAGACACACATCATTGGCGGCAAACTACTTGAGCGACTGCAGTATGTGGACTTCACCGCCCAACAACTGATGGATGACTCCAAGCACTGGAGTTCCTATCCCAAGCAGCTGTCGATGGACGCCATGTTGCATGACTACATTTACGAGATTGGCGGCAAGAGGTTCCTGTCGGTAATGTCCTACAAGATTGATGCCGACAAGTGCAAGGGCTGCGGAGCCTGCAAGCGCGGTTGTTCCAGTCATGCCATTGTGGGCGACCTGCGTCACCCCCATGTGGTCAATCCCTATAAATGCACATGCTGTGGCCATTGCACGACCAAGTGCAAGTTCGACGCCATCCACGGGCCTGTGGGCGCATTGAGCGAGCGCAACTATGTCGAGGACCTGCTGGTCGATGTGGCAGACCCCGACAAGATTGTCGTGGCACAGACGGCTCCTGCGGTGCGCTACGCGTTGGGTGAGGAATTCGGTATGCCCCCAGGCACCATTGTGACAGGCAAAATGATTTCGGCCTTGCGTAAGGTGGGCGTGGACTATGTGTTTGATACCGACTTCGGTGCCGATATCACTATCATGGAAGAGGCAGCCGAAATTGTTGACCGCCTGCGCAAGTTCATCGCCGGAGACAAGACGGTTCGCATCCCCATCACTACCTCATGCTGCCCGGCATGGGTAAACTTCTTTGAGAACGATTATCCAGACTTGAGGGAATATCCCTCGACATGCAAGTCACCTGCCCAGATGCTGGGCGCTGTGCTCAAGACCTATTGGGCGCAACGCATGGGAATTCCCCGTGACAAATTGGTCATGGTCTCAGTGATGCCTTGCTTGTCCAAGAAATATGAATGTGCCCGAGATGAGTTCATCAACGACGGCACGCCCGATGTGGATTACTCCATCACAACCATAGAGCTGGCCGAACTGATCAAGCGCATGAATATCGACTTCGAACGTTTGGCCGATGGCCAGTTCGACTCTCCACTGGGTGACTCCAGTGGAGCAGGTGCCATTTTCGGCACGACTGGTGGTGTCATGGAGGCTGTTTTGCGAACGGTGTATGAGGAATTCACTGGACAGGAGTTATCTCATGTCGAGTTTGATCAGGTACGAGGCTTGGACGGTATCCATGAGGCCGTCATCGACCTCAACGGCTTTGAATTGAAGGTTTGTGTTGTCAATACGTTAGCCAACGCCCGCATCGTCATGGACAAACTGCGTGCTGGAGAATTAGATTATCATGTCATCGAGGTGATGGCGTGTCCTGGTGGCTGTATCGGTGGCACAGGCCAACCTTACCACCATGGTGACATCGAGGTCATCAAAGCGCGCCAACGGGCCATCTACAGCGAGGATGTGGGTAAGAGACTGCGTAAGAGCCACGAGAATCCTGTTATTCAGCGACTTTATCGCGAATTCCTTGGTGAGCCGCTACATGGCAAGGCCCATGACCTGCTCCACACCAAATACCGTGACAAATCTATCCTTTAAGCCAACGACACTTTGTCAAGAATGCCTTTAATGTGGGCTATGGCGATGCCGTAGTTCGTCATTGGTGTGCCTTGTCTTCGGCACTGCATCACACGCGATAGCATGAAGCGGTTGTTGAACATGCAGCCACCACAATGGATGACGAGGTCATAGCTTGTCACATCTTTAGGAAAATCCTTGCCCGCCACGATATCCACGGTCAGACCGTCTCCCACACGCTGCCGCAGCAGACGCGGAATTTTCACCCTGCCAATGTCCTCGGCCAACGGGGCATGAGTGCATGCCTCGGCAATGAGCACGCGCGACTGTTCGGTCAAGCGGTCGATAGTCATGGCACTTTTAACAAAGAAACGAATATCGCCCTTATGAGCGGCCATCAGCACCGAGAAAGACGTGAGCAGACTTTCCTTGGGCTTCTTTTTTTCAACAATGTCAAATACCTGAGAGTCAGTGATAATGAGATGTGGAGGCTGCTTCATTGCGGCAAGAGTGCGGTCAATGCCCTCGGTCGTGCAACAGACGGCTGTGCAACCCTTGTCCATCAGGTCACGCAATGTCTGTACCTGTGGCAGGATGAGTCGTCCCTTGGGAGCCTGTGGGTCTTGTGGCATCACCAGCAGCACTGTATCACCTTCATGGGCAAGATTTCCTGTGAGTGACTGTTTTTCATCTTCGGGCACCAAAGCCGTCAGCGTCTGTCGCAGCACATCAAGCCCTGTGCCTTTCAGTGCGCTCACAGCGATGACCTCACACCCCAAACGCTTGGCAATCGAGTCGAGTAGGGCAGAAGACACCTCAGACCTCAGATCCACCTTATTTAATACGGCAACATAAGGGATATCGGCTTGCCTGAGTAATGTGGACCATGCGGCTTCATCGTCAAGCGATTCGCCGTCTGTCACCAGCAGTGCGATGTCAGCCAGCTTGATGACCTCGCGAGTGCGTTGTGTACGCAGTTCACCCACCTCGCCACTGTCGTCAAAACCCGCAGTATCAATCAGCACGCAAGGTCCTAGCGGCAGAATCTCCATTGCCTTGCTCACCGGGTCGGTCGTGGTCCCTGCCACATCGCTCACAATAGCGATCTGTTGCCCAGTCAGTGCATTGATGAGCGACGACTTGCCCACATTGCGCCGTCCAAACAACGCGATATGCAACCTCTCGCCACGCGGCGCATTGTTAAATCCTTGGTCTACCATAAGAACGACAGTATTATATAAGGGAAACAACAAGTACAATAATCACAATTGCCTGAACACCGGTAATTTATATTTATTGTACTTGTTGTTTTCTTTACAGGTTGTTTAGAAGTAGAAGTCGCGCTGACCGCCGGCGATGTCATTGATGTGCTGGGCGGCAATTTCGCGGACGCGCTGGTTGGATATCTTTGCCAATTCCTTTTCAATCAATGCATTGCCCTTGGCAATTGTGTCCTCGCTGGCAAAGTCCATGAGATACTCCTTGAGTGTCATCAGCGCGTTAGGCGTGCAGATGTCACCAATCTTGCCGGCCTTGCACAGCTCCATGAAACGGTCACCTGTGCGGCCTGAACGGTAACATGCGGTGCAGAAGCTGGGCAGATAGCCGATAGACAGCAGCCAGTTGATGACCTCGTCGAGGGTGCGCGTGTCGCTCACGTCAAACTGGGCTGTCTCGTCATGGCGCTCAACAGTGGTGTAACCGCCCACGCTGGTGCGGCTGCCGCCGCTGATTTGTGAAACGCCCAAGTCAAGCACCTTGGCACGAACACTCTGGCTCTCGCGGGTTGAGATAATCATGCCGGTATAAGGCACGGCCAGGCGAATAACGGCGATGATGCGGCAGAAGATGTCATCGGGCAGCACATCGGGGAACTCATCGAGTGAGATATCCTCGGCAGGACAGATGCGCGGCACGCTGATAGTGTGAGGTCCCACACCGAATTTAGCCTCCAAATGCTCAGCATGCATCAGCAAGCCCACGAAGTCATAGCGATAGGTCGTCAGGCCATAGAGCACACCGATGCCAACGTCGTCGCAGCCACCCATCTGAGCGCGGTCCATCGCCTCGGTGTGATAGCAGTAGTTGCTCTTTGGGCCTGTGGGATGAAGGGCCTCGTAGTTCTTGCGGTTATAGGTCTCCTGGAACAGGATATAGGTGCCGATGCCTGCAGCCTTGAGTTTTTCATAAGCCTCGACCTCGGTGGCTGCGATGTTCACGTTCAGGCGACGGATTTCGCCATTGCCCACCTTAGTGTTATAGATAGTGTGAATCGACTCCAAGATATACTCCAGCGGGTTCATCACGGGGTGCTCGCCTGCCTCCAGAGCAATGCGTTTGTGGCCCATCTTGACCAGGGCTTCTACTTCGGCACGGATCTCGTCCTGCGACAGTTTTTTGCGCGGGATGGTCTTGTTCTTGGCATGGTACGGACAATAAACGCAGCCGTTGATGCAGTAGTTGGACAGATACAGCGGAGCGAACATCACGATGCGGTTTCCGTAAAAACGTTTCTTCACGTCTTTGGCCAGCTGCTCATAGCGCTCAATCAGGTCAGGTTGGTCACAGTCGAGCAGAACGGCTGCCTCGCGGTGGCTAAGTCCCTTGCACAGTGCAGCCTTATCGATAATCTCCTCAATCAGAGCACGATTACTCTTATTCTTTTTAGCGTAGGCTAGGGTATCTAGTATCTCGCTATCGTCGATGAACTCATCGGCATGATTTGATTTGACGTTATACATGATATTACAGTAGTTATTAGTTGTTACAATCTGCAAATATAGCATAAACAAATTACTTGTCATACACTTGTTGCTAAAAAAAGATAAAAAATCAAATCTTGCTTGCTGTGCTGTTGATTTGCACTATCTTTGCATGTTATTTCGATAAAAAAGGGATATTGACGACGCGCAGTCTCCATATTATCCTTACTCTGGTAGCGGTATTCGTGCTGTTACCGGCTTTGTCACATGGTCAGGAACCTGTCCGTGGACTTGACTTGTCACAGGCTGTGGACTCCATCGTCAAGGCCGAAGGTGATTCGTTGGAACGTCCTGCGTCGGCGGTTGCTAGTGCTGACACAAGCCGTTTCATCCGTGAGCGTGTTGACCTGGATCACATCGTTGAATTCAACGCCAAGGACAGTATCATCCTCTATGGCCGCAACCACGCTGTCATGTATGGCAACGGCAAAATCCTGTATGGCGACATTGACATGAGTGCCGCACAAATCAGCATGGACATGGACAGCAGCCAGGTGCAGGCTATCGGTGTTCCAGACAGTGTCGGCGAACTCGTGGGCAATCCCGTTTTTAAAGACAATAGCGGTGAATATGAATCGCGGATAATGAAGTACAACTTCAAGACCAAGCGCGGTTACATCACCGACATCGTCACCGAGCAGGGTGAAGGTTATCTCACCGGTGGCATCACCAAGAAGACCGAGGACGACTACTATTACATCAAGGACGGCCGTTACACCACGTGTGACAACCATGAGCATCCGCATTTCTATTTCCAACTGACTAAGGCTAAGGTCAAGCCCAAGTCCAATGTTGTGACAGGCCCGGCCTATATGGTGCTTGAAGACTTGCCGCTACCCATAGCCGTTCCATTTGGTTATTTCCCTTTCAGTGAGAAATACCAGAGCGGTATCTTGGTACCCACCTTCGGTGAGGACTACAACCGCGGTTTCTACCTGCGCAATGGCGGTTACTATCTGGCTTTGGGTCAGCATGCCGACCTGGCCATCACAAGCGAAATTTATACACGTGGCTCATGGGGACTGTCAGCCCAGTCATCCTACGCTTGGCGATACAAGTATTCGGGATCTTTCAGCATCAACTACCTGACCACGGTATTTGGAGAGAAAGGCGACCCTGACTACAGCAAGATGAGAAATTTCCAGGTGTTGTGGAGTCACAGCCAGAATCAAAAAGCCAATCCTTACTTGACCTTTTCGGCCAGCGTGAATTTTGCCACGACAGGTTATTCCCGCAATAGCCTTAACACCTATTATACCAGTGCGTTTACCGAGAACACCAAGAGCAGCACCGTCAACTTGACCTACAAGATTCCCAACAGCAAGTGGACGATATCGACAAATGCCAACATATCGCAACGCACTGCCGACTCGACTCTTACCGTCTCTTTCCCCAATGTGACCATCAACATGAGTCAGACCGCACCCTTCAAGCGCAAACGTGCCGTGGGCGATGAGCGGTGGTATGAGAAAATCAAGGTGAGCTATTCCGGACGTTTTCAGAACTCATTGACGGCTAAACAGGACGAATTTCTGCACAAGAGCCTTGTCAAAGACTGGCGCAACGGCATGAGCCACACTGTTCCTGTACAAGCGACCTTCAATGTGATGAAGTATTTCAACATCACACCTTCAATCACCTTAAACGACCGCATGTACACCAGTAAAATTCGGCAACAATGGGACCCCAACGCCAGCGCTATCGTCAGGGATACCACCTACAGCTTCTACAACATTTTTGACTTCAGCTTTGGTGTCACGTTGAGCACCAAGGTTTACGGTTTCTTCAAACCGTTGAAGTTCTTGGGAAAACTGAGCGAGAAATTGCAGATGGTAAGGCATGTGATGACTCCCAGCATCTCTTTCTCGGCCGCTCCAGACTTTGGAGCACCCTTCTGGGGCTACTACGGCAACCTGGATTATGTGGACAATAACGGTGTTCGACATCAATCGCGCTACAGTTATTTCCAGCACGGACTGTTCGGAGGTGCGCCAAGTACCAAGTCAGGTACCTTGTCTTTCAACATTGCCAACAATCTTGAGGCAAAGATTAAGAGCGATAATGACAGCACCGGTTTCAAGAAGATTTCACTCATCGAGAATTTCACCTTGACACAGTCATGCAACCTTGCCGCCGACTCGTTGAAGTGGAGTAACCTGAATACCAGCATCATGTTGCGTTTGACCAAAGGTTTCAACCTCAACTTGAGCGCCACATGGGATGTCTATAAGTATGCGGTCAACGCGAATGGTGTACCTGTCAGAATCAACAAGTTGCGATTGTTCAATGGCGGTGGCTGGGGACGACTGTCAAGCACGGGCACTTCGTTCTCTTACACGTTCAATAACGACACCTTCAAGCGCAAGCGTGACAAAGATAAAACACCCGAGAAAAAGGCTCCCGAAGGGAACCTTGACAAGGATGGTAATGAGGAAGAGACCGAAGCCACGGGACCCACAACTGATCTTGAGCTCATCGACGGCTACGCCAAGTGGGATTGTCCGTGGAGCCTGACGGTCAATTATTCGTTGTCCTATGGCTACGGCTCGTTCAACTTCGACAAGCTGGAGTATAACGGCCGTTGGACTCATAACCTGAGTATGAATGCCAGCATCCGTCCCACCAAGAACTGGTCCTTGACAGCGATGGCAAGCTATAATTTCGACACCCACAAGATTGCCTACATGAACTGCAGCATCTCGCGCACAATGCACTGTTTCGAGATGAGTGCCAGTTTCGTCCCTGTGGGCCCTTACAAGAGTTACAACTTCCACATCGCAGTCAAGTCATCCATTCTGTCAGATGTGAAGTATGACAAGCATTCCAGCATGAGCAATGGCATCACCTGGTATTAAAGTTCTCGCCTTTGTAGTTACACTCTTTTCTGCCTTGACACTCAACGGTCAAGTCTTACAGGAAGGTGATCTGCTCTTCTGCCTTGCTGACTCGCCAAATGCCATTACCGAAGTCACACATGGGGCAAAGGATATGCCCATCGAACATGTAGCCATTGTGCACCGCATTGGCGGTGAAGATGGACTGCTGTATGTTATTGAAGCCAAAAAACCTGCTGTTTGTCTCACGCCAATCGAAGCCTTCTGGCATGAAAATCCTGGTGGCGTACTGGTCTGCAGGGTGAATGCCGATGTGGACATCCCCAAGTCTGTCAGGCGATGCCTCAACATGGTGGGCAAACCATACGATGATCTCTTCCTGCCGGGTGACAGTGCCATCTATTGCAGTGAACTGGTTCAATTGAACTATGTTGATTCTCAAGGCGTTCTCATTTTTGAGCCGGTCCCGATGTCATTCCACGATGCAACCGGGCAAGTGACGGATTATTGGCGAGAATTTTACGCTGCACGAGGCATGGTGGTGCCCGAGGGTGCTCCAGGTTCTAATCCCGGTGAATTGTCCCGCCGTCCACAGATTTCCATTATTGACTTTGATCTGACCTCTGTAGATGCCGAGGTCGCAAGAAGTGGAATAAAAAAATCTGACGATAGATAACTGGCAAATCGAAACTATTTATTACCTTTGTAGGTTTTAAGTGAAGAACCTTCAACCTTGGAAACGATCATATCCATAATCATCGGTTGCGTGTCGATTGGCATTTTCCTGTCGGCGCCCATGGGGCCTATTGGCATCCTGTGTGTGCAGCGCACCCTTAACAAAGGGCGACACTCGGGCTTCTTCACTGGTGTGGGCGCAGCCGTCAGCGACTTGTTTTACTGTCTCCTCGTTGGTCTGGGCATCTCTCTGGTGACTGATTTTATCTCAGCTCACGTCAATATACTGCAAATTGTTGGTAGCATCATTCTCATCGTCTATGCCCTGTACATGATTGTGCATAACCCCGTCAGTCAGATTAAGGAGAACATTGACCAGCGTGAGGACCATTGGCGGGATATGGCCACCGGCTTCCTGTTCACCTTGAGCAACCCGCTCATCATGTTCCTGATCATTCCGCTGTTCGCGCGTTTTGGTTTCCCGTTACCTCAATATAAGTGGTATGAGGTGATTCTTGGTTATGCGTTCATTGTTGCCGGTGCGCTCTTGTGGTGGGCAGTCATCACCTTCTTCGTCGACAAGGTGCGCACCCACTTCAATATCCGCTCCATGTGGCTTATTAACCGCATCATTGGCATCATCATCCTGGTGCTTTCTATTTATGGCCTTGCTTCAGGCATCTATGCCTATCTTCAGGAAATCCACGTCATTTAACACGAATCTGTATTTAGCAACCACAACAACAAAGGACCGCACATCAAGCACGGTCCTTCATCAGTGTATGTTTAAGCCTATAGCCTGAAATCAATACTTCTTCACTTCGATTTCGCCACGCAGCACGGCTTCGGCATTGGCTGCCAGCGCCGACATCTCGTCTTCACCGGGATAAACATGAACAGGAGCCATCCAGCCGATGCGTTTCTTCAGTTCTTCAACCATGTATTTCCAATAGGCGATGCCACCGGTGATGATGATTGCGTCGATGTTGCCGCACAGCACGGCACCCTTCTCGGCAATAGCCTTTGCAATATGGTAGATCATGGCATTGATAACGAGCTTGGCTTTTTCGTCACCATTGTTCATCATCTTCTCAGCCTCAATCATGTCGGTAGTACCCAGGTGTGAGAAGACACCGCCTTTGCCCGAGATCATCTTGAGAATCTCGTCTTTGGTGTATTCACCGCTGAAGCACAGGTTCACCAGGTCACGAGCAGGCAGACTGCCGGCACGTTCAGGTGAGAACGGGCCTTCACCGTCCAGGGCGTTGTTCACGTCAACGGCACGGCCATGATCGTGGGCGGCTACCGAGATGCCTCCGCCCAGATGGGCAACGATGAGGTTCAAATCCTCATAGCGTTTACCATTCTCCTTGGCAAAACGGCGGGCGATGGCGCGCTGGTTCAAAGCGTGCCAGATGCTCTCGCGCTTGAACATTGACAAGCCGCAAATGCGGGCATAATCGTTCAACTCGTCAGTAACGACGGGATCGGCTATGTAGCAAGGACAACCCAGTCCCTTGGCAATCTCGCGGGCAATAACGCAACCCAGGTCGCATGCGTGCTGATGTTCGCTGGCATAGGTGGCCTGAATCATGTTCTCGTCAACAGCATACACACCGCCGGGCAGAGGCTTTGTTAAACTGCCACGAGCCACAATGGCATCAAACTCAACGGGGATGCCTGCTTTCTCAAGCTCGTTAAGAATCATTTGGCGACGGAAGTCAAACTGATCAGTGATTTTGGCAAACGGAGCAAGCTCCTCGGCTGCATGACGAATCACTTTGATCAAACGGGGTTCGCCGTCCTCAACAACGGCCATCTTGGTTGAAGTTGAACCGGGATTGATAACTAAAATCTTCATATTTAGTTTTTTGTTTTTGTGCGATTTTTATTGATATGATTTATTATTCGTTAACTCAGATGATTACTCGGCGGCCATGGTTGCTACAGCCAGGCTGTAGAACTTGGACTGGGCGCTATCGGCACGCGAGGGAACCACAGCGGGGCATTTTGCGCCCAGCAGCAGACCAGCAGTGCTGGCACCTGCAAAGAGGGTGATGGCTTTGTAGAACACGTTTCCGGCTTCGATGTCGGGCATGATGAGCACGTCACTGTCACCTTCCAGCGGAGAAGTCAAACCCTTGGCCTCCATGGCGTGCATGCTGCAAGCGCACTTGGCATCCAGCGGGCCGTCAACGATGCATTTGCCCAGTTCGCCGTTCTTGGCCATCTCGATGATCACGGGATAGTCCTCGGTGAAGGGGAAGTGTTTGCCGTTCACTTTCTCAGTGCAGTGGATGAGCGCTACCTTGGGCACCTCAACGCCGAAGTTGCGGGCCACATTAGACATGTACTTCACCATCTCGATGCGCTGAGCCTGGTTGGGGTAGGGGATTACGGCGGCATCGGTGAAAATCAACAACTTGTGATAGTTGGGAATGTCGGCAACGGCAGCATGCGTCAGCACATTGCCTTTGGGAAGGATTCCTGTTTCCTTATTAAGGACGGCACGCAGCAGGTTGTCGGTGTTGATCAGACCTTTCATGAGCACGTCGGCCTTGTCTTCGCGCACCAGGGCAACAGCCTTGGCAGCAGCGACATCGGCATCGGTGGCATCAACGAAACTCATGTTGGCGGCAAAGGGCTTCAATGCCTCATTGGCCTTGAGTTTCTCTTCACAACCTACAAAGATGGCTTCAATAAAACCGGCCTCAAGAGCCTGAGCACAAGCGGCGGGGGTTTTCTCATCGGCGGCCCAAACGACAGCCACACGTTTCTTCACGTTGTTCTCTTTGAGATGAGCAAGCAGCTCGTCAAAATTTTTAATGGTATTCATTAATTTAATATGTAAAGAAGTTAATGGTTCTGAATCCCCAAAATTACTACTTTTTTGTGACATGGAGCAATTTTTCAGGCAGATTTTGCCCTTTTCGCAAAAAAGTGCTACATTTGCCACAATAATAACAATTAACTTTGAAATAGTGATGACTCTGAACGTTATTTTAGCGATTTTCAATTTGGGAACTGGTGAGATTATTGCCATCGTGCTGGTAATCCTGCTGCTCTTCGGCGGCAGGAAGATTCCCGAACTCATGCGAGGCATCGGCAAGGGAGTCAAGTCTTTCAGACAAGGCATGAACGAGGTCGAGGAAGAAATCAAGAAACCGCTTGAGGAGACTGACAAAGACAAGCCCGGCTCTCGTCCCGACAACCCAATCAGATAGTTCTGCCGAGTAATGGCCCCAGAGCAACCGCAATTACAGGAAATGTCGTTTTGGGATCACATCGACGCCTTGCGTTCGGTGCTGATTCGCATTGTCCTTGTGCTTGTGGTGGCCACCGTTGGCCTGTTCTGTGTGATGCCCTATCTTTTTGACCACGTCATTCTGGCTCCCTGCAGGGGTGACTTTGCGCTCTATCGTCTGTTCGAACAAATCACCTCTTCTATTTCGTGGCTGCCGCAGTTCACTACCGACGGCTTCCAGGTCGAGCTCATCAACATCAAGTTGGCATCCCAGTTCTTCATCCACATGTCATCCTCGTTCTGGCTGGCACTGGTCCTCACGTTTCCCGTTATGCTCTATCTATTGTGGACGTTTGTGTCACCGGCTCTTTATCCTCAAGAGAAACGAGGTGTAAAGACGGCTTTTTTTATCGGCTGCCTGATGTTTTTCTTGGGTGTGACAGTAGGCTATTTCATTGTTTTCCCGGTCACATTGCGCTTCCTTGCCGATTACCACGTGAGCCAGATGGTGCCCAACCAGATTTCACTCGACAGCTATATGGACACGTTCCTGATGCTCATCTTTGTCATGGGCATCATCTTTGAACTGCCCTTGATGGCATGGCTGCTTGGGTCGTTGGGCATCCTTCATCGAGGCTTCTTCCGCACCTATCGCCGTCATGCAATAGTCGCACTGCTTGTTCTTGCTGCCATCATCACCCCGACAGGCGATCCCTTCACTCTTTCAGTCGTCTTTCTGCCTATTTACCTCCTCTTTGAAATCAGTGCATTTCTTGTTCCCCAACAACCCGCCGAAAATAATGAATGAAAGGCACCGGCCTGCTCTTTCCCTGAATCGGTCCCAATTGGTAAACCACCACCGAAAGCAGTTAACCCAAAAACGTCAATTTGATTACTGTTGAAAACTTTTTCCAAAAAAATATAATAATTTCTATGTTTATTTGAGGGAAATTATTAATTTTGCGATTACTATTAAAAGCATAATCCTAATTATGTTATTATCCTGTTAAGGGGTGCCACATAACCAGACTATAACCAAAATTATTTATAAGTGTTTTAACTCCAATTCATTATTAACCAAAATTAGTAGTTTTTATGAAAAAATTATTAGTATTACTTTTAGGTTTGACTGTTGCAGTTTCTGCTTCAGCAGGCATTGATCAAACTCGGAAAGTCACCAAGTTAATGCCTAAAGCTCAACCCAAAACTGGTTTTGTACAGAATGCAAAGTTCTCTGAGGCAACTCCTACCGCAAGGCCAATGACATTCAAGGCTCCGGCCAAAGTGGACATACCCGATGGCTATTGCGCAATTACCCTTGAAGCCCATCAAGTATGGAATACGAATCCAGAACAACCCGATTACAGCGGCTACCAGATGCTGCTCGATGCCGATGCAACTGCTTATGGTACTGAGTTTGAGGCAGTTGGTGGATCAGGTACATTCGCAGGAGATTATGCTAATTTCGAGTACAAGATTCCCGAGAATGCTGATGGTAATGTGGATACTCAGAACATGGTCTATGACGGCAGTGTTACGATTGTGATTCCCGCTGGCACCTATGACTATGTCATGGTTAACCCAACCCCTGGTGACAGGCTTTGGATCGCTTCACAATATGGTAATATGGGTGGCCGTGGTGATGACATCACATTCGTAGCCGGTCATGAATACCTGTTCCAGATCACTCTGGGCGATAATGGTAATGACCGTACTGACCTTTACGAGACCACCGTCCCCGAGAACCTGACCGTTGTTCCCGGTAACACCTATGCCAATGTTGATTGGGATGATACCGATGATGCTGTCTGGAACCTGCGCTGGAGGCCCTGGACCGAGGGTGGTGATGGCATTCTGTGGGACTTCCCCACTGATAACCTGGACTGGTTGTACGAGTGGTACACTGTAAATGCTGATAGTGACACCTTGAATTGGGAGCCGACATACACAGACTCAGAACATACCAATATTGTTTGGTACTCTGAGTCATGGAGCAGTGCAAATGGTGCATCCGATCCCGACAACTGGCTGATTTCGCCTGAAACAGCTCTTGAAGGTACCCTCTCATTCCTCATGGGTTGTGTGACTTCATGGCCCGATCACATCGGCGTATATGCTTTAATCGGTTGGGATCCTTCAAGTGGTTATGCTCCCGCTGAGGAAGACTTGATCTTAATTCAAGAGTTTGATGGCTCATCAGAAGAAAGTGAAGTCACTTTCAGTGCTGATCTGAGTCAATTCAATGGTCAGGTAGGTCGTCTTGTCTTCCGTCACTTTAACAGTGCCAACAACTATTATGTATATCTTGATGACATCCAGATTTCTGGACCGGCCGCTCCTTGGAACTATGTAAATGACCTTACCGACACCTTCTACAAGATTGAGGGTCTGACTCCCAATACCAAGTATGAGGTACAAGTACAGGCTCCTGGTACTATTGTTGAAGGTGAATGGACCGAGGTCGTTGAGTTTACCACCCTTCCCAATGTTTACATGCTGGGCGGCGACGACCAGGGTTGGGATTGCACCGATGGCACTCCGTTCAACTGTGAGAACGGTGTTTACACCTTGACCTACAACTTCACTGCTGAGAACAACTACTTTGGCTTCACCACTGAGCTCGCCGAGAACAACGACGAGGGTGGCTGGAATTACATTGAGCCGTTCCGCTTCGGTGCTATTGCCGATGAGGGTACCGACTACGTGTACACTGGCGAAGAGGACTACATCTCACTGACTTGGGATGCTTATCACGCTATCCTCATCCCCGCTGGTGAGTACAAGATGACCATTGACCTCGAGAACATGAAGCTCTACATCGAGGATCTCACTCCCGCTCCTCAGGGTCTGCGTGGTGACGTTAACGATGATAAGAAAGTGGATATCGATGACGTTACCGCACTGATTGACTACTTGTTGGGCACCAATCCTGAAGTCAACGAGGGTAATGCCGATTGCGACTTGAGCGGTGGCATCTCGATTGATGACGTGACTGCTCTCATCGACTTCCTGTTGAGAGGCAACTGGCCCGAATAATTCAGTTCGAGCACGTTTCTGGTTATTGGGACCTCAACAATGAGCGTTGCAACATGACCAAGGGCGAAGATGGTCTCTACAGGGCGATATCTTCAAGGCTGATGACCAAGCCGAGTTCAAGATCGATGAAGACCACTCTTATGAGCATTCATGGCCCGCAGAAAACGCACTCATTGTATTCCCCGAGGATGGTGACTTCAACGTTGGAATCACCTTTAATCCCAATACCAACGACGAAGTCGATAGAATTAGAGTCAGTCTTGACTTGATACCCAATAAGTAATCTATTGAACTGACATT
>JAEEGG010014951.1_pt1 | contig 16360 bp, 14 predicted proteins | sample 9134161 | NCBI WGS metagenome assembly JAEEGG01 (sample SAMN16246543, study PRJNA631951) | gut metagenome | biome: gut microbiome; feature: rumen; material: CR-attached | host: Bos | place: Iran: Karaj | collected 2018-10
TGGTGTGCCATACGCCGCTGCGGAGTTCCGCCCAGCGCTTCTTGAGTTCGCTCTGGTAATGGCTGTCTTTCCACATGCCAAGCAGCCAGTTGGGAATCTTGAGCCCGCTCATGCCGGTTTTCATGCTGCTCTCGATTTGCCAGCCGGTGGTGCCGGAACTTCCCATTCCGCCACCGCCCATGCCGCCACCGCCCCACATGTTCCAGTTGAAGCCGTTGTTGCCGCCGTTGTTGTTGCCACCGTTCTCGGGCTGGCTTCCGTTGCTCATGGCGAGGTTGAAGTCCCACGCCGGGCCAAGCGTCACCTTGCCGCCCTTGCTTTCCTTGGGCTTGTGCAAGAAGAAACTGCACCAGTAGGAGTCGGAGTTGTTGGTCACTTCTTCGTGCAGCACGTAGTCGAGTGCCGAAGTCATGTCCACGTAGTTTTCGTACCCGCTACCGTTCTTGCCGTTCTTGAACAGGTTCTCAAGATCTTCCAGGTACTTTTTCAGGTAGGCCTGCTGCTGGGTTTGCAGGTTTTCCTTCTTGGGGTAGTGCATGATGACGTTCAGGCCGTCGGCGGTCTTGAAGCCTTCCTTGTTGATGTCTTCGTTGCCCATGCCGCCGGTATTGGTGCCGGTCTTGTCGAATGCCCAGATGTAGCCGCCGGTCACGTCGTCGCCGCTGATGTCGGTTTCTTTAAGCTTGCTCACGTCTACGCGGTATTTGCCGCGTTTGATTTTTTCGATAAGCACGTACACGCCGCGGTACACGCCGTTGATGTAGAGGTCAAAGTGCTTGGTACGGGGGCTGTAGTGGCCCGCCTGCCTAAACAGCCAGTGGGCGAGCGCGTTGCGCATCATGCTCTTGTCCACGTACGGGCCATGGAACACCCAGTCGTCGGCAGGGGGGAGCCCGAGCATGCTCACGTCTAGGCCTTCGCCCTGGTTGTCGCGGACTTCCACGCTGTAGCCGGGCTTGGGGAACTTGGCCGAGGACTGGCCACGAACCTTGATACCGATGTCGTAGTGCGTACCCTTGGCACTGTCGGCTACGTTGTTCGTTGCCGCGTCCAGCACGCTCATCGTGGCGGGCATCTTGTCGTTCACAGTGTTGTCTAGGCATTCACCCTTGGTGTCGATGAACACGATGGGCAAATCGTATGTCTGTGCGAAAGCGCCTGCCAGGCCAAATCCGACAGCGAGAGAGAGTTTTTTTAGGCTTGACATGTGACCTCCAACCAAACCTGTTCATTTGTCTAGACTAAAAAGTATATGATATATGTAAAAACGCTACGTTAATTGTAGTTTACGCGTTGTTTTTGCTTACAACTCGAAAAAAGGCGAAAAATGGCGATTTTTTTTGAAACCGAAGGGTTTTCCCGTTCATCAAATAGTTGTATATTGATAAGGAAGGAGGTTCCTATGTCCAGAATTGAGACAAAACGTTCCGATATTTGGCTTGTTCTTTTGCTGGCGGCGGTTTTTTGTTTACCGGGCGTGGCCCGTGCACAGGGCAATTTTTCCGCTGCGGAACTTGATACTTTGGTGGCGAATATCGCACTTTACCCGGACCCGCTCCTGGTTCAGGTGCTGGCCGCCTCTACCTATGGCGAACAGATAGCACCCGCTGCGGCATGGGCGGAGGCGCACAAGAACTTGAAAGGCGATGCGCTCACGGATGCGATGACGCGTGCGAACCTGCCGTACGATGCTAGCGTGCAGGCGCTTATTCCTTTCCCGCGTGTGCTTTCGATGATGGATAGGTATGCCGCATGGACCGACCAGCTGGGCGATGCGGTTTACATGCAGAAAGAGGACGTGATGCGTGCGGTGCAGCGCTTGCGTAGGGCTGCAAATGAGCACGGACACCTGGTGTCCGATGACCGAGTGAAGATTTCTACCGGCGACAATATCACGATTCTGCCCGTACGTACGGAGTACATCTACGTGCCGGTATACAATCCGTATGTGGTCTATTACAGTTATTACGACGGCTATGTGCGCGTGAGCTACGCTCCGGGAGTATGGCTCGGCACGCATTACGGGTACTGGGGGTGGGGTTCCTGCTGGTTTGACTGGAATGTGCGCGCAATATACATGCGCGACCACCGCTGGCACGCGCCCAGGCGCGGGCCCAGGCACCCGCACCGCTACATGCCGCCTCCTCGCCGCGGGCATTCCGTTGGCCCGGACCTGAATCGCCGTTCTTCGGCGGTGCCTGCACCGCAGGCGTCTTCGAGGCCTGCGGCAGCGGTGTCGCGCCATTCGGCGACACGCCCTGTGGATTTAAACGCCCGCGAGACCCCGAGTGCACATGGATATGCGGCAAGCGATGCTCCCCGCAGGAATATGCAGGCTGCTCCGCCGCCCCCGCGTGAAGACCGCTGGGAAAACAACCGCAACAGCAATTATGACCCGATGGATATTGCAAACAATCGCAGGCAGTCTTCGGGCTCTTCGTCCGCACCGCCTCCGCCGCCACCTTCGACGCGCAGGGACGACCAGGATCGCGATGACCGCGGGTCTTCGCGTGGCGGCTTCGGCGGCGCAATCCGCCGGAGATAGTGAGACTATTGTCAGCCGTTTTTTATACAGGCCGATAGGACTAAACCCCAAAGAATCACTTGTTTAGTCCTATCCTTAGCAATTTTTGAAATCTTGAATCCCGAAACCTTGAACGCCGCAGAGGGGCGCGTTCCTGCTTGCGATTTGCAGGTATTCAAGTTCCTGCGGGTCGCGGATTTGCGCGATTTCTGCCGGGGTGTAGAAGTGCCCGAACGCGATGTTCTCCCTGCGGGCCTTTTCCCGGAAGGCGTCAAGCTTCGCAACTGTCTCGGGTGAGTTGTCCTTCAGGATAAAGTCTATGGTCCAGGGCGTTGCGAGCGCGTCGAAACCTTCTACGAGGCACCTGCCCGAGATGAACGCCGAAACGAGGTTATCGCCGAAGGCGTCCCGGAAGATTCCCGGCCACTGCGACTTTTCGATTTCGCTAACGCATAGCAACTTCTTCATGTTGTCGAAGAATCCGAACCTCCGGCCCTTTCTCCCGAAGGCAATGAGCAGGCCGAACACGACCGCGACGAAAATCCACCCGCGCACGGTCATGCCTTCCTCGGCGGGAACTTCCTGCATGTCGATGTCGAATTTTTTCCCCGTGCTGTCGCTGATGGCGAAGGTAAGCCACCCGGCAAGGGAAAGTATGCCGTCGCCGTAGCGTTCCTGGCGAAAACTCGGCACAAGGAGTTCCTGCTCGGCCTTGCGGAGATCAGCCTCGTTAAGGATGCTGCTTGCGGTCCCACGGGTCACCACCATCTTGCGCCTCTGCTTCTGGGCGACAAATATCAGGACTTCGCCTTCACGGCCGGCATCGGCTTGCCACTTTTCCGCAATTTCTTCGGCGTACTTTGCCGCAACTCGCTCTCCTATATCGTCCAGCAGCACGGCATCGATAACAATACCCGTCTCGTTGGCGATATTGTCCGAGAGTCTGTCAAAAAATTCAAGTTGCTGCGCTGGGACCAGGCGGTTTTCGTCGTAGATGTGGCTGTTTTCGGGGCGTGAGGGGAGCGCCTGCGCGATTGCGCACAGCAAAAGCGTTGCCGCGAGGATGTTTTTCAAGTACGGGGTCACCTACTCGATGTCCATCAGGATAAGTTTTCTCGTGAGGTTGATCTTCTTGGTCTGGCCTTTGCCCTTGAGCATGCCGCGGATGGCGCTGTACACGCTCTGGGAATCCGGGAATTCGTTCCCGTCGGCGTAGATAATCGCGTCGATGGTCTTTGCGGTCATCACGTTCACGTTTACGCGCTTGAAGGCCTTCTTGAGCCCCGTGGCGATGTCGTCGTGGAGGTCCTCAATTTCTTCCTCGTCGAATTCGCCCTTGATGTTCATAATTACCTTGTACTGAATGCCCTGTTCCAGGTCCTTTTGCCAGTATGCCTTGATCTTCTTTTCAAGTTGGGGCATGGCGCGCCTTGCTGCCTTGTGGAGGCATTCGGCGATAGCGGTCTGGTCGTTGCCGCCGCAGTCGTCATCCATGGCAGATTCGCTGCCGAGGAGCCTTGCTGTGGAGGATTCGTAGGCGTTCAGGTCTACAGAAATGGCACCCGGCTTCACGTTGCCGGAAAACTTGATGTAAACGTCAGCACCGAGGGCGAGGCTTGCGAGGTAGGAGAGGTCTTCGTCCGTCTCGGCGATGTCGTTCTGCATCTGCACCACGGAGTTGAGGTTCGCGTCCCCCTCGAGCGACTTTACGTCGTAGAGTTTCTTGGTCAGGTACTCGTTTACCGCTTCCATCATGGCGCGAGCCATCGGGTTGTTCTGCACCACCTGCAGTTCCGAGATTCCCTTCCCGTTCTGGGCGGGGGTCACGAGGATGCTCGGGAGCGAGGAATTGTCCGGGAGCTGCTTCGCCGGTTCCGCTGCCGGTTCGGGCGCTACTGCGGTTTCGACGGCTTCGGGAACCTCTGCGGTGGGCTCGGTTTCAACCTCGGGTGCGCCGGCGCAGGCGGCGAGTACAATCGGGAGTGCCAGGGTGGTTACAAAATGACGCATGGGCTTGCCTATCTATATTATTTTTTGCTGTTCTGTTCAAAAAATTACAATTTGCTTATTCAAAAATATAGTATCTGTAAAAAAATAAATTTTTTTGAAAAAAGTTTTTCTTTTTTTGAATTGCATATATACATTTGTGGTATGAGTAAAAAATGGATATGGTTGCCCGACTGGGCTTCGGATCTTTCCCTCTGGGAAGACGACCTGACAGATGCGGATGCATCTGCCGACCATATCTTTGTGCCCTACGAAACTATGGCCGCTAACCTCGGTGACGTCTACGCAATCGACGGTATGTCGAAGGCGGAAACCGTTGTGGGTTGGGGGTTGGGCGCGCTCTTGCTCATGCTCTCTGCAAACAAGCGCCCCAAGGCGCAGAAGTGGATTCTGCTTTCTCCGTTCGCTGATTTCTGCGACGAGGATGGCCCGTGGAATTCCGAGAACATCCTCTTCAAGGCGCGCGAGATGCACGACTCGAAGGATGTCGCGCTGAACGCGTTCAAGGAACAGTTCGGCGAGGAGTTCAGCGACTGGCCCGACGAGTGGATCGAGGCTGCGCAGAAGATGGACCCGACACGCCTTGCCGATGGTCTCAGGTTCATGGTGCAGAACAGGATCGATAGCGTTGTTGAAAACAGTGCTGACATCCAGGTGCTCTATGGCCGCATGGACCAGGATGTTACTCCCGCTATGACGGTAAGGCTCAAGGATTTCCTGCCGAAAGCGTCTTTCAAGGAACGCCCCAAGTCCGGCCACTGGCCCCCGATGATGCTGTTCTAAAAAACACTGCTTTTTTGTTCCCGCCGGGCGATGCTTTGGCGGGATTGTTTTATATTTTGCGCGCTATAGATTAATCAGAAAATTTTTTTGTGCGACTGGGAGAATTTGATGGCGATTGTAGACGAAAGCGTACTGGACAGGGAACTTAATCCGGAGCAGGCGGCTGCCGCGAAGAAGGTGGACGGCCCCATGCTTATCCTTGCGGGTGCAGGTTCGGGAAAGACCCGTGCCATCACCTACAAGATTGCGCACCTCGTTTCTTGCTACGGCATCGAGCCCGACTGGATCCTTGCGGTTACGTTTACGAACAAGGCTGCCCGCGAGATGAACGGGCGTATCCAGAAGTTGCTCGATACGCACATGCACTTTGGCTGGATGGGAACGTTCCACTCCGTTTGCCTCCGCATGCTCAGGATGTGCCTGAACCGCGACTTTGTCTTGCGCGAATTTGGTGGCAGATGGTACGACGGCAACTTTTCGATATACGATGACGACGACCAGAAACGCCTGCTGAAGCAGATTATCAAGGAAGACTTGGGCGATGACTGCGATGCTGCCGAGGTCAAGCGCGTGCATGGCGCCATTTCGCGTTACAAGAATACTGTGCTCTACGAGGGCAATGGCCCCGTACTCCAGACTCCGGAGATTGCTCTTGCTCGTGCGCAGTTTGCCGACGAGGAACGCCGCGCCCGCTACTACGCGGAATACCAGAAGCGCCTGCGCGAATCGAACGCGATGGACTTTGATGACCTGCTGTTTAATACGGTGTTGATGCTGCAGAAGGTGCCGCAGGTGGCAAGCCAGTTTGCACAGCGTTTCCAATACGTGTTTGTCGACGAGTACCAGGATACGAACGACGTGCAGTACGAACTGCTGAAGCTCCTGATAAACGAGAACAAGAACGTGACCGTGGTGGGCGACGACGACCAGAGCATTTACGGCTGGCGCGGCGCTAATATCAAGATTATCCGCAACTTCCACCGAGACTTCGCCCCGGTGACCATTGTGAAGCTCGAACGCAACTACCGTTCGACGGGCAACATCGTGAAGGGTGCGGGTTCCGTGATTGCGAACAACGTGCGCCCAGCCGAAATGGTGAAGAAGGTTTTCTCGAAAGAGGAGGCGGGCGACCCGATTCGCGTGCGCCACATGATTGACGACCGCTCCGAGGCGCAGCAGATTGCAGAAAACATCAGCGCCGCGGGCATGTCGAACTTCTCGAAGACCGCAATCTTCTACCGCACCAACGCGCAGTCGCGTGTGATAGAGAAGGCGCTCAACGACATGCGAATCCCTTCGGTGATTTTCGGGGGCACGCGCTTCTGGGACCGCAAGGAAATCAAGGACATCCTGGCGTACCTCCGCCTGCTTTCAAACGAGAAGGACGATGCCGCTCACCTGCGCATTATCAACACGCCGTCCCGCGCCATCGGCAAGACCTCCGTGGAATCGATTCTCGAGCGTGTCCGGAACGGGGAAGGCTCCTTCTGGGATATGCTTGTGGCCGAATCGAACAGCGGTAGCCGTACTGCCCCGAAACTCAAGGGCTTCGTGGACCTGGTGCAGCGCTGGAAGGGCCTGATTGCCGCGGGCGAGACCCCGCTCCCCATCCTTGCCGAAACGATTATTGCCGATACGGGCTACAAGGAGTTCCTCCGCAAGGACGATGAACTTACTGCAGACGAGCGCATCGCGAACATCGACGAAATGGTGAACGCTATCCGCGAATTCGACGAGGAACACCCGAACGCGACCCTCGATGCATTCCTGCAGGATATCTCGCTCCTGACCGATGCCGACAAGAAGGTGGATACCTCCAAGGGCGCAGTGACGCTCATGACTATCCACATGGCGAAGGGCCTGGAGTTCAATACGGTGCATATCGCGGGCTGCGACGAGGAAATCTTCCCGCTGGTGCGCGGCAGTTCCATGATGACGAACGAGGAAATTCGCGAGCAGATGGAAGAGGAACGCCGCCTGTTCTACGTGGGTTGCACCCGCGCAGAGAAGAAACTCTACCTGTACCATGCCGAAAGGCGCTTTTTCCAGGGGACAATCCGTCCGTTTGCCCCTTCACGCTTCCTTAAGGAACTTGACCCGTCGGTGGTGGAGTTCACGCCCTGCATTGGCGGCATGTCGCAGGGGTTTGGTTCGGGTGCACCGTACCCGCGTCCGGGGCAGTTCCCGGGTGCGAGCCGTTTCCCGGGGGCACAGCGCAGTTCTTCGTTTGCGGGCAGGGTGCCCCCTCCGAGGCCGATACCCGACTCCATCCGCAAGAACGACAAGCGTATCGTTTATCGTAACCCCATCAAGGTGAACAACGCGCCCAAGCCTGAGGTGCCGAGCGGCCCGCGCATCGTCTATGACGAGTTTAGCGAGAATCCGTTCCACCCGGGAGTACGCGTGCGCCACACCAAGTATGGCATCGGGACCATTGTCAAGTGCTACGGCACCGGCGACAATGCCCGCGTGGACGTGCGTTTCAACAGCGATGGCACCACGAGGACCATCGTCCTCAAGTATGCCGCCCTCCAGATTGTGGGCTAGCAGTTGTCCCCGCGAAAATAATTTGCTATTTTACAGTCCGTAAGTAACGAGGTCATATGTTAGAGAATGATGAAGTGACAAAATTGGCGAAACTTTCGCGCCTGAGCATCGCAGAAGAGGATATCCCTGCGGTGAAGGGGCATCTGGACAAGATGCTCGGCCATCTCGAGGCGCTGAAGGCTCTCGACCTTTCGAATGTCGAACCGATGACTGCGGTCGAAAACGGCGCCACGATCCTCCGCGAAGATGTCCCGGTGCAGGGCTTTACCCTTGACCAGGCTTTCGCGAACGCTCCCGCCGTGGAAAACGACCACTTCGCTATCCCGAAGGTCATCGGCGGCTAGTCGCACCTTTTTGCCCTAAGTGGCGTTATTAGATTTATGACGGATGTACACTGCATTGTACCCGCACGCATTGGGTCTTCTCGGTTTCCCGGGAAGCCTCTTTTTAAATTGTGCGGCAAGGAAATGATTGTAAGGACGCTGGAGCGTGCGCTCCTCGCGGACTGTTTTGGGAGTATTGTCTGCGCTACCGACAGCGAGCAGATTGCGGAGGTGGTGTCCAGGGCGGGTTTCGACTTCGTGATGACCGGCCCCGCGGCGACTGGCTCCGACCGCGTTGCCGAGGCCGCCCGCATGCTGGATCTGGACTTGGTGGTGAACCTTCAGGGCGACGAGCCCCTTGTGGAACCTTCCGTGCTCTCCGATGTCGCGAAGGAACTTTCCCTGCACCCCGATTGCTGGGTGACAGTTGCTTGCCCGCTGAACCCTGCGGAATCGACTCTGGAAACCGTAGTCAAGGTTCGTGTACAAGACGGCATTGCTGTAGACTTTACCCGTCATGTGGAACCAAGTGATGCTCCCCGCTGGTTCCAGCACCAGGGAATATACGCGTATTCCCGTGTGTCGCGGGACGAGTTCGCTTCGCTTCCGCAGAGTGCGGTGGAGAAGGAACGCTCTCTGGAGCAGATGCGAATCTTGGACCGGCGCCCGATACGCATAGTACAGAGCCCTTACCCGTCGGTGTCGGTGGATGTTCCATCCGACGCGGGCACGGTGGAGGCGCTAATCGAAAAAGAAATGTTAAACCGCGGAAGCAGATAAAAAATCAATTGGAGGGGTCCGATGAATACTGCTGAAAAAAAAGTTGTCCGAATCGCAATTTTCCTGTTTGCGGTCGGCATGCTGGTAAGGTTTTTGCCCTGGGGGTTGCCCGCCATCGAGACGGTGGATATCGGCGACCGTCCGAAGGTTGCTCAAATGAGCAAAAAATCGGAGCCGTCGCAGTCCAGGTTGGAATATGGGGAGCAGGTGCCTGCGGGTGCGCTCGCCGTTACCGGGGATGCCCCCGAGAGCGGGGAGAAAAAGCCCCCGAAACGGGCGAAGAAAAAGAAGGCGATAGTCCACTTTCCCTTGCGTATCAACGCCGCCACGGCGGACGAACTTTGTGCCCTGAAAGGCGTCGGACCCAAGCTTGCCGACAAGATAATCGCCTTTCGGGAGGCGAACGGACCCTTCGGCGGGCCCTCCAGCCTCCAAAAAGTGCCAGGAATCGGTAAAAAAAAGTTGGAGGGCATTCTCCCATGGGTAATTTTTGATTAGTTTTAGGGTGTCAAAATCTTCATAAGTCGTTGAGTATATGAGTGATACGAAATTGTACCTAGGTATTGAGGTCGGTGATGTTTCCCTGAAAGTCGCCCTCTTGGACGCTGCCGAAAAGCGCGTTTTGAAGACTGCCGTACTCCAGACGGAAACGAGCCCCATCGATGACATTTTCACTTTCGAGACCGTCCTCCAGGGCTGGATGGAGGAAAACGGCCTGGAAGATGTCGAGGCCATCTCGGTGACAGTCCCTGCGTTCAGGTCGATTGTCCGCCAGATTTGCGTGCCTGCCGAGGCTGTCGCGAATATCGACGACTATGTCCGCTGGTACCTCGGGCTTATCACTAACGGCGACAAGGATTCCTATATCGTAGACTACAAGGTCTTGAGCGGCGATGCCTCCGTGGGTGAGACCGTTCTGCTTATCGCGGTCCGCCGTGAATGGGCCGAGGCTCTCCGTAAGGGATTCCGTAGCAAGAACTTAGTGCCGAAGGGCATGGAAGTGGACGTGCTTTCGCTCATGAACCTCATGGATGTGGGTGACGGCATCAACCAGATGGAATGCGTTATCAAGGCCGACTACTTCGGCGTGACCATGCTCTGGCTCAGCAAAGATAACCTGCACGCGCTCCGTTGCGTGTCGACACTTTCCCTTGTGAACGCCTCGATGGAAGAGGCTTCCGAAATCCTGGCCAATGGCATTATTGAGCAGATGAAGCTTGCCAAGGAACAGAACAGCGTGACCGACGTGAAGCAGGTACATGTCTGCGGCGAAATGGCGATGGAACCGATGTTCGTGCAGAAGCTCCGCGAAAAGCTTACGGATGATTGCCAGCTTATCTTGATGGATTCGTTCTCCAACTTAAGGCTCCCGGTCGACGAGGCCGATTCCGCTGCGGTTCTTAACTGCGCCGGCGCTATCGGGACTGCACTCAGCGTCATGGAGGGTGTATGATTCACTTGAACTTGATGGAAGCCGCGGAACGCGCGGCCACTGTCGATATCGTTACCCCGGTCCGCGTGACCGACGTTTCGGCACAGGTAAAGACTTCCAAGAAGAAGACCTTGGTGGGCTTCTTGATTGTTCTCCTCGCATTTGTATTCTTCAGCTGCTTTATCAGCGTGTTCGGCGTGCCCAAGCCACTGCAGGGCGTCTTGCCGGGCCCGTACCTCTCGCTTATCGGCGCCGAGGATCCGAGCCGTACCGCACTTACCCTGAGCAACGGACAGCAGACCTCCGCCGGTGGTTCGCTTGCCGCCCAGAATGCCGCAGCCGAAGAGGCGCTCAAGCACAGGAACGCCTTGACCGTAAAGCAGGTCGTGGGCGAGGTCAAGCCGCAGGTGCTCTTCAACAACAAGCGCGAAGATTACAGCTCGTTCCTCCCGATGGAAAAGATTTCGTTCCAGCGCGCGGCCATCAACCAGTTCTTTACGTTCCTCACGACGGCTACCCCGGACGATGTCGGCTTCTCGGACTGCGTGTTCCAGTCGCCCAACTACTTCTACGTGCGTGGCGTGTCGGTCAAGCCTACGTCGCAGCGTAGCTTCTTGGAACGTATCAAGTCGGTGAGCTCCGATTTCAGGACTCCGCCGCTGCCCGAGAACGCTCCTGCAACCGACATTACGGCATTCGGCCTGTTCAATGTGAACAACGTAAACAAGGCTGCCGTGTCGAAGTTCGTGCATGCGGGCGAGGTTGCCGACGAAGTCAAGGCTTTCAAGGCTCTCGCTACTGCGAACAAAGTAACGCTTAACGGTTTCGACAAGCCTGCTATTGAGGAATTTGGCGTGTACAAGCGCTTCACCTACCAGGTGACCTCCACGGCAGACTTCCCGGAACTGCAGTCCCTGATGAGTGCCCTCGATGCATCCCCGATTCGTATCGGTGTCACGAAGGCCGAAATGAAGTTCGCCAAGCGCACAATCGCATCGGCATTCACGCTGGTGATGTTTGTTGCCCCGTAAGCATGTCTATCCGCATTACCGGAGGTGCTCTTCGCGGAAGGAACGTTCCTTCTCCGGAGGGCAACAAGACTAGGCCGACGGCTTCCCGCACGAGGGAAGCCCTCTTTAACATTCTGCAGGGCGTGGAGAATTTCCGCATGCTCGACCTGTTTGCGGGTTCGGGCATCATGGGCATCGAGGCGATAAGCCGCGGGGCCGCAAGCGTTGTAGCGGTAGAACTCGTGCATTCGCAGGCGAGGCTCGTGTACCAGGCGTACAAGGCATTAGGCCTTTCCGAAAAAGTTACTTTGTTAGAAAAGAACGCCCTTACGCTCGAGAAGGAGTCGCTCTGTGCCGAAGAGGGCTTTGACCTGATTTATGCGGACCCTCCGTTCAAGGACAGGGAATACCCCGACCTGCGCCCCTATTGGCAGTGGCTTAACCCGGGTGGCGTCGCCGTGTTTGAGGCCCCGAGCAAGAACCTCCCTGCATGGGTGAAAGAGGCCGATGAGGCCGGAACCGTGCAGGTCCGCCGCTACGGCGAATCCTCGCTGGTTATTTACAGGGCTTAAAAAGTCTTTCTGGAGCCTATAAGGCGATAGAATCCAAGAATTACTTGACTGGGCAGGCCTGTTTATATATATTACTGGTACAGGATGGCCCCCATGCGTCGATGTTTTTTACTTCTTTGTTTTGCCTGTTTGGCCTTTTGGCTTGTCGGTTGTGGGCCGGATTCTTCGTCTAGTCCGGAGGACTTGCCAGAATTGATGTATTCTAGTGAAGATGATGCTGGCTCATCTTCTTCCGAGGTGTCCTCATCGAGCGAAGAAAAAACAAGTTCTAGCTCCGCGAAAAAAAATAATGCAATTATTGCTGTTTCGTATGGAAAGTTGCTTGATGAACGCGATAGCGCTGTTTACCGGACTGTGACTATTGGCGAACAGAGCTGGATGGCGGAGAACCTGAACTACGAAACAGAGTACAGTTTCTGCTATGGCGATTCTCTTGAAAGCTGTGAAAAGTATGGAAGGTTGTACTATTGGAGTGCCGCGATGGATAGCGCGGGTGAGTTTAGCAAAAATGCGAGAGGGTGTGGTTTCCGTTCGAAATGCAGTTCTGAAACTCCTGTTCGAGGAGTTTGCCCAGAAGGCTGGCATCTACCGAGTGTTGAAGATGTGAGAAAGTTGGCGGCAACTGTTGGTGGAATGTTCTTGGCGAGTGAAATGCTCAGATCGACAGATGATTGGGTGAAAGGGGATGGTGTGGATATGTTCGGGTTCTCGGGGCTTCCGTCGGGTTTGTTGTCCGCTGATGGTGCTTATTTAGGTCTGACAACTCATGCATTTTTTTGGACATCGAATAACGATAACTACGATAATAGAAGGGCATATACTTTTGAATTTGAGTACGATAATACTTCGGCGCGCCTGATTTTATATGATATGAATGGAGCGTTGTCGGTACGCTGCCTCAAGGATGAACTTGGCGAAGAAGAACCGGATGGTGGCGAAAATCCGGTATCGAGTTCCTCATCGAGTAAAGCCTTGGATAAATTTACGGATTCCCGAGATGACCAGGAATACAAGACAGTGACTATTGGAGAGCAGGTTTGGATGGCCCAAAACCTTAATTATGAGTGCAAAAAAAGTTATTGCTATGGAAATTCCTTTGATCTCTGCGATAAGTATGGTCGACTTTATGACTGGTCTATGGCTCAGGATATCTGCCCCGAGGGGTGGCATCTGCCGGATACGACGGAATGGAATGCCTTATTTGCGGAAGTTGGGGGCAGGAAAAATGCCGGTACCGTGCTTCGGTCAAATTATGATTGGTCGCAAAGGAGAGGTTCTGATGTGTATGGCTTTTCTGCTTTGCCTGGCGGATATCGCGATTATAGCGGGAAATTTGTAGGGGGCTCTTCACGTGATTTTGAAGAATATACGTTTATGTGGACTGCTGAGGATGTAGATGATAGTTTTGCCTATTCTGTGTATATGACTTCTGGAGTCTCGAGTACTGGGTGGAACTATAGTGACAAAAAAGATTACAGGTCTGTTCGTTGCGTCAGGGATGAACCGGCATCTTCGAGTTCAAAAAATGTTTCGAGTTCTTCGTCGAGTGGAACTGAAAAAAGTTCAAGTTCTTCGATTGCATCGTCTTCGAGTGAGGAACCTCTTGACCCCGATGCGAAATATGCTGATAGAGAATTTTTATGGGATGGAATGATTGATACCGAAGGTCGGATTGAAACGGGTTCTCCGGACAGGTCTTCAGGGCTTTGGTATGATTTCAACGATCGGAAAGATGGTGGCACATCAAAATTGATCTATCCATCGGATGTGGATACGAACGCATCTGGTAATTTCTTTGGCCCGTTAATTGAGGCCTATGGCGGAATAATGGCGACAGCTTCTTTTGGAGAAGGTTTCGAATACCCGTATGTCGGACTTGCTTTCGATATCTGGAGCGAAAATCAGGAAGGCGCTAATATTGCTCGCTGGAATGGTTTATGTCTTTCTTACGTATCTTCAGTCGCATTTACTATTGAACTTGTTTCCGAAAAGGATTCGACAGAAGCAGAAAACCATGATTATAAAGTTACGGTTCCGGCAACAAGGAACTATTCTGTTGCAAACTTCCAATGGGAGAAGTTTAGCCTTGACGGCGAGGCTGGCCTTGATATAAATGATGCCTTGAAGAAAATAGCTTCAATTAAGTTGAAATTTGAAGGCGAGCCGGGAACTTCGGCTGATTTCAGGGTTGAACAAATAGGGTCTGTCGGTTCTTGCGATTATCCTGGATTGTTGTAAGAATAAGTTGCGCTTTATTTCTATATTTACGGCATGCAGAGAAATGTCGTATTCGCGGGGTCGTTCGACCCGTTTACCCTCGGGCACCTTGATATCGTGAGGCGTGCCTCCGAGTGCTTTGGCGACGTGTACGTGCTTGTGGCGAAGAACGCTTCCAAAAACTACATGTTCTCCGAATCGCAGCGTGTCGAGATGATCAAGAAGGCTGTCGAGGGGATTCCTGACGTACATGTGGATGCGTTCGACGGGCTCACGACCGAATTCATGAAGGATATCGGCGTGTGTTATTTGGTGCGCGGCATCCGCAACGCTGCCGACCTGGATTTTGAACAGTCCTTTGCGTGGAACAACAAGATGCTCTACCCGGAATGCGAGACGGTTTTCCTTTCCAGCGCTCCCGAGCACCTGATGATTTCGAGCACGGTAGTGCGCGAACTTTTGAAGGCGGGTATCGCGAAGGATGATGCGGGCCGCAAGCTGCTCGCGAAGTATGTACCTGAAAGTATTGTGCCAATGATCTTGGCGGGCGTTTAATTTTATGAGACCTTTCCAGTTTTTGCCTAAAGTTTTGCGGACGCTGCTGATTGTAAATGCGGTTGTCTTTTTGCTTGCCTTCGTGGGCGGCAAGTTGCTTGGCCTGCACCTGAACCTGCCTGGCCTCGGCTATGGTAGCTTTGCCGATTACATTGCGTACTTCGGTGCCTTCTGGCCGTTCGCTCCGGAACAGGCGTGGCGATTCGTGACCTACATGTTCGTGCATGTCGACTTCTGGCACTTCCTTTTCAACATGCTCATGCTGTGGATGTTCGGTAGCGATGTCGCCGACATGATGGGTGCAAAGCACTTTACGGGAATGTACTTTTTCTGCGGAATTTTTGCCGCGGTGTTCAGCCTCGCGATGTACTTGCTCGGCATGACGAACGCCCCGATTATCGGCGCCTCGGGCGCGTTGATGGGCATATTCGTTGCCTACTACAAGTTCTTCCCGGATCGCATGCTGCTCATGTTCTTCTTTTTCCCGATGCGCATCAAGTATGCGATGTGGTTCATGGTCGCGGTAGACGTCTTTATGGCACATTCGAGCGATGGCGTGGCACACTTTGCCCACCTGGGCGGTGTCGTGGGCGGCTTCCTGTACATGTTCCTTTACGAGAAGGGATTCGGGAACACGCTTGCGGGTATGCGCCGCAGTTTTGGTGGTGCCGGTCGTAAGCCTAAGTTTAAGGTCCACGAGGGTGGCAGTTCTGATGGCGAGGGCACCGTGTACCGCGAAGGCCGCAGTGACGAGCCTATCGAGGGTGAAGTCTTTTACGTCGATGAGCAGAAGCGCATGGACGAGATTTTGAAGAAGGTCAATAGCGAGGGAATTAACTCGCTGACCGAATCCGAACGCAGGTTCCTGCTACAGGCGGGCGAAAAGTTGCGCCGTCGCAGGGGCGGACTGTAATTCATTTTTGAGGTTGTCTGATGAAGAAAGTTCTTGGTATGGGCGCTGCCCTCGTTGATATTCTCGCGAACGTGGATGACGCTTGGATTGAATCGCAGGGCGTGCAGAAGGGCGGCATGAATATGGTGGACTGGCCGCAGATGGAAAAGTTCCTTGCTGCGCTCAAGAACCCGCTGCGCGTGCCGGGCGGCTCTACCTGTAATACGATGGTCGGACTTTCTCGCCTGGGTGGCAAGGCCGCGTTTATCTCGAAGGTCGGCGATGACGAACTCGGGAAGATTTTCCGCGAGCACCTGGAACGTAACGGCGTGGAATCGAAGCTCGGAATGAGCGATGCTGCTACGGGTTGTGTGTTCAGTGCGGTTACGCCCGATGCCCAGCGCTCCATGTGGACTTACCTCGGGGCATCTGACTTCCTTGCTAGCGATGACTTTGTGCCCGCGCTCTACGATGGTGTAGGCCTGCTCTATGCGGAAGGCTACCGCGCGTTCAATGCGGACTGTTTCAAGAAGTCGTTCACGCTTGCCCGCAGCCTGGGTGTGGAAACCGCGCTCGACTTCAGCAGCTTTGGCGTGGTGGAGGCCTGCCGCAAGCTGTTCGATGAACTCTTTGCCGAAAAGATGATTGATATCATCATCGCGAACGAGGACGAGGCGTATGCGTATGCGGGCGTGAAGGAAGAGGCTGCACTTGATGT
>JAEEGG010014955.1_pt1 | contig 16358 bp, 15 predicted proteins | sample 9134161 | NCBI WGS metagenome assembly JAEEGG01 (sample SAMN16246543, study PRJNA631951) | gut metagenome | biome: gut microbiome; feature: rumen; material: CR-attached | host: Bos | place: Iran: Karaj | collected 2018-10
CCTCTTTGGGAAGAAAGCATTCTTGTCAAGCAGGTTAATACCATGCCCTTTGATACGCTCTGCACCTTCCTTGCCCTTCGTGTTCTCCTTCATCATACCTATCTGCTGAGGAAGGTCGAGAATCGTCACTTCTACATCCTTGTCATAGCCAACACATTGCAACGCCCACTTGCCGGTATTACCACCTACATCATACAGAGAGCGTACCTTGTGTTTCTTGAACACGATTTCCAAAGCCTCAGGGAATGAAGAGTCACTATAGAAATGGTCAAAACCAAACCAGCTATCCTGTACATGCTTAGGCAGAGAGGAAAGTCCTTCGTAAATCGTCGGCCAATCTCCCAGCCACTTCAAACCTGCAGGCCTACCTTCTTTCATAGACTCCTCCAGATTGAACAATCCCTGATAGTTGACATCGTGATTAAAGTCGATATTCACCCTTGTTGCCGGATCATTAAGCAAGAAGAAACCTGTCTTGGTAATTGAATACTTATCCGTTACATCATCTATAATCACGGTACCAATGCTTAGAGATGCCTCAAGAAGACATTTCACAGCATATTTCGACAGCCCTGTCTTCTCTACGACCTCATCCTCTGTCAGACCATCTTTGCTATCACAAAGCGCGTCAAGGATGCCAAACTTTACCACCAGACGCGAAGCCTGAAAAACAATAGGTCCCCACGCTATGAACTCAGCCAAACGCTGAGCCTCACGAGCGGACATATCGTCTTTGGTGTACCTTTTCTTTAAATCAGGAAATAAATTCATATTATAAAGCCTAACCAAGCCTTCCCAAATGGGTAGTCCGATGTTGATAACATCGGAGTATGTGACTTGATGTTTTATAGTAATAGAGTCCCACTTTTGCGAACAAATGTATATCGCATCCCTCCTTTTGGGAGGACCTTGGTGGGCTACTTTTTAAATATACTTCTTCAGTATAGTACCTAACTTTTTTCCTGTGCTCTTGGCACCGTCTTTGATAAGATTCAGCTTTGTGCCAAACATACCGCCTTTGCCAAACAAGCCCGCAATACTACCGACAATCTCTCCTTTCTTGTCAATAAGCTGCACAACAAAAGAATAATCGCCTTTAGGACTAATTGTAGTTACCACAACTTTGACTGTCCAATCTGATTCCTTGCCAAAATTCAAATAGCAAACGTTTTTCAAGGCTGCATTCGCATTTTGCAAAATCAGATCTTCAACTTCTGGCTTATCCACAACCCAGTCCTTTTCATACTCTGCAAACTCAGCCTCAGATCTGTTATGTATCTTTATATATTCAATCTCCAGATTAGCAGTCTTCTTATACAAAGCCTCAAAGGAGCCTGTCACTACTTCTGTACTTAAAGGAGCCTGCGCATAACTACAGAGAGACAAACACGCAAACAAGACAAATAAGATCCTTCTCATTTTATATAATTACTTTGCTTTCTTGATAAGCTTCACAATCCACTCACCAAGTTCCTCGTATGCATCTCTAAGACGATCCTCATTTTCAGTTCCACCACCAGGAACGCCATCTAAATCAAGCACAGCGAAAGTTTCCGTACTGCCATTCTTGGTAAATTCTACAGTACCGTCAAGATGAGCATCACCAGCACCAAAGCCTACCCAGTAAGAGAGGGCATTATTGCCATATGTGAAATTCTTCACTCTTATAGTAATGATATATTGAGCCTGATCTTTCTCTGTTGTAACATTAATAAACTTGCTCTTACCAACAGCCTTTGCAAACTCAGCCTCTGCCTTTACAAGTTCCTTTGGATAGTTTTCTAGCCAATCACCACCTTTTTCCTTGAGGTAAGCGTCAACATCCTTACCACCCAATGTAGCAGCAGAATAATCCCAAACGATATACACAAAAGAACCACCAGCCGCCTTAATCTCTGCAAGTGAACCGCTCTTAATTGTTACATCATCCTTCGCAGACATTGTTATTGCAGAAAACAATGCTACCATCAAAAACAAAAATTTCTTCATTTCTTACCTTTATTTATATAATATATTTTCTTAAACTATTCGACTACTTTTTTAAGTCTCTCTATAAGTTAAAGACTACCTACTTTAGTTTTGCTAATACCTCACCAAATTTCTTAAAGCTCTTCCATGTAGCTTCTTTTGTAAAATAGTCTTCAGCTCCAGTAAGTTTCGTTATCTTAATGAGACAAACCTCTTCATTAGAAGACAAATCTGTAACAGTAGCAGTTCCCCAAACACGGACATACTTGCGGCCAAAAGCACCTACTGTAGCATGCAGATTTTCAAATTTGATAACTATCTTGTATTGGGGATTTTCTTCTTTTTCTACGATTTTAAGTTTCTTACCTGAAGAATTAAAAGCATCTTTAAACGTTGATTGTGATGTATTTATCAATTCATCATATTCTTCATTAAAGTGCTGTTTAAGAGTTTCTTCTTTCTCCCAAGTCGTATTTGAGAAATCCATTTCAACACAAGCACTTGTTCCTGTATCCAAAAACGAAGTCGTTCCATAAACGATTCTAAGCGGACTTGCTGCATTTACAGTAACAGCAATAAATGCAGTTATTAAAAACAAAAAAAGCTTTTTCATTATTCAGGAATCTTGATTTAATATTTTCTTAAACTATTCAACTATTTTTTAAAGAAATATTTTAACACCCCATCTTTTTCAGGATCCTTTCCTTTTTCCACATACTTTTGTAGGCGTTTAATTACCTTGTATAGCATATCTGCCAATTCTACATTATCTTCAACAGATTCATTTGCGCTAATCTTTTTGTTTCCAAAAAAATATAAAAAGAGTTTCTTATGTCCTTTAGGAGTTAAGCCACTTCTTGTGTCTATGTATTGAGGATCAAGATGATCAGGCCCCTTTGTTATCACACGATACCTAAAGATAAAGTGAGCTTGTTCTTTACGTGAAGCCAATTTCCAAAAGCCATCCTCTAGAATATGCTCACGAAGCCTATTTGCACCTGCCCTTTCATAATCTGTATCACCAGATTCTACATATACTACATTTCCTTTCTGAAGTAACAAACCTTCATAATTGTCTATATCCACATCTAGCAAACTTTTGTCGTCATAACCTCCTTCTCGAACGTTGACAACACCAGTCGGTTCATCTGCTTTAGAATCAAATACCACTTGTTCACCATTCTCTTTCCGAATTGCGAAAACATTAATTTTAGCTATTTTATTTACAGGCGAGTCTTTGGATATATCCTGTGTATAATACACATATTCCTCGCCAATATCTACATTATATCCTTTTATAAAGTCACCTGATTTGGTAGCAATAATCGTTTGTGCAGAAACGATCAAAGGAAAAATGCCAAAAAGAATAGAAAACAATAATTTCTTCATAAACAGGAAAAAATAATTAAAGATTTCTCTAACCTCTAAACCCTAACCTCAATTCTCTAAACCTTCTTAATTACAAGCGCACTATTAGTTCCACCGAAACCGAAGGAGTTGCTGAGAACCACATTAACCTCGGTATCAACGGTCTTAGCTGCAATATTCAGTTTTGCAGAATACTCGTCTGGATTCTCGAAATTGATATTAGGCGCAACAAAGTTATGCTGCATCATAATAGCTGAATAGACAATCTCCGAAGCTCCTGCCATCCAGCACTCGTGACCTGTCATTCCCTTTGTTGAACTTATAAGGGCATGCTGCCCATGGAACATACGATCCAAAGCAATAGCCTCAAACATATCTCCCTGACGGGTACTTGTGGCATGAGCGTTGATATAGTCAACATCCTTTACATCAACACCTGCATCCTGCAAGGCACGTGACATAGCAATAACACTACCCTCATCACTTGGCTGACTAATAACAGCCGTACCATTTGAAGAGAAGCCATATCCCACTACCTCTGCAATTATCTTGGCACCACGAGCAACGGCATGGTCATAATCCTCAAGAACAAGAGCGGCAGCACCACCACTTGGAATCAAGCCATCACGATCACGCTCGAAAGGACGTGAAGCCTTCGTAGGCTCATCCATACGCTTTGAGAATGCTCCTAAAGCATCAAAAGAAGCCATAGAATAATAGTTCACCTCCTGAGCTCCACCACAGAGAACAGTATCCTGAAGGCCTTGCTTTATGAGCATATATGCAAGACCTATAGAGTGACTGCCACTTGCACAAGCCGCACTCACGCTAAAGTTCACGCCTCTCAAATGGAATACCGTACTCATATTCATGTTTACGGTTGAGTTCATAGCCTGGAAGATGAAGTTCTGACCAAGAAGCTCAGTATCACGCTTCTCTTCCATAATCTTAGCCGACTCAATAACAGGCTTTGCCGACGAGTCATTACCGAAGATACAGCCAACCTCATTCTGCAACAGATACTCATCACTTATCTCCGCCATCTCAAAAGCCTGACGGGAAGCCATATATGCATATTCTGCCTCCTCTGAGAAGCCTCTACGCATGTGGCGGTCGATAAGTCCCTTGAGCTTTGGCTGCTCAACAATACCTGTCAGACACGACTGATAACCATATTCCAGACGCTCTTTCTCAAGTCCGATACCTGACTTACCCTCATAAAGAGAGTTCTTCACTTCTTCTATTGTAGTACCCAGGCACGACCAGATGCCCATACCTGTTATTACGACTCTTCTGTTCATATTCTTTCTTCGGGTGTTGGGTGATGGGTGTTAGCTGTTAGCGTATAGTACAAACCACCAACACCTAACACCCATCACCTATCACCTATTTAAGTATATAGTCCTCCATTTATCGAAATACACTCACCCGTGATATACGAAGACGCATCAGAAAGCAGGAACTTCACAAGGGCAGCAACTTCCTCAGGCTTGCCAAACCTGTTCATAGGAACAAGTTTCTTCAACTCATCCTGCGGAAGATCCTTCGTCATATCTGTCTCGATGAAACCAGGGGCAACGGCATTTACATTCACGTTTCTTGCAGCCGTCTCCTGTGCAAGAGCCTTCGTAGCACCTATCAGAGCAGCCTTGGCAGCACTATAGTTCACCTGTCCCGGCATTCCCTTCAAACCTGAGAGAGAAGCCATATTGACAATCTTGCCACCATGCTTACGCATCATCATCTTTGGAAGGAGATGACTGGTAACATTATAGAAACCGTCAAGCGTAACATTAATTACGGCATGCCAATCAGCCTCAGGCATCATAAACATCAGATTATCCTTTCTGATACCTGCATTATTCACGAGATAGGCAATATAGTCATCTGGATGAGCAGCCTCCCAGTTATCGAGAGCCGCATCCACCTGAGCCTTATCTGCTACATCAAACTGCATCAGCTCAGCCTTACCACCAGCCGCTTCTACCTCAGCCTTTACAGCCTCAGCCGCCTCTTTATTACTCTGATAGTTTATTATCACAGGAATCTCCATCTCAGCCACGGCAAGACATACAGCCCTACCCAGACCTCTTGATCCACCTGTCACGAGTGCATATTTCATAAATTATATAATTTAACAACCCCTAACCCCAACCCTTCCCCCGCTCGGGGGAAGGGAGTGAATAGTATTTTCAAATCACGCCTTTATCGCATATTTATGTAACTACTCCCTTCCCCCGAGCGGGGGAAGGGTCGGGGTTAGGGGCTTTATATCTTTTCCAAACAATTCTTCGGAATATACGCAGTAGATATAAACCCTATACCGTCAATATTCACACCAACGCGCGTCTGTCCCTTGAGACGGACAATATGCCCTACAAGCCCTTCAAACACGCCCTCGGTAACTCTTACGAGATCATTCTCCTTAAAGATGAATGATGTCTGTCTAAAAATCTTATCCTCGGCATCAGCATCCACCCATTTCCTGAATGAGTCCATCTGCCTGTCGGGAATCACAACAGGAGTACGGCCAGTTCCGATAGGTCTGCCAAACTCATCCTTGTGTGGCTGATAGCTGAAATGAAGGAAAGACAATGGTTCCCTGCCAACCAACTTGGCAAGCACACCTTCCGTACTTCGCACAAACAGGTTATTCGGGATAATACTCACAAGGACATTCTTTGTCTTCCCTGCGAAAGTACGTTTCTTATACCATTGTGGAACATACGCATTCTCCACTCCCTCCATCTGCAACAGAATCTCCTCAGCCTTCTTCTCCTGACCATACGCCGCACGCATAAGAAACCACTTGTTTCCTACATCTGACGTACGGATATAATTGGGGGACACCCCTTCAAAAGACTTTTGGTAGAGGATCGTAGCTTTTTCTGCTACATTTTTCTGTAAATTGTCTCCTAAAACGGAGATTTTCTGCCCATTAACCAATGCGGCAGAAGATATTGACATATCAGAAATGATTACAAGGTTTTGATGTATGTCACAAATCTGACATCGCTTATTAGCAGTAGTCGTCAGAAATATTTCGCAAAAATACACTTTTTTTCCCGAGAAAACAAGAAATAACGATGTTATTTTCCTTCTCCAACACTTTTTAATATAATAATGGTACAAAACCGCATCTTCCACACACTCCCCCACCCCTAAATTTGCATTATTGTCCCTCTCCCTACAACTTATTCTTTTGACCACAGATAACACAGATTTATCGGATTTTTTTACTTACAAATATTTCATATTATCTCAAGAAAACAGAACAATTTTTGATGGCTCCCCGATTTAGGGAGCCATCAATCTTATCAGAAACGATTATCACGAAGCGACCACCACTTCATAAAAAACATCAGCATCACCATTTCTATAGTATTGCGAATGGAATAAACTCATACTCTTTCATCTTATTATAGAGCTTTCTTGTCCTTGCTATCTGCATCAAGCCATGAATTCCATTTGTTAAAATAAACAACTGCTATTGTAAATAGCATAATGATAAGAGCATATACAATCGCAAACACACACAATGGTGTCGCTATTAAAATTATTACAGGGTATAAAACAAATGACAAGAAAAGACGACGACTTCTTTCTTGAACTAATTTGTCATAAAATAATCGTTTCATCCACAGAGGAACAACAAAATCTGTCACATATTCATCTTTTGATTTTATCATAAGCCATGCTATAATCATCGAATTGAAAAAAATTGACATAGACAACATTGAACTCCAAGCCGGATACAAGCATGGATATACGTTCTTTTCAGATTCTACTAATACGGCAAGAACAACCATTGAGGCAATCAACGAGATTGAATTAAATGTTACTATTCTCTTGCCTAATATATTTTTAAAGCCTCTTGGTTTGAAATTAAATACCACCGCCAGAAATACACAAGCGAAGAACACGCATAAAGGTATTATAACTTTATTTTCCCATCCCTTTTCAATTTTGTGTACGGGCTTCAAACTTAAATTTCTACAATAGTTGTATGACAATACGGCCAAATCATGTGTTGATTTAGTCTCAAGAATATACATTCTTTCGTTTGCACAGAAAAGGACTCTTCGCATCGGGATTTCATCTTGTACATCGTAAACGATCGCTCTATGTCCTTTAATAGAGTCTTCTTTCGGAGTAATTCCATATACGTTAATTAAGGTACTCACAATATTGTCCAAAATAGTATTATATACGCTTTCTTCGTTACTGAAGAAAGAAAGTTCTTTACTTATATCAAATGTACTAAAACACCTTGAGAATTTATACTTCTGATATACAGGATCATATCCCGTTGCATATCTTTTCACATTCTTATATCCCGCAAGAACTGTTCTTGAATATCCCCAATAATCGTAGACTCTTTTGTATTGTGGTTCTCTATAAGAGTAACAATACTTATATGGTATATATTTTGCAACATATGATTTTGTACCATAAATCTCATATGATGATATTTTTTCCCCAATTGGAATTGGACCTAAATTTCTTTTTAGCCAACTAACACCACTACTATCAGTTCCTAATTTCGTTCCTTCCAATGTTCCAATACGTTCATCTTCATAATAAGCATAGTCGACTTGATCTCTTGCGACAATTCTTTCACTATTCTTGGTGTAATAGTAACCATTCTGAATGGTGTATCTGTCAATATATTTTCCTTTATCCAAATAGCCTGTAAATAAATCCAAAGCACGTATTCCGTACAAATAGTCTGTATATGTATAAATACTGCAAAGAGATAAAATTACAATTAACACAAAAACAATAGCCTTTGTGTGATTTGACTTGCCCTCGTTTTCTTGTCGTTTTTGGTAATTATCAACAGATTTCTCCAAGTTCAAGTTTTTTTGAATCACTATGTTCATATTTTCATTCATTATTTTTTTTGCTTTTTTCTTACATATACCCAGATTGCAATAATTGTAAATATTATGCCACATAAAATGTACACATAATAGTATTTAAGAAAGCTATTGTCAATGGTAACATCATCTCTCCATTTTCCAAAGTCCTTTTTTGACTTTTGTGAGTATTTATTATTGTATTTATTTTCCAACTCGCGCAAATATGTGTATTTCCATACAACGCTATCTCTTCTATTTATATACATAGAAGTAATACTGTCTCCTTTAAAAGTATAGACCTTTTCAAGAAAGCCGAAATTATCCTCGCATGAATCATATTTACATTCAACAACTCTTTTTAGGGCAGTATTTACATATCCCCACTTCGCGTTTTTCTTTACAGCAGCTAAACCATTGTTAAAAGGGCGTATTAATTCATAAGTATCTTCTAATCCTTTTCCTCTAATGAGAAGGTGTTTGTCGACAAACACCCAAACATCACCATTCATCGTTATACCTGCAAGATTATCTGAAAAACATGTACAATCATAAATATCAGCATCATCAGGAATAAGTGCCATAGCTTGTTTTGACAATATCATTTCATTCGCCTGTTCTTTAGATATTCCATCAAGAGGCTTGATGAAATTTCCTAACGTGTCAATAAAGCTATAACAATTTTTTCCAAGAAAATGTGACAACCATAACGATTTTGATACACCAATTCCACTATTGCTAAAGCTATAATATGAACAAAAAGAAGTTAGAGAATCCTTTATATTCCCATATCGATCCAAAATCACAACGATGTCTTGCCAAATATCGTTAGATTGTATTTTATCAATATGATATCCATCCCCTTCCTTATTTTTAGCCATCAAATCAATAGGTCCTTCCATATCTGCTTTCTTCCACGTTCTTGCAATCACATGATTAGAACTATAATTTGTAATATCGTAATAGATGAAATCTGCTATAACACTATCATTCTCGTCTATAATTCCAAAATGACATGTTGATTTCCTCCCATTTGGTCCTTCTTTTACACCTAATTCTTTTCCAGTATCTTTCATTACAATGGCTCTGGATTGGCTATAAAAATTCCCATACTCATATGTCGTTGGTATTACGACATTTCCTTTCTTGTCAATATACCCATATTTCCATGTAACGGTATCTTGGCATAATGCTCTTTCACAAGAAAATGGGAAACGATTTAAATATGTAGAATTGTTTATATCATAGAAGATCTCATCATTATTAAAGAAACATGAAGCAATCATTGTTGGTTTTATAACAAATGTACCAGTCTTATCAATATAGCCATATTTAACATATAAACATGGACGTTTCCTGACATCACTACCTTCACGTTTATAAGCCAAAGAATCCACACGCTCTCCATATATCGTATCAACGACAACTAAAGCCAAGTCTTCTGAAAAACGTTGAGCGTATATATATTGCGGTTCAACTATTCTATTTCCGTAAAAATCAATATAACCATACAATCCGTTTTCTTCTATCACATAAAGACTTAACGTATTCGTTTTCTTGTTACAAGAAGAAAGAACTGATAGAAGAATAACGATTGTAAAAATAAAGATTTTCTTATTTTTCATCCTGTTTTCTTGTGTTTTTTGAGTTAAACAATACGATAATAAGGAAGATACCAACAACAACATCAACTATCTCCCACATTTCTCTCCCCAAAGCAAGCGGGAAAATAGGCTGAAACAATAATGCCAATGAAGCAAAACACCATGTTAACTCCTTCTTTTGCAAAGTATAGCAAGAATATGCCAGATATGCAAAACCAACCATTGAGACAAAACGAATAAGATTGTAATATCCGTAAGGCATATGTGCAAGGCATAGAAAAAGCAGGACTGCCAATATTATAATAAGTGGTTTATTCATAGTTATCTATCTTTTTAAATTCCAATCACTTACAGTCTTCTAACATACCTTGCAATTCTTCTTTACTATATGTAAAATCTTTTATCGAATTAGAAGATGTAAGATTATAGCGATACACAAGACCTCTTTCCGTTTTGATTAGCTGTTCAACCAAAACTTTAATATTAGGCATTATCGTTAAAAATTTCTCACGATGAAAATTCTTTTGGCTTTGCGCATCTCCCAAAAAGAGTTCAGACTTCGAATCATCAATTTCAAATATGTAATAAAAGTATTTATCATCTAAATCCACATCCCTCGCAATAGTAACTTCATCAAGTTTTTGGGGCAAAGTCTTTCGAATATGCTCCATTACACGTCTTAACTGATTGTCAATATCTGTCTCATCTGAAGAAATTCTTTCTATTTTTTGCCCATGCTGATTCCCAACCATCATCCTTGCACATGTTTTCGAACATAGACTTAAACACGTCAAACACGCAACAGTTACTACAAAGCCCACAACTTTAATAAAGCAACCTCCTATCTTACCAAGGAATCCTTTCTTCTCTGTTTGGTTTTCGTTATTATACATATTATCTTCCATAGTAAAACATACAATTTGCCCTATAAACCCTATTAGGCAATTAGGTTAATATTATTTAGGTTAATTACATAAATAAAAAAACGTGGGTTTACATTCCTACTCGTCCGTTGATTGAGGCCCTCGGAGACCCGTAATGATAGACGAGACAGAGTTGTACCCACATCATTATGTTATACTTATCTCGAGGGCAAAGTGTGCATGAGGATATAATAACCCTCACTACACACCCTGGGATATAGTTATACCATACCCGTAAGCACTCACTTCTGACATTGTCATTGATCATTACTTGAAATTTCCGAGGTTTCAATCAAACCAATAGACAAAGCATCGATGACGCTTTTATTTATGTAGTGTCATACCACTAAATGGTTATGACGTTGCAAATATAGGCATTATTTTTGAATATCGGTAAAAAAATCCCATAAAAAATTTATTCAGAGTGTGTTTTTCCCCGTATTTAGCTTTACAACATTACATAAACCATCTTTTTATTGTAATAATCACAAAGCGAAGATGATTATGTGGGATTTTACAAATTTTGTGCTTTTGTTTTCTTTTTCTTCCGGAAAAAGTAGTATCTTTGTACGCAAAAACAAAGAAGATACTCCATACATACTCCATACATACTCCATACATACTCCATAGTTTTGATGGAGTATCTATGGACAAAGGATGTTCTATTTATGGAGTATGTACGAAACTAAAACAATCTATTAAAGAAAGGAAAAAATATGGTAAAAGTAAAATCTTCATTGGGAACAATGGTTGGAAACTCTGGCGGTATGAGCTATTTTGAGGTGAATGGTGTGACCATTGGCAGGGCAAAACCTACAAAAATGGGGAACCCTAAGACTGAGGCGCAGATGAAACAGCGCATCAAGATGAATAATATCCTCAATACGTACAAATACATCAAGGAATATTTACAGCATAACTTTGAAGGTACTATTGGATATAAAAGTGCGTCGAGCTTCTTCCGCAGCTATAACCTTATGAAGACTCCCGTTTGGCAGACTAAGGCACAGAAGGAGTCGTATAAGTTTGTGCTTGCTCCATACGTAGTGGCTCAAGGTCGTATCAATTCCGTTGGGTATGAGTTTAGGGATAGCACTTTCGTTTCTGATATTAATGTCGGGGATTTGGAGATTAACGACGAGACAGAGGAGAGTGTGCTTTCGTCCGTTATATGCGGGAATAACGAGGGTTGGACGAATAATGATACCTTGCAGGTGATTCTGTTGAGACAGAAGCGTGTAAGTTCTTTAGACGAGGAGATTGCACATCCAACGTGCTGCTCTATTCTCGTTAGCCTTGACAAGGCAAGTGGAACGAATATTGGCGAGATTCCTGTTCTTGAAAGCCTGTCGAATATGTCTCGTTTCTCATTATGCAATATTGACGGCAAACTATCTGTAAGGGTTGACGATACGACAGAATACACTTATGCCTTTGCCATAGTTCATGGTCGTGGGCAAGGCCGTGAAAAGATTGTCTCCTCTCAGCAATTATGCCTTAGCGATACCGCCCTTTACGATAGCTATTGCAGTAGCGAAGCGTTTAACAAAGCCTACGAGAGTTATAAGTGAGGATAGAGTAAAGGGTAAAGAGTAAAGTAGATAGTGTAAAATAACGTCAGTTCGATGAATTCGCACCTTTGGTGCTTAACTGACAATAATTACCAATCTTACCAATCTTTACCCAATAAAAAATGGAAATTAATGGAAAAAGATTGCGCAGATAGGGAACTTGCTTTAGCTTGGTGAACTATTGCGAACAATTATTGTCAGTTAAAAGCAACTTGTTGCTAATCTTTATTTATTACTAACTCGGAAATGCAGATGAAGAACAAAAGACAAATACTAGATAGTATCTGGTGCATGGCGAAATGCTCACTTGCAGCCTCAGCATTAAATATCAGCACATACTTGTTGAATATTTTTGGAATAATCTTAGTTCTTTATAATATGGTGGCTTATATCGTATTAGGCACCCCAATATATTATTTGCTCAGAAAGACTAAGCAGGATATTCAAGCTATTGCAGTATGGCTTATAGTTAATGTCGTGTCAATTAGTGCCCTCACCTATTTCTTGTTGAAGCCACCGAGCGAACCAGGTCCTCATTGTGCCTCACCTTTTATACTTATTCTTCCTGTAACATCTATTCTTGCAGGTCTCTTATCTGTATTCCCTACCGCATATTTCTGCCATAAAACAAGGAAAAAGATGGATAACTATCAGCAAACAACAGCAATATAAGTATACAGAAGTTAGTATCACTCTCCTCTATCCGCCATCATCTTTGATGTGGAATTGATAGAGGTTGTAAAAAAGAAGAAGATAATAAAAAAAGAGTCGAGGAAGGATTTCCCCGACTCTTTATTATATTTTTCTATTCAGAAAGACCATTCATATTATATTTCCTGCCATTCTTCACAATAACAACCTTGCCATTAACAACATACTTTCCGTCACTCTGAACATTATCAGTAGTTACGTTGCTGATACCTGTTGTCACCTTTGCAAGTTTATCGTATGCCTCTTCTGCAGCAATCAGAATATTTACATTCTTAACTAGAGCCTGTTGTTCTTTTGTGAGAGCATCGTATGCAGCACGAGCAGCATCTATCTTAGCCTTGCATGATTCTGTATATTCCACCTCTCCAATAGCATCTATAAGAGCTGCTGTTGCCTCTGGAGTATTCAAAGCAGGATCTACAGCATCTTCCACTATAGTGAATTTATTCCAACCATCTGCTGCCTCGTATGCAGCTTTACAGCCAGGAAGAACATGGAGAGTTCCATAAGTAGTGAAAGTCTCTAAATCCTCTATTGAATATATTGTTGGTGGGATTTTTGTTAGGATTGTTACAGAAGTAAGGGCAGAACAATCATCATTTCCTAAACGTCCAAATGCATTTATGTCAATATACGTCACCTTATCACCGATAGTAACGGATTTTAGATTAGTGCACCCTTCGAAAGTACCGTAATTAATTCTAGTCACAGAGTTTGGGATAACAATTGATTCCAATTTTTTGCATCCAGAGAAGGCTTGGTTTCCGATACTCGTCACAGAGTTGGGAATAACTATTGATTCTAAAGTAATGCATCCACAGAAAGCCTGGTCTCCAATTCCTGTTACAGAATTGGGGATAACTGTATTCTTACACCCAGCAATCAAAGTGTTTGATGAAGTTTCTATTATTGCATTACAATTATCTCGACTATCATACATTGGATTCCCTTCTTCTACAACGATAGAGGTTAGTTCTGGACAAGTATAAATAGGTGAACCATCCATTTTTGTCACAGTTCTAGGAATCTTGAGAGAGGTGATATCTAAACAATCGAAAACAGAATGTGCAATACTCTTCACAGAACTAGGGAAAGTTGTATTCTTACATGCTACAATCATTTCATCCTTATCAGTAAGGATAATAGCGTTGCAGTTATCTCTGCTGTCATACACAGTATTCCCCTCTTCTACAGATATAGAAGTGAGACCTGAGCAAATGGAGAAAGCATTATTTCCTATGCTCGTCAACGAACTTGGAATATTGATCGATGTTAAACGATAACAAGCATAAAACGCTTGTTCCTCAATACTTGTAACTGACTCTGGTATATTAATTGAGGCAAGATTCGAACAACAAAAGAATGCCCACATGCCTATACTTTCTACCGAGTTTCCCAAAGTAACAGAGGTAAGACCATCGCAGCAAAAGAAAGCATCATTCTCAATAAATCTCACAGAATTAGGAATTGTAATGGACGTTAGTCCATAGCAACTATTGAATGCGCTCCCTCCTATACTCTCCACGGAATTTGGAATTGTGACAGAAATCAAACCAGAACAACCAGAAAAGGCCTCTTGCCCAATATAGGTTACATCGTAGGTTACATCGTTATAGACAATTGTTGACGGAATAGTAATAGAGCCAGAATACTTGTCAGCCTTAGCAGTAACGCCTGCAATTTTTGACCATTCTCCCAACTCATAGCAAATGCCATCAATCTCAACACTTGCAAAACTTGCTGCCGACATCAACAAAGTCAGCATCAGCATCATTAATTTCTTGTAAATAGTTGTAATCATAATTTTGAATATTTATTTCTTTTAAAATACTTTTCTGAAGCTATTTCAAACAAACATAAACCTTATCGCCCACAAAAATACACAATTTATATCAAACTTCCAAAGATTTCCTTCGAAAAACAAAAGAAATGCTTACAGAACATTAGTCCCACTATCATTATAGTTCATAGTGCGATGTATGTCGCGATATTTACGACCATGATCGAGGCGCCAAGAGAGTTTGATAGTCAGCATATTACCATAGTCACGATATTGTTGAGCCAGTTCCTTCTGCACATAATGCATGACATTATCCAATCAAGAAAATGTCAGTATATCTTGCCATAGGTGTTTTATCGTCTGCGTATCAAAATAAATGTGAAAAACATCCGTAATACAAAAATTTTAAGTAATTTTGTCCGCGCTAAGCAAAGCTTTAATGTTCTAAAATAGATTATATTAGATTTATGAAAAAATTTCTGCTATTAATTGCAATGGTTGTAGGAGGTCTTGCTTTGACCTCATGCTCAAAGGATGATGACAACGATTCAACAGTTTCTTACGAGGAAAACTTAAAGAAAGGTCAGGAATACCTTGCGGAGAATGCAAAGCGTGAAGGAGTAACCGTAACAAATAGCGGACTTCAATATGAGGTTCTGGAAGAGGGCGAGGGCAAGAGTCCGTCAGCTACAGATGTGGTAAAATGCCATTATGAAGGACGTCTCATAGATGGTACGGTATTCGATTCAAGCTATAAACGCGGAGCACCATCGGAGTTTGCCCTTAATCAGGTTATCAAAGGCTGGACAGAAGGCTTGCAACTGATGAAAGAGGGAAGTAAATACCGCTTTTTCATCCCTTATAACCTTGCATACGGCTCTCGTGGAGTTAGCATCATCCCTCCTTATTCCGCTCTTATCTTTGACGTGGAACTTATAGAGGTGAAGTGATTTTAAATCATTACATAAAAAAGCCGCCTAAGGATTATTCCTCAGGCGGCTTTTTTGTATGGTAATGCCGATATACTATCTACATTACACTTTACACTTTTTACTTTACACTCTTATAATACTTTCTATTGAGCTTGCCATTAAAAGTGCGTTGAATCTTATCAACCTCTTTATAGGTAAGAGGTATCTGATGTCGTTCAAGTTTCTCGCTGAGATGCAAGGCTATGGCACGCTTATCAAGTTTTGCACCATTCCTGAGAACGACAAGCAAGGCAAGAGCATTTCCAAGTACAGGATGCGGTTGGGAGATGCAGATGCAATCCTCAATATCGGGCATGGAAAGAGCCACTTCCTCAACCTCGGAAGGTGCAACCTTGAAACCGCCCGTGTTGATTGTATCGTCATCACGACCAAGTATGTGAAGACGGCCTTTCTCGTCAATATATCCATTATCGGCTGTGAAAAGCGTATCATCGTGAAGGACAGTAAGAGTTAGTTCCGGCTCATCCTTATATCCAGACATAAGGGTATCGCCCGTACAATCTATTCGGCGTTCGTGAGGAGTAAGGAACTTTGAAGGTGAAAGGTCATGACCTATACGTACTTGGATATATTCTGCTGAGT
>JAEEGG010014961.1_pt1 | contig 16354 bp, 13 predicted proteins | sample 9134161 | NCBI WGS metagenome assembly JAEEGG01 (sample SAMN16246543, study PRJNA631951) | gut metagenome | biome: gut microbiome; feature: rumen; material: CR-attached | host: Bos | place: Iran: Karaj | collected 2018-10
AAAGCCCCAGCGAAGGTTCTACGGGGTTCAGTGTCAGGGGTGGCGGTGTCGACCAGAACCTGATTCTTATGGATGGCGCCCCGATATACAATTCAGGCCACTTCTTGGGATTCTTTTCCATGTTCAACGGAGATGTCGTAAAGAATGTCAAATTGTATAAGGGTGACTTTCCGGCGAAATATGGTGAAAAGGTAGCGTCTGTCCTTGATATCAGTACTGTCGACGGCAATATGAACAGATTGTCGGGCAGTGCTTCGTTGGGTCTTCTTACTTCGAAAATATTCCTCGAAGGCCCCATCGTAAAGAACAAGTTGTCCTTTGCGGTAGCGGCCCGCCGTTCATATGTAGATCTTTTCTTCCCCTTGCTTAAGGATTACATCCCCAGCAACACAAAGTTGGCTTTCTGGGATATAAATGCCAAGCTCAATTGGGCGATTAACGATAATAACAGGTTGATAGCCAGTGCTTTCAGTAGCAAGGACCTGTTCGGTGTCAATCTTGAGGATATGGGTGTCACATTAATGACATTCCGGTATAGGAACAACGTGCAGTCGCTCAAATGGAGTCACGTATCCGGTCCCAAGACCACTTTTACGGTCACAGGGTACAATTCCCAGTACATGGCCGGTATCGAGGCGGACATGGATCAGGCACCTTTCGACTGGAAGAACGTAATCAACGAGACTGGTGTCAGGAACGCGTTCACATGGCATTTCAATTCGAACAATACCTTGGAAATGGGGCTCAACATGGTTTTCCTGAACCTGAATCCTTCGGAAACTCATCCGGTCGGAGAAGAATCAATCGTTCTGGAGGTCATCAATCCCAAGCAACACGCTTTTCAGCCCACTGCATACATACAGAATGAACAGAAGATGGGAATACTGACAGTCCGCTATGGACTGCGCTATTCCAAATATCTGACAATGGGACCCACAGACCAGTATTTCTATGATGAGAAAACCCATGAGAGGACGCAATCAAAACCTTACGACAAGTTTGAAGTAATCCGCAGTTTCTCGGGTCTCGATCCCCGCCTTTCGGCATCACTCTCTATTTCGGAGAACTCTTCATTCAAAGCGGCCTATGCAAGAACCCATCAATTTCTCCAGCAGACTTCGGTAAGTACGTCTCCCGGAGTTATCGATGCGTGGTTCTCCGCATCGCCCAACGTCGATCCGCTCATCGCCGATCAGGTTTCTGTGGGATTCAACCAAAATTTCGCCAATGATGCCATTCAGTTGTCTCTTGAAGGTTTTTATAAGTACAACCAGAATACAGTAGACTTGAAAGACAATCCGGGGCTTGTCATCGACAATGAGGACAGGGAGGGATTGCTCCGTAAAGGCACCTCTTATGCCTATGGGGCAGAGGCCATGGTGGAGTACGATTTCGCGAGGGTCAACGGCTGGGTAGGATACACCTGGTCCAAGGCTATGTACGACATCCCGGAGAACAACCATGGCAATCCGTACCGCTCTCCTTTGAACCATGAACATGCGGTCAACTTCGTAATTACCTTCAACCTGTCAAAACGGGTAGACGCATCTGCCACCTGGATTTATTACAGTGGAGCCCCGACAACATTTCCTGTTGCCAGATATCTTTACAACAATACATACATTCCTATCTATTCCGACCGTAATTCAGATTCGATGCCGGATTATCACAGACTCGACCTGTCATTGACTGTCAAGTCGAAACGGCTAGCCGAGGGTTCAAGAAAAGGAGGAGAATGGAACTTCTCTGTATATAATGCCTACAACAGACATAACGCCTGGTCTATTTCAAGCGGCTACAACCGCAAGGAGGAGAGGATGTCTTCTACGCTGATCTATATTTTTGCAGTAGTTCCTTCTGTATCTTACACCTTTAATTTCTAGGAATATGAAAAAAGTAATATATTTTGCAATAATCCTGATCCTTGCAGCCTCTTGCTCGGAGCCGTTTGAAATAAAAAAGGAATCCAGCTCAACCAGGTATCTGGCAATCAATGCAATCCTGACGGATGTCCCGTCATATCAGACTGTAACATTGTCGGAGTCCATAGAATACAATACTGCCGAGGAGGTGAAACCTGTCACCGACGCCATTGTAACCATCAGCAGCTCAGACTCCGTAGTGGAGTATATAGCCGACCCTTCTCATCCGGGGCTTTATACCACTCCCACGTTATTCAGCGGTGAACCTGGCGGAACATACACGCTCAGGGTTGAACGCAAGGACAACGGAGGGAAAATCCATGTCTACGAAGCCACATCTACTATGATTCCCTTCGGTTTCGACGTCAAGGCTATAGATTATAAATATACCAACTCGCTGGTTGACAGTTTGTGGACCATAGGAATCTGGGGCACTGACGGCCCGGCTCCCGACCAGTATCTTGTCATACCCGGCCTGAATGGTTATTATTATCCCATGGACAACACTCTTCCTCTTGAAGACCACTACTTCACCGGTGGTTCCGTCTCCGGTTTTCCGATTTCTGTCTTCAGCCAGTCGACTGAAAAGATGAAGACTCTGGGCCCTTGTGCAAAGCCCTTTGAGACCGGTGACGAGGTAACCCTGATGGTTTATGATCTCTCGTTGGATTTTTACAGATTTATGTTCGCACTCGTGGAGAGTTCCACCACTATATCCATTCCCATTATTTCCAGCCAGCCGGCCAATCTTCCTTGCAACTTCTCAGGAGAGAACGTCGTCGGCTATTTCGGTGCGGCTCCTATGCGCATTCTGAGATGCACCGTGGATGATCCCTACAGACAGGATTTCAAGTACCAGGTTGCAGAACAGCAGTGAAGCAAAGTCATCTCTTGAAGTTGCCTGATTCCTACGCCCCTATCACCCACTTGCTGCCGGGGATGAACGAGATGAGCTTAGTCGTCACGGCGCAGCAGATGTATGTGGCAACCGCGATGAGCGGGATGGCCAGCCACATCGGCACAAGCGGATTGGCAGTGTCGCTGCCCACAACCAGCATCGAGATCGGGATGAGGAAAAGCATATGCATAAGATACATTCCGTAAGAACGCTTCGATATGTTCGTGACCAGAGAGGAAGCCTCCTTGCGCTCGATGCAGGAGAACACCAGGAACAGGCCGAAAGTAGAGACAAGCAGGTTCGGCATACAGAACTCCCAGGCCCATTCGATATCGGGAGTAGGCATCGGCACGCCCGGAGTCCCTTTCAGCCAGAAAGACAGGAAAGTAAAGGCAGAGCCCAGCAGGAAGCAGGTCCAGCCCACCGCCATGCGGCGCCTGCGGTCCCAGCCCAGATGCACGCGGATATAGTGAGCCATCACCAGGTAGCCCAGATAGCCCGAGCAGTACCACAGAGCCGTGAAGCCGTTCCAGAAGCACTCGCCCCACAGTTCGCTGGTGATGAAGCGGTGGATCCACGGAATGAAGGTCGACAGCGCGAACAGGGCCAGGAAGATGCGTTCGTCCTTAGCGGAAGCCTTCTCCAGCCAGGGAGAAACCACAGGAATGATCAGGTAAATGCCGATCAGCGGATACATAAACCACAGGTGCCCGCCGGTAGAAGGGAAATTGAACGGCAGCATCTTGAGGTCGTGCAGGCCGTCCTCCCAACTCATCCATCCAAACAGCGGAGGCAGGATGCAGTAGAGCACCATAAATATCAGCATCGGCGGCAGGATGCGCAGGAAACGGCGCTTGTAGAAACCGGCCATCGTCTGGCCAGGCTTCATCGGGACAAGCAGGAAAGCCGACACTATCATGAACAGCGGGACACAGGTGCGCGCGATGAAACCGTCGTAGAAAGCCACCCAGAAGCGCGCAGCCTCGTTGGGCACGAGAGCCATATCTGTGGCAAGACCGAAACCTCCCCCGCCGTAGAAACACTCGCTGGAGTGAACCAGCATCACCAGGAAACACGCGACCACGCGGATGTAATCGAGGAACACAATGCGGTTGGAATCGTTCATGAGAGTGACAATTTCCCGCTAAGGTAACAAACAATTGGTTAACTTAGTGGAGTTAATAAACCCTTATGAAAAGAATCATAACAACACTGTTGCTGGCCGTGCTTTCACTCGGAGCCTGGGCACAGGGGCTGTCCCCGCTCGAGCAGGTCAAGACCGACCCGAAGAAAGCCTACGGCAACGACTACCCCTACAAGCTGGAGAAACACGAGTTGACACGTGCGCCGCGCGGCTACAAGGCATTCTACATCAGCCACTACGCCCGCCACGGCTCGAGATACTACTGGAACGAGACGCTCTACCAGCAGCTCGACACCCTTCTGACACAGGCCCACGACAAGAAGCTGCTGACAGCTGAGGGAGAAGCCTTCTACACCAAGTTCATGGCAGCCAAGGACGAACTGATGACCGGCATCAGCGAGCTCACCCAGCTCGGATGGGAGCAGCACCAGTGGATAGCCCGCAATATGTACAATTCGTTCCCCGAAGTGTTCCGCAAGGGCGGCAACGTGTCCGCCATATCGTCGCTATCGGGACGCTGCGTCATCAGTATGTCGGCATTCTGCCAGGAGCTCACACAGTGCAACCCCAAGCTCGAGATCCGCGAGCAGTCGTCCCGCTTCACGCTCGATGCAGTCGTGCCCAACGACAGCGAGAACCCCGTAAAGCACGACTATCCCCAGGCCACGCCGCGATATGAGAAGAACAAGGACCGCTTCACAGACAACGACAACCTCAGGGAGAAGATAGTCCAGCGCGTGTTCGTCAGCACAGAAGGGCTCCCCGGCAACCCCAACAGCATAGCCGGCAACCTCATCAACCTCTACACCTCCCTTCCCAACATCTACCACGAAGGGATGATGGGCGGCATCATCACCGACCAGGAAATCGCTGACCGCTGGGAAGCGTCCAACCTCGGCTCTTACTCCTGGGTGTTCTCCCACAAGTATGAGATGATTCCCATAATGCAGGACATCCTCCGCAAGGCACAGGCAGCCATCGACGGCAGCAGCGACCACCTCGCCGACCTGCGCTTCGGCCACGACAGCTGCATCGGCCCGCTCACCGTGCTGATGGGCATCAACGGAGCCGACCGCGACCCCGAGGACCCCTACGAAGTGAAGAACTGCTACCAGAACTGGCAGACCTGCAAGGCCTGCAACATCCAGCTCATATTCTACCGCGGCCACAAGGGAGCCGACGACATCCTCGTCAAATGCCTGCTGAACGGAGCCGAAGCCTCCCTGCCGGTAGCGACCGATATGTTCCCCTACTACCGCTGGAGCGACTTCCGCGACTTCTACACCGCCCGCTGCAACAGCCTGGATTGGTAATCCACGAGAATAATTAGTAAATTTGATGAATCAAACATAAACGCAAGACAGATGAAAAAGATACTTCTCGTATGCTGCCTGCTCCTCGCCATAGGAGCCACGGCCAGCGCACAGCAGCGGCAGCAGCAACAGCAGAAACCCAAAGTGCTCAACCTCGAACGCTACGCCCAGTCGAACAAGGACCTCGTCTACACCACCGGCCCCCGCGTGGTACTCTTCGGCGACTCCATCACCGACAACTGGGCCAGGATGCGTCCCGGCTTCTTCGTGGAGCACGGCTTCGTGGGCCGCGGCATCAGCGGAGAAGTGACCGCCCAGATGCTGCTCCGTATGCGTGCGGACGTAATCAACATCCAGGCATCCACGATGGTCCTGCTGGCAGGCATAAACGACATTGCCGAGAACCTCGGCGACGAATATAACGAAGACGCCACCTTCTCCAACATCCAGAGCATGGTGGAACTCTGCTGGATGAACGGCATCCGTCCCGTGATCTGCTCCCTGCTGCCTTCATACTCCTTCTTCTGGAGACCCGAGGCAAAGAACCACCTGCAGAAAGTCGAGAGCCTCAACGCCCGCCTGCAGGAATACTGCGGCCGCCACGGCATCACCTACGTCAACTACCACGATGCACTGCTCAGCTCAGACGGCCGCAAGATCGACACAAAATATGCTGACGACACCGTACACCCCAACGACGCCGGATATGAAATAATGGAAGACCTTCTGCTGAAGGCCCTAGGATATAAATAGGATATTATGACAAACGAAGCTTGCACAACGATAATCGTCGGCTCCAAACAGATGGCCGACGGCTCTATGATATACGCCCGCTCGGACGACTCCAAAGCCATCAAGGCGACCCGCCTGGCCTGGTATTCCGCCGGCAAGGGCCCTGAGGAGTTCGTGGCCCTCGACAGCCCCTTCCGCTGTCCGCTGCCTCCGACAAGACGCGCGTTCAGCGCCCTTGAAAGAGCCGACCTTCCCTACCACTGGGGCGAAGCCGGATTCAACGACGCAGGCGTGGGAATGAGCTCCACCGAGACCATCTTCTCAAAGGAAGAAGTCCTCGCCCTCGACCCCTACGTGCATGAAGGAATCGCAGAGAACTGCGTGTTCCAGATAGTTCTCCCCTACATCTCCACAGCCCGCGAAGGCGTGCTGAGGGTAGGCGGACTGATAGAAAAATACGGCAGCGCCGAAGGCTTCGGAATAGCCTTTATGGACGAGAATGAAACCTGGTATCTCGAGAACGCAGGCGGACACCGCTGGCTAGCCAAGAAGATGCCCGAAGACAAATACTTCGTGTCGGGCAACCAGAGCCGCTACCGCGAGTATGACCCGAAGGAAGACCTCGCATCGGCCGACCTCGTGGAGTGGGCCCGCGAGCACAAGCTTTTCACAGGCGAGTTCGACTTCCACGAGGCCTACTGCCTCGAATGCAAGAACGACAAGAACTACAACTACCCCCGCGTGTGGTATCTGCAGAAGATGTTCACCCCGTCGGTAAAGACCGACGTGAATGTCAACGACTTCCCCGTCTACCAGAAAGCAGACCGCAAGCTGACCGTCGAGGACATCAAGAAAGCCTTCCGCTCGCACTACGACGGCACGGAGCACGACCCCTACCTGCACTGCAACCCGAAGGAGCCCTACCGCCCCATATCGATATTCCGCACCATCAACACCCACATCCTCCAGGTAAGGCCCGGCCTGCCCAAGGAGATTGGCAGGCTCGACTATATGGCCGAGGGAATGGCCGACCTCAGCGTCTACCTTCCCCTCTACCAGGGAGTCACCTCATATCCCAAGGCATACGGCGTCGGCCGCAAGTTCTCGCAGAAAAGCTCGGCCTACTGGACCTTCCGCAAGGTGGCCGCACTCGGAATGACCGACTACAACAAGTTCGCTCCCATCATCAAGAAGCGCTACGCAAAGTTCGAGGCCGATATGGCGGCAAGCCAGACGAAGCTCGAAGCAGCCTTCCTCAAGATGAGCAAGGGTCACAAGGACGCTCCTGCCGAAGCAATAAGCCTGCTCCAGAAATGGTCCGACAAGTGGCTCACCAAGGCCCTGGGGGTAGCCTCGGACCTCGAGGAGAAACTCTTCACCGAGCTCACCAAGGACATCGAGGCGAACTACTACTTCCACGGAGCATAGTGCTTGTTCCTGGAAAAAGAAAACGGCCGGATGTTGAATCCGGCCGTTTTTCGTATATATCGGTCTGCTAATGTCTCCTCTTGAACGTGAAGAAATATCCGACACCCACGCGCACTGAGAACGAATGGGTGGGATCGACCTCGAAGTTCTCGTAGAAGGCCTTGGTGTTCTCGGGCAGTACGCCAAAGTCGAAGCCGGCGAACAGCTTCATATGGTTCCAGACCTCGAGGCCAACGGTGGCACCCAGGTCGCAGTTGAACAGATTGTTGTAGCCCAGGTCCTTGGGATGAATCTTGCTGCCGAGGGAAACGCCGTATACGGGACCGTACCAGTCGTTGGTCATGATCCAGCGCATCGACGGGCCGAAGTCCATAAAGAAATTGATCTTGTCGCCGGCAGGCTTGCTGAAGCCGTAATGGAACGGGAACTCCATCGAGTTGGTGTAGTAGTAGAAGTTGTCTGGGCTGGTGGCCTTGCTGCGGTAGCTCGAGCTCTCGAAACGGGGAGCGAACGACACGTACCAGCCGTTCTTCATAATGTAGCGCACCTGAAGCTCTCCGAAATAGCCGGGAGCGAAGGTAGCGTTCTTGTTTGTGTCGTCTCCGAGCACTCCGCCGGAGTTGGCGCCTATCGAGATCTGTGCGTTGGCCGTGAAAACGCCTGCAAGCAATGCGAAGGCCAATATCATAAATTTCTTCATCAGATATTCTTTTGAATGCGGAGCAAAAATAGCAATAATCGTGCTCATCTGCAAAGGAGGGCCGCTACAGCCTGGTGAAGCGCGCGGTCCAGCCTCCGCCGGGAGCCATATGTATGCTCATAGTATGGTTTGCGGCAGACACCGACACGGTCTTGAACTCGTGGACGAAGTCACGGGCGGCACGGTCGGCGTTTGGGCCGTCGCGGAAGATTTCCACCTGGTAGCTTCCAGCAGGCAGGAAGGCGCTCAGGTCAAGCTCGAGGTCGCGTGCGTCCCAGTCGGTCATCGCACCCACGTACCAGGCTCCGCCCTTGCTGCGGGCTATTGCGGCATAGTCGCCGATGACACCGTCGAGAGCCACGGTCTGGTCCCACACGGTAGGTATGGAAGCCATCCACTTCAGGCAGACAGGCTCGGCAAGATAGCTTGTCGGAGCGTCGCAGAGCATTGTCAGAGGGGCCTCGAAGATGACGTATTCAGCGAGCTGGCGGCAGCGCGTACCCTGGCTCATAGGCTCGCTGTTGACCGGACGGTAGTTGCGGCGTGTGGCGTTGCGCATCGCACCCTGGGTGTAGTCGAGCGGACCGGCGAACATCCTGATGAACGGGATCTGCACGTCGTAGGTAACCTGGTCGACCGTGGCCTGGGCCCATTTCATCTGCTCGAGACCGGCCACACCCTCGTGGTTGATCACGTTCGGATAGGGACGCTGAAGGCCGCTGGGCTTGAAGGCTCCGTGGAAGTCCACCAGCAGGTGGTAGCGGGCGGCTGTCTCTGCCACGCGGGTGTAGAAGTCCACCATAAGCTGGTCGTCGCGGTTCATAAAGTCGATCTTGAAGCCCTTCACTCCCATCTCTGAGAAGTGCTTGCAGATACCCTCCACATCACGGTCCATTGCGTAGTATCCGGCCCAAAGGATGATGCCCACGCCCTTGGAGTTGGCGTAGCGGACAATCTCGGGAAGGTCTATCTCTGGAATGACCTGGAAGAGGTCGGCCTGCAGGTTCACTGCCCATCCTTCGTCGAGGATGACATATTCGATACCGTTGGCGGCGGCGAAGTCTATGTAATATTTATATGTCTGGGTATTGATGCCGGCCCTGAAATCCACGCCGTGGATGTTCCAGTCGTTCCACCAGTCCCAGGCCACCTTGCCGGGCTTCACCCAGCTCCAGTCCACGTCGGCTGCCGGACGGCTTAATTCGTAGACCAGGTCGCTGTCGAGAAGCTGGCTGTCTTTCTGCGCCACGGCCACGATGCGCCAGGGCAGGGATGCTCCAGCGGGCTGTCTGGCAATATAGTCTTCGGTGGTGCGCACGATGCCCTGCAGCTTGTTGTAACCGTCCTGCTCGATGAGCTTGGGATAGGGAGCAAACAGGCCGCCGAGGGCTGCCCCGCCGAGGTGTTTGAGATACATTCCGGGATAGTCGAGCAGGTCTGACTCGGTGACGTTCACCCTCCAGCCGTTGGCCATCTTGAAAGATACGGGAAGGAAAGCCTTCTCTCCGTGTTTCCAGGCACTCAGGGGATGGATGTCGTAGTAGGCCTCGAAACTGTTGAGGAAAGGGTCGCGGGGAGAATCCTGCTTCACATAGGGAACCGTGGCCTCCACATCCTCGGCGAAGCGGAACTCGGCCTGCTCGTCGCGCACGATGAATGCCTTCTTGGAGCGCGAGACGAAGCGCCAGGCGATGCCGGCGTCATAGGCGCGGAAAACCACGTCGAAGGTCTTGTAGCGCAGAGTCAGCTCGTTGTATTTCTCCTTGACCTCGGCGCGCTTGTAGACGTGAGCAGCAAAACTGCCGTCCACGGAGCGGCGCAGTGCCTTCTCGAATCGTACGGCTCCGTCATAGGCGGTTCCGTCGGCCAGCTGGACTGAGAGATTGGAAGGAGCCATCACGGGAGTACCTTTGCAGGACAGCTGGTAGCTGATCTGGGGAGCGGTCTGGACGTCGAGCGTGAGCTGTCCGTCAGGAGAGCTGAGTTGGAAAGAGCGCGGCGCCGCCGCTGCAGAAAAAGCGACAGTCAGCAGCACGGTCGCCAGTGCGATGAATCTTTTCATAGCGGAATGTTATTTTTCGAAATGCTGATAATCCTTGAGGCTGGTCCAGGCTCCGCCCCAGGTAAAACCGTGGGCGATGAAGAGCTTGTATGCCAGGTCTTCCCTGTCAATCTTGTAGGGATAGTCGCCATTGCGGTCGACATAAGCCTCCGCAGTGGAAGGCTGGATGACGGTCTTGCCGTTGGTAGTCTTGACGTAGGGGTTGTAGAGGGGATTGAGGTCCACTGCCAGGCCTTTGGCGTGGTTCGACAGCTTTGTGCTGCCGGCTATCGCGCGGTAGCAGAACGATGAGCTGTTGTTGGCCCTCATAGAGCTCTCGTCGTCGGCACCGTACTCGTCGATGCGCACCATCCTCTCAATCGGATAGCCCTGGTGGTAGAGTTCGCGGAAGATGTCGATCAGGTCGGCGGCGATGTCCTTGTTGCATACCATCTCGCCGCAGAGCGTGTCGCGGTCGAGATTGACGTGAAGCACCCTGATGCAGCGCAGTTCATCGAGGCCGATGAGCGCACCGCTGGCAGGATACGAGCCGCCGGCGATCATCGATGCCTTCAACGCGCTGTCGATGGGCATCACGGTGAAGCAGTTCTCCTCCCCGCCCCAACTGTCTATCACTGCAGCCGTGACGGTCCTGCCCGCAACCCACTCTTCCTGGGGCGCTGCCTCAGGCTCCGAGGAGTCACGGTTGCAGTCCGACACCACGCCGGCGCCGAGCAATACGGCAAGCAGCAGCCTTATCATTTGGCGAGACGGGTGACCGTTACGTTGCGGAACTCAAGCGGACCGCCTTCGCTCTGAAGCGCGAAGTATCCTTCTGTAAAGTTCTTGTTGGTCACGTGGTTCTGGTGGACGCCGTTGATGGTGATGTCCACGCCGCCGTCACTGGTGACCACGATCTCTGCTATGTTCCATTCGCCGTCGGCTTTCTCGCTTGAGTCAGCGGCCTTGCGAACCATAGGGAAACGGGGACGCTCTGCGCCTTCGGGAACTTCGAGTTCCTTGACGTCAGAGCCGCCCAGCAGGACTACGTCACCTGCGGAACCGGCCTTGAGCTGGCACTCGATGGCATTCGGCCAGGCGAGCAGGCCGTCCTGCACGAGGCTGAATATGCCGCTGTTGGTGCCCTGGCCTACCCAGCGCCACTCAGCGCGGAGCACGCAGTCGGTGAATTTCTCGTTGGTGCGCATGAAGCCGAAGGGATTGCCGGCTATGCGGATGTTGCCGTCCACTACGCTGAACACGTCTGTGGGGGCGACTGCGGGATCATTTACAAAGAGGGTCCAGCCTTCGAGGTCTTTGCCGTTGAAGAGCTGGATGACTTCGGGTTTCTGGCTGCAGGATGTTGCAAGAACGAGCAGCAGGGCTGCGATGAATGCTGATTTTCTCATAACGTATTCAATATTGATTTCTTTTCGTGTTTTGCGATGAGCCGTTTGTATTCCTCATAGACGTCGTCGACCACCTGGTCCCAGGTGCGGTATATGTCGCGGAATGCACCTTCGGAAACCTTCAGGTAATAGGCTTCGTTCGAGAGGATGTCCATTATCTTCTGGGCGTAGGCGTGCTCGTCGGCGTCGGCCAGGAAGCCGTTGACATCTTCCGTCACGTTGCCGGCAGTGCGGGCGCCACGCAGGAACAGCGACGGGGTGCTCTGGCAGGCCGCCTCGATCTGCACCAGTGAGTTGGCGTCGTAGAGCGACGGGAACAGGAACAATTTGGCACGGCTGTAGATCTTCTCGAGCATCGACTTCTCCTTCACCAGGCCGCACATCACCACATCCTCGTCGAGCTCCAGTTCCGAAACGAGAGCCTTGAGCTTTTCCTCGTCCTGGCCCTGGCCCACGAAGAGCATCTTGAAGCGCAGGCCCTTGTCCTTGACTATCCTGAGGGAACGAACGAGAAAATCTATGTTCTTGATGAAGTTTATGCGTCCCACGAAGAGAAGCACGAGGTCGTCCGGGTCGAGCCCGTATTTCTCGTTGACCTCGGCTGCTGCCAGGGCGCGGTCATACACCGGCACGTGGTCGGTGGCGTTCTGCTTCACCTTGCAGGGAGCCGTGAGCGCATATTCGTGAATATATAGCTGGCGCACGGCTTCGTTCACTGTCCAGCACTCGTCGCAGCCGTTGAAGATGCTCATTATGGTCATCATCGCGAGATTGACAGTAGACTGCAGCTTCAAGGTGCGCTCGAAATCGCGCTTGTACTGGGAGTGGATGGTCGCCACCACCGGCACGTCCTTCAGACGGGCGTAGTTCAGACCTATCAGGCCTATTGAGAACGGAGAATGGATGTGCACCAGGTCGAGTTTGCTGCGGATTATGGCCGCCTCGAAGGCCGGGTCGAAATAGGGCATCGGCACCGAGTAGTCGAAATTCCTGAAGTTGATGGTGTTGCACTTCTCCACAGGGTACGGCACCCTGATATCTGTATCCTTGCCTATGCCGGGAGCGAAAACCGTTACCTCGCATTTCTCCACAAGCCTGCGGGCATAGCTGTCCACAACCTTGATGACTCCGTCCACCATCGGATAGTAAGCATCCGTAAACAATCCTATTCTCATAATCCTTTTTTCTTTAACAAAACCCTGAATTTGCTCGGCGGCATCCCAATCCTCTTCTTGAAAGACGAGTGGAAAGCCTGCCTGTTGTTGAAGCCGCAGCTCTCGCCTATGGCTTCCACTGTGTAGATGGCATTTGCCGGATCGCTGAACAGGGACACCGCCTTTGTAACGCGGTAATTATTCAGGAATGTCGGGAAGTTGCAGCCGAACACGTCGTTGATGAAATGGGACATGCGGGCCTTGGTGGTACCTGCCATTTTTGCAAGCGATTCTATCGACAGATTCTTGTCGAGATATATCTCTTTTTCTTCGAACAGCACCCTGAGATCTTCGAGAAGCCTGGCGTCAGCTTCATCGCGTACCTTGGCGCTGTCGAAATCATAATCGTAGTTCAGAACCTCCGGAATAGCCTGCACCTCGGCGCTCTTGGACAACAGGTTGCGAAGGCTGCGGCGGGTGTCGAAATACAGGAGGGCGAAAACCGCGGCGATGGCTGCGAAGATGACGGCAAGGGCGTTGTCCTTCATCCATTCAGGCCAGATGCTTATGGCTGCGAGAAGAGCCAGGAACAGCATCACATATATTATGGTTTTCGCTTTCTGAGACATTGTCCGGATATGCTTTATCCTGCTAATTTACCCTTTTTCTCCTTTGCAGAAACATATTTTTACGTAAAAAGTTCAAATGGTTACGCCGCACTCCCAATCCTTACCGATCCGGACGGCTTTTATCCCAAAGTTTTGTATCTTTGGAAATTATTGATTCAATATTCAGTATGGCAAAATTCAACATAAGCGGAATACAGCAGGTCGGCGTCGGCTGCGAGAATTTCTACGAAAGCTGGCAGTGGTACATCGACCATTTCGGTGCGAACGTCCGCATCCTCGAAGACGACACAGTGGCCGAGAGGATGCTGCCCTACACCGGTGGCAAGGCCCAGAAACGTCACGCCTGCATAGCAGTGAACCTCCAGGGCGGCAGCGGTTTCGAAATCTGGCAATACTCAGAGCGCAAGCCCAGTCCTGTGCCCTTCGACATCGCCGTGGCCGACACGGGAGTCTTCGGAGCCAAGCTGCGCAGCAACGACGTTGCAGCATTCCACAAGGAGCTCAGCGCTTCATACGACGCTGTCGGCCCGCTCTCGAAAGCACCCGACGGCAAGCCCACGTTCTGGATCAGGGACCCCTGGGGCAACCATTTCCAGGCAGTGGAAGACAGCTATGTATTCATTGACCAGGGACGCCACAACGGCGGCGTGTGCGGTGCAGTAATCGGAGTGACCGATATGGACAAGTCCGTTGCATTCTATTCAGAGGTGCTCGGATATGACAAGGTTCTCTATGACCAGACAGGCAGATTCGAAGACTGGATCATTATGCCGGACAGCGAAGGCAACTTCCGAAGAGTCCTGCTCGCTCCTTCCAAACCTCAGAAAGGTGCGTTCAGCGCCATGTTCGGCAGCAGCACCATCGAGCTTGTCGAGCCCCTCGACCGCAAGCCCCGCAAGATATTCGAAGGACGCTACTGGGGCGACCCCGGTTTCATCCAGGTATGCTTCGACGTCACCGGAATGAGAGCCCTCGGCGAGTTCTGCGCTTCCAAGGGCCACCCCTTCACCGTGGACAGCTGCCCCAATGACGAGCGCTTCGACATGGGAGAGGCCTCGGGCCACTTCACCTACATCGAGGATCCCGACGGAACCCTCATCGAATTCGTGGAAACACAGAAAATACCCGTGCTCAAGAAGCTCGGTCTCTATATAGATATGACTAAACGCGACCCTCTCAAGCCTCTGCCAAAATTCCTGTTCCGGCTTATGGGTCTCACAAAAATCAAAACCTTACAATAATGAAAGACATATTCGACAGGATCAAAGAATCGACCGGCGGCCCTATCGGCCAGTACAGGGAAATCGCCGAAGGTTATTACTCATTCCCCAAACTCGAAGGCGAAATCGGCCCTCATATGCGTTTCAACGGCAAGGACGTGCTCTGCTGGAGCCTCAACAACTACCTGGGCCTTGCCAATCACCCCGAAATCCGCAAAATCGATGCGGAAGCTTCCGCAAGATGGGGTCTCGCCTATCCTATGGGAAGCCGCATGCTCACCGGCAACACTGCCCTCCACGAGCAGCTTGAAAGGGAACTCGCGGACTTCGAACACAAGGAAGCCGCTTTCGAGTTCAACTTCGGATATCAGGGCATCGTATCGACCATCGATTCTCTCGTGAGCCGTCACGACGTCATCGTGTTCGACGCCGAGGCCCACGCCTGCCTTCTCGACGGCAAGCGTCTCCACACAGGAAAGTCATTCTCATACAAACATAACGACATCGTAAGCTGCGAGCAGAAGCTCAAGGTTGCCACCCAGATTGCCGAAGAGCAGGGTGGCGGCGTGCTGCTGATCACCGAAGGCGTGTACGGAATGACCGGAGCCCTCGGAATCCTCGACCAGATCTGCGCTCTCAAGAAGAAATACAAATTCCGCATCCTCATCGACGACGCCCACGGTTTCGGCGTGATGGGTCCCACCGGACGCGGTACAAGCGAGCATTTCGGAGTGATGGACGAGGTCGACATCTACATCGGAGCATATGCCAAGTCAATGGCCATCATCGGTGGTTTCGTAGCCAGCGAGAAAGCCATCATCGACTACCTCAAATACAATATGCGTTCCCAGATCTACGCCAAGTCGCTGCCTATGCCCATAGTGGAAGGCTGCCTCAAGCGTCTCGAGATCATCCGCTCGGCTGAAGGCGACGAACTCCGCAAGAAGCTTTGGACGGTTACACGCCGTCTGCAGAACGGCTTCCGCGAAATGGGATTCGACATCGGCCCGGCTGAGGCTTGCGTAACCCCCGTACAGATTTTCGGCGGCGAGCACCAGGCAATGAACATGGCTCTCGAACTCCGCTCCAAGTACCACATCTTCTGCTCTGTGGTCATCTACCCCGTCATTCCGAAGGGTATGGTCATCTTCCGCATCATCCCGACCGCCGCACACAGCATCGAGGACGTGGACTACACCCTCAACGCATTCAGGGAGATCAAGGAGAACTTGGCAAAGGGCGCTTACGACTACCCTACTCCCGACCTCGCAACACTTCTTAGAAAATCGTAATGAGCAACAAATACAAACTTATATGTACGGCCTGCGGCGCTGACTGCGGCGACTTCTCTGACTGGTTCGCACACGACCAGAAGTGCAGCTGCGGCTGCCAGAGGGCTGAGGCCGTCTACAACGCCGACTACGGCAAGCTGTTCGACGGCGAAGGCTTCGAAGACAGCCTGTTCCGCTATTTCGACTTCCTTCCGCTCGAGGACCGGGCCAACGTGGTTTCGTGCGGCGAAGGAGCCGAGCCCATCGAAGAGTGGGATTTCCTCGAGAATTTCGCAAAGGAGAAACACGGAGTGGACTGCAAGGTCTTCGTGGTCCGCAATGACCTCAACGGCGGCAGCGGAACCTTCAAGGACATCGCAGCGGCCCTCGGAGCGTCCATCTTCAAGGAGAAGGGCGTGAAGAACTTCTGCCTCGCTTCGACCGGCAACGCTGCCACGGCTTTCAGCCGCTACTGCTCGCTGGCAGGCGTGAC
>JAEEGG010014964.1_pt1 | contig 16352 bp, 10 predicted proteins | sample 9134161 | NCBI WGS metagenome assembly JAEEGG01 (sample SAMN16246543, study PRJNA631951) | gut metagenome | biome: gut microbiome; feature: rumen; material: CR-attached | host: Bos | place: Iran: Karaj | collected 2018-10
GAGGAGACGGGGCAGACGATCCTCTCCGGAATGGGCGAGCTGCACCTCGAGATCCTCGTCGACCGCCTGAAGCGCGAGTTCAAGTGCGCGGCGAATGTCGGCAAGCCCATGGTCAGCTACTGCGAGACCGTCACGAAGGGCGCGGTGAAGGAGTTCACCTTCGACCGCGAACTGGGCGGAAAGCGCCACGCGGTGACGCTCAAGATCGAGGTGAAGCCGCTCGAGCGCGGCGCTGGCGTAAAGGTCGATCTTTCGCGCGACTTCGTCAATCTCGTTGCCGAGAAGCGTCTGCAGGAATGCGTCCGCCAGGGACTTGAAGACGGCGTCGTCACCGGCGTTCTCGCGCGCTATCCGATGACGGACCTCGAGGTGACGTGCCTTTCGGCGACGATTGTCGACCCTGAGGTTTCGGACGAGGTGGCGTTCCGCTCCGCGGCGATGATGGGCTTCCGCGAGGCGGCCGAGGCTGCCGCGCCGGAGTTCCTCGAGCCGATCATGAAGCTCGAGATCACGACCCCGCCCGAGTCCGTCGGCGAAGTTCTCGGCGATCTCAACGGAAGACGCGGAACGGTGCTCAGCATGGACATGAAGAACGACCTCCAGGTCGTCAACGCGCGCGTTCCGCTCGCGTCCATGTTCGGCTACGCGACGGCGATACGCTCGCTCACGAAGGGCCGCGCCTCCTATTCGATGGAGACCGACCAGTTCGAGCTCGCGCCGAAGAACGTCCGCGAGGAGATCCTGAGCCGCTGAGCGCGCGCGGCCTATTCCGCCGTCATCGTCTTCACGAGCTCGGAGAGCCTGAGGACGAGGCGGCGCTTGATCTGGTCCACGTTCGCGCGCGATATCCCGAACGCGGCCGCCACCTCGGCGGGCGGCTCGTGCAGGAGCGCGACGTGGCGGAACACTTCGCGCGAACGCGCGTTGACGGACTCGTCGGAGAGCAGCTGCTCGAGTGCGGCGTTCATCGCTGCGAGGCGCCAGCTTTCCTCCTCGTCGGCCTCGCCAGGCGCCTGCGCGCGGCGCGGCGCATCCGCCGCGCTCTTCCTGATGCGCTCGCGCCTGTCGCTTTCGCGCGACTGGCGGCGGATTGCGTCTTCGGCCTTGTGCTTGAGGATTCCGACGAGATAGTTCCTGAAGTGCCCGTTCCCGTCCGGCGTGTAGTGGTAGTCCGGCATCACGCGCATGAGCGCGATCATCGTCTCCTGCAGGACGTCATCCGCCTCGACCGACGGGAAGCGCGCGGCGAGGAACGCGCGCATCGGCTCCTCGTAGATGCGCACGAACTCCGCCCAGCGCGCGTTTTCGGTGCCGCTGGCGATGTCCCTCAGGAGGGAGACTGAAGTCGCTGGAACTTGTGACATGAGCACATTTTACCATAAAATTGCCCCTTGCGGTTTGGTCTGATATATGAGAAAATCTACAGAAAGGGAAATGACAGGCAAACAAGAGATTCCGAAGATTCTGCACTGCGTCTGGCTCGGCGACTCGCCGAAGCCTCCGGAGGTCGTTGCCTGGCTTGATACCTGGCGCAGGAACTGCCCCGGATGGGAGCTGCGCGAGTGGGGGAGCGACTTCGCGCGCGCCTCCGGGTGCCGCTACGTGCTGGAGGCTCTCGAGCGCCGCAAATGGGCGTTCGCGTCCGACTGGGTGCGGCTCGCCGTCCTCGAGAGATACGGCGGCTTCTACCTCGACACGGACGTGGAGCTGAACCGTCCGCTCGATCCGCTGTGCGCGAACCGCTTCGTGGCGGGCTGGGAGGTGCAGAACGGACGCACCCTCGTCGGGTCCGGAATCCTCGGCAGCGTGCCGGGCGGGGAGGTGGTGCGCGGGCTTCTTTCGCTCTATGACGGACTTCCCTTCGTGAAGGGCGACGGAGAGCTCGACCAGACGCCGAACACGGTCCGCTTCGTCGACTATTTTGCCTCCGCCTGGGGTGTGCGTCCCGCGGACGGAACAGACACCGCGCGCTTCGGCGACGGGGGTATGATACTCCCCGCGTCGGAGTTCACGACGCCGGAGGGCTATGCGATACACCATTTCAGCGCGACGTGGCTCGACGCATGGCTCAGGAAGGTCTGGATGAGGGCCGGACGCTACAAGCTCGTCCGGTTCAAGAGGCGAAAAGAGGCTGCGGATTGCGAGCCGCGCCTCGAAGAGGGCGAGAGTGCTGTCCTTTCGTTTCCTCTTGGCGCGCGCAAGCGCGCGATGCTCGTCAAGTACGCTCACAGGGGAGAGGCGTGATGTCCGCGGAAAAGCAAGGTGGCGACCAGGAGCGGCAGGAATGGACCGCAGTGGTGACGGGGGCGGAATGCTTCCGCAAGAACAACTTCCGCGTGTTCGGCGCGCTGCGCCTGCTGCGCTTCAAGATAGGCAAGGACAAGAACTGCCCGCTGCCGTTCCATGCGCGCGAGACGCCCCTGTGGTCGTTCCGCGCCGGACGCGTCGCGCTTGCGCTCGTGCGGCAGAACGGCGAGCTTGAGGCGGGGCAGGTTCCGATTGTGAGCGACCGCAACGCGCTCGCCCGCGTGAAGATCGCGCTGCGGCGCGCGGCGAATGCGCCGCGGTTGCTGATTGCGGGGCTGTTCATCCGTCCGAGGAAATACGAGCACTTTCTCCTGATGGGGTACAACTGCGAAATGGCGTTTAGGTTCATCCGCGCCAACGGCTTCCTTGACTCGACGTTCTTCGCGTGGGCGGGCGGCCCAGGATGCGAGAAGATGCTCCGAGCGCTCGACAGGTTCGACGAACTCTTCACCGGAGACATGACGCTCAAGACCGGTACGCGCGACGTCTTCGCGGACAATGCGACCGGCGTGCTGATGCACTCCCACTACAACGCAGGCGCATTCAACCCCGGCGAGTCGGACCTCGAGGCGGTGAAGGCCGAGATACGTTCGCGCGCCGCGTACCTGCGCGAGAAGTTCTACCGCCAGCTGCGCGACGACGAGCCGACGCTGTGCGTCCTCAAGATGAAGCGCGTCGACACCACGAAGGGCGACGAATACGCGCGTCGATACATCGAGTGGCTCCGCTCGCGCGGCGGACGCAACTTCGAGTTCCTCGTCGTCTGCCACAGGGATGACGCGGCGAACTTCCCGGCGGAGCATCCCGACTACCATCTGCGCACGGTGGCGAGCTACAATCCCGACTGGAGCGCCGTGACGGAGCAGTTCGGCGACATGTATGGATGGAACCTCATATGGAAGGAATTTGCGCCCACCAGGGTGCTCGGCACAAAGCGGAAGTTCGGCTTCGAGGGAGGCGGCGGTGGAAAGTAGGCGCGTCCTCTGCGTGGTGCACTGCTTCTATCCGGAGTTCGTGCGCGAACTAGCCGACTGCGTTGCCAACGTCACGGAGCCGCACGACGTCGTCGTCACGTATTCCGCGCCGGCCGCGCTGGAGGAGGCGAGGCGGTGCTTCCCGGACGCGAGGTTCGTCGAGTGCGAGAACGTCGGGTACGACGTGTGGCCGTTTCTCAAGGTCCTGAACGATACGGACCTCTCGTGCTACAGCCACATCCTGAAGCTGCACACGAAGTGCGACCGTCCGGAAGACGTTCCGTTCCGCATGAACCACGCGGACTTCTCCGGCAGCCGCTGGCGAGAGTACCTGCTCGACTTCGTGCGGACGCGCGCCGACTGGGAGGCGTCAATGGCGCGGATGGAATCCGACCCGAAGGTCAACATGGTAGCGGGACTAAAGTGCATCCTTCGCCGCGAGGACACGCCGTGGCGTCCGGAGCAAGCGGGCTTCGACGCGGCGCTCGAGATGGCTGCTGAGCTCGGCATCCGCCCCGCAGTGCCGGAGTTTGTCGCCGGGACCATGTTCGTCGTCCGGTCATCCGCGCTCGCGAAGGTGCGCGGCGTATTTGCCGCGGACGACTTCTCGGAGGCGCGGGTTCACACGACTACGACGCGCGGACACTACCTCGAGCGAATCCTCGGCTTTGCGGCGTGCGACGGAGACGGGCGGATTTCGGATCCGCACGGACGCCTCGCGGCGTGGCGCAGGCGCGGACGCGTGATGGGCGTGCTGGAGGGCGTCGGACGCTTCTTCTTCCAGCGCAAGCGCACGGCGGACGGAGGCGAGATCGCGAAGGTGCTGAAGATTCCGGTCTTCCGGCGCGCGGGCGCGTGGCGCAGCGGACGCGCCGACTCGTCCGGATGCGTGTTCGTGACGGTCGTGCGCGACAAGGCGATGTACGACAGGCTCGTGAAGGAGAATCCTAACAACGCCGGCGCTGAGTTCGTCGCGTTCGACAACCTTGCGGAGAACCTCCCGGTGACGCGGCGGTACAATTCCTTCCTCGAGGGATGGGACTACTCGCGTCCGGCGTGGTTCGTCTTCCTCCACGAGGACTACGAGTTCCTAGAGCCGCTCGGCGCGTGCCTCGACAGGGTCGACCCGAGGTGCATATACGGAACCGTCGGCGCGCGCTCGACGCGTCCGGGAGACGACGCGCTGTGGGCGCTCAACTCGAACCGAGACGGATCTGACCTCGGGCTTTACGGGAGTCCGATCTCCGCGCCGGTTCCGGTGCTCACGGCGGACTGCAACTGCCTGATCGTCCATTCCGATCTCGTGCGCGACTACAGCCTCAGGTTCGACGAGAACCTTACCTTCGACCTCTATGCCGAGGACTTCGAGATGAACGCCTTCGAGCGTTTCGGCGTGAGGACGAAGGTGCTTGGCGTGAGGAACCACCACTATTCGTTCGGGCACATAACGAAGCGCTTCTTCGAGCAGAGGCGGTATCTGATGCGCAAGTACGCCGACGCCTCGCGCGCGTACGGGACGACGACGAAGCAGGTGATAGGTCCGATGCCGCTTGTCCTCTCCGCTCGCCGCGCGAACCGGAGCTGGCGCCGCCTGGCGTGGCTTCGCAAGATCGCGCGTTTCTTCTGGTACCGCAAGTATTCGCGCGACGGATACATGCGCCTGCGCGTTTTCGGCCTCCGGATCAAGCGGAAGGTGAACTATACTTCCGTATAATTGACTCTCGCGTGGGACATATGATAAAATATCGCGGTGTAGGGAGCCGCAGGTCCTCCGATGTGGAATCCGGCGGCTCGAAACCAGGAGTTGATCAATGCAGATAACAAAGCGAGAATTTCTCAAGAGGCTCGGTCTGGGCGGTGCCGCCCTAGCGACCGGAGCCGCGTTCGGTGACGAGTACGTGCCGGACTCCAGCACTTTGCCCGAGGGCAGCTGCGGCGATCCCATGAACGTCTGGTTCGGCAAGCATGTCTTCCCGCTTGAGCACACTCAGACGGACGGTCCGAGCTGCTTTATCAAGGACGGAAAGGTCTACGAGCCCGCGAAGGAGCTTCCGGTGTTCCACGAGACGGACGTCGTCGTCGTGGGCGGAGGCCCCGCCGGCTTCGCCGCAGCGGTTTCGGCCGCGCGCGCCGGATCGAGGGTCGCGCTTGTGGAGCGCTATGGTTCGCTCGGCGGACTCTTCACGAATGGCATGGTGCTCATCGTACTCGCGACTTCGCGGAACGTCGACGGGAAGTGGGATTTGGTAACGCGCGGCGTATGCGGCGAGTTCATGGAGCGCGTAGGAAAGTTCGGCAAAAACTTCTCAAGCCAGCCCGAGAACACATGTCCGGCAAGTCACTGGCTGCCGACGGTCGATCCCGAGGCCGCGAAGTATCTCATGGACGAGATGGTGGCGGAGCAGAAGAACATCGAGATGTTTTTCCACTGCTGGGGCGTGGACGTCATACAGGACGGCGACAGGGTGCTCGGAGTCGTTTTTGAGTCAAAGGAGGGCCGCAAGGCGATTCTCGCCAAGCAGGTCGTTGACTGCACTGGAGACGCAGACATGCTCTTCAAGGCGGGAGGCGACTACAGCCAGATCACCTCGGGCGTATCAACGGTTTTCCGTTGGGCAAACATGGACACGATCCGCAGGCCCGAAGGTTCGACGGCGCAGTTTGTGGAGCGCGGCAACGAGGGCAATCCCGATGCGTGCTGGAGCGGCGGCACGATGTCGACGGCGAACGGAATTTCCGTGCGCGACCTCACGCGCATTGAGATCGCCCAGCGAAAAGAGAACTGGGAAAAAGTCCAGGATATGCGTGCGACGCCCGGCTGGGAGCGAGTCTACACCTCAAACTCGGCATCGCAGATAGGCGTACGCGGCACGCGGCTCATTGACGCGGAATTTGTGATAGGCCGCAGGGAGATAGAGGACGGCCTTAAATTCAGCGACTGCATTGGTTGGTGCGGGCACGACGGACCTCACGCGGCGTTTCCTGTTCCGTACCGTCAGCTGCTTCCGAAGAAAGTCGACAACCTCCTCTGTGCAGGACGCTGCCTCGGCAGGGGCGACACGATCGACACCTTCCGTCTCATCGCCCCGTGCATGATGACGGGACAGGCCGCGGGCGTCGCGGCGGCGTTGTCGGCGCAGAAGGGCATCGCTCCGCGCGCACTCCCCTATGCAGACCTTGCCAAGGTGCTACGCCTCCAGGGCGTCTACTACGAGGTGTAGTCCGCGGCAGAAAGTCATCTTCCCCTCAGGCCCTCATTTGAGGGCCTGTTTTTTTTGGTACGCTGGACATGACACTGGGTCTGGAGTGGAAATCTCCAAGAGGTCTGTTAGGAGGAACTCGAGAGTAGAAGACAAGTTTGCAACCGCGAGGTTGTGGATGAAGGAAGTCAGACGCGAAAGTCGGAGGATACGAACAGAAAGCGGATACAAGGCCTACTTGCGGGCAAGTCTGCCAAATAAGACGAAGCCCCAACCCTAACCGTAGCAAGGTGGTAAATCCGCATCCCGCCGACCGAAAGAACAGTGTCTTATTCCAGGAGGTCTCCGCAGTCCGCCATTTACGGCTAAGGGCATCAGCAATGATGCAGTAAGGGGTGCGGAGAAGTCAGCAGAGGCCATAGTAGCCCCGAAACGGGCGAAGGGCTGAATTGGCAGTTGTTTCAAGGCTTCAATCACGCATACGACGGGCAAGAAAAGTGACGCGGGAAACCGCCGAAACTTGGCGACAAAAGGCGGCGAAGTGGAGTGCCGAGATATGGGCGCAAGGTGCCAAAGCGGATGCGGAGAGAAGGAGAACCCAAGAACACGTCGAACGATGACGGCGAGCTGCCGAAACCGCGAAGTGCCAGAAACCGGCACGCTTCGTGGTGTGGGAGGGGAGGCGTTCCTCCCCTACCCGATTCTCTTTTTTCAGGTGGTTGCTCAGGCGTTGTCGGTGTGATTGACTCAGGCGCGAACGATAGGATATAATAGCGGCATGAAACTGATGAAGTCATGTGTTCTGGCGGCCGTGGCGGCAGCGGCGCTCTGCGCGCGCGCCGACGTGTCGAAGTTTGATTCCCGCATTGCCGCGGACACCGCGATGGCGTCCGCGGACGGAATGGTCTGGATAGACGCGGCGAAGCTGCCGATGGAGTCGAAGGTGTGTCCGGAAACGGAGACTCCCTACGGACGCATCCCCGCTGCGTTCGCGGAGAAGGTGCCAGAGAGCGTCCGCTGGATGGGGCACAACTCCACCGGACACTACTTCTTCCTCGAGACCGACTCGTCCAAGATCGGGGTCCGCTGGGAGTGCGAGCAGAAGTCGCATCAGGATCCGTACATTCCGCGTCAGGGGATGTACGGCGTCGACATCTATGTGCGAGGGGCGGACGGATGGCGTTTCGTGAAGAACGGACGCCTCGGAAGCGTCGTCGACGAGGCGACGGGCAAGGCCGCGGCATGGGACGAGACGCGCGCGGACCTCTCCGGGAGCGGCGTCCGCCAGGTGCTCGTGTATCTTCCGATCCGCGCCAACCTGAAGTGGGTGCGCATAGGCGTGGCGTCCGGCTCTAAGCTCGCGCCGGCGAGCCACACGGGCGGAAGGACGAAGCCAGTTGTGCACTACGGCACCTCGCTCGTGCACGGAGGCTGCGCGTCGCGTCCGGGTCTCATGTTCACGGCGCTTGCCGCGCGCGCGCTGGACGTACCATACGTGAACCTTGGCTTCTCCGGCAGCGCGCGGCTCGAGATCGAGATGGCGGACGTGATGGCTGTTTCCGACGCGGCGCTCTATGTGGTCGACACCGCGTGGAACTGCGACGAGAAGATCATCCGCGAGCGTGCCAAGCCGTTTCTCGAAAGACTCCACTCGCTGCGTCCGGACGTTCCGATTCTCCTCTGCGAGGGACCGGAGGCGTCGGGTTTCAGGTTCGGACCAAACGAGGCGCTGAAAGGCGTTTACGAGGAGATGAAGTCCGCCGGCGCGCTCGACGGGAAGTTGCACTATCTTCCGTGCGACGGAATGCTGCCCACGGACGGGGAGGCGACGCACGACTACATACATCCGAACGACTACGGCTCGGTGCAGATGGGCCGCGTGTTCGCCAAGCGCATGTCGGAACTTCTGTAGGCGGAGTATGAAACCTGTGACGCGGCTGGAAGCCGCGTCTCCATGTGGGCGAGATCATAGTGCCCCGTCGGGGCCAGGGCCTTGTGCAACATTTTGATTGGGATTAGCAGTTGACATATAATCGGACTGTTTGCTAGAATACTGGCGTTGAGGTTGCGAAACAGTGACTAAAGGAAAAGCTGTAAACCACTAAACGGTATATAGGCGGGCAACGTCCCGCCGCATAGTCAATTTTGCGCTGCAAAGCGAGTCGCCGGTAGAAACCTGAGAAATTTCGTAGGACGACACTTGCAGAGGAAAACGCATAGCGTGTTTGCCTCTCTTTGTGTTTCCTACATGGCTATTTCTCAGGGCCTCTACCGGAGCACGAAGAGAGGTTTTGTGTACCTTGACTCGTCGGAGACCGCCAAGCGTCGATGCATGAGAAGGGACGCCCCGCCTCTTTGAATGCTAAACAGTGCGGGGCGAGGAAAGGAAGCAAGATGAAACTGAGCGTTATTGCGGCCGTGTCCATTGCGGCGATGGCTGGAAATCTGTCGGCCGAAGGGGTTGGCAAGCTCGTGCTGCGGATATCCAGCGTCGAGACTGTCGACACGAGGACTGAAAAGTCCGGGCCAGGATTTGTGCCGGTACCGGCGGAGCTGAGCAACATGGTGCCTCCGTACAGCGACGCCCAGATTGCCCAGGCGACGCCAGAGCGGGCAAAGGAAATGGCTGCGAAAAACGCAGAGGCGGCGGACGAACACCACAGGGCGATGATGGCTGTCGCGTGGGACAACTGGCAGCGCACCCAGGACTACATGCAGGGCGTGAAAGCGAAGCTGCTGGGAACGGCCTTCGGACGCCAGATCAACCAGGCTTTGGACAAGTTTGCCGGATATGCGTCGCAGACGTTCAATCCGGAATGCCTGGAGTTTTTCCACCGGCTGGACAATACCGAGGGCAACGCCGAGAGCAAGTTCACCGGCAACGGTGGAATGGACGTTTACGCTGGGGCGTACTTCATCAAGATCGTGTTTGACGATCCGGCGGAGAGAACTGCCGCGGCAACCGTAGGTGGCGGACAGGTGTCGCGCACTTTTCTGACGCAGCGCGCCAGCGTTCAGCTTCAGGACTGCGGCGGTAAAGTCGAGTACGCTGACAACATAAAGGCGGAGAAGGCGATCGTCGGCGCCAGTCCGGAAGAGAAGCGCGAGGCCGCGGTCGAACTCATCGAAGAATGCCTCAGGCAGATGGCCGCCAAGATAAACGAACATTTCGTGGCCACCGTCTTGTTCAAGGTTGTGCCGCCGGCGAAGGACGAAGAGTTTAATCCAGACGCCTGCACGCTCGAAGTCGATGGCGTAGCCAGGCAGTTTGGAGAGGAAATCGGTCTTCTCAAGAGCGTCTCTCACTCCGTTGAAGCATCATGCGATGGCTACAGGCAGAAGCTGAGTCCGAAGATGAAATTCTCGAAATCCGGCGAGGTGAAGATACCAATGGTGTCCACGGCCTGCAAGCTTACTGTTACGGTTGTCGGTCCGGAAGACGCCCTGATCGAGGTCTTGGAAGGAGCCGAGACAGTCGAGACTCTTACAAGCGGCGAAGCTGCGGTGGTGAAGCAGGGCAAGTATTCCCTCAAGGTCTCGGCGGAAGGATACGAGGACAAGGTCCAGCCCCTGCCGCTAAACGGTGCAAAGAAGGATGTAAAGGTCGTGCTCGTCAAGAAAGTCGAGGTGGCAAAGTGAAGCCAGACAAGTTGCTGGTGATGGTCATTCCGTTCCTTGTCGTCGGATGCATGGCGCCGCGGCCGGAAGGGCTGGTCAAGGATACGGGCGCTGCGTATGTGGACGCGAGGGAGGACTCTGCGGTCGGCAGCGCGGGCAAGGCAAAGGTCGCAGTCTTCACGTCGACGTACGAGGCGGAGGAGGATCAGGCTCTGGCGGCGCTGCTGGATGCCAAGATAGCCGAGCTGCTGACATCATCCTCCAGCTTCGAGATCGCGGAAAGAACTACTCTCGAAGCTCTGAAGTTCGAAGATGTGCTTTCGGGGACGGACACTGGGGCTACCGTTCCAACGAAATCTGACTACATCCTTCTTGCCAAGATAATCTCGGGGAAAAGCATCGGCACATCTGTGGATTTCCGGTTTTACGAGGTCAAGGCGCGCAAGACCGTCCTCAGCAGGACCATTCCCGCAGTCGGCGGGGATGATGCCATTGAGCGGAGCCTGTCGGGGTTCGCGCAGGCTTTTGCCGATGCCTTTGAGAAGAAAGTCAGAGTGATACAGACTCGCGGCAACGGCATGGTCGCGCGCATCTCGCGCGGGCTGGACAGTGGACTTAAGCCCGGTGTCGAAGTCGAGTTCTATGAATTCGACGATACGGTAAATGATCCGGGCGGCACGCGCGTCCGCGACACGGTTGGCCGCGGAGGCGTACTGGAGTGCAGCAAGGATTCTTCGTGGGTTGAGGTGGACGACTACTATCTGCCGTCCGTCAGCGTGAGGCAGGGCGATTATGTCGAGATCATCGCAGACCCCTCGCAGAGACGTTCGCGGAATCCGTTCACGCGTTTCATCTCGAGGGTGAAGGCCTGCTTCAACTGATCAAATAGGCAGAAGACTCCGGGGACAGTCCCCGGCGCGTCCCCGCCCTATCGGGTGATTGTCCCGGGTGGTGGACGGATGGTATAATGGCGGCATGAAAAAAATGACTGCACTAGGTGTGGCGGCCGCATTAGCCGTCGTTTCATCGGTATGCGCACGCGGCGAATCCGCCGCGGAGGACATTGTCGAGATCAAGGCGGCGCAGCATCCGGACGGACGCGGCGGTTTGATGCTGAAGATCCGAACGAACGGCGGCGAGTGGCGCGACGCCGCCGAGAGGGACAGAGTGTTCGCCCATTCCAACCTAGGCAACTGGGGCGAGAAGAACCTGCTCGATCCCGTCCTGTACCATGACGACGACGGAACGTGGCACGTCTACTACAAGGACCGCCCCGAAGGCGGCAAGGACTGCCATGCCGTCAGTTGGGGGAAGGACAACCTTACGGACTGGGGTCGGCAGAACTGGGTGGACAATGACCTTGACCGCGCGCGGATGAAGAAGGCGCGTGAGGGAAGCGGAATATGGCGGCTCACGAAGACGCAGGTCGAGAAGCTCGGGAAGTCCGAGTGGCATCCCGGCTGCCCCTGGCACTTTACGCTCGACAGCGCAAAGGACGACGAGCAGCGCTACGGCGCGGCTGTGCGCGAGGCGAAGCCGGGCCTGCGGCTGAAATTCACGAAGAAGCCAGCCTATCCGATATCCCGCAACCTCATCGGAATTTTCTTCGAGGACATCAACAGTTCGCACGAGGTGTACTCCACGAACCATGTCGGTACGTACAAGGGGCACGGATTCCGCAAGGACATCGGCGAGGCGCTGGAGGCTCTGAAACCGCGCTTCGTGCGGTTTCCGGGCGGATGCATCGTGCACGCCCGCGACTTCAAGTCGATGTACCACTGGAAGGAGACGGTGGGCCCGCTTTCCGAGCGGAAGGGCAAGCCCAACTTCAACTGGGGCGGATTCCAGGACTTCGCGCTTGGCTACTACGAATACTTCCAGCTTTGCGAGGACATCGGTGCGGACGCGCTGCCGATCCTTCCGGCGGGAGTGACGTGTCCGAATCCGCAGATAGCGATGACCGACGCGGAGCTCGACCAGCTTGTCGCGGACACGCTCGATCTCGTTGAGTTCGCGAACGGCGATCCGAAGAAGTCGAAATGGGCGAAGCTGCGAGCGGACATGGGGCATCCCAAGCCGTTCGGACTGAAGTACATCGGACTCGGCAACGAGGAGGACGTAAACGACTACTTCGAGCGCGGCTTCACTAGAATATACAAGGCGGTGCGCGCGAAGTATCCGAAGATCAAGATCGTCGGCACGGCCGGTCCGTGGTGCGGCGGGCGCGACTACGAGGAGGGCTGGCGGCTTGCTAAGCGGCTGAAGGTCGACATCGTCGACGAACACTACTACGTCGGCCCCGGCTGGTACTACGGCAACCAGTTGTTCTATGATGACTACGACAGGAAAGGTCCGAAAGTCTACGTCGGCGAATACGCCGCGCACAAGGAGGGGCGCGTCAACGACATGGAGACCGCGCTCGCGCTGGCGGTGCACCTCACGAACCTCGAGCGCAACGGCGACATAGTCGAGATGTCGAGCTACGCGCCGCTCTTCGCGAAGAAGGGGGAGATACGCTGGAGTCCGGACCTCATATACTTCACCGACGGCGAAGTCGAGCTGACAACGGACTACTGGGTGCAGTGGCTGTTCGGCAACTGCGGCGGCGAGAAGTACGTGCCGCACGAGCTGGAGATAGCCCTTCCGGACGGAAGCGTCGGCAGGAAGGCCCGCACGGCCGAAGGGTCGCCTCGGATGGGCGCGCTCGGTCCGGACGACTCACAGCGCTTCTACAACCGCTTCTCGTCGAGCGTCGTTAGACGGGGGAAGACCACAGTCGTCAAGCTCGTGAACTCCACGGCGTTCGCGATGCCGTTCGCAGCGGATCTCTCGTCCCTTGGGGTCGGGAAGGAGAAGAAGGCGCGGATATTTGAGCTCAAAGGAGCCTACGACGACAGGAAGGCGAAGCCGGAGAGCAGCGAGTCGCGCATCGGTCCAAATTTCGAACGCGAGCTCCCGCCATATTCCCTGACTGTAATCGAATTCTGAGCGGTAAATATGGTCTTGAAATTGCGATTAAAAATATTTCAAGACAGTTTTCCCTTTGAAGTGTAAACGGTGACCGGCTCTCTGTCAGGAGCGGGATGTCTACCAGAACGGCTCTGATCTGCGAAGGCAACGGAATCGCTCTTTCGGGTGATAGAACAGGCTCTTGCCATATGGTACAATTTATACCGAATAGGAGGATTGTACCATGTCAACAAGAAAACCGTCGTCAATCGCAACAAAAATCGTAGCGACTTTCGCCATCGCGGCGCTTTCGCTGTCACTCTTCGCCGGAAGATACTGGCTTGGTGCGACCGACGATGCGCTCTTTTCCAAGTCTGAAAACTGGGCATCATCCAGCGAAAATGGCTCAGGAGGCAAGGGCAAGCCGGACACTTCGACGTCTACAACATACTTCTACACATATAAGAACGGCTTGATAGTCTTCGACGAAGCGGCCACAGTTGCTAATTCTGTTTGTGTTTCGACGCAAAACAGCATCGATAAATTCTTTGTTTGGCAAGCAACTGCCCTTGGGAACGGTATTTCGGCCCCAAACAATGATTTTCAGCTAGCCAACAACGGCACGTATTCGCCTGCATATCTCCAGATCGAAGGAGGAACTTACAGCTTTGGCACAACGCGCATCGGATATGCCGATAATGCGACGGCCTACCTCAAGATGACAGGCGGAGATTTTACCGCAAACAAGGCGCGTGTCGGGGGCGGAAAGACCGGAGTGAATGGCACATTGGAAATCAAGGGCGGTGTATTTTCTGCGGTTGCGACGGGCGATGATGTATTCATGGTTTGCGACCAGGCCAACACAAAGGGGACTCTCATTATCGAAGGCGGCACGCTCAACACCACCAATGGCAATCAGGTCTGCATCGGCGGTGTGGACGAGATCGACGCGAAAATCTACGTCAACACCGGTGGCGTGTGGAATGCCAAAGTCCTTCTGCTCGGAGGCAAGCGGCGGTCAACATCATATAGCGTTACCAACTCCGTTACGAAGTTGTATATAAACGGCGGTACGCTTAATCTCTCAGGTGAAAACGGCATTGGATATGCCAATGGTGATGGCTCCTACGCCGAGATGGTTGTCAATGACGGCGCGGTGAATTGCAACTACGGCTATTTTTATGTTGCCGAACGGGCGGCCGGAGGGTTGACGATCAACGGCGGCACGTTCACAATGACCTCCAATTCCGACGGCGGCTTGACATTCGGCCGCAACACCACCGAGCCTGGCATCCTTACCCTAAATGGCGGCGTGCTGGCAACCTCCAAGCTGCGACTCGACAAGCTCTCGGTGGCGGGGTCTCAGGCGATTTTCAATGGCGGCACGCTCAAAGCATTGAACGCCACGACCAGCTTCATTAATGACAGCGAGTATATCACGTGCGTGATTAAGGACGGCGGTCTTGTCGTTGATACCGACGGCTATGACATCACCATCAAGCACGACTTCGTTGACGAGGACGGTACGCCAGCTTCGTCGAGCACGAAGATCGGCACCATAACGAAGAAGGGCAACGGCAAGCTTACGCTTTCCGCCGCGTTCCCGGCGGAGAAGATCATCGTCCAGAAGGGCGTGGTCAGCGCGAACGGCACCACATACGTGCCGCAGAACGAGACCTCCACGCAGTCCCGCTACTGGCTCGGCGCAACCGAGGCGGCGCTCGTGTCCGACGCTGCCAACTGGGCTGCGGAGAGCGGCGGCGAAGGCGGGGCGAGCTCCATCGACGACGACTATCTCGGCAAGGTCTACTTCGACGGCGTCTGCACGCGCGGCGCGACGGTGTTTGACTCGCAGGTCGATCTCGCGAACACGCTCTACGTGGGCGCCGCGCCGAAGACGCAGTTCGTATGGAGCGCGACGAACGACGCCAATGGACTCGCCCTGCCGTCTAACGACTGGGTGCTCGGCTATGACGCGGCGAGGCCGACGGCGGACCTCCGGATAGACGGCGGAACGTATTCCTGCAACTACATGCGCGTCGGCTATGCGGACGACGCGGATGTCGAGGTCGTGGTGAACGGCGGCGCCGTTTCTTCTGCGGAAGGCCGCGTTGGCGGCGGCAAAGACGGCGTCTACGGCACGCTTGCAATTTCAAACGGAACATTCACGGCGACGACGTCGCTGATGATTCTGCCGGGCGGCAAGACCGGGGGAGATGCGCTTCTCGAGGTCAACGGAGGCACCCTAGTCACGACGAAGCCCGAATTCGTGCGCATAGGCGATTCGGGAACGGATGCCACAGGTACGCTCCACATGGTCAGCGGAACCTGGAACACCAAGTCCTTCCTCGTCGGCGGCAGCAGCAAGAAGGGCAGCGGCAATCCGGTCAACTACAGCGGCCTCATCGCGAAGCTCGTCGTGGACGGCGGAACGGTCAATGCATCCTCCGACTGCAGCATCGGCGCGAACATCGGCGAAGGCGCGCGCTCCGAGATGATCGTCAACGGCGGCGACGTCAACATCAACGCCAACTGCCTCTACGTCGGCGAGGGAGGGCCGGGTTACCTCACCGTCAACGGCGGCAACCTCACCATGAAGGACAGTGACTACGGCATCAGCCTCGGACATCTTTCGAAGGACGGCACGGGAAGCGATCCGTCGTATGTCGCGCTGAACGGCGGCGTCCTCGCGACCCCGAAGTTCCGCCTCGACTACATCGCCGCCGGCTCGAAGATCGTCTTCAACGGCGGAACGCTCAAGGCGACGCGCACGCAGACACACTACATCGACGCGAACGACTGCCTTGTCTGCGAGATAGCGGAAGGCGGACTCGTCGTCGACACGGCGGGCTACGACATAACGATAGCGCAAGATCTCACCGGCGTCGGCGGAATCGTGAAGAGGGGACTCGGCACGCTCACGCTCTCCGGAAACAACACCTTCGCGGGCGAGATCGTCATCGAGGAGGGAGAGGTCGTCAGCGGCGAGCGGTTCGACGAGGACGGACTGTCCTACACCACGGTGCTGGAGGTGACGTCCGCCGGAGAGGACCTCGGCACGGTCCAGCTGCACCGGAGCCCCCTGTCGGCATGGCTCGCGAATCCCGACTTCGAGACATACTACACCGTATACGGCGTGAACGGAACGGACTCGAAGGAGACGCCCCGCTACATAGCCGTTGCCGCCAACGGCGTGACGAACACGTACATGAACCTCAACACCGCCAGCAACGTCACCGGCACGGTTGGCGGACTTGCCTACTCCTTCACGACCGAGGACGTCGCGCCGAGGACGCTGCGCATC